>ERZ778021.1522-NODE-1522-length-26615-cov-5.711709_pt1 | contig 26615 bp, 26 predicted proteins | sample MGYA00375751_ERZ778021 | MGnify/ENA primary metagenome ERZ778021 (study PRJEB29350, sample SAMN05389814) | bioreactor metagenome | isolation source: Thiocyanate stock bioreactor | place: South Africa: University of Cape Town | collected 2013-08-29 ... | reverse complement strand
CCCGCTCCCCCCCGCCATGATGATCGCGAACAGCATGTCTCACCCCGCCGGGCCGGGATCGCCGGCCCGTGAACATCCTTATTCCCTGTCGGCAGCGCCGGCAATCCGCCCCGAGGATGATACCGCGGGGCGGGCGCGACCGGAAGGGGCGGGGGCGGCGGTCAGGGCTTGCGGAAGCTCTTGAGGGCGGAGGCCTCGTCGGGGTGGATGTCGAAGATGGAGTCGAACCGGCCGATCCGGAAGGTGTCGCTGAGGATGGGGCCCAGGCCGCAGATCTTGAGCTGGCCCTTCGCGGCCCGGACCTCGCGCTCCAGGTGGGCGAGCTGGGCGAGCATGGTGCTGGAGACGTACTGGACGTCGTCGAACTCCAGCAGGATCCGGTTCCGCCCCATGTCCTTGAGCACGGACTTCAGCTCGGAGCCGATGTCCAGGACCAGGTCGGTCGCGTACATCAGCTCGGAGCCGACGAATCCCACCACGGCGACGCCGTCCGCGTCGCGAAGCCGGAGGTGCTTGAGTTCCGCGGCGGCCATGGCGTGCGTCCGGTTGGGCCGAGGGTTCCGATGTTGATGCCGACGACAATCATATCAGCGTCGGTCAAGGCCCGAGCGGCCCCGGCCGTTGCGGCTTTTCGGACGCGACTGTTAGAGTCGACGAGGCGGCTCCCCGCGCCGGCGCGTCCCCTCGCGGCGGCCGGGCTAGCCCGGCCCTCCCCGACGTCCCTCCCTCTCCCCGTCGCCCCGGAGCCCGACACGCCCATGACCCAGGTCGTCGAACAGGTCGAGTGCATCTACCAGGAGGTCGTCCGCCGCAACCCCGGCGAGCACGAGTTCCACCAGGCCGTCAAGGAGGTCCTGGAGAGCCTGGTCCCGGTGCTGACGAGGCACCCCCACTACGCCGAGCATCGGATCATCGAGCGGATCTGCGAGCCGGAGCGGCAGGTCATCTTCCGCGTCCCCTGGCAGGACGACACGGGCCGGGTGCAGATCAACCGGGGGTTCCGCGTCCAGTTCAACTCGGCGCTGGGGCCGTACAAGGGGGGGCTGAGGTTCCACCCGTCGGTCTACCTGGGCATCGTCAAGTTCCTGGGGTTCGAGCAGATCTTCAAGAACGCCGTGACGGGGATGCCGATCGGCGGCGGCAAGGGGGGCTCGGACTTCGACCCCAAGGGCCGCAGCGACGGCGAGATCATGCGGTTCTGCCAGAGCTTCATGACCGAGCTGCACCGCCACCTGGGCGAGTATACCGACGTCCCGGCCGGGGACATCGGCGTGGGGGCCCGCGAGATCGGCTTCCTCTTCGGCCAGTACAAGCGGCTGACGAACCGCTACGAGTCCGCCGTGCTGACCGGCAAGGGGCCGTCGTGGGGCGGGGCCCTGGTCCGCCGCGAGGCCACCGGCTACGGCGTCGCCTTCTTCATCGACGAGATGCTCCGCGCCCGCGGCCAGTCCTTCGAGGGGAAGACCTGCGTGGTCTCGGGCTCGGGCAACGTGGCGGTCTACGCCGTCGAGAAGATCCACGAGCTGGGGGGCAAGGTCGTCGCCTGCTCGGACTCCGACGGCTTCGTCCACCATCCGGCGGGCATCGAGCTGGAGACGCTCAAGCGGCTGAAGGAGGTCGAGCGCCGGCGGATCCGCGACTACGTCGAGATCCACCCCGACGCCGTGTATCGCCACGGCGGCCGGATCTGGGACGTGCCGTGCGACGTCGCCGTCCCCTGCGCCACCCAGAACGAGCTGGACGGCGACGCCGCCCGGCGGCTGGTCTCCAACGGCTGCCTGGCCGTCGGCGAGGGCGCCAACATGCCCACCACGCCCGAGGGGATCAAGGTGTTCCAGGAGGCGGGGATCGCCTACGGGCCGGGGAAGGCGGCCAACGCCGGCGGGGTCTCGACCTCCGCCCTGGAGATGCAGCAGAACGCCAGCCGGGACGCGTGGACCTTCGAGTACACGGAGCGCAAGCTCCGCGAGATCATGAAGGAGATCCACCGGGCCTGCCACCAGACGGCCGAGGAGTACGGCCGGCCGGGCGACTACGTCCTGGGCGCCAACATCGTCGGCTTCACCCGGGTCGCCGAGCCGATGGTCGCCTTCGGGCTCATCTGAGGCCCCGGCCCGGCCCCCGTCCGCGCGGGGCCGGGCCGATCGCCCCGATTCAGTTCTCGCCGCCGTAGGCCGCGGCGATCCACTCGCCGGTCTCGGTGAGGAAGGTCTCGCGGTCGGCCCCGTAGACGTCCTTGACGACGTCGTCGAGCTTCTCGCCCCCCTCGCGCATCCCCTTCAAGAATGCGGGGAAGAGGCCGCGATACTTGGGCGAGGCCAGGCACTCCACCAGGGCGAAGCTGACGCCGCGGAACTCCTCGGGCGAGACCCCCTCGCCGCCCCCCAGGACGTCGGCCGCCTTGGTGGTCCAGCCGCGTTCGAAGGCGGCGAGGGCGTCGCGGCGGAGCTTCTGGTACGGGCCCCCCCGGCGCTCGACGCCGCTGGCGAGGTAGGCGCCCAGGCCCTCGGCCAGCCACCGGGGCGACTTCCCGGAGGCCAGCACCGCGCCGCGGCCGAGGTGCTCGGTCAGCAGCCCGGGGAGGGTCCGGGAGGAGGAGTCCAACGGCTCGGCGTCGCGACGCCCGCGGGACCTCCGCCGGGGCGGGGCGGCCGAGGCTTCCGAGGCGGCGTCGGGCGGGGCGACGACCGCGACGTAAGGCTGCGCGGCCTTCAGGTCGGCGTCCCCTTCCTCGTCCTCCGTCACCTCCCGTTGCTTGACCGTCCGCTGGAACTCGACGTAGTCCTTGCGGTCGGGGAAGGCGTAGAAGCTGACCTTCTCCGGCCACTCGGTCGCGTCGGCCCCCAGCACGCGGCGGATCGCGGGGAGGTGGGACTCCATCGCCTTCAGGGCCGTGGTCGCCCGGTCCTTCGGGAGCGTGCTGAAGAGGGCGAAGTGCTCGGTGGTCTCCATCTCGGGCTTGAGGTCCGGGTTCGCCTTCTTCCAGCGGTCGAGGCCGGCCTCCTTCACCTTGGCGTCGCGCTCCTCCGGCGTCAGCTTGGCCAGCTTCGCCCGCGCGACGTCCTGGAGCGAGGCGGCGTAGCTCTTGAGGGGGGCCTTGGGATCCAGGCCCGCGTCCAGCTTCGCGCCGGCCTTGATCCAGCCCTCGATGGCGGCGACGGCCGCGGCCCCGAGGCTGGCGTCGTTGTTGGGGGGCATCTTGGGCTCCTCCTCCCCGTTGACGCGGAGGAGGAGGTGGCTCTCGTCGGGCTTGCCGGCCACGGCCCCGGCGCCGCTCGGTCCCCCCTTCGCCAGCTTGTCGAACGACCCCATGTCCAGCTTGCCGCGGTTGACGCCCGGGCGGCCGGGGCTGTGGCAGTCCACGCAGTTGGCGACCAGGATCGGGGCGACGTCGCGGGCGAACGAGGGCTCGCCGGGGCTGGCGGCGGCCGGGGCGTCTTCGGCCTTCGCCGCGGGTTTCTCGGTGGCCTCGGCCTTCGGGCGGGGGGCGGCCTTCTTCGTCGCCGGGCGGCTCCGGGTCCGGGCGCGGTTGCGACGGGGGGCGTCGGGCTCGCCTTCGCCTTCCATCATCCCCGGGTCCTGCCCGGGATCCAGGATCGCACCATCGGGGGCCTGGCCTTCGGCCGCGGGATCCTGGGCGACGGCGTCCGCATGGAGGCCGAGGAGGGCCACCGCGGACGCGATGAGGCCGAAGGCCAGGGCGCGGGGCCGGATCGCGATCGTCATCGTCTCATCCCCCGAAGTCGGTGCGGGCGAAGCGGATGCCCTTATTGTGGGGCGCGACGCCGGGCTCGGCAAGTCGCGCGGGCGCCCGCATCGGGGGAACGGGGTCAGCGGGCGATCGTGACGGGGATTTCGGCGGAGGCGGTGCTCCCGGAGGTCGCGTCGGCCTGGTGGAGCCGCAGCGTGTATTCGCCGGGGGCGACGGAGTCCGGCAGCGTGACCATCGTGCCGACGTAGACGTCCCGTCGCCGGGCGGGGCGGCGGTCCACGGCGCTGTCGGCGACCTCCCAGACCTTCTCGCCGTCGGCCGGGCGGACCAATTCGACGCGGGTGGCGACCTTCGCCACGAACTCGTCCCCCTCGGGGCGATACTCCAGCCCTCCCAGCTCGCAATAGACCAGGGCCGAGCGGCCGGGCCGCAGCGTGCGGTCCTTGAGGGGTTCGTAGGAGCCGAAGTCGAGGATCTTGCGGCAGAGGCGGACCGCGTCGATGGTCAGGCCGGCCGCCATCTCTTCCTTATTCATAGGAGGGGAGTCGGGGGCCTCGACGACGGCCGGGGCTTCGGGCGTCGGCTCGGTCGCCATCGCCGGGGTGGGGGGCTCCTCGTCCGTGACGAAGCCGGGGAGGGGGGGGATCGTGTCCTCGTCGATCTCCTCCCGCGCCGGGTCGACTTCGACTTCCGCCGAGGCGGGCCTCACGGCCGGGTCGGACCTGGGCTCGTCGGTGGGTGCCTGGGCCGGGGGCGTGACGGCCTCCGGGGCGGGGGGCGGGGTCGGCTCGACCGGCGGCGTAATCGTCGCCTGGATCTCGAGCCCCGTCGGGGCCGGCGGCTCGGGGGCGGGGGCCGGAGTTTCCTCCGCGGCGACCTGGGGTGCCGGCTCGGGCTCGGGCTTCGTCTCGGCCGCGGGCCGGCGGATGGCGGCCTGGGCCTCGCGGATCACCTCGCGTTGGGCTTCTTCGGCGGCCTCGGCGCGGCGGAGGGCCGCGTCGAGGAGGGGGGTGGCCGCCGGCCCGGCCGGCTCGTCGGCCGTCGCCGGGGGGGCGTCGGCCGGTCGGGGGGCCTGCGAGGCGGCGGCGACCGCCGGGGCCGACTCCGTCACGTCCTTCCGATCGATCGTCGCGACGGCCTCCGGCGCGCCGGGCCTGGCGACGTCGGCGAAGCTGTGGAACGGCGATCGACAGCCGGCGGACGCGACGACGACCGTGCAGGCCATCACCGCCAGGACGCGCCGGGCTCGGCGAGCATGCGACATCGGACGAACCCCTGCCTGAGACCCGAGAGAGTCGACGTGGAGAGGTCGTGATGTACCCCAAGGGGCCCGATCCGGCAAGCTCAACCCACGTCGTCGCGGGCCGCCCAGCGGATCCGCGAGGCCCGCGCCCGGAGGGCCTCGCGCGCCTCGCGATCGAGCCGGCGGGCCTCGTCGAGCGCGACGACCCGGAACGCCGCGGCGTCCCCCGGCCGGAGCCGGCCGAGGCGGTCGAGGTCGGCCGCGATCACCTGGGCGACGTGGGGGTAGCCCCCCATGGTGCCGCACGCGACCCCCAGGACGAGGAGCGTCCCGCCCGCCGCCTGGACGGCCCCCGGCGTCACCGGGGCCGAGAGCCGTTCGGGCGTCGGCGCGACCGCGACCGGTGCCCCCGCCAGCCGCAGCCCCATCCGGCTGCTGCGCGGGTCGACGCGGAACGGGCCCCGCGTTAGATCGCCCGGATCGGCCAAAAGCGGCCAGTCCGGGCCGGGGAGGATCCGGATCGGGTCGGACGGGTCGGCCGAGACGACATCGGCCGGCCGTCGCGACGCCAGTCGGCTCGGCCCGGCGGCCAGCACGTCGCCGGCCTTCCAAGGCGTCTCGCTCGACCGGCTCCCCATCCAGGCCGGCGTCCGGAACCCTCCCGGCGTGGCAAGATACGTCCGCGCCCCGTCCTCGGCCCGGCCCAGGACGAGCCGATCGCCGGCCCGCATCGTCGCGCTCCCCGGGACCGGCACCGCCCGCCGGCCCCCCGCGCCGACGATCGCCGCCTCCATCCCCGCCCCGGCCAGGGCGACGCCCAGGTCGCAGCGGGCCTCGAACGTCCCGCCGCGGAGCGTCATCTCCAGCCCCGCCAGGTCGGCCGCGTTCCCCGCCAGGGCGTTCGCGACCGCCATCGCCTCCCGATCCGCCGCCCCCCCCAGCGGCACCCCGAACGCCCGCGCCCCCGGCCGGCCCAGGTCCTGGACGGTGGTGAAGAACCCGGGATCGACGACGAGGAGCGACATTCGTGGGATTCTCTCGATCGTGTTTCGAGATAATATGTTATGCCGATTCCGTCTTCGGCGTGGAGTGGCTTCGTTCGTGGGAAGGAATGTGCCCGGTCTTGCGTTGCAAGTTCTGGTTATTCAAGGTTTTGCGTGGATTTAATTTTGGCTTGGTCCGTCGATTTCGATGTCGCGCTTCGAGAGCCTTCGCTCGACGCCGGTCGCTTGGATATAAAGGGGCCGAGACCCGAATGGTTTCCGTCACGGTCGACGGCGGGCGATCCCGATCCTCCGCGGGCCGACTCCCGGGCGAACCCGCCGCCCGACTCGATGTCTATGTGGTCGGGCGAAGGTTCCCGGTTGGGCCGTGCCGTCATGGTTGGCGATGAGACTTCGGGAGGCAACATGAGTCGATCGGCGCGGGCGGCCCTGGCCAGGGAGACGGTCGAGATCGTCGAGCGAGGGTCCTATCGCTCCCCGTCGGATCGGCTCGTCGACGTCGCCGACGCGGTCCGCGCCTGCCTGGAGGGGACGCGATTCTATCCGCCCGAGGAACTCGATCGGCTCCGGGAGGAGTCCCTGGGCCGGCCGGGCGGCGACGTCTCCACGGCCTTCGAGGTCGTCAACGAGACGACCCTCGCGGGCGTCGCGCGCGTGCTGTCGCGTGGGGACGGGCCCGTGGCGGTTCTGAATTTCGCCTCCGCGAAGAACCCCGGCGGCGGCTTCCTCGGCGGCAGCCAGGCGCAGGAGGAATCGCTGGCCCGAAGCTCGGCGTTGCACGCATCCCAGATGCGGGCCTGGGACTTTTACGAGCGGCATCGGGCGTCGTCGTCCCTCCTGTACTCCGACGCCATGATCCTCTCGCCGGGATGCCCGATCTTCCGGGACGACGCGGGACGGTTGCTCGACGCCCCCCTGGCGGCGACGTTCATCACGAGCGCCGCCCCGAACGCCGGGGCCGTCGCCGCCAACCGGCCGGCGGAGTCGTCGGCCATCCCGGAGGTGTTCCGCCGGCGTTCGGAGTCCGTACTGGCCCTGGCGGCGTCCCGGGGATACCGGCGGTTGGTGCTCGGCGCCTGGGGATGCGGGGTCTTCCGCAACGACCCCGCCGTGGTGGCCGAATCGTTCGCCGAGCACCTCCGGCGCGGTCGCTGGGCCGGCCGGTTCGATCGCGTCGTCTTCTCGGTCCTGGATGCGCCCCCCGGGCCCACGCTCGCGGCGTTCCGGCGGGCGTTCGGCGCGTAGCCCGATCTCCCGAGGCCCCTTGAGGGCCTTCCTCTGACTTCCGGTCTGTCAAAGAGCCCGGGGGCCGTCCCCGATGCCGGGAGTCCGGCACGATGGGAGGATCGCCGCGGCGGGCATGGGGATTTCATGATTCCGTCGCGATCGGCGAAAAAGGGCGGACGGGGATCGCCAGGTCGTCGAGGATCGCGCGCAGGCGGCGGGCGTTGGCGAGGGCGTCGGGGTGGTCGCCGTGGAGGCAGAGGGTGCGGACGCGGCGCGGGACGAGCAGGCCGCGGACGTTGGCCGGTAGCTCGTCCGGGGCCAGGACGGCGTCCGGGTCGGTGCGGGGGGCGAGGGAGCCGTCGGGGCGGTAGCGGCGGTCGGGGAAGCCCTCGGGGATGAACGCGAGGCCGGCGGCGCGGGCGAGCGATTCGAGGGGCGTCCCGGGCTGGCCGAGCAGGGGCAAGCCCAGGGCCACGGCCGCCGCGACGACGCCTCGGGCCGTCTCGTCGCGGCGCTGGGCCTGGTTGTAGAGCGCGCCGTGGGGTTTCAGGAATCGGATCGCGACGCCGGCCGAATCGGCAAGATCCTGAAGGGACGCGACCTGACTTCGAATCAGCGATTCCACCTCGGACGCCGTCATGTCCCGGTCGCGGCGGCCGAAGCCTTCCCGGTCGGGGTAGCCGGGGTGGGCGCCGACGACGACGCCGCGGGCGCGGGCGGCGTCGAGGGTGCGGCGGATCGAATCGGGGTCGCCGGCGTGCGCGCCGCAGGAGACGGCGGCGGAGGTGACGAGGTCGAGCAGGGCCGTGTCGTTGGGGAAGCCTTCGCCGAGGTCGGCGTTCACGTCGATGGGGTCAGAGGCGTTCATCGGCCCTCGCTTCGAATTCGTCACGGTCGATGGAACGGAATCGGATGCGGTCGCCGGCGCGGAGGGGGAAGCGGCCGGCCTCGGGGTCGGCGATCCGCAGCGGCGTGCGGCCCAGGAGATGCCAGCCGCCGGGCGAGGCGACCGGGTAGATCGCCGTCTGCCGGCCGACGATCGCCACCGACCCGGCCGGGACCGCCGTCCGCGGCCGTTCGAGGCGGGCGAGCCCCCGGAGCGCGTCCGGGAGGTAGCCGGCGTAGGGGAAGCCGGGGAGGAAGCCGATGGCGAAGACCCGGTACTCGGGCGCGGCGTGCCGGGCGATCAGGTCGGCCGTCGCCAGGCCCAGCCGGCCCGCGGCGTCGTGAAGGTCGGGGCCGTCGTACAGGACGGGGATCTCGTGGAGCGCGCCGGCGCCGGCGGGGGCGTCGCCGGGCGTCAGGCCGCGGAGCGCGGCTTCCAGCGCGTCCAGGTCGCAGCGGTCGGGGTCGGCGATCACGGCGGCCGAGCGGTAGGCGAGGACGACGTCGGTCACGCCGGGCAGGCCCCGGGCGCGGGCGGCGTCGGCCCAGCGGCGGGCGTCGTCCTCGTCGTCGAACCGGGCCAGGAAGGCGCGATCGCCCATCGGGGTGACGTCGGTCGGCATGTTCCCCTTTCTTCGGCCCCTCGATTGCACCGCCCGACTATGATATCCGAAGCGAGCGAGCGGTCCGAACCCCGGGAGGACGATCCATGATCGGCGCGGCGATTTTGGCGGCGTGCCTGGCGGCGTTTTCGCCGCCGCAGGAGCCGAGGCGGCGGGGCGAGGCGAAGGCGGAGGAGCCCCCGCCGCCGCCGGCCGGGACGGTGGCCGACCGGGTCACGCTCCGGGACGGCAAGGTGCTGCTGGGCCTGGTGACCTCGCCCGCCGCGGGGCCCCGGGTGGGGTTCGACATGCTCGTCCGCCGCGCCTGGGCCGAGGCCCACGTCCCCGACCTGGCCGCGAAGTGGATCCGCAACGCCGAGACCATGCGCAAGCCGGCCGTCGCCGAGCGTCGCCGCCGGCTGGAGGCGTGGCGGGCCGAGCGCAAGGCGGCCATCGGCGAGGATCGCATCACCGGCTGGATCGACGCCGAGTTGAAGCGATTGGACGACCCCCAGGCGCTCGACGCGCCGCTGCTGTCCGTCCGGATCGGCCGCGACGGCTGCCGGTCGGCCGAGCGCAACACCGACGCCGGCCGTCGCATGCTCGCGCTGGCGTGGACCTGCAACCTCCCCGACCCCGAGGAGAAGACGCCCGACGAGGCCCGCGACGCGGTGGAAAGCCGCGGCTTCGTCGCCGACGGGGCCGATTTCCCGTCGCTCGACAAGCTGACGCCGATCGTCGCGGAGCCCGAGGCGAAGTGGCTCGCCCGCCGCGCCGCGACCGAGCTGACGGTCGACCAGGGCCGCCGCTTCCTCCGCTACCAGGGCCTCGTCATCCCCGACCCGACCGACGGCCGGAAGCTCGACGCCCAGCTCGACCTGAATGCGGCGCTGGGGCAGATCGGCCGGCTGCTCGACCCGGATGCGGCGGCCTCCGACCCGCTGGAGCCGGCGCTGGCGAAGATCGGTCGCGAGGGGGGCGTGGGGGCGGTCGTCACCCGGCTGGACATGGCGCCCGACCTGAGCCGCGTGGGCGTGGACGTCGCCCTGTGGGTCCGAGGCGAACGGGGGTGGGTCGAATACGGCTCGCGCGCCGCCGCCGCCCGGCCTGAGGACGTCCCGCCGGGCGCGGCGGAGGGGATCGGCCAGGACCCGCAGGTGCAGTCGGTCTTCAACATCGCCGAGTCACTGGGCCTGGGCGCCGTCACCGCCGAGATGAAGGACCGCAGCCTCCGCATGGGCGCCGCCACCGCCCGCGCCCTCGGTACCGCCCGCGCCGCCTTCGCCCAGGAACTCGACGCCCTGGCGTTCCCGGTGCTGGGGAAGCCGGCGGTGGAGTGAAAGGCCCCTATCCCGACGGGAGGGGGGACTTCAAGGGGACGGGGATCGTTGGGCCCGGTCGCGCTGCTTCTCCTGGAGCTTCCGCCGGTAGTCCAGCTCGTCGAGGAGGTCGTTCTTCAGGTCGCCGTGGGTGTCGAAGGGGCGGGAGCGGTTCTTGGGCATGACGACCTGCTCCCAGGCGATGTCGCCCGCCTGGCCGCCGAGGAAGATCACGGCCAGGGCCAGCGTCGCCCACGGCCGCGTCCGCCGGCCGACGGCCGCCATGCCCTCGACGAGCAGGAGGTGGTACGTCGGCACGAGCGACAGGATCAGGCGGCCGTGGAACGGGTACTGCCGCAGGGCCGAGACCGCCAGGTGGACGGCCAGGGGCGCCAGCACCACGAACAGCCCCCCGCGCCAGCGTCGGCCGAGCGAGGCCGCGCCGATCGCGGCCAGCAGCGAGGCCAGGATGGCCGTCGGGATGAAGCCGAACGGGGTCAGCACGCTCCCCGGGTTGATGAAGACGTTGGCGATCGTCTCGATCGTGAACCGGGCGTCGAGCCAGCTCCTCGGCGGGATCGGCAGGAACGCGAAGTTCCACCAGACCCACAGGAAGTCCCGCTGGCTCACGATCGATCGCGAGACCAGGAAGCAGCCGAGGAAGCTGACGACCCACGCCGCCCCCACGGCCGCGGCCGTCGCCAGGCCGCGCTTGCCGTCGGTCCGCCACGCCCGCGCCATCAGATGCAGCCCCACGCCGGCCAGCACGAACACGACCGGGAACGAGAACCAGGGGGCGATGACGCCCCACGCCGCCAGCGCGCGGAACCGCCTGCGCGTGGGCTCGCCCGGTTCGGGGGGGACGGCCAGCAGGAGCGTGGCCATCGCCCCGACGAGGTCGCCCATGTACGGCTTGATCTCGGCCGAGTAGTAGATGAGATGGTCCGACAGGGCCAGCATCCAGACGGCGATCGGCACGGCGAGGCGGTCGACGTAGCGCCGGGCCAGCGGCGCGACCAGCAGCATGCTCAAGATCCCGCAGGCCAGCGGCAGCAGCCGGCCGGCGGCGTGCGAGGCGATCGGCAGGCGGACGAGCAGGCGCTCGACGACCAGGAAGCCCGGCGGCGCGAGCTGGTCCTGCTTCAATTCGTGGGCGAAGTCGAAGACGGGGACGCCGACGAGGTTCGTCAGCAGGGCCGTCTCGTCCATGTAGAGATCGCGGAGGGTGGAGTATTCCCACAGGCGCAGGGCGATCCCGACGATCACGCCGAGCTTGACGAGCCGGCCGAGGAGGTCGGCCGGGGGGGCGGGCAGGGGCGGGGTCGATTCCACCGGGGGCTCGTCTCGTCGGGTCGTCGCGCGGGTAAACTGGACGTTGTCGCGTCCGTCGTCGTCCGGGTATTGTACAGGACTTCGCCCGGGACGATGAATCGGGCCGCCGTCGAATTCGTGATCGAAGAGAAGCCGCCGAGAGGGAGGACCGATGGGACTGTTCACCGGGAAGAAGGGCGTCGTGCTGGGGGTCGCCAACGATTTCAGCATCGCCTGGGCCGTCACCCGCAAGCTCCTGGACGAGGGCGCGGAGGTCGGCTTCACCCACCTGCCCGGCGACAAGATGGAGCGCCGCGTCCGCAAGCTGGCCGAGCCCGTCGGCGCCAAGCTCATCACCCCGTGCGACGTCCAGAAGGACGAGGACATCGCCCGCGTCTTCCGCGAGGCCGGCGAGGCCTACGGCCAGCTCGACTTCGTCCTGCACTCGATCGCCTTCGCCCCGCTCGAAGACCTGAAGTGCGCGTTCGTGAACGCCAGCCGCGACGGCTTCAAGACCGCGATGGAGATCAGCGCGTACAGCCTGGCCGCCGTCTCGCGCGAGGCCGCCAAGGTCATGCCCGACGGCGGCTCCATCCTCACGCTGACCTACTACGGCGGCGAGAAGGTCGTCCCCGGCTACAACATGATGGGCGTCTGCAAGGCCGCGCTCGACGCCTCGGTGAAGTACCTGGCGTACGACCTGGGCCCGAAGAACATCCGCGTCAACGCCGTCTCCGCCGGCCCGGTGAAGACCCTGGCGGCCTCGGCCGTGGGCGACTTCGACGACCTGTCCGGCCTGTACGACGCCGTCTCGCCCATGCAGCGGAACATCACCCGCGACGAGGTCGGCTCCTCCGGCATGTTCCTGCTGTCCGACCTCGCCAGCGGCATCACCGGCGAGATCATGCACGTCGACTGCGGCTACAACGTCATGGGCTCCCCCGGCCGCGCCCTCGAAAAGGCGAAGGACTGACGTGCCGGGCGACAAGCTCACGCTCGTCGGCATCGGGATCATCCGGCGCGTCTCCGACGGCCGGTATCTGATCCGCGAGCGCCCCGCCGGGACCGTCTACGCCGGCTACTGGGAGTTCCCCGGCGGCAAGGTCGAGCCCGGCGAGACGCCCGGCCAGACCACCGCGCGCGAGTGCCTGGAGGAGACCGGCCTGGCCGTCTCCGCCGACCGCCTCCGCGCCGTGGTCGAGCACACCTACCCCCACGGCCGCGTCCGGCTCCACTTCTTCGACTGCACCCCGATCGACCCCGCCGCCAACCCCGACCCCGCCTGCCGCTGGGTCGCCGCCGCCGAGTTGGCCGATTACCGCTTCCCCGAGGCCAACGAGGGGATCCTCGCCGAGTTGGCCGCGGAGGGGTGAGGCAGGTGGGACGCCGACTAGGGGGGGCCTGACCATGCCTATTGACGTCGTGACGCGGCTGATCGCATCGGAAGGGGTTCGGGCGCTCAAGGGCTATCGCGGCAATCTGGCTCCCGTCGCCCGCGCGGCCGTCCAGGGATGGATCCCTCGCGGCGACGAGCCTGGGGTGGGCGATCACCTGGCCACGCTGCGAGACCATCTGGCGACGTCCGGCAGGGTGGAGGATGACCCGTTCCTCCTCCGTTACGCCCTGACCGTCCCGGGGGGGCTGCGAGGGATCGTCCCTCCGCTCCTGGTCTTGGACCCGGATCGCAATGGGTTCTCTCCGCGTCGTCGGGTGGAGGCGGCGGGGCAGGTCACCCGTCTGCGCGAGGCCCTGGACCTCGGCCGGGCTTTCCTCGCGAACCTGGAATCGGACGTCGAACCGGCGTTACTCCGGCTCGCCGCGATGGTCGAGGGCGGGTCGAACTCCGACCCGGCGGCGCGGTTCGAAGCTTATCGCAGCCTCTCACCCGGGCAGGCGCGGGAGGCTGCCACGGTCGCGACCGGCCTGATGGACGACCCCTCGGCCGCCGTCGTCGAGGTCGGCCAGGATGTCTTGATCGCACTCGCCGGCTTCCGCTTCGAGCCGCTCGCGCCCGAGATCGTCCGCGGCTTGCGCGAGCGGGACGTTCTCCATCCTCCATCCCTCTATCGGGACTCGGGCGATGAGGAAGCCCGAGCACTCCTGGAGTTGCTCGACGCGGCTCATGGGACGTCGCGCATCCATCAGCTTCTTTGCTGCCTCGCCTGGACGCGCTGCGAGGTCGCCACGGCGAGCTTCCGCGACTGGGAGCGTCGGCCGCCGACCTGGGCGGATGAGCTTTCGTCCCCTCCCGGGTCTTATCCTCCGGAGGCGGGCTGGCACCTGGACGCCCGAGGCCGGCGGGTCGACCTGTTCTCGCATCGCTGCCGCCGCATGGTCCCCGCGGAGGATGGCACGATCGGGAGAGTGCCCTGTCGCGCCTCGTTGTCGGAGGCGTGTCCCCTCTGCCGATCACCGCTGGCCGCACTGTTCGACTTCACGGCCGTCGCGTCTGAATTGCCGGCGGCCGCACCTCGCATCATCGTCGGCTGCCTATCCTGTTCGATCTTCGGGCCGACGTTCACGACCTACCGGGACGATGGATCCTGGCGATGGGTCGCCGGCCCGGATGATGCGACGTCGGCCGAGGTGGAAAGGCCGTCGGATGGTCGGCTCCTGGCCCTGGAGCCCGTCGATCTCCCGCCCTTCGCCGCAACTCCCCCCTGGGAGATGGGAGACGCGACTCTCCTGGGGGGCATGCCGGGATGGGTCCAACGCGAGGACTATCCCCGATGCCCCGGCTGTGGCGGGCTCATGACCCATCTCGCCCAGCACGACGATGCCGGCGTGGGTGGGGATGGGGTCTATTACGCCCTCTTCTGCGCCGACTGCCGTATGGCGGCGGTCGCGTATCAGCAGACCTGAGCCGGCCGGCGGGCTGGAGTTCACCGGCCCGCCGGCGGCCTCCAGGTCAGACGATGCACAGGTCCACGGCTTCCGCCAGGCTGGTCAGCGGGTCGCGGACGGGGATGAACTCGTGGGCGTAGAAGACGTCGTCGCCGGTGTCGGCGATGGCGCGGGCGATGGCCTTGTAGTTGAGTTCCTGGGTGTCGTCCAGCTCGTGGCGGCCGGGGTTGCCGCCGGTGTGGTAGTGGCCGAAGGCGTCGTGGTGCTTCTCGATGGTGCGGATCACGTCGCCTTCCATGATCTGCATGTGGTAGATGTCGTACAGCAGCTTGAAGTTGTTCGAGCCGACGCGCTTGACCAGCTCGACGCCCCACTTGCTGTTGTCGCACATGTAGTCGGCGTGGTCGACCTTGCTGTTGAGCAGCTCCATGTTGAGGATCACGTTCGCCTTCTCGGCGACCGGGACGATCTCCTTGAGCGCCTTCACGCAGTTGTCCATGCCGACCTTGTCGTCGATGCCCCGGCGGTTGCCGGAGAAGCAGATGACGTTCTTCCAGCCCTCCTTCGAGGTCGCCTCGATGGCGGCGACGGCCGACTCGATGGAGTCCTTGTGGAACCTGGGGTCGGCGAGGCCGTCGGACAGCTTGCCGGAGCTGACCATGGTGCAGACCAGGCCGTGCTTCTTGAGGGTGGGGAAGTCGGCCGGGGTGAGCAGGTCGATGCCGACGAGGCCCATCTTCCGGCCGGCCGAGCAGAGCTCGTCGAGCGAAATCTTGCCGTAGCACCAGCGGCAGACCGACTGCTTGAGCCGGCCCTCGGCGGCCGACCTCTTGCCGGCGGCCGACGCGGCGGGCGCGCCCCCCAGCACGACGCCGGCGGCGACGGTCGCCGCGGCCCCGCGGAACAGCTCGCGGCGGGACGATTCGGATCCGGATTCGGACGGGCGGGTCATGGGCGTGTCCTCGGCAAGGGTGAGGGTTGAAGGCTCAGGCGTCGGCCGGGTGGACCCAGGGGCTGCGGTACGGCTGCTTGAGCAGCGCCCGGGCCTCGTCGTCGCCGACGACCGTGTGGTTCTCGGCGTCCCAGGCGATCGAGCGCCCGAGCTTCCGCGAGAGGTTGGCCAGGATGCAGGCGGTGGTGCTGATGTAGCCCTGCTCGATGTCCGCCACCGGCTTGCCCCGGTTGGCGATCGCCGAGAGGAAGTCGAGCATGTGATAGCGGACGGCCGGGGCGACGTGGCGTTCCAGGTCCTTCTCGGCCTTGTCGACGGGGTACTGCTCCAGCTCCATCGTCACGTCGCGGTGGACGGGCGGGCCGTCGTTGGGGATGAAGTCGTAGCCGTTGACGCTGAGCTTGAGCGTCCCCTTGTCGCCGTAGAGCGTGGCGCCCCACGGGTACTTGGGGTCGGGAGACGACCCCCAGGTGCGGTGCTGCCAGACGACGTCGACGCCGTCGAAGGCGAACGTGGCGGCCTGGGTGTCGGCGATGTCGACCGGGCCCGGCGGCGACATCACCCGGCCGCCGATCGACGACACGGACTTCGCCGCGCCCAGGTCGAGCATCCAGCGCACGGTGTCGAGCATGTGGATGCACATGTCGCCGACGATGCCGTTGCTGAACTCCGAATACCCGCGCCAGCCTCGGGGGTGGATGCTGGGGTTGAAGGCCCGCATCGGCGCGGGGCCGACGTAGGTCTCCCAGTCCAGGTAGTCCGGTGGGGGGGCGTCCGGGGCGCCGCTGCCGGACATGTGGTAGTAGCAGTAGCATTCGGCGAACGCGACCTTGCCGAGCTTACCCGCCTTGACGATGTCGTCGCGGGCCTCGATCAGGTGGGGCGTGCTCCGGCGCTGGGTGCCGATCTGCACCACGCGGCCGTGCTTGCGGGCGGCCTTCAGCATGGCCAGGCCCTCGGCGACGTCGTGGCTGATGGGCTTCTGGCAGTAGACGTCGGCCCCGGCCTCCATCGCCCCGATCGCGTGCAGGGCGTGCCAGTGGTCCGGCGAGGCGACCAGGACGACGTCCAGGTCCTTCTCCTTCAGCATCTCCCGGTAGTCGCCGTAGGTGCGCGGCTTCTTCTTCGAGGGCTGCCGCTCGGAGACGATCTGGGCGGCCTCCTCGACCATCCTCTTGTCGACGTCGCAGAGCGAGACGACCTCGACGGGGGCGACCTGGAGGAGCCGCAGGACGTCGATCTTTCCGTACCAGCCCGGCCCGATGACCCCGACCCGCTTCACCGGCTGGTCGGCGGCCTGCTCGGCCATGGCCCGGAACGCCGACGGCAGGGCCAGCCCGGCCGCGCCCGTCCTGAGAAATCCGCGACGGTCCATCTCTCGACCCCTCCCGCGATCTCGATCGGATTGCCGAACCTCGCACTGGCCCCACTCTAGTCCTTCGCGCCCGCGTCCGCGAGAGTCTAGAGGGGCGAACGCCGTCCGACTCCCCTGGCGGGCCGCCGCGGTTCGTGGTAGAGATGAACTGAACGTCTGCATCGATCGCGAACCGCGGGAGGACTCGCCATGAGCACCGCCGAGCCCGGCCGCCGACCTCCGACGGGGAGGAAGAAGAGCCGTTCGCTCTTCGTCGACCCGTATGAGCCGGAATACCCCAGCAGCGACGGCGAGCCGATGGCCGAGAGCACCCTCCAGTACCAGTGGATCGTCACGATCAAGGAGGGGATCGCCGCCCTGTTCGCCGACCGAGACGACGTCTTCGTCGCCGCCGACCTCCTCTGGTACGCCGACCGGACGAACAAGTATGACGTGGTCGCCCCCGACGTCCTGGTCGTCTTCGGCCGGCCGAGGGGCCACCGCCGCTCCTACCGCGAGTGGGTCGAGGAGGGCGTCGTCCCGCAGGTGGTCTTCGAGATCGACTCGCCGAGCAACACGGCCGCCGAGATGGAGCGCAAGCTGGCGATCTACGACCGCCGCGGCGTGGAGGAGTATTACTACTACGACCCCGAGTCCGGTCGGCTGAAGGGCTGGGCCCGCGAGGCCGGCGCGTTGCGGCCGATCGCCGACATGGAAGCCTGGGCGAGCCCGCGGCTGGGGATCACGTTCGAGGCCCCGCCCGGCAAGGACAAGCTGATCGTCCGCGGCCCCGACGGCGAGCGGTTCCGGACGTTCCAGGAGGTCAAGAGGCAGGCCGACGAGGAGCGTCGCCGCCGCCGCCGCGCCCAGCGACAGGCCCGCGCCGAGCGCGAGCGCGCCGACGCCGAACGCGAGCTTCGCCAGCAGGCCGACCTTCGCGCCGTCGTCCAGCACGAGCGAGCCGAAGCCGAGCGCGAGCGCGCCGACGCCGAACATCGACTCCGCGAGGAGGCCGACGCCCTCGTCCGCGCCGAGCGCGAGCGGGCCGAGCGACTGGCCGCCCTGTTGCGCACGATGGGGGTCGACCCCGACCGGAACTGAGCCCCGGCCCGCGGGCCATGGGCCGGATCTCGCCCTCGAACCTGGAGATCGATCCGGGCCGGCCCCTCCGTTGATCCGACGAGTCCCCAGGGTCGACGGACGATCTCTTTGAGCGTTGCCTCGCATCGGCCAACGGTGAGGTCCGGCGCAGGTTGATCGACCCTTTGGACCTGACGCCGCAGCGACTGGAGCAGATCGCGGCCGAAGGGGCGAATCGGGCCGTGCGGAACCTGGCCGCGGCCCGGCTGCGGCGGAGTCGTTAGACACATGGACCGGACGACTTTCGAAGCGAGGTTGAGGCTGGCCGTCCGCCGGGCGATCAAATTCGCGGCGGAGCATGTCCGCGAGAGATTGCCCGAGGAGGCGACCCTCCGCGTCTACCCGAATCGGTCGTTCGACGGGAATCCCAGGGTCGGGGACGAGGAGGTCTTCCCCAGGGACTCACTCCCCGCCGAAGCGTTTCACGGCCCATGGTCGGTCGACGAGGCCCTCGAATTTCTCTGGCGCGAGGGCAAGGTCCCGGAATGGATCGACATCGCGGTGGCCGACGTGGACGCCCGGTCCACCGTGGTCTCGCTTCGTTGCTGCGGACGGTTCACCTCGCGGGAAGACCTGATGTATCACCGCAACGGCGGCCTCGCCCCGTTTTCGGTCAAGTCTCCCATCCTGCCGCCCGGATGGGAGGACGTCGAGACGTCCGGCAAGTTCGCCTTGCGCTGGATGGATAGTCCGCTTCTCCCGTTGAAGCGAACCTGGAGTCGGCTGCGAAGGTCGATCTTCGGTCGAAACGATCGAGAGGCGAAGCCGTGAGCACCATCCAGCGACTGACCGACCGCAGCCTGCTCCGCCCGCCGCGGTGGCTGCCGGGGAACGTCCAGTACGAGACGATCATGGGGAGCGTCGCCTACGGGGTGTCGTCGGACACCAGCGACGTCGACGTCTACGGCTGGGCGATCCCGCCCAAGGACGACGTCTTCCCGCACCTCCGCGGCGAGATCCCGGGGTTCGGCACGCCGCGCAAGCGGTTCGAGGTCTTCCAGGAGCATCACATCCCGGATGCCGACGCCCTCGGCGGGAGCGGGCGGACGTACGACGTGACCATCTTCGGCATCGTCCGGTTCTTCGACCTGGCGATGCAGAACAACCCCAACGTGCTGGATTCGCTGTTCACGCCGATCAACTGCGTGCTGCACTCGACCCGCGTGGGGGACCTCGTCCGCGAGAACCGCCGCGCCTTCCTGCACAAGGGGGCGTGGGCCAAGTTCAAGGGGTACGCCTACTCGCAGCTCCACAAGATCGCCACCAAGCAGCCCGAGGGGAAGCGTGCGGAACTCGTCGCCGAGCACGGCTACGACGTCAAGTTCGCGTACCACGTCGTCCGCCTGATCGGCGAGGTCGAGCAGATCCTGACCGAGGGGGACGTGGACCTCCAGCGCGACAACGAGCGGCTGAAGGCCATCCGTCGCGGCGAGTGGACCGAGGACCGGCTCCGCTCCTGGTTCGACGACAAGGAGAAGCAGCTCGAACGGGCCTGGGCCGAGAGCAAGCTCCCGGCGAAGCCCGACGAAGCCAAGATCAAGGATTTGCTCATGCGATGCCTGGAGGAGCACTACGGCCGCCTCGACGCCTGCGTGGTCGACCCCGACCGCGCCGTCGCCGCGCTGCGGGCCGTCCAGGCGGAGCTGGACCGGGTGAGGGACCTGCTGTGAACGCGGATGCGCCAAGGCGGCTTGAGGCCGTCGCCGACTCCCACCCCTTCCCGCTGCTGTTCGCCACGATCAGCGGGGCGCACCTGTACGGGTTCGCCTCGCCCGATTCCGACTACGACCTGCGCGGCGTCCACGTCCTGCCGGCCTCGCACGCCCTGGGGCTCGACCCGGGGCCGTGGACGATCCAGGTGGAACGGAAGGAGGACGACGGCTTCGAGCTGGACCTGGTGACGCACGACGCCCTCAAGTTCTTCAAGCTGATGCTCAAGAAGAACGGCTACGTCCTGGAGCAACTGCACTCGCCGTTGGTCGTCCGCACCACGCCCGAGCACGAGGAGCTGAAGGCGATCGCCCGCGACTGCGTCACGCGGTTCCACAACTTCCACTACCTCGGCTTCGCCGAGACCCAGTGGCGGCTGTTCGACAAGGAACGCCCGCGGCGGGTCAAGCCGCTGCTGTACGCCTATCGCGTGCTGCTGACGGGGATCCACCTGATGCAGACCGGCGAGGTCGAGGCGAACCTGCCGCGGCTCAACGAATCGGCGCGGCTTTCGCACGTCGACGACCTGATCGCGCGGAAGGTCGCCGGCCGCGAGCGCGAGACGCTCGACGACGCCGACGCCCCGTTCCACCGCCGCGAGTACGAACGCCTCCGCGCCGAGCTGGAGGCCGCGGGCGCGTCGAGCCGCCTCCCCGAACACGCGACGGCCCGCGCCGCGCTGGACGACCTGCTGCTGCGGCTGCGCCAAGGAGAGAGACGATGAATCCCCCGACGTCCGACCCGGCCCGCCTGTTCCTCGACGAAGCCCGCGCGCGGCTCGACGACGCCGTCGGCCTGATCCGCCACGGCCTGGCGCAGCTCGACGACGCCCAGGTCTGGTGGCGGCCGGCGCCGGGGCTGAACAGCATCGGCAACCTCGTCCTCCACCTGGCGGGGAACCTCCGGCATCGGTTCGAAGCGAACGTCGGCCGCCAGCCCGACGTCCGCGATCGCTTCGGCGAGTTCACGGAGCGGGCCGAGATCCCGAAGGCCGAACTGCTCCGGCGGTTCGACGAGTCGGTCGCCCTGGCCGAGGCGCGGCTGGCGTCGCTCGCGCCCGAGACGCTCGCGGAGACGCGGCCGATCGAGCGGGGCGGGAGGGAGGTGGACGCGACCGTCCTCGGCATCCTGTTCCAGACGCTCACGCACCTGACGGGCCACGCGCAGGAGATCGTCTTCATGACCCGGATGCAGCTCGGCGATCGTTACGAGTTCCGGACGCCGTCGCTCGTGCCGCCCGCGATGCGCCCGAAGGGTTGAACGGATTTCGAAGTCCTGGAGCGATCATGGGGAAGACTTACGACGCGATCGACGACCGGATGGCGGAGTTCATCGGGCGGCAACACCTGTTCTTCGTGGGGACCGCTCCGAACGACCCGGACGGGCGGCTCAACATCTCGCCCAAGGGGCACGACACGCTTCGCGTCCTGGGGCCGAAACGGGTCGCGTATCTCGACCTGACCGGCAGCGGCGTGGAGACGATCGCCCACCTGCGCGAGAACGGCCGGATGACGATCATGTTCTGCGCCTTCGAGGGCCGGCCGGTCATCGTCCGCCTCCAGGGCCGGGGCCGCGTGGTGGAGCCGACCGACGCCGAGTGGGTCGAACTGGCCCCGCGCTTCCCTGACCTCCCCGGGGCCCGCGCGGTGATCGTGCTGGACGTCGACCGCGTCTCCGACTCGTGCGGCCTCTCCGTGCCGCTCTACGAATACCGCGGCGAGCGGTCGGGGCTCCTGGACTTCGCCCGCAAGAAGGGCCCCGAGGGGATGGCCGAGTACCGCCGCAAGAAGAACGCCGTCAGCATCGACGGCATCCCCGGCCTGACCCCGTCGGAGAGCCCGGCCGATGCCTGAATCGATCCTTCACGTCATCATCCGAGACGCCGTCGACCCGGCCGACCTCGACGCCGTCCGCGGCCTGCTGGCGATCTATCGCGACGAGTTCGGCCCGACGGTCCGCGAGAACCTGCGCCTCCAGGGCTTCGACGCCGAGCTGGCCGGCCTCCCCGGCCGCTACGCCGGCCCCTCCGGCGCGCTGCTGCTGGCGACGGTCGACGCCCGCCCCGCCGGCTGCGTCGCGCTGCGCGACCTGGGCGATGGCGTCTGCGAGATGAAGCGGCTCTACATCGACCCGTCCGCCCGGTCCCTCGGCCTGGGCAAGCGGCTCGTCGCCGCCGTCCTCGACCGCGCGAGGGCCCTCGGCTACCGACGCATGGTCCTCGACTCCACCCCCGAGATGTCCCGGGCCGTGGCCCTGTACCGCTCGTTCGGGGTCCAGGACGCCGAGCCGTACGGGGAGAGTTCGCACGCGCTGTTCTTCGCGAAGGACCTGGTTTGAGCGTCCCGGTGCGGCGGTGGTCCGGAGGCGCGGGATCGGTTGAAGCCGGAGATCTCATGATCAGTCAGGACTGGTACGAGATCTGGGTCGATGAAGGGCTGGACTTACCTTATGTGCTTGTCGTTCTGCCCGACGCGACCCGAAGCGGCGGCGTCCAGATCGTCGATCCGAAGGAAGGGAACAAGGTCGTCTTCAGGTCCCACGACTACGACGAGGTAAGGTCGTGGCTGCTCGAGGACGAATACGCGATCATCGGCGAGCGAGTATTCCGGGAAGTCTGACCTCGCGGGGCACGGCCTACCCCCGGGGTTGTGCGGCGAGCGTCGGCCGCACTATCCTCGGGAGGTCCGGCGCGGCGTCGGGCGTACGGATCGCAGGATCGTCATGTCGGGAGAGGTGGATTCATGACGGGGGCCCGGAAGGTCGTGGTTTGGGCGGCCGTCGTCTCGGTCGCGGCGGGGTGGGCTTCGGCCTGCACGAACGTCGTGGTGGGGCGGAAGGCGTCGCGGGACGGGTCGGTCATGGTGACGTACACGTCCGACATCACCATCATGCCTCGCCTCCTGCGCATCCCCGGCGGCGAGCACAAGGAAGGCGGGACGGTCGAGGTCAAGGGCTGGGAGACCGACGACGTCCGGGGCCGCATCCCGCAGGCGTCGCGGACGTACTCCGTCGTCGGGCTCATCAACGAGCATCAGGTCTCCATGGGCGAGACCACCACCGGCGGCCGTCGCGAGCTGCGCGACCGCAAGGGGCTTCTCGACTACGACGCCCTCATGATGCTCGTCCTTCAGCGGGCGAAGACGGCGAGGGAGGCCATCTCGCTCGTGGACTCGCTCTGCCGCGAACACGGCTACGGCTCCTCGGCCGAGACGTTTTCGATCGCGGACAAGAACGAAGCCTGGATCATGGAGCTGATCAACAAGGGGCCGGGGCAGAAGGGGATCGTGTGGGTCGCGGCCCGCGTGCCCGACGACTGCATCACGGCCCATGCGAACATGAGCCGGATCACGACGTTCCCGCTCGACGACCCGGAGAACTGGCTCTACGCCCCGGACGTGATCTCGTTCGCCGTCGAGAAGGGGTACTACGACCCGAAGTCCGGCGAGCCGTTCCGCTACCGCGACGCCTACCATCCCGACCACGGCCCGTCCGCCCGTCGCGCGTGCGCGGGGCGGGTCTGGAGCGTCTACCGCCGGTCGGCCCCCTCGGCGAACTTCTCCGACGCCTGGTTCCGCGGCGAGGCGGGCGTCGAGGACTACCCGCTGTTCGTCAAGCCGGACGCGCCGCTGGCGGTCGGCGACGTGATGGGCCTGATGCGCGACCACTTCGAGGGGACGCCCTACGACATGACCCAGGGCCCCGACGCCGGCCCGTTCAACAGCCCGTTCCGCCTCCGCCCGCTGGTCTTCCACGCCGACGGTCAGGAATACATGTGGGAGCGGCCGATCTCGTCGCCGCACGCCGGTTTCACCGTCGTCCACCAGAGCCGCGCGGGCCTACCGGACGCCGTCGGCGGCGTGACGTGGTTCACGCCCGACGACGCCTCCACCTCGTGCTTCACGCCGCTCTACTGCTCGATCGACGCGCTGCCGTCCTCCTACGTCGCGGGCGATTACCAGAAGTTCTCGTGGGATTCCGCCTTCTGGATCATGAACCTGGTGTCGAACCTCGCCTACGACCGCTGGTCGCACGTCTACCCGGACGTGCAGGCCGCGCAGCGGAAGCGGGAGGAGGCGATCCTCAAGATGCAGCCGGTCGTCGAGGAGGCCGCCGCCAAGCTCGCGACGACCGACCCGGCGCTGGCGAAGTCGTTCCTGACCTCGTTCAGCACCTCCACGGCCGAGGACGTCTTCCGCGGCTGGCGCGGGCTGGCCGAGGCGATCCTGACCAAGCATCTCGACGGCTACGTCAAGGACGCCGACGGCGAGGCCCGGGAGACCGGCTACCCCGAGGAATGGCTGCGACACGTCGTCAAGTCTCGCCCCGGCCGGTTCACCGTCCCGGCGAAGATCGGCCTGACGGACTACTGATCGATCAGAACGGCACGAGGCGTCGGAATCCATGGGCCAGGACGACCGGGTACAGGGCCAGGTTCCGGCCCGTCGCGGCGACGATCGAGTAGCGCGGCGGATCGGCCGGCGAGCCGTCCGCCCCGGCTTGCAGCGAGCGCGCGAGCGCCTTCAAGTGGCCGGGCCCGAAGGGGCCGTCGTGGATGCGGCCGATCAGGTCGGCCGGCAGCCAGGCGGTCCCGGAGCGCGCCCCGCACCAGGCGCCGACGATCGCGGCGATGGTGTCCGTGTCGCCGCCCGCCGAGACGACCTCCCGCAGCGCCCGCATCGGGTCGTGGCTGAAGCGGGCGAAGGCCAACGACGCGAACGCCAGGGTATGGACGACGAAGCCGGAGGTCCCGCACGCCTCCGCCGCGGCGGACGTCGGGAGGTCCGAGTCCGCCCTCGCCAGGGCCTCGTCGATCGCGAGGCCGAGTTGGGCGTCGCCGACCACGCCGCGAGCCTCGCGCAGCAGGTCGGACGGCTCGCGGGCTCCCTCGGATCGGGCCGCCAGCGCGGCGACCTCGGCGACGAAGACGGCCCCCTCGACGGCCCTGGGGTCGCGGTGCGAGACCTCGGCCAGCGCCCTCGTGAACGCCCGTCGCTCGTCGGGACGGTCGCGGTGGAAGACGCCGACGATCGCCGACCGCATCGCCGCCCCGTTCCCGGCCGACATCACGCCCGAAGGCTCGACACCCGCTCCGATCTTCAGGCACGCCTTCGCCGTCCCCAGGCCCACGCCCCAGGGGAGCCGGCAGAACCAGCCCAGCAGCGCCCGCCGGAAGTCGCGGGCGCAGGCCTCGGCGTCGCGAGGGTGCCGCACCAGGCTTTGCGCCACCAGCGCCGATTGCTCCGTGTCGTCCGACACGAACCCCGTCCGCCCCAGCACCCGGAAGCGGTCGACCGCCCCGAAACGCCGCGCGATCGCCCGCGGCGACATCCCCTCGCACGCCAGCCCCAGCGCGTCGCCGAGGGCCGTCCCCAGCAGCGTCGCCTCCAACCGGTCGTCGGGCACAGTCATGATCCCGCCTCCTCGCCGCCTCGTTCTACGACATCTGACGGATGTCGTGACGGGGCCTGCCGCTGGCAATTGTTGAAACCTTGTCTTACCATCGGGCCGTGAGCATCGGCCCTCGGCCCGATGCGAGACGAGACAAGGAGCATGCCATGCCTTCGCGACGGGATTTCCTGGGGACGGTCGGGGTCGGTTCGATGGGCTTCGCCGCGATGGCGGGACGCGCCCGGGCGCAGCAGGCGCCGGGGGCGGAGATCCTGGGGGCGGAGGGGGTGAAGACGTCGGCGAAGACGGCCAAGGTCTGGCGGCCGATCTCCGACCGCAAGGTCCGCGTCGGCGTGATCGGCTACGGCGTCTGCCAGTTCGGCGCGGCGTTCGGGTTCCAGGACCATCCCAACGTCGAGATCGTCGCCGTCAGCGACCTGATGCCGGATCGGTGCGCGGGGCTCGCCAAGGCGTGCCGCTGCGAGAAGACGTACCCGTCGCTGGAGGAGCTGGTCAAGGACGACTCCATCGAGGCCGTCTTCATCGCGACCGACGCCCCCAGCCACGCGAAGCATGCCATCCTGGCGCTCAAGCACGGCAAGCACGTCGCCTCCGCGGTCCCGGCCGTGTTCGGATCGGTCGACGAGGCGCACGAGCTGTACGACGCCGTGAAGTCGAGCGGCCTGACGTACATGATGTTCGAGACCTCGGCGTTCCACGAGGACTGCTACGCGATGCGCCAGGCGTACAAGGCCGGGACGCTGGGGAAGCTGATCTACTCGGAGGGCGAGTACTACCACCACAGCGTCGAGCAGATCCCGTCGTTCCGCGAGTGGCGGGTGGGCCTGCCGCCGATGTGGTATCCGACGCACTCGACGGCCTACTACATCGCCGTGACCGACGGCACGTTCACCGAGGCGACCTGCCTGGCGATGCCCAGCACCCTGGAGAAGTTCTCCAAGGGCGGGAACCGTTACGAGAACCCGTTCGGCTCGGAGGTCGCCCTCTTCCGCACCAGCGAGGGGGGGACCTCTCGCATGGCGGTGGCCTGGGACGCCTACGCGCCCGGCGGCGAGACCGGCCGCGTCTACGGCCAGCGCGGCGGGATGGTCGGACTGAACTACCAGGGCGAGGTGAAGGACCTCCCCGACCTCACCCGCCCCGCGCTGCCGAAGGAGGTCGCCACCGGCGGCCACGGCGGCTCGCACGGCTTCTTGACCGACGAGTACATCTCCGCGATCCTGGAGAAGCGCAAGCCGATGGTGGACGTCGCCGCGGCCCTGAACATGACCGTCCCCGGCGTGATCGCCCATCAGTCCGCCCTCAAGGGCGGCGAGACCCTGAAGGTCCCCCAGTTCGCTTGACGCGCGGCGGGGGGCCGACCCATCCCCGGAAGCTCGGCCCCCATGAACCTCCGCGCGGTGCTGTTCGACCTCGACGGGACCCTCCTCGACACCCTGGAAGACATCGGCCGATCGGCCAACGATTCCTTGCGCGAGGGGGGCTTCCCGCCCCACCCGATCGATTCCTATCGGAACTTCATCGGCGACGGCGTGGCCGTGCTGTTCCAGCGGGCCTTGCCGGAGGGGGCGTCGAAGGATCCCGAGGCCGTCGCGGGCTGCGTCGCGGCGTTCGGCCGGATCTACGACGCCGGCTGGGACGTGGCGAGCAGGCCCTACCCCGGGATCGCCGGACTGCTGGACGCCCTGCGCGATCGGGCGATCCCGATGGGCGTCCTTTCGAACAAGCCCGACGTGTTCACGCGGAAATGCGTCGGCCGGTTCCTATCGGCGTGGCCGCTCGCGCCGGTGTTCGGCCAGCGCGAGGGCGTCCCCCGGAAGCCCGACCCGGCCGGGGCGATCGAGGCCGCGGCGGCGATGGGCGTCGCTCCGGCGGAGGTGCTGTACCTCGGCGATTCCTCGGT
>ERZ778021.1520-NODE-1520-length-26648-cov-6.389952_pt1 | contig 26648 bp, 24 predicted proteins | sample MGYA00375751_ERZ778021 | MGnify/ENA primary metagenome ERZ778021 (study PRJEB29350, sample SAMN05389814) | bioreactor metagenome | isolation source: Thiocyanate stock bioreactor | place: South Africa: University of Cape Town | collected 2013-08-29 ... | reverse complement strand
CATACGAGATACATCGGTGACTGGAGTTCAGACGTGTGCTCTTCCGATCTGGACTCGATCCCCTCGGCGACCTGTCCGACGAGGGGATCGAGTCCGTCCGCCGCCACCTGGAAGCCTGCGCCGCCTGCGAGGCGAGGGCGGAGGCGCTCGACGATCGGACCGACCACGTGCTCGACGAGCTTCGCCGCTCGCTCTCGGCCCCCGAGCGGCGGCCGGCGGCCGACGCGCCCCCGGGGCCGCTCGACGAAGGGCCGCCCGTCCTGACGGATTACGTCATCGAGGGCCCCCCCATCGGCGTCGGCAGCACGGGGCTGATCTACAAGGCGCGGCATATCAAGCTCGGCCGGGCCGCGGCGCTCAAGATGATCGCGCGCCGGCCCGACGTCGTCTCGCGCCTCTTCGAGATCGAGGCCAAGGCGGTCGCCCAGCTCCAACACCCCAACATCGTCCAGATCTACGACATCGGCAGCCACGGCGACCGCCCGTTCCTGGCCCTGGAGTTCGTCGACGGCGGCAGCCTGGAGGACCGGATCGCCGCGGGGTCGCTGGACGCCCGCGTCGCCGCCGAGACGATCCGCATGGCGGCCGAGGCGGTCGACCACGCCCACCGTCACGGGATCGTCCACTGCGACCTCAAGCCGTCCAACATCCTCATGACCCGCGACGGCGTCCCCAAGATCGCCGACTTCGGGATCGCCAAATGGACCGAATCCGACGGCTACTGGGGCGAGGACGGCGGCCGTCGCGGAACCCCGCGCTACATGGCCCCCGAGCAGGCCGGCGGGGCTGGGGAGGTCGGCCCGGCGACCGACGTCTACAGCCTGGGGACCATCCTTTACGAGATGCTGACCGGGCGCGTCCCCCACGCCGACGCCCCCGCCTCCGAGACGCTGAAATCCGTCCGGGAAGCCGAACCGCAGCCGCCCAGTCGCCTGCGACCGGACGTGCCGCGCGAACTCGACCGGATCGTCATGCGGTGCCTCCGCAAGCGACCCGAGGACCGCTATCCCGGCCCCCTCGCGCTGGCCGGGGACCTCCGGAGGTTCCTCGACGGCTCCGCGAGGCCGAGCGTCGGCGGGGCTGGGAAGCTTGCCGTGCTTGCGGCCTCGGTGCTGGCCACGCTCGCCGTCGCGGCGTCCGCGATCGCGCCCGTCCCGCCCGTCCCGCCCGTCGAGGCCGCCGCGGCGCCGACGACCGCCGATCAAGGTCTCGCGCAGCCCCCCCCCAGATCGCAGGGGGGCGATCCCGAGTTGACGACCAAGACCGTCGTCCAGGACGACGGCTCCATCCGGCTGGGGGCCGCCTCGGCGGTCCTCTCGGGCGAGTACCTCCGATTCGAAGGGTCGTTCGGCAACCTCGGATATTGGCACGGCCGCGAGGACGAGGCCGCCTGGACGTTTCTGATCGAGCCCGAGAGCGCCGGGCGCTACTCGATCGGCCTCGATTACGCCAATCGCGACGGCGAGGCCGCCAATCCCTACGAGGTGAAGGTGGACGGCCTGGCCTTCCAGCGGGCCGCCCGGAGCACCGGGGCGTGGTCGGACTATCGCACCTTCCCGATCGCCGACGTCGACATGGGGCCCGGCGTCCACACGATCGAAATCCGGCCGCTCGCCACGCCGCGCGGCGCCCTCTTCGACCTCCGGGCCGTGATCCTCTCCCCGGTCGAGCCCTGACGAATCAGGAGGCCGACGCGGCGAGTTCCGCCCCCTCGGTCGGCTGCAACGGCAGGTCGGCGTAGCGGACCTTCGGCCGCGTCGAGAGCCACCACCAGTAGGCCCCGGCGGCGGCGAGCAGGCCGACGCTGATCGTCTGCGAGATCGTCATCCCCGCGAAGAAGATCCCCTCGTCGTTGCGGACGTACTCGATCAGGAACCGCGTGATCGGGTAGGCGATCATCAGCACGCCGATCACCTCGCCGTCGCGCCGCCGCATCGGGAAGTAGGCGCTCAGGAGGATGAGGAGGACCAGCGCGTCGATGGCCGAGTAGAGCTGCGTCGGGTGGAGCGGCAGCGAAAAGGCGGCGTCCGGCGGGATCAGGCCGTTGCGGACCTGGCTGGTCCAGGGGTCCGTCGGCTTCGGGAACCGCACGCCCAGGGCCGTGTGGCAGACGTCCCCGAAGCAGCAGCCGTTGAGGAAGCACCCCAGCCGGCCGAACATCGTGCCGATGGCGATCGAGGGGGCCAGGGCGTCGAGGTACGGCCGGATCGGGAACGGGTTGAACTTGCGGTAGATGAAGAACGCCGCGACGCCGCCGAAGATGCCGCCGTAATAGACGATCCCGCCGTTCCAGAACTTGAAGAAATCCAGCGGGCTGCGGAAGCCGTCGCGGTACTGGATCACGTAGAACAGCCGCGCGCCGAACAGGCCGCCGGCGAACAGCCAGAAGGCCATGTCGAAGACCATCTCCGAGTCCAGCTTCTCCCGCTTCGCCCGCCAGGCGGCCAGCATCGTCGACGACGCGAACGCCAGGACGAGCATCGCGCCGTAGCCGTAGATGGGGAGGTTGAGGACCGGGATGGTGAAGAGGATCTGGCGCATGGGCGTTCCTCGCCGGATCGGGCGGGACGGGGAGGTTCAGACGATCTCGATCCAGGCCTCGCGGCCGTTGCGGAACGGGGCGGCGCAGGCCTCGCCCACGGGCGGATAGTCGATCCGCTCGGAGATCCGGTTGCGGGAGTCCAGGGCGACGACCTTGGGCTGGTGGGCCTCGGCCTGCGCGGCCTCGATCTGGGCGAAGGACATGACGATGATCCGGTCGCCGACCGCGCCCAGGCGGGCCATCGCGCCGTTCAGCTCGATCGCGGCCGAGCCCCGCTCCCCGGGCAGGACGTAGGTCTCGGCGCGGGCGCCGGTGGCCACGTTGCTGACCAGGATCGCCTCATACGGCAGCAGGCCGACGGCGTCCATCAGGTCGGGGTCGATGGTCAGGCTGCCGTGGTAATACAGGTCGCTCCGCGTGACCGTCGCCAGGTGGAGCTTGCTCCGGAGCACCTTGAGCTGCATGCGTGGTCGTCTCACTCCGTCAGCCGGGCGTTGTCGATGAGCCGGGTCTTCCCGAACCGGGCCGCCACCAGGGCGACGGCCGGCCGGTCGGGCCCGATATGGTCGAGCTTCTCAAGGGTCTCGGCGTCGACGACCTCGGCGTAATCGAGGACCGCCTCCCGCTCGGATTCTATCGGGGATCGCAAGATCTGTCGAACCCGATCGGCGTCGGTGAGCCCCCCCGCGACGGCCTGCCGCGCCGCCTCCAGCCCCCGCCAGAGGGCCAGCGAGCCCCGCCGCTGGTCGGGGTCCAGGTAGATGTTGCGGCTGCTCATCGCCAGGCCGTCGGCCTCGCGGACGATCGCGTGCGTGACGATCTCGACCGGGACGTGCAGGTCGGCGACCATCCGGCGCAGGATGGCCTGCTGCTGGTAGTCCTTCTGGCCGAAGATGGCCACGTCGGGCCGGATGATCTCGAACAGGGCCAGGACGACCGTCGCCACGCCCCGGAAATGGGTCGGGCGGATCTCGCCTTCGAAGGCGTGCGAGAGCCCCGGGACCTCGGCGAACGTCGCCGAGGCGACGCCGCGCGGGTACATCTCGTCGGCCGAGGGCTTGAACACCAGGTCGACGCCCGCCGCCTCGCACTTGCGCAGGTCGTCCTCCAGCGTGCGGGGGTAGCGGTCGTAGTCCTCGCCGGGCCCGAACTGCGAGGGGTTGACGAAGATCGAGACGGCCGTGAAGCCGGCCAGGCGCCGGCATTCCTCGGCCAGCGCGACGTGCCCGGCGTGCAGGGCCCCCATCGTCGGGACCAGGCCGATCCGATTCCCCGCCGCGCGGGCCTCCCGCACGGCCCGTCGAGCGGACGCGATCGTGGTGGCGACTTGCATCGGCTCAAACCTCGGCCTTCGGGCCGGCGCGATGTGGACACCTGGGATTGTTCAGGCAGTCGTCGGCGATCTGGAGGTCGGGCAGGATCTCCCCGCCGAGGATCGTCTTCGACACGATCCGCGGCACGTCCTCGACCCGGACGTTCCCGTACCAGACGCCCAGCGGGTAGATCACCACGACCGGCCCGTGCTCGCACTGGTCCAGGCAGCCGGCGTGGTTGGCGCGGGCGAGATGCCCCAGGCCCGCCTTCTTCAGCTCCACCTTGAAGGCATCCTTGAGGGCCTGACGGCCCTCAGGGTCGCAGCACCCGCGACGATGGCCGGGCTCGCGGACGTTGCCGCAGATGAACAAGTGATGGGTGAATACGGGCATGGCTCGTTCGATCTTCCCCCCGAGTCCGGCCCGATCCGCGACGGCGACGGCCCGCGACCGCGGCCGGGCCTCGCGTCCGCGGGCGGACGGTCGTGGATTCTCGGCCTCTTCGATATAGTATTCCCGGTAGGGCGTTCGGTGCGAGGCCATCTCGGGGCGAGGCGGGATCTGCCGTGTCTTCAACGTTCGACGCGCGCGATCGGGCCGAGGGTGCGGGGGGCGATGGCGCCCCCGCCGCATCGTCGCGCGCCGGGGGCGGGCCGGACGACGATGCGCTCGTCCGGCTGCACCATCGGATGCTCGTGGACGGACCGCAGCCCTTCGCCACGATCGACATGGACCGGCGTCTTGACTACGTCAACGACGCCTTCTGCGCGCTACTCGGGTATACCCGCGAGGAGCTGCTGGGGATGTCGGTCGTCGACCTGACCTCCCCCGAGTTCCGCGACGCCACGCTGGAGTCGCACGACCGGATCCTGGCGGGAGGGCGGGCGTCGATCGTCAAGCGTTACCGCCGCAAGGACGGCCGCGACGTCCCGGTGGAGCTGCTCATCGACGCGAGCCGGGATGCCGAAGGCCGAGTGGTTGGCTTCTTCGCGTTCATCACCGAGATCGGCCAGCGCATCCAGGCCGAGGAGGCGCTCGTGGCCTCCGAGCGACGGGTGCGGACCATCTTCGAGGGGATCCACGACGCGGTCCTCGTCCACGACGAGTCCGGGCTCATCCTCGACGCCAACCCGGCCGCCTCGGCCCTGCTGGGCTACGGGCTCGACGAGCTGATCGGGATGGACGTGGGCCGGATCGACGAGGCCGGCCCCGTCCGCGGCTTCCGCGACCGGCTCGATCGGGCCATCAAGGAGGGCCAGCTCGCCTCCGAGGCGGCGTATCGGACCAAGTCGGGCGGGACGATCCCGGTCGAGATCACCACCTCGACCGTCGACTTCGACGGCCAGACCGCCGTTTTGGCCATCATCCGCGACGTCACCGATCGGATCGCGCTGGAGCGCACGCGCCGGCGGTTCGCCGAGGTCCAGATGCGGTCGGCCCAGGCCCTGGAGGCGAAGAACCGCGAGCTTTCGCAGTCCGAGGAGCGATACCGCCGGCTCACGGAGGGGAGCCTGGACGCGATCGTCGTGACCGACGGCGCGGCGCGGATCCTCCTGTTCAACCCGTCGGCCGAGGCGGTCTTCGGCTACGAGTCGCGTCAGGTCCTGGGCGAGCCGCTGTCGCTCCTGATCCCCACGACCGCGACCCCCCCCGAGCGCGGGGAGCCCGCGCCCGACCCCGCCCGCGGGTTCGACATGGCCTCGATCCTGAACAAGACGGTGGAGCTGTCGGGCCTCCGCCGCGACGGGACGGCGTTCCCCATCGAGATCTCGCTCAGCTCGGTCGAGGCGGAGGGCCGCATCGAGTACGTCGCCTCGATCCGCGACCAGACCGAGCGGCAGCGGATGCGCGCGATGCTGGCGCACACGGACAAGCTGGCCTCCATCGGGCTGCTGAGCGCCGGGGTGGCGCACGAGATCAACAACCCGCTGTCGTACGTCGCCAACAACCTGGCCGTGCTGCAACGGGACGTGAAGGGCCTTCTGGAGATGCTGATCGAGGGCCAGCGGGCTTGCGCCGAGGTGAAGGACGTCCGGCCCTCGGAATTCGAGCGGGTGCAGGCGATCGCCGAGGAGATCGACTGGCCGTACATCCGCGAGAACCTGGAGCCGATGATCGACCGGACCCTGGAGGGCGTCCGGCGGGTCGCCAACATCGTCCAGAAGATGCGCGGGCTCGCCCGGACGTCGCGGCCCAAGTGGGAGCGGGCGTCGCTCGCCGAGCTGGTCGACAGCGCCCTGGAGATGACCCGGGGCCGCCTGCGCCGCGACCGGATCGAGGTGACCGTGGAGACCGACGGCGTCGACCGGATCGACTGCGTCCCGTCGGACATCTCGCAGGTGCTGCTCAACCTGGTGATCAACGCGGTCCAGGCGGTCGAGGCGGCCGGCCGCGGCGAAGGGGGGCGGATCGAGATCGCGTCGCGCGACCTGGGGGCGTACGTCGAGATCAGCGTGGCCGACAACGGCGAGGGGATCGCGCCGGAGGACCTGAACCGGCTGTTCGACCCGTTCTTCACGACCAAGCCGGTGGGCGAGGGGACGGGCCTGGGCCTGGCGATCAGCCACGGGATCATCGCCGGGCACGGCGGCCGGATCGAGGTGGAGACCGAGCCGGGCCGGGGCTGCAAGTTCCGGGTCCTCCTCCCGCAGGCGGGCGATCGCCCCGGCCCGGCGTGATCGGCCGGCCGCGGGGCTTCCCGGCCGCCCCCGAGATGGTACATTAGCAATCGGACGGGGCGGATTCCCAGAGAGGGCGGCCATGGCCAAGACGAAGCATTGCCTCCTGATCGTCGACGACGAGCCCAACGTGTGCGACTCGGTCCACGACCTGCTCCGCCGCGAGTACCGCGTCCTGAAGGCGCACAGCGCCGAGGAGGGGTACCGCCTGATGCAGGAGGAGGAGGTCCACATCGTGATGTCGGACCAGCGGATGCCCCAGATCACCGGGGTGGAGCTGCTGACCCGGCTCAAGTCGCGGTACCCGCAGGCGGTCCGGATGCTGTTCACCGGCTTCGCCGACCTGGAGTCGGTGATCGCGGCGATCAACCAGGGCCACGTCTTCCAGTTCATCCGCAAGCCCTGGCAGCCCGAGGAGCTGCTGGAGGCCGTCCGGCAGGCCGCGGCCGAGTACGACAAGCTGGAGCAGGCCGCCTCCGAGCGCGAGACGCTCCTGGGAGAGATCGAGAGCCTGAAGGGGCGGGTGACCTGCCTGGAATCGATGGTCGAGCGGCTGACGGACCGATCGGCCTCGCCCGGGGCGTGAGCGCGGGCCGGAGGCCGTCCGGCGTCCGAGACGAAGGGCCGAGGGGGGCGGAGCGAACGGGATGAAGCGGCGGCACACGTTGTTGATCGTGGACGACGAGGTGGACGTGCTGGAGAGCCTCCGGCACCAGTTCCACCGCGCCTACCGCGTGCTGACCGCCCCCAACGCCCGCGAGGCGCTGGGGCTGATGGCGTCCAACGAGGTCCACCTCATCCTCTCGGACCAGCGCATGCCGGGGATGTCGGGCGACGTCCTGCTGGCCGAGGCCCGCAAGCTCCAGCCCGACGCCATCCGGATGCTGTTCACCGGCTTCGCCGACATCCAGGCGGTGATCAACGCGGTCAACGAGGGCCACATCTTCCGGTACATCCTCAAGCCGTGGGACGCCGTCGAGCTGGAGAACGTGATCCGAGAGGCCGCCGAGAAGTACGACCTCCTCGCCGAGCGCAAGGCCCTCATCGCCGAGCTCCGGGACGCCAACGAGCGGCTGGTCTCGGCCAACGAGGAGCTGTCGCGGGTCGACCGGCTGAAGACCGCCTTCATCGAGGTCGCCAGCCACGAGTTCAACACGCCGATCACCCTGGTCCTGGGCCTCACCGACCTGCTGCGGCTCTCGTCCCCCGACCGCCCCGACGACGAGGCGGAGATCCTCCGCCAGATCACGGCCAGCGGGCGCCAGCTCTCGCGGCTGGTCACCAACATGCTGACGCTCCTCCGGGCCGAGGACTTCCGCCGCACCCTGGAACGCCGGGCCGTCGACCTGCCCGAGCTGATCCGGGGCGTGATCGATCGGGTGCGGCCGTTCCTCCACGCCCGCGGCCTGAGCCTCACGCTGGAGGTCCCGCCCGACCTGGGCGCGTTCGAACTCGACGCCGACAAGGTCGCCGCCGCGCTGGTCAACCTGATGACCAACGCCATCAAGTTCACGCCCGACCGCGGCGAGGTCGCCCTCCGGGCGCGGGCCGACGGCCCGGATTGGGTCGAGGTCCGCGTGGAGGACCGCGGGGTCGGGATCGACCCGGAGTCGTTCCAGCACCTGTTCGAGCCGTTCTTCACCCAGTTCGACCCGAGCTGCCACTCGTCGGGCGAGTTCGGGTTCCAGAAGCGGGGCCTGGGCCTGGGCCTGAGCATCGCCAAGCAGTTCATCGAGATGCACGGCGGGGCCGTCCGGGCCGAGAGGCCGCCCGAAGGGGGGACCCGGATGACCGTCCGCCTCCCGCGCCATCCCCCCGCCCCCGGGCCCGAGGCCGAGCGGCCCCGGGCCCGGGCGGAGACCTCGCCCTCGACCTGACGCCGATCCACGGCCGGCGACGCGTCGGCCCTCGTCCCCCGAGAAGTCGAGCCGATGCCCACAGCCCTCATCGTCGAAGACGAGCCGGAAGCCAACAAGCTGCTGGGGATGCTGATCAAGCTGAGGGGCTACCGCTCCGCCTCGGCCTTCGACGGTCGTCAGGCCCTGGAGCAGCTCGGCCGGTCGTCGCCCGACGTCGTGTTCCTCGACCTGATGCTCCCCGACATGAGCGGCTACGAGGTCTGCCGGGCCCTCAAGGGGTCGCGGGCCACCTGCCTCGTCCCCGTGGTCGTCGTCTCCGCGCGGATCGCCAGGCGCAACCGGGCGGACAGCTTCCACGCCGGGGCCGACGAGTTCGTCGCCAAGCCTTATACGCCCGAACAGATCTTCGACGCCCTCGTCCGCGCCGACGCGCTCCGCGCCCAGGCCGGCGTCGACCGGATCGAGGGGACGGCCCGGTTCGACGACCCCGAGGACGACGCCCCCGCCCGCGACCTGGCCCGGCTCCGCAGCCTGGTGCTCGGCCGCTGCCCCCTCCCCGAGGAGGAGGCCGCCGGCCTCAGCGCCGTCATCGGCCGCGCCGAGGCCGGGATCGAGGATTGGTCCCGGTCCCGCCCCGGCGAGCCGGCCGCCTCGGTCGATTACGAGCTGACGGCCGAGGGCCTCGCGCTGACGTTCCGCGGCATCGGCTGGCTCGAAGCCTTCGAGCGCGCCCCGGGGGATCCGCTCGTCGCCGGCCTCGGCCGCTTCGACGAGGCGTCCGTCGATCGCGACGCCGACCGCCTGACCCTCGTCAAGCGTTGGGCCTGATCCGGAGCCGACCGATGAGCACCCCGTGCGACGCCGAGAGCATCGCCCGCGCCTTCGCCGACCCCGCGGCCCTCGACGCCCTGCGCCGCCGCCATCGCGAGGAGGCCCGCGCCGACCTCTCGCGGATCCACCCCACCTGGCTCGCCCGCGCGCTCCGCGAGGAATCGCCGGCCGTCCGCGCCACCGTCGCGGCGCGAGGCCCCGCGGCGCTCGGCCGCCTCCTGCGGGCCGACGGCCCCCTCCCCGCGCCGGACCGGCCGCCGCACCCGGAGGCTCTCGACTGGGCCCTGGCGCTCTGGACCGAACGGCTCGTGGGCGGCTCCGACCGCGACGACGACCCGCCGGTGATCGTCGGCCTGATGCGGACCTCGCCGCGCGAGGCGTATCGGCTATGTCGCGGCGTCGGGCTGGTGAAATCCGCCCTCGCGGGCGAGGGGGAATCCCCCTGGGTCGAGGAGCGGCTGGGCCCGGCCTCGCCCGACGTCCGGGCCTGGGCCGGCCGCGACGTGATCGCCGTCGAGCGGGCCGGCGCGAGCGGCCGTCGCGGGGCCGCGCTCCTCGGCCTGGTCACCGCGTTCCGCCTGCTGCCCGACTGCGACCCCTTCGTCATGCGATGGGCCCTGCAACGCATCCCCTACCCGATCGTCCGCCAGGCCCGCGCGATCGCGCCCCCGACGGCTCGCCAGGCCCCGGCCGCCGTCCGGCTGGAGGGCCTCATCCTCCGCGCGGCCTGGGACCGGCTCCACGCCGCGGGCCGCATCGCGATCCCGCATCCGTCCGGGGGCCGGCCATGATCGCCGAGGACGCGACGGCCCCGCACGTCTGGGACGGCCTCCCCCGGCTCACGCCGGGCGCGATCGCGTTGGAGCGCCGGGCCGCGGCCTGGCTCGCGTCCGACCCCGTGCGCTCCTCGTTCGCCTGGTTGGGCCTGGACGCCGCCTTCGACCGCCCCGAGGTGGAGCCGCGCCCCTCGGCGCTGGGGAGGCCGGGGCTGGTCGCCCAGCTCCGATGGCCGCGCCTGGGGACGCGACTGGCGGTCGGGGTGGAGATCCCGATCGTCCACGCGGTCGTCGACCGCCTGCTCGGCTTCGACCGGCCGTTCGCCGAGGCCCGCCTCCAGACGACGCCCGTGGAGTGGGGCGTCTGGACGTATCTGGTCGTCCGGGCCCTGGAGGAGCTGGACAGGGCCGGCGCCGGCCCGTTCCGGTTCGGCGGGAAGCCGGACGAGGACGCCTGCGACCTGTCGATCGATCGCGTCGGCCCGAGCCCATTCGACGTCGAAGGGCTCGGCGAGATCGTCACGATCCGATGGGCGGTGCGGTTCGGCGGCGTGGCGGGGGCCGTGCGGCTCTGGCTGCCGACGTCGCTCGCCTCCCGCTGGGTCGACGCCCCGGCCCCGCGCGCCGCCCGTCGGGCGATCCCGCCCGGGGCGATCGAGACCGCGTCCGACTGGCGGGCCGTGGCCGGCGCTTCGCCGATGCCGCTGGGGCTGCGGCGGCTCCGCGTGGGGGCGGTCCTGCCCCTCTCGGGGCCGAGGCTGACCGGGACGCCCGCGGAGCCGCGCGGGGAGATCGCGCTGATCTGCCCGGCGGGTGACTACGACTATCGCATCGCCGTCGAGCCGGCCCCGGGGACGTCGGGCCGTCGCGTGGTCGCGACGGGCGCGATGCTCCGATCGGCCCGACGGCCCGGAGACGACGCCATGAGCACCGCACCGAACCGCGCGGGGGAGCCGGTCGTCGACCCGCTCGACGCGCCCGTGACGCTGACCGTCGAGCTGGGGCGCCTCAGCTTGCCCCTCAGCCGCCTGGCCGACCTCAAGGCGGGCGACGTCCTGGAGCTGAACCGTCACGGCCGGGAGCCCGTCGAGATCACCTCCGGCGGCCGGACCGTCGCCCGGGGCGACCTCGTGCTGATCGGCGACGAGCTGGGCGTCCGCGTGACCACCGTGCTCCTCTGACGGTCAGAACGGGTAGACCACCTGGATTAAGGCTTGCAGCCCTAGCGTCTGGACGCCCGTCAGGACGACCGTCGCGAAGACGGCCTTCGGGCCGCCGCCCAGCCGCGTCAGGCCCACGCCGGCCGCGGTGAGCAGCGGAGGCAGGAACAGCATCCAGAGCCGCGCCACCTCGCCCATGTTCCGGCCCGTCAGGTTCGCGATCGCGATCACCGCCAGGCCGCACCAGGCGGTCCGCGGGACGTAGCGGCGATCGGTCGCCGCCCCGGTCGTGCACCAGACCGCCGCGGGGATCCCCATCGCGACGGCCGTCTCGACGGGGTTGGCGAACAGCCAGGGCCAGTACGATCGGTGATAGGCGTCGTAGAACCGGGCGTGGTGATGGAGGTTCCAGCGCCAGACCACCAGGGGGTTCGCCCCCGTGACGATCCAGCCCAGGGCCACGAACGCCAGGAAGCCCGCGCCGATCCAGGCGATCGTCTTCAGTCGGCGCGACCAGAGGTTCGACCGCGTCGCCAGAACGACCAGCGCGACCATCAGGCCGACCGGCAGGAACGCCAGGGTGTACATCATCCCGAACGCCATCGTCACGCCGGAGACGAGCCCCAGGACGACCGCCGTCCAGCCGGCGGCGCCGGGCGTGCCGTTGAGCCTCGCCGACCAGGCCCCCGCCGCGAGGGCCCCGGCCGAGAAGAACGGGTAGGCGGCGTCGGCGAGCGGCTGGAACAGGTTCAGCGCGGGCGCGAGCGGCCAGAACGCCGCCGCGCACCACGCGAGCTGCGGCGGCGACCCCTCGCGCGCCATCAGGTACAGGGGCGCGACGGTCCCCGCGCAGAGCAGCAGCGTGAGGACGCTCACCAGATAGATCTCGGCGCGGTCGGCGCGGGGGAGCGTCCGCTTGTTCATCGCCTCAAGCTGCCGGAACCCCATCGTGACCGACGGCGGCATCGCGGCATTGAGGAAGTCGGTCAGCCCGCGATGCCGTTCCGTCACCGCCAGGAGCGCGGCATGCGTGGCGATGATGCCAGGCGGGTGGGTGCCGATGTGGAAGGGATCCTGCGACTGGATCCACGTCGGGTAGTCGGCCAGGAACTTCCAGGGGTCGGCCGCGGCCTGGTCGCGCGCGATCTCGTAGTAGCCCGTCGAGCCGCGGAAGTAGTGGACGTAGGCCCATCGGGTCAGGTCGTACTCGTCCGGGGCCCCGACGGCGATGAAGACCTGGACCGCCACGGCCGAAGCCGTCAGGCCGACGACCCAGCCGATCTCGCGGACGCCCCGGCGCGAGGGGACCCCCAGCGCGCGGAAGCCCAGCGCCGCATATCCGCCGTAGGCCGCCACGCCGGCCGCCGAGACCAGCAGCCAGAGCAGGGACGACGAGGCGGAGATCTTCGGCCACTTCCACTCGCCCTCGACGCCCGTCGGCAGGTCGCCCGAGTGGATCCCGGCGAGCAGGGCGACGACGAGGAGGGCCGAGACGCCCAGCGCGATCACGGTCTTCCGTTTCATGCCGACGATCTTAGCGATGCGTCGCGCCAGTGGCGAGGGCCTTGCGGGCCCCGTCGCCGACGCCGGGCCGCCGCCGGGTTGTCCGGGGCCGGCCGTCGTGGTCTGATCGTATCTCGGGCCGCGCGCGGCGTCTCGGCGCCCGGCCCCATCCCGCCCCGGAGCCAGCCCATGCATTTCTCCGACGACGCCCCCGCGGTCGCCGCCCCCCTGGACGATTCCCCCTGGTGGCGCGAGCTGAACCGTTACCAGTGGTTCGTCTTCCTGGTCGCCTCGCTGGGCTGGCTGTTCGACACGATGGACCAGCAGTTGTTCAACCTCGCGCGCAAGCCGGCCGTGACCGAGCTGATCGCGGCGAAGGCCGGCGACCCGGCCTCGGCGAGCGACGTGGCCTACTACTCGGGCGTCACCACCTGCATCTTCATGCTCGGCTGGGCCACCGGCGGCATCTTCTTCGGGATCCTGGGCGACAAGGTCGGCCGGGCGAAGACGATGATGCTCACGATCCTGACCTACTCCGCCTTCACGGGGCTCAGCGCCCTATCGAAGGGCGTGTGGGACTTCTCCGCCTACCGATTCCTGACCGGGCTGGGCGTCGGCGGCCAGTTCGCCGTGGGCGTGTCGCTGGTGGCCGAGGTGATGTCCGATCGCACCCGGCCCTACGCCCTGGGCTGGCTCCAGGCGCTCTCGGCCGTCGGCAACATGCTGGCGGCCGGGGTGGGGATCGGGATGGGGGCGCTGGAGCAGTCCGGCGCGGTCGGCAGCGCGTGGCGGGCGATGTTCCTCGTCGGCCTGCTCCCCTCGCTGCTGGCGATCCCCGTCTTCCTCAAGCTCAAGGAGCCCGAGCGTTGGAAGGCCGCCGTGCGGAGGGAGTCGGGCGAGGACCTCGGCGCGCCGGCGAAGAAGCTGGGCTCGATCTCCGAGCTGTTCAGCGACCCGCGATGGCGGCGCAACACGATCGTCGGGATGGTCCTGGCGTTCTCGGGGGTCGTCGGCCTGTGGGGGATCGGGGTCTTCAGCAACGACCTGAGCCAGACGGTGCTCCGCAAGCACTTCGTCAAGGAGGGCCTGCCGCCGCAGGAGATCGCCGGCAAGATCACGTTCTGGGCCGGCATGACGCTGCTGATGTTCAACTTCGGCGCGTTCTTCGGCATCCAGGGGTTCGCCAAGCTGACGCAGCGGATCGGCCGCCGTCCGGCCTTCGCGATCTCGTTCGTGCTGGCGGCGCTGTCGACCTCGGCCTCGTTCTGGCTGCTGAACGAGTTCTGGCAGATCTTCGTCTTCGTGCCGATCATGGGCTTCTGCCAGCTCGCCCTCTTCGGCGGCTACGCGATCTACTTCCCCGAGTTGTTCCCGACGCGGCTGCGGAGCACGGGCATCTCGTTCTGCTACAACGTCGGCCGCTTCGTGGCCGCCTCCGGCCCGTTCGTGCTGGGCTATCTGACCAGCTCCGTCTTCGCCGACAAGCCCGAGCCGATGCGTTACGCGGGCGTCGCCATGTGCGCCGTCTTCATCCTCGGCCTGCTCGCCCTGCCGTTCGCCCCGGAGACCAAAGGCCAGCCGCTCCCCGAGTGACCGCGGTCGCGAGCCGTCCCGCGATTTCCAGAAACCTGAAATCGCGGGACGCCCTTCGCGGATCATCCCGGAGTGAGGAGGCTCCTTGGCAATCCGCGAGGATCGAGAAGGGACGAGGGCCTCAGCATCTCGGGGCGAGCGCCGGCGCGTTCCGCGACAGTCCTCGCGGAAAACCACCGGGACCGATCGGGACCAGTGGCCCGGCCGGGCCACTGGTCCTTCAGAGACTTGCATCGATCCCTGGTGGCGTTCCGCGAGGAGTCTCGGAAAAAACCCTTCGAAATCGACGAACGGAGCCAAATCCGGTCGCCGTGGATTCGCCGTAAAGCACTTGACACAAATGCATTGCAAGTTCGGCGGCTTGCCTGGCTCGGGAACGATCCAAGCCAAACGAACCGGGCTCGGAGCGGTGATCCGTCGCGGTCGGATCGGGATGGGGTGTCGGAGAGGACGCCGGGCGCGGTCTGGGTCCGGCGGGGGAACTCTCGCCGACCAGCCGGGCCTTGCCGACCCCGTCGCGGGGGCCCGAGAATGGGCGGTCCGATTTCGTCCAAGGAACGGGCCGGTCGGGCGAAGAGCTTCCGATCCCGGCGCGGCCGGGTCGTCGATCGTTGAGGAGGTGGCGGCGTCATGGATTCGTTCTCGTTCGAGGAGTTCGCGAGGAGACGTCGCGGCGGCCCGCCGTCCGACGCCTGGCGGCGTTACGTCCCGGTGATCCCCTGGCTCCTGGCGGGGCTGTTCCTGCTGTTCCTGATCTCGGACTTCAGCTACACCGTCGAACCCCACGAGCAGGCGGTGGTCCTGCGGTTCGGCGCCTACAAGGCGACCACCGCGCCGGGGCTCCACTTCAAGCTGCCGATCGTCGACCGGGTGATGAAGGTGAGCGTCGAGGAGCACGGGCTCTCGCTGCCGTTCGGCCCGCCGGTGCAGGTCGCGCCGGGGTGGCCGGGGATGATCTCGTCGTCAACGGCCTCATCGGTCTCGCGGGCCTCGACGAACCCGGACGACGACGAGACGCTGATGCTCACCGGCGACCTCAACACGGCGTCCGTCGAGTGGACCGTCCAGTGGCGCGTGAGCGAGCCTTCGAGCTATCTGTTCCGCTTCCCCGGCGAGGGGGACGACCGCTCGGCCCGCGAGCTGCTGACCTACGTCGCCCGCACCGTGATGAACCGGCTCGTCGGCGACTACTCGTTCGACGAGATGATCGGCCCCAAGCGCGGGGACATCGCCCAGCAGGCCCGCGAGGACACCCAGCGCATCCTGGACGCCTACGACTGCGGCATCACCGTGACGGCCCTCCAGATGCAGCAGGTCATCCCGCCCGACCGCGTGAAGCCGTCGTTCGACCGCGTCAACGCCTCCATCCAGCTCAAGCAGAAGCTGGAGAACGAGGCCGAGTCCACCCGCAACAAGCTCATCCCCGAGGCCCGCGCCAGCCGCGACAAGCTCATCCGCGAGGCCGAGGGCTACGCCTCCCGCACCCGGGCCGAGGCCACCGGCGAGATCGAGGCCCTCCTGGCCAAATACCGCGCCTACCAGCGGGCCCCCGACGTCACCCGCCAGCGGCTCTACCTGGAATCCATGCAGAAGCTGTTCGAGTCGGTGAAGGACAAGACCATCATCGACGCGGATCTGAAGGGCACCCTCCCCCTACTCAATTTGAACCAGGCGCCGAACCCGGCCCAGACCTCGAATCCGACCGCCGTCGGGGAGGCCCCCCAGTGACGCCCCGCCAACGCCTCGCCGCCCTGATCGGGCTGGCCCTCGTCCTGTCCGTGCCGCTGGCGCGGGCCGTCTGCTACGTCGTCACCGAGCGCGAGCTGGCCGTGCTGCTCCAGTTCGGCGAGCCGGTCGCCAGCCGGACGAAGCCCGGCCTCTACTTCAAGGCCCCGTTCATCCAGGAGGTCTTGCGGCTGCCGAAGACCCTGCAAATCTGGCACGGGGCCGAGGCCGCGAAGCTCGTCGACGTGCCGACGGCCGACGGCAAGAAGATCGAGGTCACGCTCTGGGCCGTCTGGCGGATCACCGACCCGGCGCAGTTCGTCCGGACCCTCCGCACGATCGAGAACGGCGAGAGCCGCGTGAAGGAGTTCGTGCGGAGCACCGCCCGAGACACCATCACCACGCACAACCTCGCCGAGATCATCCGCAGCACCGACCGCAAGATGACGTACACCCTCGGCCTGCCGCCCGAGGTCGTCGCCGCCGCGGCGCTCGACGCCAAGGCGGCGGCCCCGGACCCGGCGAAGCCCGCCCCGGACGCCGACCCCGACGTCCCCGACTTCCTCGTCCCCCCCGAGGCCCGCGAGCCCGTCGCGCTCGGCCGGCTGAAGATCATGGACCAGATCAAGCAGACCGCCCAGCGCGCCCTGGCCGCCGACGGCAGCGGCGACGGCAACCCGCAGGGCCGCGGCATCGAGCTGGTCGACGTCGGCATCTCCCGGATCGAGTTCGTCCCCCAGGTCCGCGAGGCCGCCTTCGACCGCGCCATCTCGCTGATGGAGGCCATCGCCGCCAAGACCATCGCCGAGGGCGAGCAGCGCAAGAAGGAGATCATCAACCGGACCAACGCCGAGGTCCAGAAGATCGAGGGGGAGGGGAAGCAGGAGGCCAACATCCTCCGCGGCAAGGTCGACGCCGAGATCATCGACGACTACGCCAAGGCCATCCGCGAGGCGGGCGACTTCTACAACTTCAGCCGGACGCTCGACGCCTACAAGGAAGCCTTCAAGGGGGACACCCGGCTCATCCTGACGACCGACGGCGAGCTGCTCCGCATGATCAAGGCCCTCGAACCCCCGAAGACGCCGAAGCCCGAATCTCCCTCCGTGACGGCCGCCGAGCCCAAACCGTAGTCGAGGCGGGCGGCCCCAATCGATCAGGAATCCCCCATGATTTCCGACCACGCCCCGCTCTGGGGCCGCCTGCAAGCCTTCGACCTGGACGACCCCGCGTCGCCCCTACCGTTCACGCGAAGGCTGGCGCGGGAGAACCGCTGGACCCTCGGCCACGCCCGGCGCGTGGTCGAGGAGTACAAGCGGTTCGCGCTCCTGGCCGTCGTCGCCGGCCACCCGGTCACGCCCTCGGACGCCGTCGACCAGGCGTGGCACCCCCCCCTCGTCTACACCCGGAGCTACTGGGACGAGTTCTGCGGCGGCGTCCTCCGCACGCCGCTCCATCACGGCCCGACCCGCGGCGGGGCGGCGGAGTCGGTTAAGTACCACGACTGGTACGCCAAGACGCTCGAATCCTACGCCCGCATCTTCGGCGAGCCCCCGCCCGCCGACCTCTGGCCCCCGGCGGACGTCCGGTTCGGCCGCGACCTCCACTTCGTCCGGGTCAACACGGAAAGCCACTGGATCGTGCCCCGGCCCGACCGGCTCGCGGTGAGGGCGTTCGAGGCGGCCGTCCGATTCGCGCATCGCACGGCGCGGTCTCGGCGCGTGACCTCGGCCGCGGCCGTCGTCCTGGTCGCCTTGATTCTCGGGGGCTGCGTGGGGCAGGGGGGGCCCGCCGACCTGTCCCGGATGACGGGCCCCCAATTCCTGGCGCTCTTCCTGCCGCTGGCGCTCGCCGCGTCGATCGGCTCGCTGGCGATCCGCACGACCCTGGTGAATCGGGCCGCGCGAGGGCTGTCCGACCCCGACCTGGACGGCCCGCCGTTGAAGCCCGCCAAGCTCGACCCCTACGAGGCCGCCCTGCTGCTGCACGGGCCGGGGCGCGCGGTGCTGACGAAGGTGGCCCTCGTGAAGCTGGCCGGCCGCGACGCGGTGGAGGTCGACCGACGGTCCGCGCCCCCGTGGATCTCGCCCGGCGCGGCGGCGAGGGAGGTCCGACCTGACCCGATCGAGGCGACCGTCCTGGGCGCGATCCGGTCGAGGCCGGTGCGGCTGCATCGCCTCCTCGCCAGGGTGGGCCGCTCCGAGGCGGCGAATCACGTGGAGGCGAACCTCCTCAAGGCGGGCCTCGTCATCGACCGCCGCGACGGCCGCCCGGCGCGGGTCGCGTCGATCGTCCCGCTTGTGCCGGTGCTGGCGCTCGGGCTCTGGCGGATCGGGCTGGGCGTCTCGCGAGACCGGCCGGTGGGCTTCCTGGCCATCATCTGCGGCTTCCTCGCCGTCTGCACGATCGTGCATCTGGTCGCACGACCCTGGAGGACGCGGCTGGGAGACGAGGCGGCGGCCGAACTCCCGCGCGCCGCCGTCCCGGCGACCGACCCGGCGGACCTGGAGACCGCCGCGCTGGGGTTCGCGATCCTCGGGGCTTCGGGACTCCCGGCCGGGCCGGAGTACGACGCGATCCGGTCGACCCTCGCCAGGGATCCCGGGGCCGCGGGGTGCGGCGGCGGGGACGGCGGTGGGGGCGGCTGCGGGGGGGGCGGATGTGGCGGCTGCGGCGGCTGCGGCGCGCCTTCGACACAGCCCTCGCCCGCGCCGTCGGATGGTCCCTCAGCCCCTTTGACCGGGCATCCCGGGAGGGGTACGATCCATGATGTCGATGAGACGAATGACGGCGGGCCCGGCCCATCTCCCGCCGCCGCACCTTTCTCAATTTCTCCGTGCGAAAAGGGGGTCGATCATGCCTCTCTTCGAGGTCGAGACGACGTCGCATATCATGATTGCATCCGCCGACGACGAGGCCACCGCCCGGTCGTTCGCCCGGTCGAACTACCCGGCGGAGGAGATCATCCGGGTGGCGCACCGGCCCCGCGACGCCTGGGTCATCTCCAAGAACCTGCTGGGCGTGACGTCGGATGCCGACCCCTGCTCGATCGCCCGCGAGTGCCTGGCGAACGCGGCCGGCGACAAGGTCCACGCGGTCCGGCTGTACATGCAGAAGACCGGGTCGGACCTGGAGCAGTCGCGCAAGGTCGTCGAGTCGAACATGTCGCGCGGCTGGTGAGCGCGGGAGGCCGCCGCGGATGCGACGGGCCCCGGCCGGGGGTCGCGCGGCCGTCGTCGTCGGCCCCCGGCGCGCGAAGTGTATATTGGCAGACCGAAACTCGAAACCGTCAAGAAGCCTCTAGCCGCATGTGCGGCCGTCGCCGTCGGCGACGGCCTGCCTCGCCCTGAAGGAGGGGTCCCATGCCTCGGGTCATCTCGTTGATCTTGGGAGGTGGTAGGGGGACGCGCCTCTACCCCCTGACCAAGTCGCGGAGCAAGCCCGCGGTGCCCATCGCCGGCAAGTATCGGCTCATCGACATCCCCGTGTCGAACTGCATCCATTCCGGTCTGCACCGCATCTTCGTCGTCACCCAGTTCAACTCCGTCAGCCTCCACCGCCACATCTACAACACCTACAAGTTCGACCCGTTCGAAGGGGGATTCGTCGAGATCCTCGCCGCCCAGCAGACGATGGAAAGCGAGAACTGGTATCAGGGCACGGCCGACGCGGTCCGGCGGAACATCCCCTATTTCACCGAGAAGGACTACGACCTGGTCCTCATCCTGTCGGGCGACCAGCTCTACCGGATGGACTTCCAGGAGATGATCAAGACCCACATCGAGAACAAGGCGGTCGTGACCATCGCCGCGCTGCCGGTCCCGGAGTCCGAAGCCCGCTCCTGCGGCATCATGCGGATCCAGGCCGACGGCCGCGTGATCGACTTCGAGGAGAAGCCGAAGACGCAGGAGAAGCTGAACCGCGTCCGCACCGACCCCAACTGGCTGGACAAACTGGGCCTCAAGGCCCAGGGCCGCCCCTACCTGGCCAGCATGGGCATCTACGTCTTCAACAGGAAGACCCTCGTCGACCTGCTGAACTCCAGCACGGCCACCGACTTCGGCCACGAGCTGCTCCCCCAGACCATCGCCCAGCAGCGCGTGCAGGCCCACCTGTTCGACGGCTACTGGGAGGACATCGGGACCGTCGGGGCGTTCCACCAGGCGAACATCGACCTGACGCTGGACCACCCGCCGTTCGACTTCACGCACGGCGAGCAGCCGATCTTCACCCGGCCCCGGTTCCTCCCCAGCTCGCGGATCATGGGGGCGACCGTCCGCAACAGCCTCATATGCGACGGCTGCGTCATCGGCCGCGGGTCGGTCATCGAGAACTCCGTGATCGGCGTCCGGTCGGTCATCGGCGACAACGTCACCATCCGCGATTCCTACCTGATGGGTGCCGACTGGTATGAGCAGCCGCACGAACTGCGCTCCAATCCGGGCGAGGGGATCGTGAACCTGGGCGTGGGGGCCGGCTCGGTCATCGAGCGGGCCATCGTCGACAAGAACGCCCGGATCGGCAGGAACGTGAAGGTGCTCAACGAGACCGGCGTCGTCGACTCCGAGGAGGCCGCGACCCACGTCATCCGCGACGGCGTCGTGGTGGTCCCGAAGCAGACGGTCCTCCGCGAAGGGGCCGTGATTTGACGGCCGACTCGAACGGGCCGGCCATCCGCGTGCGCTCGCTCCGGAAGGAATATCCGGGGCGGGACGCCCGCGTGATCGCCGTCGACGGCATCGACCTGGAGATCCGCCGCGGCGAGTGCTTCGGCCTCCTCGGCCCCAACGGCGCCGGGAAGACGACGACCGTCGAGATCCTGGAAGGGCTCAACCGCCCGACTTCGGGCGAGGTGGAGGTCCTCGGGCTCTCGTGGGACCGCGAGCCGAACGCCATCCGGGAGCGGATCGGCGTGACCCTTCAGGAGACCCGCTTCCCCGAGAAGGAGACGATCCGCGAGCTGCTGACCGTGTTCCGCAGCTTCTACCGCCACGGGCTGTCCGTCGACGACGCCATCGCCCGGGTCTCGCTGGAGACCAAGGCCGACGCCCTCTTCGAACACCTCTCCGGCGGCCAGCAGCAGCGCGTGGCCGTGGCCGTCGGGCTGATCGGCGACCCGGAGATCCTGTTCCTCGACGAGCCGACCACGGGCCTCGACCCCCAATCGCGACGGCAGCTCTGGGACGTGGTCCTCGACCTGAAATCGCGAGGGCGGACCGTCCTCCTGACCACGCATTACATGGACGAGGCCGAACGCCTCTGCGACCGCGTCGCCGTGATCGACCGGGGCAAGATCATCGCCCTGGGGTCGCCGGCCGACCTGATCGCCCGGCTGGGGGGAGAGCACGTCATCGAATTCGCCCTCGCGGACGGGGAGCCGGTCGACCCCGCCGCGTTCGCCGCGCTCGACTCCGTCCTCGCCGCCCGCGCCGAGGCCGACGGCTACTCGCTCACCGTGGGCGAGCCCCACCGCGCCCTCCCGGCGTTGCTCGACGCCCTGGAGGACCTGGGCCGGCCGCTGGCGCGGCTGACCACGCGCCACGTCAGCCTGGAGGACGTCTTCGTCGCCCTGACCGGCCGACACCTCCGCGACGACCAGGAGCCCGAGGCCGACGCCGGCGGGCGGGGACGCCGCCGCCGCAAGGCCGGCCGCCGCTGACGACTCGCATCAAGGATCGTGCATGCTCCAGCAATCGCCGTTCTTCCAGCTCTACCTCTCCCGCCTGCGCGAGTTCTTCCGCCAGCCCGCGCGCATCTTCTGGGTCTACGGCTTCCCGACGCTGCTGGCGGTCGTCCTGGGCTACGCCTTCCAGAGCCGCCCCCCCGCGCTCGTGGCGGTCGACGTCGTCGCCGGCCCCGGAGTGGACGCCCTGCGGAACGCCGTCGAGGCGCACAACACGAAGGCGGCCGGATCGACCGGCGGCCCCGCCGCCTCGGCGCCGATCATCCTCGACGTCCGTCCCGAGGCCGAGGCGCTGAACCGGCTGCGGACCGGCAAGACGCCGCTGGTGGTGCAGCCGGGCGAGGGGTCGAACGTCTCCTACCGTTACGACCCGACGAGGCCGGAGTCCGCCGCCGCGCGCGAGGCCGTCAACGATCTCGTCCAGCGCGCCGCCGGCCGGAGCGATCCCGTCGCGACGCAGGACGTCCTGGTCACCGAGCCGGGCTCGCGCTACATCGACTTCCTCATCCCGGGCCTGATCGGCCTGAACGCGATGGGGGGCGGCCTCTGGGGCGTCGGCTTCTTCCTCGTGAACCTGCGGATCGGCAAGCTGCTGAAGTGCTACGTCGCCACGCCGATGCCCCGGCGCGACTTCCTCGGGGCGATCCTCGCCGCGCGGCTCACCTTCCTGACCCCGGACCTCGCGGTGCTGCTGGCGCTCGGCCTCTTCGCGTTCCAGATGCCGATCCGGGGCGGGCTCTGGCTCGTGGTCCTGATCGACGTCGTCGGCGCGCTGGCGTTCGCCGGCCTGGGCCTGCTGATCGCATGCCGGGCCGCCACCACCGAGACCGTCAGCGGGCTCATGAACCTCATCATGATGCCGATGTGGCTGCTATCCGGCGTCTTCTTCTCGTCCGACCGCTTCCCGGCCGCCGTCCAGCCGCTGATCCAGGCGCTCCCGCTGACCCAACTCGTCGGCGGGCTGCGGCTGGTGATCCTGGAGGGGGCGGGGCTCGGCCACGAGGGGGTCTTGCGGGCCCTGGCGATCCTCGCCGCCTGGGCCGTCGGCACGTTCTGGCTCGCCCTGAAGTGGTTCAAGTGGACCTGAGCCGGCCGCCGGCCCGCGGCGGAACGTCGGGGCCTTGAACACCAGGCGCAGGTCGCGGAGCCGGCCGCGGTTCCAGGTCGGCCTCGCGAGCGCCGGGGCGGCCGCCTCATCGAGGACGTGGCCGAGGAACGTCGCCTTCGCCGGCAGCTCCACGTCGACGAACGACGAGCCCGATTGCAGCGGGATGGCGCGCAGCTTCTCGGCCCGGTGGAGGCTCAAGGGGGAGTGGACGTCCATGAGCGGGACGCCGAAGACGACCCGCCGCACGGCCCGGGCCGTCCCCCGCCACGCCGAGGCCGGGAAGCCTGCCGGACGCCGCATCCAGACGTGATCCGCCTGGTCGAGCGCCTTGAGGAGCGGCTCCCACTCGCGCCGTGTCGGCGGCTCGGCGGTGGCCGCCAGCGCGAGGATCGGGTGGGCGGCCCGGTCGGCCGCCTCCTGGATCGACTCCCCGAGGCGAGGGGACGACCGCTCGACCGTCTTGAAGGTCAGCTCGACCGGCCGGCCCGCCGCCCGCAACCATGCGACGCTCGCGTCCCAGGCGGAGGCCGCCTCCGGAGGTTCGGGCGAGTCGATCAGGACGAGGAGCGAGACGCCGACGACCCCCAACGGCTCGCGGTGGAAGTGGGCCGCGAACGGGTCGTCGGCGTCGAACGGCTCTGCCTCCGGCGTCGTCATGAGGCGTGGGCCGGGGCGGGGGTAGCGTCGGCCAGCCAGTCCTGCAGCTCGGCCCGGTACGCTTCCTGGAGCCTCTTCGTAATCGGCCCCGGCGCGCCCGAGCCGATCGGCTTGCCGTCGATGGTCGCGATCGGCATGACCTCGGTCGAGGTCCCGACCAGGAACGCCTCGTCCGCCGCCTGGAGCGCAGGGAGGGTGACGCGGGTCTCGACGAACGGGATGCCGACCTTCTTCGCCAGCCGCTCGGTCAGGTGGCGGGTCATGCCGATGAGGATCTCGGGCCCCTCGGGCGTCCCCTCGATGCGGCCCTCGCGGACCCAGAGGACCGAGGTGTGCGTCGCCTCGGTGACGTAGCCCAGCGAGTCGATCAGGACGGCTTCATACGCCCCCTCGCGATGGGCCGAATCGTTGGCCAGCACGTTGCCGAGGAGGTTCGTCGTCTTGATGTCGCAGCGCTTCCAGCGGATGTCGGGCCGGCTGACGACCGGGACGCCGGTCGCGCGGAGGGCGGCCGACGGGGCGTCGTCGTAGGGCCGAACGATGATGACCTCGGTCGGCGGCACCGGCGGGTTCGGGAATGCGTGAGTGCGAGGCGCGACGCCCCGGGTGATCTGGACGTAGACCAGGCCCTCCTTCACGAAGCTCGCCCGGATGGTCCGGTAGATCCGGGCGACGAGGCGGTCGAGGTCGTAGGGCGGGAATTCCAGCTCCTGGAGGCTGCGCTTGAGCCGGAGCAGGTGGTCGGCTTCCAGCCAGCAACGGCCGCCGTAGATCCGGCAGACCTCGTAGACCGAGTCGCCGAAGAGGAAGCCGCGATCGTAGATCGGCACCGTCGCCTGTTCGGGGGCCATCAAATCGCCGTTGACGCAAGCCAAATCGCCCATCCCGCTCGATCCTTTCGCGTAACCGAAACCCGGCCGCTCTCCCCGCGCCAGGATACCCCCCGCGGGGAGGCCCCGGCAATGGCGGCGGGGCCGGTCAGCTCTCGACGACCTCGCTGCGCGGGTAGGAGCCGAGGACGTCGAGCCGCTCGCAGCGGCGGCGGACGGCGTCGATCGCCTTCTGCACGAGGGGGTCGTCGACGTGCCCCTCGACGTCCAGGAAGAAGAGGTAGGAGGGATTCTTGTCGCTGGGCGAGCCGGGCATGGGGAACGACTCGATCCAGGTCATGTTGACGCCCAGCTTCTCCAGCGGGGCGATCGTCTTGGCGAGCGAGCCCGGGTCGTTGGGGATGCGGGCCATCAGCGTCGTCTTGTCGCGGCCGGTGCGGGCCTCGGGCGTCTCGGCGATGACGGCGAACCGGGTCACGTTGTTGACCTGGTCCTCGATGTTCTCCGCCAGGATGTCCAGCTTGTACGCCTGGCCGGCGGGCCGGCTCGCCACGGCCGCGGCGAACTCCTCCCGCTGGGCCAGCTCGGCGGCGGCGGCCGTGGAGACGACCTCGATCTTGGCCGCCTGCGGCAGGTTCTTCCCGAGCCAGTTGCGGCATTGCGAGAGCGCCTGGCTCTTGGAGTAAACCCGCCGGACCTGGCTCCACTCGCATCGCCCCAGGAGGCAATGGTGGATCCGGAGGCGGACCTCCGCCCGGATCTTGAGGTTCGGGAGCTTGGTGAACATGTCCAGCGTGTCGGCGATCCGGCCGTCGGTCGAGTTCTCCAGGGGCACGATGCCGAACTGGACGTGGCGGCGGTTCAACTCTTCGAAGACGGCCGCGATCGATCCCAGCGGGACGTGCTCGACGGCCTCGCCGAACTTGGCGACCGACGCCAGGTGGCTGTAGCTGTACTTGGGGCCCAGGCAGGCGACCCGGAGGGTCCGCTGGAGCGCCCGGGTGCCGCTCATCAGCTCGCGGAAGATCAGGCGGAGCGTGTCTTTCGGCAACGGCCCGTGGCTGGCGCCCAGCACCTTCGCCAGGACCTCCTCCTCGCGGGCGGCGGAGAAGACCTCCAACCCGTTGGTGCTCTTGACCTTGCCGATCTGCACCGCGATCTCGGCGCGGCGGTTCAGGATCGCGACCAGCTCCTTGTCGATGCGGTCGATCTCGCTACGCAGGCCGGCCAGCGTCGGTGCCTTCTTGGAGTCCGTGGGCTCGGCGGACCCGCCGCTGGTCTGGGAGGAAGGCCGGACGGGCGATGAGGACTTGCGGGCCATCAGTACACTCGGAGTAAGGCGGACCCCCACGGCCGGAGGGGGCGTCGAGGGCCGCATTGGGACCGGCCTCACGCCCTCGGCGACGCCCCGGGCGTCGCCTCCTCGTAGACGCAACATTCACAGCCATAAGGTATTAAAGGAGAAGGAGCCTCCTGTCAAGGACTTTTCCCATCCCCCCGGGCCGGATTCCGATCCGCCGTCCACTTCACAACGACTGGGCGATCGGCAAGGGCTGGGTCAGTTGACCCATGAAGCGGGCTGCCAATTTGACGGCGTCAAAACCGCGCCTCTTGGCCGCATGCCATATCGGCAGGGGAAACGGTTCGTCACCAAGAGGCTACGGAGAATTTCATCAGCCACAATCTCTTGAGAAGGATGGACTTGCTGCGGATGATTCGGGTTCGGAATGATGTGGCACGACGCTTGCGAATCCATCAAAGCCATCGGTTGAGATTCGGCGGACTTCCAGCAAGAAGAACGGCCGTGGGCCGGCGAACTGGATGCGGGACGCGACGATCGTCCCCCGTCCGATCGCCTCGCGCGACGTCGTGACGCGCGGGTTTCCTCGTCCCCCCCTCAACGTGGAAGGAAGGAGATCGGACGTGGCGGAAGGCGAAAAGATCATCGGGATCGACCTCGGGACGACGAACAGCGTGGTCGCGGTCATGGAAGGCGGCGACGTCACCGTCATCCCGAACCAGGAGGGGAGCCGGCTGACCCCCTCCGTGGTCGCGTTCTCGTCGAAGGGGGAGATCCTCGTCGGCGACCCGGCGAAGCGGCAGGCGATCACCAACCCTGCCGGGACGGTCTACTCGATCAAGCGGTTCATGGGCCGCCGCCACGAGGAGGTCGGGTCCGAGGAGAAGATGGTCCCCTACAAGGTCGTGGGGGGATCCTCCGACTTCGTGAAGGTCCACGCGAACAACAAGGACTACACGCCCCCGGAGATCTCGGCCCTCATCCTCCGGAAGCTGAAGGAGGCCGCCGAGAGCTACCTCGGCCACAAGGTGCGCAAGGCCGTCATCACCGTCCCCGCCTACTTCAACGACAGCCAGCGCCAGGCCACCAA
>ERZ778021.1519-NODE-1519-length-26667-cov-5.756576_pt1 | contig 26667 bp, 22 predicted proteins | sample MGYA00375751_ERZ778021 | MGnify/ENA primary metagenome ERZ778021 (study PRJEB29350, sample SAMN05389814) | bioreactor metagenome | isolation source: Thiocyanate stock bioreactor | place: South Africa: University of Cape Town | collected 2013-08-29 ... | reverse complement strand
GCGCACTGCCGGGTCCCGACGACTCGACCGGCGAGCACCTCACCGGCGCCGACGCGGACGCCTTCATCGAGCAGGTGCGGCTGGCCCTCTACGCGTCGAAGATCGTCGCGTACTCGCAGGGCTTCGACGAGATCCGCGCCGGCGCCGCGCACTACGATTGGTCGATCGACCTCGGCGCGGTCAGCAAGATCTGGCGCGCCGGCTGCATCATCCGCGCCCAGTTCCTCAACCGGATCGCCGACGCGTACGAAGCCGAGCCGGACCTTGCCGTTCTGCTGACGGCGCCGTACTTCGTCGACGCGCTGACGCGCGCACAGGACGCGTGGCGCAACATCGTCGCGCTGGCTGCCGCCGCCGGCATCCCCGCTCCCGCCTTCTCGTCGTCGCTGGCGTACTACGACGGACTGCGCGCGCGGCGCCTGCCCGCCGCCCTGATCCAGGGCCAGCGCGACTTCTTCGGCGCGCACACCTACAAGCGCATCGACAAGGACGGCACCTTCCACACGCTGTGGTCGGGCGACCGCACCGAGATCGAGGCCGAAGACACCCACTGACCGCCCGCGGCGCGGCTGAGCAGGGGCGTTTCGACGCGCTCTGCTCAGCCGCGAGTCGAAAGGCCTAGATCCAGTCCTTCTTCTTGAAGACCAGATACAGCCCCGTGCTGACGGCCGCCATGAGCGCGATGGCGAAGGGGTACCCCCACGGCCATGACAGTTCTGGCATGTCGTGGAAGTTCATGCCGTAGATGCCGGCGACGAGCGTCGGCGCGAAGCCGATGGCGGCCCAGGACGAGATCTTCTTGACCTGATCGTTCTGCTCGATGCTCGTGCGCGTCATCTCGCTCATCTGGTCGTTGCGTCGCTGGTCGACGATCGTCGCGTGGATCGTCAGCGCATTGTCGAGGGTTTCGCGAAACGCCGCCACTCGCGCATCGATGTAGCGGGCGCGATCGGCGATCTCCCGATATCCGGGGGCCTCACCACTCGGCATCCGGGTACTCACATAGTGCTCCAGGCGGTCCATCATCGCCGGCAGCGGAGCCGTCGCATGGCGCAGGTCGATGACTTCGCGCTGCAGCGCGAAGATGCGACGGGAGACGCCCTCGTCTTCGGCGAAGAGCTGCTCCTCGATCTCGTCGATGTCGTGCTCGATCTCGTCCATGACGGCCCGGTACGCCCGCGTGACGTACTCGAAGGTTCCCCAGAGCACACCCAGGGGCCCGCGCGCCGCGATGTCGGGATGCTCGTCGAGCAGCGTTCGCAGGCGATCGATGTCGACCGTGCCGTCGCCGGAGATGGCGACGAAGAAGTCGGGGCCGACGAAGAGGTCGACTTCGCGGCACTGCACCGTCTCGGTCGGCTCGTCGTACTGGGAGGGCTGGACGACCACGAACAGGTGGTCGCCGAAACGCTCGAGCTTCGAACGCTGATGGGTGCGCAGCGCCGTCGCGACGCCGAGCCGCTCCAGCTGGAGCACCTCGGCGAGCGCGCTCACCTCCTCGTCGCTCGGGGAGGTCAGCCCGACCCAGAGCATCCCGCCCCGCCGACGCGCCTCGGCGAGCGCGTCGGCCGGTGCCGCGTCGGTGGGGTGGGCGATGCCGTCGTCGTAGACGACGCACTGGGGCTGAGCCATGAGAGCAACCCTAGGCCCGCCGGGCGGCCCCGCTCCTCATCGCTCTCATGCCGTGATGTCGGTGACGGTGCCCTTGTCGAGCCGCAGCCGGCGACGGGCGCGGCGCGCGACGGCCGAGTCATGGGTGACGACGACGAGGGTCAGCCCCTCGGCGGAGAGACGTTCGAGCACCACGAGGATCTCGTCGCGCATCGACTCATCCAGATTCCCCGTCGGCTCATCCGCCAGCAGCACGCGCGGGCGCTTGGCGATGGCCCGCGCGATCGCCACCCGCTGCTGCTGCCCGCCGGAGAGCTCCCCCGGACGGTGGCTGCCGCGATCGGAGAGGCCGACGTGCGCGAGCGCCTCCTCGACACGGGTGTGACGGTCGGCACCGTCCAGACGCAGCGGTTCCAACCCCATGGCGACGTTCTCCGCCGCGGTGAGCGTGGGAATGAGATTGAAGGCCTGGAACACGAAGCCGATCTCGTGCGCGCGCACCTTCTGCAGGTCCGTCGCGGATGCCGCCGCGAGATCGGTGTCGCCGAGCAGCACCGTTCCGCTGGTCGGGACGTCGAGCGCGCCGAGCATCTGAAGCAGGGTCGACTTGCCCCCACCCGTGGGACCCTGGATCGTCGCGAACTCTCCTGCCTCGATCTGCAGGTCGACCCCCGTCAAGGCCTTCACCTCCCTGCCCTTCTGACGGTAGGTCTTCGTCACGGACGTCAAGCGATAGGCCGCTCCCGCCGCGGTCGGCGCAGGGGTAGCGATGGTGTCATCGATCACGGTCATGTCGGTCATTCCTTCGAGATGGTGGACGTCAGTGGGGGCCGGGGCGCTCACGAGACCGCCCGTAGTGCTTCTGCGGGGCTGAGACGGGCGGCACGCCAGCCACCGAACACGCCGGCGATCAGTCCGCCGAGGACGGCGAGCACGAGAGCGAGCCCGACGATCCAGAGCGACAGCGGCGCGTGAAGGGCGAGCTCGGTTGTCGTCTGCGCCAGCTGACCGCCGAACCCGCTTCCCCCGCCGCCACCACCCCCGCCCGGACCTCGGCCGGCGGTCGCGCCCGCGGAGGCCGACACCGTGGGGGCGATGATGTTGATGATCAGCGCGCCGATGAGGCCGAGCGCCACGCCGATGACACCGCCGATGAGGGCCTGGACCACGGATTCCCCCGCCACCTGGCCGACCACACGCGCGTTGGACCACCCGATGGCCTTCAGCGTGCCCAGCTCACGGGTGCGTCGGGAGATACCCGAGATCGTGAACAGGACCGCGAGAGCGACGGCCACCACGAGGACGATGATCGACAGCCACGTGCCCAGGTTCGTGATCAGCGAGCTCGCGCTGGCGAGCGAGCCCGAGACGGTCGAGGCAAGGTCCGACTGCGAGCTGACGGTCGCCGTGGGGAGGGCGGCCGTGAGCGCGGACTGGATCGCGGCGATGCGATCGCTCGAGCTGGCCTGCACGTACACCGTGGAGACGACGTCGCCCGCGCCGGAGAGCTTCTGTGCGACATCGAGCGGAATGTAGACGTTGGCGGCGGTGTCGGCGGACGAGGACGCGGACGCGACGATCCCGACGATCTGGAACGGCGTCCCCGCCACATCGATGGTGCCGCCCACGGCGAGAGAGGCACTGGCCGCGTAGGTCGCGTCGACCACGGCGACATCCGTACCCGCGTCAGAAGAGGTGAGCGCGCGTCCACCGCTGACGGTGGCAGCCGTCAACGGCCCCGCGGCGGTGGCGCCCGGGTCGACGCCGAGCACGCTGAAGGAATTCACGCCGAAGGAGCCCCCTGGAATCCCCCGCCACCGCCCTCGCCGCCCTGACCGCGGCTGCCCTCGCCCTCTTGCGGCGCGGTCTGCGTGCCGCCCTCCGCGGTGCCGGACTGGCGCTGCGGCAGCGAACCGGTGAAGGTCATGTTCGTGAGGCTGAGAGCAGCGGTCGCCTCGGACACCCCGTCGACGGCGCGCACCGTATCGAGCACCGACGCGTCCAGCGTGCTGCGACCGAACCCGGTGACCAGGCGCGACTGGTTGAGGGTGGTCGTCCCGTCCGCGCCGGTCTGGCCGCCGCCGCCTTCGAAGTCGAAGCGACCACCGCGCGTGTTCGAGCCGGGCTGGGCCTGCGCGCCGGTGACGGTGAGGTCGGTGCCGACGCCGTATACCGAGGCCAGGGCCTCCGACTGGGCGTCGCGCACGCCCGCGGACAGCGCGTTGACCATGATGACCAGCGCGACCGCGACGGCCAGGCCGATCGCCACGATCGTGGTCTGCTTCTTTCGGCCGGACAGCTCACGGCGCAGATACGTCCAATACATCGCGTCTCCTTCTGGCGAGCAAGCCCGGGTGCTCGGTGCGCCGACGCGACGAACGTACGAGCGGTTTCGATGCGCGATCGAAGGGCGACTGAAGAAGTGGCTATGAGCCACTCGGCAGAGCCTGCTGCAATCCACAGCGGGCTCATAGCGCGGCGCATAGGTTCTTCACAGCACCGGCAGCACAATGGAGCCATGACCGCTCTCGCCGCCTCCCCTGTCCTGCACCGCCCAGACGGGTCGGCCCTTCGCGTCCTCGTCGTCGACGACGAGCAGATGCTCACGGACCTGCTCTCGATGGCGCTGCGCATGGAGGGCTGGGAGGTCCGCACTGCGGGGTCGGGATTCGACGCGCTCGCGCAGGCGCGCGAGTTCGATCCCGACGCCATGGTGCTCGACATCATGATGCCCGACCTCGACGGCATGTCGGTGCTGCAGCGACTGCGTCACGCCGGCAACGATGTGCCGGTGCTCTTCCTCACGGCGAAGGATGCCGTCGCCGACCGCGTCGCGGGCCTCACCGCCGGCGGCGACGACTACGTCACCAAACCGTTCAGCCTGGAAGAGGTCGTCGCGCGTCTGCGCGGTCTGATGCGCCGCGCCGGCACCGCGACAGCGGGCGGCGCCGACCCCGTCCTGCGCGTCGGTGAGCTGACGCTGAACGAGGACTCCCATGAGGTCATGCGCGGCGACACCGAGATCGAGCTGACGGCGACGGAGTTCGAGCTGTTGCGCTTCCTCATGCGCAACCAGCGTCGCGTCGTGTCGAAGGCCCAGATCCTGGACCGCGTCTGGAACTACGACTTCGGCGGGCGCTCCTCGGTGGTCGAGCTGTACATCTCCTACCTGCGGAAGAAGATCGACGCGGGCCGTGACCCGCTCATCCACACGGTGCGCGGCGTGGGCTACATGATCAAAGCTCCGCAGTGAGCGCAGCGCCTGCGCCGAAAAAGGTCCGACGGCGACCGCAATGGAGCCTGCAGACGCGACTGATCGCGGCCGTCGTCGGCATGGTCACGCTGATTCTGGCGATGATCGGCGTCGCCACCAGCGCGCTTCTCGGCAACATCCTGTCCGGCCAGCTCGACACACAAGTGCGCGATGCGGCAGCCAGTGTCAGCGCGCAACTGCTCTCGCAGAAGGTGGACTTCGGCACCGTGCAGTCCGCGTACACCGTGCTGCAGGAGGCGCGCGTGCGAACTCCCGGAGTGCTGCTGATCGTGAGGTCCGCGAGCGGCTTCGACGGGGCGTACCTCGACGGCAACAGCGTGAAGCCGCTGACGGACGCACAGGTACTCGAGATCGCCAACGCATTCGGCTCCGGTCCCTCCGCGACGGGGACGGTGGACGACATCGGCACCTACCGGCTGTTCACCACCGGCGCCGGTCCCTACGCGATCGCGGTCGGGCTGCCGGTGTCGACCGTGAACACGACCATTGCGCAGATCCTGACGACCGTCGCCCTCGTCACCACCGGAGGGCTGCTGCTGCTGGCGGCCGTCATCGCCGTGGTGATCCGCTACTCCCTTCGGCCGCTTCGGGCCGTCGCCGCCACGGCGACACGCGTCGCTGCGCAGCCGCTGGACTCGGGCGACGTCACCATCTCCGAGCGCGTCCCGGCATCCGAAGCCGATGCGAGCGATGAGATCGGGCGTGTCGGTGCGGCACTGAACACTCTGCTCGACCACATCGACGTGTCACTGGCCGCCCGGCAACGCAACGAGGAACGCATGCGCTCGTTCGTGGCCGACGCCAGCCACGAGCTGCGCACTCCCCTGGCGGCGATCCGCGGCTACTCCGAGCTTTCCCTGCGGTCGCTGCGAACCGTGAACGCCGCCGGCGACGCGGCCACACCGGCCCAGGTCGCGATCAGCGCCGAGCAGTCGGAGCAGAGCCTGGAGCGCATCCAGTCCGCCTCCCTGCGGATGACGGCGCTCGTCGAAGACCTGCTGCTGCTGGCTCGACTCGACGAGGGCAAGGAACTCGTGTACGGCGCCGTCGACCTCACGCGAGTGGTCGTCGACAGTGTCGCCGACGCACAGGTCGCCGGCTCAGGACACGAATGGCAGCTGGATGCCGCCGAAGAACCGGTCGTCGTCGCCGGAGATACGATGCGTCTGCATCAGGTCGTGGCGAACCTGCTCACCAACGCCCGCGTGCACACGCCGGCAGGAACGACGGTCACCGCGAGCGTCGCCGTCGAGGGGGGCGACGCCGTCGTGCGCGTCACCGACAACGGTCCCGGCATCGATCCGGTGGTCGCCGGCGAGCTGTTCGAGAGGTTTGCGCGCGGCGACACCTCCCGCGCACGCCAGACCGGAGGAACCGGCCTGGGCCTGTCGATCGCGAAGGCGATCGTCACCGCGCACCACGGCACGATCTCCGTCAACAGCGAACCGGGACACACCGAGTTCGAGGTACGACTGCCGGCGCGCCCGGCGGCCCCGCACGCGGCCGACGCGCCGGCCTGACCCGGGCTGCGCGCGACCGGGGCCGAGACCGCCCCGACGACCGGGCGCACGCGGCCCCCGCACCACGGGTGCGGTGCCGATCAGTAACCCGAGAAGGCGTCCGTCGTGAGTGTCCGAGCCTTCTCGAGGGCGGGGGCGAGGTCCGCGATGAGACGCGGCGGACCCGACACGTAGGCATGCCGCGACGCGAGATCGGGCACCATCTGCAGCAGTCCCGCGGCATCCAGACGGACGCCCTGCGCCCACGTCCAGTGCCCGGGAAGCGTGTCGGGCTCGGTGCGAGTGAAGACGATCACCGGAATGCGGGCGTGTTCGAGCTCGTCGCGAAACGCGAGCTCTTCGGCATCCGCGGCGACGTAGACGAACACCACGTCACGCTGCTCCCCCGACAGGCGCAGGTGGCGCAGCTGCGAGACGAAGGGCGTGACGCCGATGCCGGCGGCGACCATGAGCACCGGCGCCGACGCGCGCGCCGGCAGGACGAAGTCGCCCCACACGCCGGTCACCGCGAGCTGCTGGCCCGGCTCGACGAGCGCGAGCGCCTTCTTGTAGCTGGACTGCGATCCTTCGCGCAGCGCGATGCGCACCTCCGGCAGCTCCTCCGGGGCCGAGACGATGCTGAACTCCCGGCGCGTGCCACGCGCATCGGGGCGGGGGTGCGGCACCTCGAGCTCGAGATACTGCCCCGCGACGAAACGGAAGCGCCGTTCCGCCCGGAACGACAGCTCGCGCACGGTGGGCGTGAGGGCGACACGTTCCTGGAAGGTGAGGCGCACCGCCGTACGTAGGGCGAAGACGAAGGCGATGAGGTTGCCGACCAGCAGCGCGCGCTCCTGACCGAGACTGACGTCGCCGACGTCGACGGGCCAGCCGGCGAGGACGCCGACCACCGCCGCGACCACGAACTGCTGCCACCGGCGCGGGGGCAGCGTCAGCGGCTCGGAGAGCATGAAAGCGCCGAGGAACAGGAACGGCGACGACCAGAGGATGTTCCAGAACACCGTCCCCGCATCGAGTGCGAGCCCCGCCTGCTGGTACTGCAGCGTGGTGCGCACGAAGGCGACCGCCACCGCGACGACGAGGAAGAGCGCGATGATGCGCACCTTCTCGGTGCGAACGAGCACGACGAGGCCGAGCAGGATGACGGGTCCGGCGAGGAAGGGGGAACCCACCCACCATGCGGACGAGCCCAGGTCCGGCAGCCACACGCTCAACACCGTGAGCACCGTCGCGCCGACCGCAGCGGGATTGAAGATGTGGCGTCCCTGCCAGACCAGCAGGTACTTGGATGCCGAGGCCACCAGTCCCGCGACGGCGATGCCCACGAGCGCCGCCGGCTCCACCGTGGGGCGCAGGACGAACAGCAGGATCAGCACGGTGACGAGCGACGACTCCCACCGCCAGTCCTTGCCGAGCACGCGGTGCGCGATCGCATCGGTCGCGGCACAGACCAACGCGAGCACGAGGAGGGTAACCAGCAGCTCCCACGGCGAGGGTCCGACCGCTCCCGCGAAGGACAGCACGAGAGCGATCGCGGCCAGGACGACGAGCGCGAGAACGACCAGGCGGTACATCGATACGCGACCGAGCACCGCCAGGGTGCGACTCCATGCCGCGGTGAGTGAGCTCATCACAGGAACAACTCTGCCTTACTGTCAGGCGACCACTCCACGCGGCCGTCGGTGATCATACGCACCCACGCCGCGGCGTGAGCGTCGGCGAACGCGGGTCCGCCGTCGAAGAAGAGCGCGGTGGCGGCGGCATCGGCGGTCATGGCGTCGGCAGCGACCACCCACGTCGCGGCGATCGTGCGCACCGGCTCTCCGGTGCGCGCGTCCAGCACGTGATGCAGTCCCCCGCCGTCCGCGGCCGGCCAGGCGCGGCGCTGGATCGCGGACGCGCAGAGCGCGGCATCCGTCACCCGCCACACCCCGATCGCGCGCGTCGGGTCGAAGGGGTGCTCGAGTGCGATCGTCTCGCTGCCGCGCAGAGCGATGTCGCCGCCGGCGTCGACCGTCACCGCACCCTCCACGTGCGCCGCGACGCGACGCAGCACGCGGTCGACGAGGCGCCCTTTGCCGAGCGCTCCGACATCGATCGTCGCCGGCGTGCGCAGGGTGAGCCGATCGCCGCCCCATGTCAGCAGCTGCGACCATCCCGCCGGAGCGGCTTGCGCGCCGTGGTCCACGAGCCCGTACTGGGCGTCGTAGCCACGGCGCGCGAGCGCGTCGCCGATGAGCGGGTTGACGGCTTCGGCCGTGGCCTCGCTCAGCGCGAGGAACAGATCCAGCATCGGCGCCGCGTCGACGGGCGCCGGGATGGATCCTGCCGCCGTCGCGAGCGCGGCGATCTCGGCATCGGGCCGAAATCGCGACCACGCGCGGTCGAACGCGTCGATCAGAACACCGACCTCGGAGCGCACCGTGGCGGACAACTCCACGGCCGTGTCGATGCGCCAGCGCGTGCCGATCGCCTCGAACTCCCAGCGGAAAGCGGGGGGCGTGGACGAGTCGGGCGCGTCGGGCGCGGTCACGCCTTCGCTTCGGTCTTGATCTCTTCGATCGCCTTGTTGAATCCACCGCTGGTCAGCGACGAACCGGCGACGCGCGACACCGAGATGTCCTCGATCTTCTTGCCGACGACCTCGGAGCTGATTCCGCCGATGAACTGGCTCTGATACTGCTTCGACTCGCTCTTGGTCGGATTTCCGCTGACCTGCACGTCGGTGATGACGTCGCCGGCGAGCGTGACCGTCACCGAGATGGTCTCGACCGACTCGGGGGTCGCGTACGAACCGTCGGCCGAGTAGGTGCCGTCCTTGTACACGCTGCCGGAGGCGGCGGCCCCGGTGCTGCCGGTGGCAGGAGCCGAGGACGCCGTCGAGGGGGTGGACTCGTCGGCGGGGGCGGCCGACGGCGACGCGGTGCTCGTCGTGGTGGCCGAGCAGCCCGCGAGGGCGATCATTCCGAACACCGAGGCGGCAGCAGCGCCGGTGCGGACGGAACGGGGTACGGCGGTGGTGCGGATCATGATGGTCCTCCTTCTGTCGTGCCCTGCCGCTTCAGATGCGGGGGGGCGCATCGCGGTGGCGCCCCTCCACGCTACTGGGGCCCTTCTGCGCCACCCCCGCGTATCACCTATGCATTCGCATTGAGAACCGTCCTCACCGCGCGGGCACGAATCGCCCGTCGGGCCGGCCTCACACGCGCGCTTCGCGCTCGCGGCGAAGCGCTTTCAGGCCCTCGACCGCGAAGAAGACGCCCACAGAGGCGGCGATCGGCATCAGCCAGCCCACAGCATCCAGGGGCTCGGAGCCGAACAGGTCGTTGAGGAAGGGGACGTAGGTGTAGAGCGCCTGGAGCACGAGCAGGGCCGCCGCCGACCACCAGATCACACGGTTTCCGCGCAGCACGTCGAGCGTCAGGCTCGAGCGGCCGAGGAAGCGACAGTTGAGCAGGAAGGCGAGCTGACCGAAAGCGAGCATGGCGACAGCCTCGGTGCGCGCGACATCGAGATCGACCCCGCGGGCGAGCGCGAGGGCGAACACACCGAGGGTCGCGCCGCCGATGAGCACCGAGACCGCCAGGATGAAGCCGAGCTCACGCATCGAGACGATGGATCCGCCGGTCGGCCGCGGTGGTCGGTTCATGATGCCCCGTTCGGCGGGCTCGTAGGCCAGCGCAAGCGAGAGGGTGATGGCCGTGACCATGTTGACCCACAGCACCTGCACGGGTGTGAGCGGCAGGGTGAGGCCGAAGACGACCGCCACCAGGATCACGAGCGACTGCGCACCGTTGGTCGGCAGCAGGAAGACGACCGACTTGCGGAGATTGTCGTAGATCCGCCGTCCCTCGGCGATCGCGCTGCGGATCGTGGCGAAGTTGTCGTCGGTGAGGACGATCTCGGCGGCCTCCTTCGTGGCCTCGGTTCCCTTGATGCCCATTGCGATGCCGATATCGGCCCGGGTCAGCGCCGGTGCGTCGTTGACGCCGTCGCCGGTCATCGCGACGACCTCGCCGTGGGACTGCAGTGCACGTACGATCCGGATCTTGTGCTCGGGGCTCGTTCGCGCGAAGACGTCGACCCCCTGCACGACGCCCTTCAGCTGCTCCTGGCTCAGCGCTTCGAGCTCGGCACCGGTGAGCACGGGAGCGTCGTCGCTGCTGACCAGACCCATCTCGCGACTGATCGCCATGGCGGTGCCGGCGTGGTCGCCCGTGATCATCTTCACGCGGATGCCGGCGGCGTGGCAGTCCGCGATCGCTTCGATGGCCTCCGGGCGCGGCGGATCCACGATGCCCCACAGCCCGAGGAGTTCGAGGTCGATGAGCTCATCAGCGCTCACGGTGTCGGCGCGCGTCGGCTTGCGCGCCGCGGCCAGCACTCGCAGCCCCTGTCCGCTGAGTTCGTCCACCGCGTTCTCCCAGAACGCGCGGTCCAGCGGCTCGGACCCGTCGGCACCGCGCTGGGTGAGCGCGCGATCGAGCAGACGGTCGGGGGCGCCCTTCACAAGGATTGCCCGGGAGCCGTCGGGGCTCTCGTTCAGGGTCGCCATGAACTTGTGGGCGGAATCGAACGGCACGACACCGATGCGACGCGCTCCCCCGGCATCCGATCCCCCCTTCATGGCGACGACCTTCAACGCCCCCTCGGTCGGCTCGCCGACGAGCGCCCAGCCGAGCGTCCGGGCGCTGTCGACATCGGCCCCCGCCGACACGCGCTCGAGCGAGGCGTCGTTGCAGAGGTCGGCCACGGCCAGCAGCGCCGCCAGGTCTGAGCCGCCGGCCGGCGTGATCTCGCCCGTCGGGTCGTAGCCGAGGCCGGAAACCTCATAGCGTCCGACCGGGGTGAGCATCGTGCGCACCGTCATCTCGTTCTTGGTCAGCGTGCCCGTCTTGTCGGAGCAGACGGTGGTGACCGAGCCGAGCGCCTCGACGGCGGGCAGCTTACGGGTGATCGCGTGACGTCGGGCCATCTGCTGCACGCCGATCGCCAGAGTGATCGTCACCAGCGCGGGAAGCCCCTCCGGGATCGCCGCCACGGCGAAACCGATCGTCGCCGAGACGAGGTCGGGCAGGGGCACGTCGTGCAGGTATCGGCCGATGACCATCATGGCCAGCGCCATCCCGAGGATGACGAGGGTGAGCTTCTTGCCGAAAGATGCCAGCTGGATCGTGAGCGGTGTATCGAGCGAGCCCGCCTCCCCGACGAGGGCCTGGATCTTCCCGATCTCGGTCGCCGCGCCCGTTCCGGTGACGATGCCCGCGCCCTGACCGCCGGTGACGATCGTGCCGGAGAATGCCATCGACGCACGGTCTCCCACGCCGGCTCCGTGGGCAACGGGCGCCGGATCCTTGGACGACGGCACCGACTCCCCCGTCAGCGCGGCTTCGTCGATGCGCAACTGCGTCGCCTCGACGAGGCGGACGTCGGCGGGGACCTTGTCGCCGGGCATGAGCCGGACGATGTCACCCGGTACAAGGTCGGCGGCAGGCACCGTGGCCCAGCGACCGTCGCGGAGCACGGTGGCTTCGGGGGATAGCATGCCGCGGATGCCCGCGAGAGCCTTTTCCGCCTGCCCTTCCTGGACATACCCGATCACCGCGTTGATGATGGCGACGGCCATGATGACCCAGAAATCGAGCCAGTCGCCCATCACGGCCTTGATGGCGGCGGCGGCCAGCAGGATGTAGATCAGAGTGTCGTTGAAGTGGGAGAGGAACCGCAGCCACCCCGGCGTGCGTTTCGGCTCCGGCAGCAGGTTGGGACCGGCGATCTCGAGCCGTTCCGCGACGTCGGCCGCGCTCAAGCCATCGCCGTCGACCCGCAGCGCGCTGCGCAGGTCATCGATCGGTCGAGCATGAGGTGCGGCGACAGTCAGGTCCGCCTCGAGCATCGGAGGGGTCATACCGCGATCCTAGGCACGATGCGGATCCACCCGCAGGCCGGATGACCGGTAATATCTCCGGCCCGTCCTCGGCGTTTCCCTGTCTCAGGCGGCGCCGTCGAACATGCTTGTGACCGACCCGTCCTCGAAGACCTCTTTGATCGCGCGCGCGAGCAGCGGAGCGATGGGCAGAATCGTCAGCCCCGGGAAGCGCTTCTCGTCCGCAAGGGGAATCGTGTCGGTCACGACGACTTCGTCGATCGCGGCATCCTGCAGGCGCTCGGTCGCCGGAGCGCTGAACACCGCGTGCGTGGCCGCCACGATGACCCGTTCGGCCCCGTTGGTCTTCAGCGCCTGCGCCGCCTTGACGATGGTGCCGCCGGTGTCGATCATGTCGTCGACGAGCAGGCAGACGCGACCCTCGACGTGTCCCACGATCTCGTTGACGGTCACCTGGTTGGCGACGTTCGGGTCGCGGCGTTTGTGGATGATCGCGAGAGGCGCTCCGAGCGAGTCGGACCACTGGTCGGCCACGCGCACGCGCCCGGTGTCGGGCGAGACGACGGTGAGCTTGGCACGGTCGTCGGTCGAAAGGCTGTTCTGGAAGTACTCGAGCAGCACGGGCTTGGCGAACAGGTGATCGACCGGTCCATCGAAGAACCCCTGGATCTGAGCGGCGTGCAGGTCCACGCTCATCACGCGGTCGGCACCCGCCGTCTTCAGCAGATCGGCGACGAGACGCGCGCTGATCGGCTCGCGACCGCGACCCTTCTTGTCCTGACGCGAGTACGGGTAATACGGCGCGACGACGGTGATCCGCTTCGCGGAGGCGCGCTTGGCGGCATCCAGCATGATCAGCAGCTCCATGAGCCACTCGTTCACCGGGGGGCCGAAGGACTGGATGATGAAGGCATCGCAGCCGCGGATCGACACCTCGAAGCGGGTCAGGATCTCGCCGGAGGCGAACGTACGATGCTCGGTCGGTACCAGCTCGGTGCCGAGCGCCTGGGCGACGTCATGCGACAGGGTCGGATGCGAGCTGCCGCTGGCGACGACCAGACGCTTCTTGGTCTTGGCGACGAGTCCGGGGGCGATCCCGCGCTCGACGTCCAGGTCAACCGTGTGCTTCTTGCGCGCCATGGTCCGCTTCCTGTGCAGTGCGGGAACGTGCCGCGGCCGCGGCCGCGGCCGTTCCCGGTCGGTGGTTCTCGACCCACCCCTCGACGTTGCGCTGGGGGGCAACGCTCAAGGCGAGAGCTCCGGGCGGGACGTCCTTCCGGATCACCGCACCGGCACCGGTCTTGGCGCCATCTCCGATCCTAACGGGCGCGACGAAGACGTTGTGCGAGCCGGAGTGCACCTCGTCACCGATCTCGGTGCGATGCTTGGCGATGTCGTCGTAGTTCGCGGTGATCGCGCCGGCGCCGAGGTTGACGCCGCGTCCGATCGTCGTGTCGCCGATGTAGGACAGGTGGGGAACCTTGCTGCCTGCGCCGATGGTGGAGTTCTTCGTCTCCACGAACGTTCCGATCTTGCCTCCGTCGGCCAGCACGGTACCCGGCCGCAGATAGGCGAACGGTCCGACCGAGGCGCCCGCCCCGATGACGGCGAGAGTCGCATCAGTGCGGCGGACGACGGCGTTCTCGCCCACCTCGCAGTCCTCCAGCGTCGTGTCGGGTCCGATCGTGGCGCCGGCAGCCACGGCGGTGGCGCGCAGGATGTGAGTGTTGGGCAACACCGTCACGTCGGGCGCGAGGGTCGCGGTGACATCGATCCAGGTCGTCGCCGGATCCTGAATCGTGACGCCGTCGAGTTGCCACCGGCGCACGGTGCGCGCGTTGAGCAGGCGCCCGGCCTCGGCGAGCTGCGCGCGATCGTTGACGCCGAGCGTCAGCGAGACGTCGGAGACGACGGATGCCGTGACGGCGAGCCCCGCGGTGCGGGCCAGGCCCACGACGTCGGTCAGATACTTCTCGCCCTGCGCGTTCTGGGTGCCCACACGCGCCAGCTGCGAACGCAACATCTCCGCCTGGAAGACGTAGACGCCCGCGTTGATCTCGGTGATCGCCGCTTCCGCGGCCGTGGCGTCCTTCTGCTCGACGATGCGCTCCACGCCGCCGTTGGTGGCGCGCACGACACGGCCGTAGCCGGTCGCGTCGTCGAGCACGGCCGACAGCAGTGTGATCGCAGCCCGGGACGAGCGGTGGTCTCGGATGAGGGCGCTCAGCGTCTCGGCATCGAGCAGGGGGACGTCACCGGAAAGCACCAGCACGTCGCCGTCGAAATCGGGGACGGCGTCCAGGGCGACTTCGACGGCGCGACCCGTGCCCGGGATCTCGTCCTGGTCGACCACGACGACCTCGGGCGAGATACCGGTCACCGCATCGGCGACGAGATCCCTTTCGTGCCGGACGACGACGAGAACGTGGGCGGGCGACAGGTCGCGCGCCGTGTCGAGAACGTGCCCGACGAGGGGGCGGCCCCCGATGCGGTGCAGCACCTTCGGCAGCGACGAGCGCATGCGCGTACCCTGCCCCGCGGCGAGGATCACGACGGCGAGGGACGCATCCAACCTGTTCTCTGTCATGCTCCGCCGCCAGGATTCGAACCTGAACCTCACAGCTCCAAAGGCTGTCGTGCTGCCGTTACACTACGGCGGACCGCACCCCACGAGACGGCGGGTGTGCCGCTCCAGTCTGCCAGTCCCGACCCCGGATGACCGCATCGCCGTGCTCAGGCGAGCATGAGGAAGAGCTTCTCCAGCTCGTCGGCGGTGACGCCGTCTTCCGCGGCTGCACCCTCCGGATCGGAAAGACACTCCCGCAGCGCCGTGGACACGATGGCGAAGCCGGCGCGGTCCAGCGCGCTGGAGACGGCAGCCAACTGCGTCACGACGTCGCGACAGGGCTTTCCCTCCTCAACGGCGGCGATGACCGCATCGAGCTGGCCCCGCGCACGGCGCAGACGGTTGGCGATCTTGCGCTGCGCGGCGCCGTCGTGCGCCGTCGCCGCGTCGGATGCGGACACGTTCGTCGTCACCGCCCGAACACGCGGGCGAGGAAGCCGCCGCCGGCTGCCTGCTCGTGGCCGGGGCAGCGCTGGGATGCCGGCACGTTCTTCATCACCTGGTCGACGTGCTGGCCGCAGCCGGCCCACGTCGTCTTGCCGCAGGTTCGGCAGGTCACTGCTGAGCACATGGGAGTTCTCCTGTTCGTTGTTCGTCGGTCGTGCCAGGGAGGGGAAGAGTCCGCGCGCCTCAGACGCGTGTGCGGTCGGAGACGAGCACGGCATCCGCCCGCTCACCGAGAACGGCGCGCAGCGTCAGCATGCCGCCGGACAGGGACGCCGAGTCGAACCCGGCCTGCGCGAGCACGCGGTGCGCGATCGCGGAGCGCACGCCCGACTGGCACATGACGCGCACGGGTCGCCCGGCGGCAGCCTCTCGCACCTCGTCGAGCCGGCCGCGCAGCGCGGTGTGCGGGATGGCGAGCACGCCGGGAAGGTGCCCGGTGGACAGTTCTGCGGGTGTACGCACGTCGAGGATCAGCGCGGTCTCGGCGACCGCGTCGACGTCCTGCGCGTACCAGAGGCGGAGGGCCCCGCCCCGGACGTTCTCGCCGACCATCCCCACCATGTTGACGGGGTCCTTCGCAGAGCCGTACGGCGGTGCGTAGGCCAGGTCGAGGTCGATCAGCTCATCCACCGCCCAGCCCGCACGGATGGCCGTCGCGAGCACGTCGATCCTCTTGTCGACCCCGTCGGCGCCGACGGCCTGCGCTCCCAGCAGCAACCCGTCACTCCGACGGATGTGGACGACCAGATGGATCTGCGAAGCGCCGGGAAAGTAGCCGGCGTGCTGGCCCGGATGAAGGTGCAGCGTGTCCGCGTCGATCCCGGCGGCGGCGAGCGCGGCGCGGTTCGCGCCGGTCATCGCCACCGTCTGCGCACCGACACGGACGATCGCCGTCCCGACGGGGCGCGGAAGCGGACGAGCGTGCTCCGGACGGAGAATCGCGTCGGCGACGAGCCGTCCGGCGCGGTTGGCGGGTCCGGCGAGCGCGACGGGACGCACGGCCCCGGTGACGGCGTCGACGGATGCCGTCGCATCACCGACCGCGTAGACGTCGGGCAGCGAGGTACGTCCGTGCTCGTCGATGATCATCGCCCCACGCACGCATGCGACGCCCGCGGCCTCGAAGACCGCCGTGTCGGGACGAACACCCACCGAGAGCACGACGATGTCGGCGTCCAGGCGGGTGCCGTCGTCGAGGACGACGACGTCGCCGTCCTCACCGGATTCGACCGCGGTGGCCGCGGTGCCGGCGCGCACCTCGATGCCGAGCGTCCGCAGTTCCGCGGTCACGAGGGCGGCCAGCTCGTCCTCGAGCGGGGGCAGCACGTGCGGCGCGAACTCGACGACGGTGGTGTGCAGCCCACGCTGGGCGAGCGCTTCGGCGGCCTCGATGCCGATGAAGCCCGCTCCGAGCACGACGGCACGGCGCGCACCGGCCTGGACGCGATCACGCAACGCGACCGCGTCTTCGACGCTGCGCAGCGTCCGCACCCGCGGCGAGTCCAGTCCGGTGATGGGCGGCGTCGCCGCGGCGGCGCCCGGAGCCAGCACGAGGGCGTCGTAGTGCAGGGTGTCGACACCGTCTGCGCTCATCACGGTCACGGTCTTGGCCGCGGCATCCACCGCCGTCACCTCGTGACCGGGGCGCACGTCGAGCGCGAGAGACGCTTTCAGCGAGGCCGGGGTCTGCACGAGCAGAGCGGACTCATCGGCGATCTCTCCGCCGACGTAGTAGGGCAGGCCGCAGTTCGCGAACGAGACGTGCGCGCCCCGCTCGAGGACGATGATCTCGGCCGCCTCATCGAGCCTGCGCGCACGCGCGGCACAGCTCATGCCTCCGGCCACTCCCCCGACGATCACGATGCGCATCTGTTCTCCTTCTCGAACGCGTATTCACACGATACCCCTAGGGGTATTTTGACGCAACTCCGAGCGCCGCCGTGACGATAATGGAGGCATGTCCACCGAGCACGACGAAGTCGACCGCATCGTCGGCGCGTGGGGCGCCCAGCGACCGGATCTCGACTTCTCGCCGCTGGAGGTGCTCTCGCGGGTGGATCGCCTGTCGCGTCATCTCGACCGGGCGCGACGCGAGGCGTTTCGTCGCAGCGACCTCGAACCCTGGGAGTGGGACGTGCTGTCGGCACTGCGACGGGCCGGCGAGCCCTACCAGCTCAGTCCCAAGCAGCTGCTGCAGCAGACGCTGGTCTCCAGCGGCACGATGACGAACCGCATCGATCGCCTCGTCGGACGCCGCCTGGTGCGCCGCGAGGCCGATCCCGGTGACGGACGCAGCGTTCTGGTGACGATCACCGACGAGGGCAAGACCCGCGTGGATGCCGCGATCACACGCCTCGTCGACGCCGAAGCCCTGCTGCTCAGCGTGCTGTCACGCTCCGATCGCGAGCGACTCGCGGGCCTGCTGCGAAAGCTGTCGCTGGGCTTCGACTCCTGACAGCCGGCTCAGCCGATGAGCTCGGAGAGCTCGAACCAGCGCTCCTCCAGCGCAGCGATCTCTGCCTCGAGCTCGCCGATCGCGCGCATCTTCTCGCCCAGCCCCGCATAGTCGGACTGGTCGTGGTCGGCAAGGGCGGTGCGGGCGGCATCCACCTGGGCCGTCAGTTTCTGGATGCGCCGCTCCGCCGCGGCGAGCTCCTTCTGCGCGGCGCGGAGGTCGGCGCCGGCCAGCGCCGGAGCAGTGTCGCCCTCCGAGCCGGCCACGACGGGCGCAGCCGGCTGGTCGCGCTGAACGGCGCGGAGCCTCAGGTATTCGTCGATGCCTCCCGGCAAGTGCCGTAGCCGTCCGCCCATGACCGCGTACTGCTGGTCCGTGACACGCTCGAGGAAGTAGCGATCGTGGGAGACGACCAGCAGCGTTCCGGCCCACGAGTCGAGGAGGTCCTCGATGGCAGCGAGCATGTCGGTGTCGAGGTCGTTGGTCGGCTCGTCGAGGATCAGCACGTTGGGCTGATCGAGCAGGATCAGCAGCAGCTGCAGGCGCCGCTGCTGCCCGCCGGAGAGGTCCTTCACGGGCGTCGACAGCTGCGCCGAGCTGAAGCCCATGCGCTCCAGCAGCTGGCCCGGCGTGAGCTCGGATGCCTTGGAGCCCGTTCCGATGGTGTAGCTCGTGCGCAGCCCCGAGATGACCACGCGCACCGGATCGTCCAGGTATTGGTCGAGCTCGTCCATCCGCTGCGTGAGCGTCGCGACCTTCACGGTCTTTCCGCGCTTGACCCGACCGTGGGTGGGCTCGACCGTGCCGGCGATGAGACCGAGGAGCGTGGACTTGCCGGCGCCGTTGACGCCGAGGATGCCGGTGCGCTCCCCCGGCGCGATGCGCCACTCGACGTCTTGCAGCACCAGTCGATCGCCGTAAGTCACGCCGGCGTCGAGCAGGTCGACGACGTCCTTGCCCAACCGGGACACGGCGAGCGACTGCAACTGCACCTTGTCGCGGATCTCGGGGACGTCAGCGATGAGTTCATTGGCCGCCTCGATGCGGAACCGCGGCTTGCTGGTGCGCGCCGGCGCGCCGCGGCGCAGCCACGCGAGCTCTGTGCGAGCGAGGTTCTGTCGACGCTGCTCGATCACGGCCGACTGGCGGTCGCGCTCGACGCGCTGCAGCACGTAGGCCGCGTAGCCGCCCTCGAACGGCTCGACGATGCGGTCGTGCACCTCCCACGTCTTGGTGCAGACCTCGTCCAGGAACCATCGATCGTGGGTGACGACCAGGAGCGCACCCTGGGATGCCGACCAGCGCCGCGTGAGGTGCGCGGCGAGCCAGGCCACCGCTTCGACATCGAGGTGGTTCGTGGGCTCGTCGAGCGCCAGCACGTCCCAGTCTCCGACGAGCAGGTGCGCGAGCGCGACCCGTCGCCGCTGCCCTCCGGAGAGTCCGGCGACCGGGCCGTCCCAGTCGAGATCACCCACGAGGCCCGCGATCACGTCGCGCACCCCGGCATCCCCGGCCCAGTCGTGCTCGGCACGGTCGCCGACGACGCTCTGCGCGATGGTCAACGTGTCATCGAGCGTGTCGCCCTGGTCGAGCACGCCCACGCGCACGCCGCCGCGCACCGTCACGCGCCCGGCATCCGGCGCGAGGCGGCCGGCCAGCATGGCCATGAGGGATGACTTGCCGTCGCCGTTACGACCGACGATGCCGATGCGGTCGCCCTCGTCGACGCCGAGCGAGACGCGGTCGAACACGACCTTCGTGGGGAATTCCAGGTGGAGGCCTTCAGCCCCGAGCAGATGCGCCATATCCGCTCCAGGCTACGCGAGAGGTCCCGGCGCTCAGTACCAGAAGCTCAGCCGCGGCGGCACCGTGGAGGCGAACAGCCGTGCGAGCGCGGGGGCGTCGTCGGCGACCAGACGGCCCGCGCGCGCCAGCGTCACGGGCGACACGCCGCCCAGCAGCAGCGCGGACAGCTCGGCCACCCCGAGCGTGACCGTCGGCACGCCGACCGGCGGCTCGTCGACCAGCTCCACCGCGGCGGTGCCGTCGGCATCCGTCGTCAGCAGGAACACCCCGGAGGCGATGCCCAGCGGATCGGCGACGTCGAGCACGACCGTGTCGGCGACGTCGTAGGTGCGCGCCGACAGGGCGGCCGGTACATCGAGGATCCGCGTGTAGTGGTGGTCGCGCACGGTGACGGTCGCGGCCCGCTGGTCGGCGATCATCCACCACAGCGGCTCGTCGACCGACAGTTCGCCGGCGCGCACCGTGGCGATGAGGTCCATCGTCAGCAGGAAGCGCCACAGCCCCGCGTACGCCTCGTCGGTCGCCGCGACCAGCAGCAGGACATCGACAGTGGACGCCGCGAAGTCGTGCTCGTTCTCCGTGACCTTGTACAGGGCGACGCCGTCGACGTCTCCCGTTGCGGAGCGGTACTGGACCACCCGCAGCTCCTCGGCTTTCTCGACGTCGGCTCGGGTGCCGAAGAAGCGGTCCCAGTGCCCACCGGGCATGTCGATCTCACCCGGCGTCTGCGCGCGCACGCGCTCGTGCAGCGCCGCGGCGACCTCACGCCCCTGCGCGCGAGTGACGAAGTCGATGCGTCCCGGCGCGTCGGGGCCCACCCACCGCGCCCGACGGGCGTCGATCGTCCACTGCGCGGCGAGCGCGGCCGGCGCGAAGCCGAAGCGGCCGTAGATCTTCGACTCGCTCACGGTGAGGATCGCGACGGGAAGCCCGCGCTCCACGGCGGTACGCAGCTCCCCCGTCATCACCGAGCGCAGGATGCCGCGGCGGCGATGGGTGGGGGCGACGGTCACCGAGCTGATCGCACAGGCCGCAACGGTCCCTCCGGGAAGGGTCAGCTCCGCCGCCCACGAGGCGAAGGTCGCCACCGGCACGTCCGGCTGGGGCGCGGTCTCATCGAACACGCCGATCTTGCGCCGGTACGCCGTGTGCGCGAAGAACGCATCACGCTGCACGTCGTTGCGCTCACCGCCCAGGAAGCCGCGGGAGACGGCCTCCAACCAGGGGTCGGTCTCGGTGCGCAGCGCATCGTCGACCCGACGCACGACGAGCCCGCGGCCGGCGAGATCGTCTGTCATGGTGCGATCCAGCGACGCATCGTGGTGAGGGTGGCGATCGGACATGCGGTCTCCGTTCGTGAGGACGCTCTTCGGTCGGTGTCTGCCCGATGCGGCAGACGCGCAATGGTCAGGAGGTGATCACGCGCGCGCCGGGGACGGGTCCGTGCACGTGCAGCACACGCGATCCCGGCGCCGCCGAAGCGGCGAGTTCGGACGCCAGCGCCGACGCCCCGCGCTCATCGGCGGCGAGGAAGGCGACGGTCGGTCCGGACCCCGAGACGAGCCCGGCCAGCGCGCCCGCGCGATGACCTGCGCGCAGCGTCTCGGCCAGCGACGGCCGCAGCGAGAGGGCGGCGTCCTGCAGGTCGTTGCGCACGGCCACGGCGAGTGCGGCGGGATCGCCCGCACGCAGCGCCTGCATCACGACAGGGTCGGCGGCGGGTACACCGTGGGCGGGCGCGATGTCGGGCAGCTCTCTCAACCGGTCCAGTTCCCGGTACACGGCGGGGGTCGACAGTCCGTCCTCACTCGTCACGAGCACCCAGTCGAAGCGGCCCCGTGCCAGCGCCGGAGCGAGCTCGTCGCCGCGCCCCGTGCCGATGGCCGTCCCCCCGAGCACCGCGAACGGCACGTCCGCGCCCAGGGGCGCCGCGAGTTCTTGCAGTTCGAGAGTCGTGAGAGCTCCGCCGAGCAGCTCGTTGACGGCCACGAGAGCCGCCGCGGCATCCGCCGAGCCGCCGCCCATGCCGCCGGCGACGGGTACGCCCTTGTGGATGTCGAGGTGGATGCCGCCGCGCCACCCCAGCCGCTCCGCGACGCGCCGCGCGGCGCGCACGGCGAGATTGGACTCGTCGAGCGGCACACCAGACACGTCCAGATCGCCGGTCACCGTGAGCGTGAAGTCGTCCGCGACCCGCGCCCACACGTCTTCGTACGCGGACACCGCCTGATACACCGAGGCCACGTCGTGGTAGCCGTCGGGCTGGACGTCACCGACGTCGAAGGCGATGTTGATCTTGCCGGGCGCACGCACGTGCACCCGGCGACCGGCCGCCGCAGCGGTCGTCACGAAGCGTCCGCCCACACCTCGCCGATACCGGCGGAGATGACGTCGATGCGCTCGAGCTCTTCCGCGTCGAAGGCGGGACCGTGCACGGCCGCGAGGTTCTCGTCGAGCTGCTGCGGGCGCGAAGCGCCGATGAGCGCCGAGGCCACCACGCCGTCGCGCAGCACCCACTGCAGCGCGAGCTGCGCGAGGCTCTGTCCGCGCTCACGGGCGATCACGTTCAGCGCGCGCAGGCCCTCCAGCGCCGTATCGGTCAGACGGCGCCCGGGCAGCGACGAGCGCTCCTGCGACCGGGTCGAGGTGCCGTCGCCGAGATAGCGATCGGTGAGCAGGCCCTGCGCGAGCGGCACGAAGGCGATCGCCCCCATCCCCTCCTCCCGGAGCACGCCGGTCAAGCCGTCTTCGATCCATCGCCCGAGGATCGAGTAGGACGGCTGATGGATGATCAGCGGTGTGCCGAGCTCACGCGCCACCGCAGCCGCCTTCGCCGTCTGCTCGGGCTCGTACGACGAGATGCCGACGTAGAGCGCCTTGCCCTGACGCACGAGAGTGTCCAGCGCCGCGACCGTCTCCTCGATCGGGGTGACCGGATCGAAGCGGTGTGAGTAGAAGATGTCGACGTAGTCGAGCGACATGCGCGTCAGCGACTGCTCGGCGCTGGCGAGCAGGTACTTGCGCGAACCCCACTGGCCGTAGGGCCCGTCCCACATGTCGTACCCGGCCTTCGACGAGATGATCAGCTCGTCCCGGTAGGGCCGGAAGTCCTCTCGCATCATGCGCCCGAAGTTCGTCTCGGCGCTGCCGTAGGGCGGACCGTAGTTGTTCGCGAGATCGAAATGGGTGATGCCGCGGTCGAAGGCGTGGCGCAGCAGCGCGCGCTGGTTGTCGAAGGGCACGTTGTCGCCGAAGTTCCACCACAGCCCCAGCGAGATCGCCGGCAGATACAGCCCGCTCGAGCCCACCTGACGAAACGTGGAGGCGGAGTAGCGGTCGGATGCCGCGGCGTACGGACGGTGCAGGTCGCCGCCGCGCGAGGCGGGGAAACGCTCGGAGGTGTCGGTCACCCGTCCAGGCTATCGACCGCGACCGCTCACCGGGCCTGTCGCTCCCGAAACGCGCGGGAAACGCCGGCAACGTACGCTGAGGCTCTCCGACGATGAAGGGCGGTCCGCGTAATGGCAGCACTGGAGGCACTCTCGCCGCACCCGCATCCCTGGTCGAGCCTGCTCGCCCGCGACGACCTGCGCTGGGTGGACGGCATCCTCCACGTCGTCCACGACGACCTCACGCCCGAGATGGCGCGCATCGCGGACATCGGACTGGTCGCCGACGCCCTGGTCGCCGCCGGCATCGATCCGCTGCTCGCCCAAGACGACCACGGCGCCGTGGTGATCGTGGTCGATGCCGCGGAGGGACGCGCGGCCCTGCGCGCCCTCGCCGCCGCCGGAGCGCAAGAGCCGCTGTACGCGAAGACGCCGGGCGGTCCCGCCCGCCTCGCCGTCGATCTACCCCTCCCCGACGCCGACGCCGTGTGGGCTCTGCGGCTGTTTCGCCCGCGGATCACGCAGAGCGGATCACTGCGCTACGGCAGCGCGCAGGGGGTGCGTCTGGAGACGTGGCGGACGGCCGGCGAGCTGGTCCACACGCCACGACCGAACGCGCTCACGCGGCGGGTCTTCCCGGCATCCGACCTCGTTCCCACGACGGTCTGGCGCTACGGCAGGTCGTGGCGCACCGTGGTGGGCATGTTCGACGCACGCCCCCACCAGGTCAGCGTCGACATCGACATGGTCTTCTCCTGGGTCGACGGATCGGCCAGCGAGTTCCAGCGACAGCGCGCCGCGCAGCAAGAGGAGTACGTCGTCGGCAAGGGCGACGACGGGCCCGCCCGCTACCGTCACGTCGACGAGCTGCGGTATGCGCTGCGCAGCGTCCACATGTACGCACCCTGGGTGCGACGCATCTTCATCGCCACCGACTCGCCGCATCCCGCCTGGCTGGCGGAGCACCCGCGGGTGACGGTCGTGCGCAGCGAGGAGTTCTTCGCCGACCCGTCCGTACTCCCCACGCACAACTCCCACGCCGTCGAGGCGCAACTGCACCGCATCGACGGGCTGGCCGAGCACTTCCTCTACTCGAACGACGACATGTTCTTCGGCCGCCCCGTGACGGCGGAGATGTTCTTCACCGCGGGCGGTCTCACCAAGTTCGTCGAGTGCGACGTCCGCATCGGGGCCGGCCCCACACGCACGGAACGATCCGGCCACGACAACGCGCTGCGCGTCAATCGAGAGCTCCTGCGGGAGCGCTTCGGGCGGGTGATCCTGCGCGACCTCGAGCACTGCGCGGCCCCGATGCGGCGAAGCGTGGCCGCGGAGGTGGAGCGCGAGTTCGCCGACGACATCGCGCGCACGGCGGCATCCCGCTTCCGCAGCGCGACCGACGTCTCGGTGACCAACAGCCTCTATCACTACTACGCACTGATGACCGGACGCGCGATCGCGACGAACGAGCCGCGCGTGCAGTACGTGCAGACCACGATGGCCTCGTCACTGAAGAAGATGCGCCGTTTGGAGCAACGCCGCGACGCCGACATGTTCTGCCTGAACGACGGCGGCGAGACGGAGGTGCCGGAGGAGCTGCGCGTGCGGATGCTCCGCGAGACGCTCGAGCGGATGTTCCCGGTGCGTGCCCCGTGGGAGACGCCGGTCAGTGCAGCACGGACACCGGGCGTGTCGGCGGCGCCGACGGCCGCTGCACGCCGACGCCGGTGATCCCCGCGTCGGCGAGGAGTCGCTGAGCCGCCTCGGGGTCGGTGTACTCCATGACGCGCGATACGTCGACCGGGACCACGGAGTGGACGACGGTGTCGTCGTACACGTGGACGAGGTTGTAGGACTGCGCGCCGTCCTGCGGACGGGTGCCGCCGACCGGCACGGTGAGATCCTGCGCGTAGCAGGTCGATGAGGCGACCGAGACGGGGATGCCGGCAAACGTCGCGAACGTCGAGTAGTGGAGATGCCCGGCGATGATCGCGCGGACGTCGGTGCCGCGCACCACTCGGGCGAGCCGCGCCTGATCGCGCAGCTCCACGCTCGCCGCGAGCGCGAGCACGCTCGGCACGGGCGGGTGATGCATGGCGAGGATCGTGCCCAGCGGCGCGGGCGTGACGAGCACGGCGGCGAGCCAGGCCAGCTGCGCGTCGCTGATCTCGCCGTAGTGATGCCCCGGCACGGAGGTGTCTAGCGTGACGATGCGCAGGCCGTCGAACTCGTCGACGCGATCGACGGGGCGAAGGTCCGCATCCTCGTCGTCCCAGAGCTCGCTGCGGAACGCGGCGCGATCGTCGTGGTTTCCCATCACCCACACCACCGGCGCCTCGAGGCGTGCGGCCACGGGTTCCACCATCGCGCGCAGCGTGGCATAGGCGGCACGTTCGCCGAGGTCGACGAGGTCACCCGTCACCACGATCGCGTCGGGACGCACGCCCGACGCTTCGATTCCGGACAACGCACGAGCGAGGTGTTCTTCCCCCGAGACGCGGTCCCAGATGCGCGAGCCGGCGGCGCGCAGATGGGTGTCGCTGAGATGGAGCAGGACCCGTTCGGGAGCAGGATGCTCGGCCATACGCATGGGCGCAATGTTACAAGCATGTTTCGTGACCGCGCGGTGAACAGGATGCGACATGTCGCCGACCGACGGTCAGCGGGTCACGGCGAGGCGCGGCGCGCGCACCGGCGCTTACCGAAGCGTGCGGGCGATCGCGACGAAGTCCGCGATCGTGAGCTGCTCGCCACGCGCCGTCGGGTCGACGCCTGCAGCCTCCAACACCGCCGACGCGGTGCTCGACGATCCGCCGAGCACCGGTGCCAGCGCCTGCCGCAGCATCTTGCGGCGCTGCTGGAAGGCGGCATCCACCACCTGGAACGTCGCGCGACGAAGCGCCTCGTCGCCGCGCGGCTCGAGGTCGCGACGGAACCCGACGAGCACGCTGTCGACGTTGGGCACCGGCCAGAAGACCTGCCGAGAGACGGTGCCGGCCAGCCGCCACGGGCCGTACCAGGCGGCCTTGACGCTGGGCGCTCCGTAGACCTTGGATCCCGGCGGAGCGGCGAGCCGCTCCCCCACCTCCGCCTGCACCATCACGACACCGCGCTCAAGGCCCGGGAAGGTCTCCATGAAGTGCAGCAGCACCGGCACGCTGACGTTGTACGGCAGGTTGGCGACGAGCACGTTCGGATCACCCGGAAGCGCGGTGACGCGAAGGGCGTCGGCATCCACGACCGTCAGCGCACCGGAGGCGACGCCGTGCGACGCGGCCGTGGCCGGCAGACGCTCGGCGAGGCGATGATCGATCTCCACGGCGGTGACCGCAGCGCCGGTCTCCAGAATCGCGAGTGTGAGAGAGCCCAGCCCGGGGCCCACCTCGACGACCCGGTCGGCGGCCGTCACCTCCGCGACGTGCACGATCTTTCGCACGGTGTTGGCATCGACGACGAAGTTCTGACCGAGCTTCTTCGTCGGTGTCACGTCGAGGTCGGCGGCGAGCGCGCGGATCTCGGCGGCTCCGAGCAGGGTCACGGGCATGCGCTCCAGCCTATCCGGCGGAGCCTGCACCACGATCGGCAGTGCGCTCGTCGCCTAGGGCGTGTTGATCAAGAGGTTCCGCTCCTCGGTGGGTGAGTCTTGAACGGT
>ERZ778021.1513-NODE-1513-length-26770-cov-5.542467_pt1 | contig 26770 bp, 24 predicted proteins | sample MGYA00375751_ERZ778021 | MGnify/ENA primary metagenome ERZ778021 (study PRJEB29350, sample SAMN05389814) | bioreactor metagenome | isolation source: Thiocyanate stock bioreactor | place: South Africa: University of Cape Town | collected 2013-08-29 ... | reverse complement strand
GCCCTTGTCGGTCCCCGTGGCGACGACCTCAGTCGGATTCGTCACCGACGGCAAGGCGACCTTGGCCTGGGCAGGCGCGGCCGCCTGCTGCGCCGCAGCCCGGTCGGCGGCGAGGTTCCATCCGAGGGCCGCCGTGGCGACCGCGAGGCTGGCGAGCACGATCCTGCGCATCAAGGGTTCTCCCTCATCCTTCTCACTCAGATCGATTGGCGACGGGCGAAATACCCGGCCGATTTTCCGGATTATAACGATTGCCTCAAGTTACGCCGCGCGAATCGCCGGGAAACCTCAACCCTTCCCGAACCATCGCACCAGCGCCACCAGGCCCGAGAGCGCCAGCGAGACGACGATCATCGACGCGATCGGCGCGTACAGGCTGAATCCCGGCCGCTCCACCCGGACGTCCCCCGGCAGCCTCCCGAACCACGACAGCACCCCCGTCCACGCCAGGGCCCCCACGATCAGCATCGCGAGGCCCGCCAGCATGAGGATCGGACCGATCGGCGAATTCCCGGACATGCGACGTCTCCCGGCGCGGCCTTGCGTGCGAGGGCGCCTCCCCCCGATGATGGCGGTCGCCCGGGGACGCACGCAACAGCTTCCATGCCAATTGTTTCGAGGGAGTCGTTCGGTGTCGAATCTGAAGTTGACGGCGGTCGTCGTGATGTCGCTCGCGGCGACCGCGGCCAGGGCCCAGGGGCCGGCGGAGATCGACGCGGAGGTCGCGAGGCTCGGCCCCGGCGTGCGATGCGGGATCGACGTCCGCCGGCTCGCGGCCGAGGGCGCCCCGGAGACGTCGTCCCGCAAGGACGCCGACGCCGTCCTGCCGACGGCCAGCTCGATCAAGGTCGCGATCATGATCGAGATGTTCGCGAAGTTCGCCGGCAAGCTCGACGAGCCCGTCCCGGGCCTCGACGCGATCCTGAAGGACGACCACCCGGCGATCGCCCACTTCGAGCCGAAACAGCGCGACGAGATCCGCGCCGGGCTCGCGGGCGCGACGGTCCGGCGGATCGGCCGCGTGATGCTGGGCTCGGAGGGGGCGACGAACCTCGTCTACAACGCCGCCTCCAACGTGGCCATCGCCGCCCTGGGCGGGCCGGACGAGACGACCCGCCTGATCCACGCCCGCGATCCCGAGTTCGCCGCGATCATGGTCCGGCGCTACATGCTGACCGACCGCAAGGCCCGGGGCGACAACGAGTCCACCCCCGCCGCCCTGGCCGCCGTCCTCCGACGCCTGGCCGATCGCTCCCTCCCCGGGCTCGACCCGGCGACCGTCGAAGCCTGCCGCACGGTCGTCGAGGTCTCCGACGACCCCGCCCGCGGCCGTCGCCATTTCAAGGACGGGGCGCTGGATTCGCTCCCCGTCATCCGGGTCGTCACCGGCTGGTACGACCGTCCCGGCGCGCCGGCGATCGTCTACGTCGTCATGCTCGCCCAGGACGACGCCGCCCCGACGCCCCTCGCCGAGGCCGCCGAACGCCTCCAGCGGGCCGCGGAACGGATCGCGGCCCTGGCCGTCGACTCGTTGAGCAAGCCGTAGCAGCCCCGGGCCGCGCATCCGACGAAGTCATCCCCGGCCGCGGGCGAGCGCCTCGTGCGGCTAGCTGCGCCAGGCCAGCGTGAGCATGCCGAGCGCGGTCAGGAGCATCGCCAGCCCACGGACCGGGGCCGGGACGAACCGCTCGACGGGCGCGAACAGCGCGGCGAGGGCCCCGCCCGCGAGGACGCCCAGGATCGCCACGCTCCCGATCACGTCGGAGTTCCCCGCCGGCCCGAGCCCCATCAATTCCAGGGTCACCAGGAGCGTCGGGCACGCCAGCAGCTCGCGCGTCGGGCGCAGGCCCGCGGCCTCGCGCCGACGTTCTCGCCAGGCCACGTAGGCACCGGGGAGCGCCGGGAGGGCCCCCACCATCAACAGGACGTGACGGGGGTATGACCGCCATGCCGGATTCGCCCCATGAGCCGCCGTCAGCATCCAGAGCGAGCCGTGCACCGCCCAGGCGAACAGCACCCCGCCCGCCACGACGGCCAGCGCCGACCCCAACGCCCGCCGGGAGCCCGGTCGCGCGGCGGGGCCCCCGGGCAGGTCGGGATCCGACCCGGCCGGCGGTTCGCCTTTCGATTCCAGGCCGATCCGCCACACCAGCCAAAGGCAGCCCAGATAGGGGGCGAGCACCGTCGCGACGGCCAGCAGCCTCCGCGTCGGATCGTTCGGATGCGGCGCCCGCAGGATCGCCGCGACGAGGGCCAGGATGGACGCCACGACCGCCACGGCGGGGAGCAGGTTCGCCAGGCTCCGGCCCGGCAGCATCGGATTCCGGCCGGTGGGAAGCGCCATCCCCAGCAGGCCGCACAGCCCGAGTCGCCAGAGCACGGACGCCGCCACGACCCCCTCGGCCAGACGGAAATCGCTCAATGCGAGGGCCGTTACGGCCATGACCAATTCGGGCAGGACCGCGGCCAGGTTCACCAGCAGGAACCCCGGGTAGGTCCGCTCCGGTCCACCTTGTGGGCCCCCGGTGCCCAGCCACCGCAGCAGTTGCACCGCCCCGCCGAGCAGCAGCACGGCCCCCAGGATCGCCACGGGATTGAACGGCAATTCCTCCGGCATCACGGCCCTCCCGGGCGTTGCGTCGCTTCCATCCGCCCGTCCTCGGCGCGTGCGGGGCCGGGATCAGGGCTTGGATCGGTCCGGGAACGGGGCGGGGAGGCGGAAGACGGTGGACTGCTCGACGGGTTCGAAGTCGAGCGACTGGTAGAGGGCCAGGGCCGGTTCGTTGTCGGCCATGACCTGGACCTCGACGACCGAGAATCCGCGGTCGCGGGCGGCGCGGAGGACTTCGCCCAGGAGGTGGCGGGCGTATCCCTTGCGGCGATGGGCGGGGTCGACCTCGACCGCGTAGACGCCGAGGCGGGGCCGGCCGTCGGCGCGACCGAACCAGCTCATGTCCCAGGCCCGGGCCGACGCGACCGCGGCGACGGCGCCCCGCGGTCGGAGGGTCGTCCGGGTCGGATGGAAGTCGCCGAGGGCCGCACCCTCCCACCAGGAGGCGGCGGGGGGCTCCTCCTCATGCACGACGTCGACCTGGCGACGGAGCACCGCCCCCCGGGGGTCGCGAGGGTCGGGGCGCGACAGGTCGAAATGGAGATGGACCGCCGTGCCGATCGGCTCGTACCCGAGCGACGCCAGCGCCGAGGAGAACTGGTAGTGGCTCGACGGCACGCCCGCGGCCTCGCTGCCGCCGTAGAGCCCCCAGTAGAACGGGTTGAGCGGATACAGCCCCCCGCCGTAGATCACCTGCGCCCCCGCGCGGCGGAGGTGGCGCTCGGCCTCGACGACCAGGCCCCGGGCCACGTCCCCCTCCCCTTCGCCGGGCTCGACGGCGAGCATCGCCACGACCCCCATCGTGCGGTCGAGCCGCAGCGGGGTCGCGGGGTCGGCGTCGTCGGGGCCGAAGCCGGCGTGGACGAAGCCGGCGGGCCGGCCGTCGCGCTCGGCGACGATCAGGCCCTCGCGCTCGAAGACGGCCGGGTTGAAGGCGTGGTCGTCCAGCTCGTGGACGCGCAGCGGGGACGCCGCGACGGCCCCGGGGACGGCGGCGTTCCAGAGCCTCGCCAGCGCGGGCGGATCGTCGTTGCGGAAGGGTCGATAGTGGATCACCGGCCGGGTCGCGAAGGGTTTGGGTTCGGGGGTCAGGGGACGAGCACCAGCACGTCGTCCCCCTCGACCTTGACCTCGAAGACGTCGATCTTGAGCTTCGGGCCCAGGGGCGTCTTCCCCGTCTGGACGTCGAATTCCCATCCGTGCCAGGGGCAGGCCACCATGCACCCCTCCAGCGTCCCGTCCGCGAGCGGCCCCCCCTGGTGGGGGCAGAGGCCGTCGATGCAGGAGATCCGGCCCTCCACGTTGAACAGGGCGTAGACGCGGCCCTCGAACTCGACCTCCTTCGCCCCCCCGACGGGCAGCTCGCCCAGGGAAGCCATCTTCACGAACTTCGACATGCGGACGGATCCTCGGGGCGCGGCGGGCGGCTTCGGCCGCCGGCGCTGCGACTACGGACTGGTACGGGGAAACGACGTCGGGCCGCGGGAACCTTGGGAATCATTCAGGAATGGGGCGGGGCCGGAGCGGTGGCGCGGAGGGCCGACGCCGGGGCGGGCTTGCCGACCTTGCCTCCGCACCCGTAGATCGAGCACCAGCCGACGAACTCCCAGCAGTCGCGGTGATGCGGCGCGCCGCACTTCTCGCAGACGATCGCCGGGCCCTCGTCGACGGCCTCTCCGCAGACCTTGCAGACGGGCGGCCCCTCGTCGGGGTCGGGCCGGCCGTCCCCTTCCAGGACCTTCACCCCCTCGCTGATCCGCCGGCGGACCCCCGCGCGGAGCCCCTCGTGGATGGTCAGGGTGTCGGCGACGGCCGCGAACAGGGCGTCGGCGTCGTCGCTCAGGTCGCGGTCGACCTGGACGAGCAGGCGCTCGGGGCTGACGGCCACCGACAACCCCCCGGGGTGGACCAGGCGCTGGAGCCCGTGGACGGCCCAGCGGGTGCCCGGGTCCAGGAAGTCCCGCGCCATGTCCGGGTCGTTGGCCCGGACGACGAACGCCCCGTCGAACTCGCGGTCCCCCACGCGGACCGGCTGCGTCCCCTTGGCGGCCTGCCGGAGCGCGGGCGCGTCCGTCGGCAGCAGGTCGAGCCGGAACGGGATCCCTCGCCGGAACCGGACCACGACCCGCGTGCTGATCACCCCCGCCTTGCGGGCCGACGCCGGCGCGAGGCCCACGCGCACCAGGTCTTCCCCGTGGGGGAAGCTCACGATGGGCGAGTCCGCCAGGCCCCGGGTCTCGTACCGGCCGTTGAACCGCGAGGCCAGGCGACGGAACGCCTGATAGCGCGAGCCCGTCGCCCACGCCACGGCCTTGATCATCAGCCGGAGCGACCCGTACGCCATCAGCACGAAGAAGGCGAAGACCAGCAAGCCCATGCGCGGTCGTCCTCGTCGACTTCGAGGAGGGATGATGGCCGGGACGCGAATCCTATCTTAAGGTTGCGCCCGCCGGCCCGGCAACGCCATCCCCCGGCCCCGACGCCTCGATCGCCAGGGTCGCGACGTAGCCGGGCCTCGGGGTCGCCTCCCAGAGCCGCCATCCCAGCACGTCGGGCATCGGCTCGCAGGGCCGGAACGAGTCGCCCGGCGCCCCGAGGCCGAACAGGGTCTCGAACTCCGTGGCCAGCCCGGCCAGGCCCACCCCCTGGGCCTTCACCACGGCCTCCTTCCGCGTCCAGCCCCGGATGAACGCCCCGGCCCGGTCGTCCTCGTCGAGCTTGAGGAACTCGGCGACCTCCGCCGCGGTGAAATACGACTCCACGATCCGCGCCGCCTGCTGGATCGGCCGGGCCAGCTCCACGTCGACCCCCAGCTCGCGCCCCCACGCCACGGCGATCAGGGCCAGCTCGCCGGAGTGGGTGACGTTGAACCGCCATCGCGACCCGCCCGGCTGCGACAGGATCGGCTTGCCCCCCGGGCCGGCGTGGAACTCGACGGCGGCCGGGTCGACCCCCAGCAAGCCCCCCAGGATCGCCCGGAGCGCCCCGCGGCACTGCACGAACCGCCGGCCGTCGCGGGCCCTCACCAGCCGGTCCGCCCGGGCCCGCTCGTCGGTCGAGAGGTCGGCCCATCCCGGCGACGCGCGGAAGTCGTCCCCCTCGGGGCCCGCCGCCAGGTCGACGCGGTAGACCCGGACCTCGTCCCGCCCCGGCGTCGAGTCGATCGCGGAGAGGTCGATCAGCGAGGGGGCGAGGTCTTTCCGCATGGCGTCCCCGGGCTCGACGGCGGTCGGGTTTCGTCCGGCCCCCCCTTGTACCACAAGCCCCCGATGGTATTCAGTGGAGTTCGTCGCGACGACCGACCCGAGGCCCTTTCCCGACGAGGACGTCCATGCAGAAGCTCTCTCGCAAGCTCGGCATCCTGGGGGCGACGGCCGCCCTGGCCCTCGGTGCCGCCGGGGCGCAGGAGGCCCCCGAGGGGAAGGTGGACCCCAAGATCAACGAGCAGTTCCACAAGGAGGGGGCGGCCAAGGGCTTCATCGAGCGGTTCGAATCGCACGACCGCGAGGTCTACAACAAGCGCGACGAGATCGTCGCCGCCCTGCAATTGAAGCCCGGAATGGCCGTGGCCGACGTCGGCGCCGGCTCGGGACTTTTCACCCGGCTGATGGCCGACAAGGTGGGGGCCGACGGCAAGGTCTTCGCCGTCGACGTCTCCCAGGAATTCCTCGCCCACATCGCCAAAGAGTCGGAGAAGCGCGGGCAGGCCCAGGTCAAGACGGTCCTCGGGGCCCAAAACGGCACGAACCTGGAACCGGCGTCGGTGGACATCGTCTTCCTCAGCGACGTCTACCACCACTTCGAGGACCACGAGGCGATGCTGACCTCGATCCGCAAGGCCCTCAAGCCGGGCGGGACGCTGATCCTCATCGAGTTCGACCGCGTCGAGGGGAAGAGCAGCGAATTCGTGCTCAAGCACGTCCGCGCAGGTCGGGACCAGTTCCGCAAGGAGATCGAGGCCGCGGGCTTCGACCCGGCCGAGGGCCCGAAGCCCGACCTCGAGGAGAACTTCTTCGCCCGCTTCCGCAAGCCGGCGGGTGAGCAGCCGTGAGCTCAGCCGGCGTGGTCCGGGTCCGCGTAGCCGCCGGCGCGGCGCAGGTCGTTCCAGACCTCGACGAACGCCTGGGTCTCGGCGTCGCGCCACGAGAGGCCGCCGTCCTCCAGCTCGTTCGACCGCCGGCCCCAGCGCTCGCGGGCGTCGAGCGACCAGGCGGCCACGACGCTCCGATAGGCCAGCGGGTGGAACACCGGCGGCGGCGGGGTGCGGTCGGGCCTGGCGTCGGCCTTCGCCGGCAGGGCCCGCTTCGGCCGTCGGTAGCGGACCGGCGGCCCCTCCGCCACCACCCCGGGGACCTCGACGGACGGCTCGACGGCCGAAAGCCCCAGGCTACGCTGGACGCCTCGACGTCGGGATGCGCCGGTCGGTCGTTGCAGGACGCTCGCTTCGCTCATCGGAATCGCCTCCCTTCCGGTGTCGCGGCCGGTCGTTCGTGACGCCTCATGGCGGTTCCATCGCCGACGCCTATTCTACTCTCCTTCGGGCAAACGGTTCAAGTGTTCACTGAAAGAATTTCTCGTCGCGGATGAAGGTCCGCCGTCATCCTTACCTCAAGGATACGACCGATCCGGGCGGAACCCGGCAAGAATCACGGAGCGACGATGTCCGCACCTGACGAACGGGCGGTCCCGAACGAATCGAACGGTCCTGCGGCCGACGTCGCCGCCATGCCCGCGGAGTTCGGGCTCTGGATGGCGGTGTTCGTGGTGGTCGCGAGCATGGTGGGAGTGGGGGTGCTGACGACGTCCGGGTACACGATGTACCTGGTCGGCAGCAACGCCTGGATGCTGGCCCTCTGGACGCTCGGCGGCGTGATCGCGATCTGCGGCGCGCTGACGCTGGCGGAGCTGTCGGCCGCCCTGCCCCGCACCGGCGGCGATTACGTCTACCTCTATGAGGCTTACGGCCCGCTGGCGGCGTTCATGTCGGGCTGGGTGTCGTTCCTCATGGGCTTCTCGGGCCCGTGCGCCTCGGCCGCGCGTGGCGCGGCGAAATACGTCCTGGCGCCGATGGAGCTGACGAGCGATCGGGCGATCCTGGCCGAGCGCGGGCTGGCGACGCTGGCGATCCTGATCTTCGCGGCGATCCACCTGTCGGGCCGGCGGCGGACGTCGCTGGTCCAGGGCTGGATCACCGGCGTGAAGGTGGGCGTGCTGCTGGTGCTGATCGTCGCCGGGCTGGCCGTGGGCTGGCCGAACACGGCGAACCTGGACGACGCGAAGGCCGTCGACCTGGGCCTGGCCAAGACGATGCTGGCCTCGCTGGTCTTCATCTACTACGCGTACACCGGCTGGAACGGGGCGTCGTACCTGGCGGGCGAGATCCGGGAGCCGCAGAAGGTCCTGCCGAGGGCCATCCTGTACGGCACGGGGATCGTGACGCTGCTCTACCTGGCCGTGAATCTCGTCTACGCCCTGGCCCTCTCGGCGGGCGACGTGAAGGCGATCGTGGAGAGCCCGGCCAACACCCAGGGGCTCGACGCCGTGGCCCCGATCGCGGAGATCGCGACGCGGAAGCTGTTCGGCTCGCGGTGGTCGAACCCGCTGAGCGTGGCGATCGGCCTGATGATGCTCTCGTCGCTGAGCGTCTACCTGCTGCTCGGCCCGAGGGTCATCTACGCGATGGCGAAGGCCGGCCAGTTCCCGGCCGCCGCCGGCCGGCTGATCCCCGGCGTCGAGACCCCCGGCGTCGCGACGCTCTGCCAGGTCGCCGTGACGCTGGTGCTGCTCTGGTCGGCGTCGCTGGCGGGGATCCTCGTCTACGCGAGCGTGGGCCTCTCGCTGTTCTCTCTCCTGGCGATGAGTTCCATCTTCGTCCTCCGGGCGAAGCGGCCCGACCTGCCGCGGCCGTTCCGAACGCCCGGCTATCCCGCGACCCCCGCGCTCTACCTGGTGCTGACGGGCACCCTGCTGGTCGCGGCGTTCGTCAACTCCGGCTCCCAGAAGGAATCCCTGATCGCCCTGGGCAGCATGCTCCTGGGCATCCCGGTCTACTACCTGACGCCTTCCGCACGCCGGGCGCGGGGGGCGGCGTGAGTCATTCCACCGCCTCCGGGGCCTGGACGTCGGCCGTCATCTTGACGGGGAGTCGACGCACCCGGGCCCCGAGGCGGTCGGTGAAGTAGAGGCTCGACTCCGACTTCGCGCGAGCGTCGCCGTCGGCCCAGATCGCGTAAAAGTCGGGGTGGGCGTTCTCGGGACGCTTGACGTAGGTGTGGTTGCGGGCCTTGTCGGCCGTGAGCTGCTTCACGCGGGTCCAGCTCGCGCCTTGATCGTTGCTCGTCCACATCACCAGGTCGCCGCCGGTGCCGAACGGCTGGGGGCCGGGCTCGGTCGGGGCGATGACGCGCCAGGTCCCGTCGGGCTCGATGTACAGCGGTCCGTGGTCGTAGTTGTGGTCCGAGGTCGTGAACGGCCGGACGATCCATGCGCGGCCGTCCCAGCGCGCCGTGTGCCACTCGTGGGGGCCGTTCCGCGGGCCCGGCTCGTGGCCCTTGCTGGTGAGGTACAGGACGACCGGGTTCCCGTCGGCGTCGAAGTTCAGGTCCTTCAGGTACACCAACTTCCCTTCCGCCCGGTAGTCGCGGACGAGCGCCGGGTTGTCGGGCTCCGACAGCGGCAGCGGGACGACCTGGCCGTCGGCGCGGGTCCAGGTGGCGCCCATGTCGGCGGTCTGGAGGTAGTAGAGGTTCGTGCGGGCGTCCAGGCCCAGGGGCTTCGGGTGGAAGTCGAAGACCGTGGCGATCAGGCCGTCGCGCCGGCCCGTCACCTGGTAGTCCCCCTGGTCGATGTGCGCGAGGGGCGTGAACGGGGACCAGTCGCGGCCGTCGGGGCTGGTCGTGAACCGGAGCCCTCGGCCGCCGCTGTACTTCGTGTGCAGGAACAGGAAGCCCTTCCCCGGAACGTAGCGGGGATGGCCGTAGGAGAAGTTGGTCTCCTCGATTTTCTCGAAGGCGTCGATCGACCGCGGGGCGACGCTCCGGTGGATGAACGACGGCCTCGCCGTGCCGTGGGCGTTGGAGAAGACCCACAGATATCCCTCGGCGTCGATGGCCAGGCAGGGGTTGTCGTGGGCGTCGCTGGTCTTCTTGTCCAGCAGGATCGCCGGGCGGGGGACGGTCCCGCTGGCGTGGTCGTAGTACGAGACCATGTGCAGGATCGACTTCCGCGCCGGGTCGGCCCCGCCGTAGACGAAGAACGTCCGGTTCGACGGCGCGTCGTAGATCGCGATCGGCGACTGCTGCTGCGGGTAGGTCGCCATGCCCCCGCTGTACTTGTATTTGTACTCGTCCTTCGTCGCGCCGACGGAGTACCAGCATCCGACGTAGCCCTCCGCTCGCGGCAGCGGCGCGGGGGCCTCGACGATCAGCGAGGCGGAGAGGATCAGGAAGGTCCCAAGCATGCGAACTCCTCATAGAGTCGTCCCCTCTCCCGCCGGGAGAGGGTAGCCGCGCAGCGGCGGGTGAGGGTCGTCGGAGTTCGCAGGCTGCGACGGTCTCACAAGATCCGGGCGGGCCGACGACACGCATCCTTCTCCCCTTGAGGGAGAAGGGCTGGACGTCGCCGCCGAACTCAAACTCCGACGACCCTCACCCGGCCCTCCGGGCGAGGGGGCTGAATCGACCTACACCGCCGAATGATCTCACGTCCGCGCGAACAGCGATTCGCGCGGCGATTCGTACCGCACGGCCAGGAACGGGGTGTCGAGCGGCTTGCCGCCGGCCATGCGCGAGTCCAGGCAGCTTTCGAGCATCCCGCAGACGAGCATCGTCCGCTCGACGGGATACGCGGCGCGGCCGGTCTCGAACATGCGGGCGACGTAGTTCATGAACGGGGCCGAGTACGCCACGTTCGGCGTCGGCGGCAGGAGGAACTGCATCGACAGCGGGTCGGGCCGGCCCTGCACCCTCACGGCGAGGTTGTAGTCGGCCAGCACGCCGTTGAGCATCAACAGCGTGGCATGCGTGCCGTCGTTGTACTCGATCATGTACGCGGCCGGATCCTGCGCGATGCGGGCGATCTCGTCCCCCTCGGCGAGCGCCTGGGGTCGGCCGTCCTGGACCGAGAGGCCCTGGAGCGAGTCCGTCCGCGAGAGCGCCGCGCCCAGCAGCTCGCGCGACCATCGGCCCTCGGCGCCGGCCTTCCAGACGGCGTCGCCCGTGACCATCCGCACGCGACGCACGCCCGTCTCGCCGCCGCGGCGCCGCTCCAGCACGCTCTGCATCGCTTCCAGGGCGTGATAGTCCATCGGGTCGGACCCGCCCACGCCCACCATCAGCGCGTCTTCCACGACCGCCCCGTACGGCAGGTCGACGGCCGGCAGCCGCCACGTCACCGGCAGCGAGGAGCCGGCGAGGAACGGGAAGTTCAGCCGTTTGGAAGCGTCGACCATCGCCTTCGCCTTGGCGAAGCTGTACGACAGGTGCTTGTCGTTGAACACCGGCACGGCGCGGCCGTCGGCCTCGAAGACGTCGACGGCCTGCTTGAAGAACTCGTAGCGCGGGTAGAGCACCTGCCCCTTCTCGTTCCGCGGGTAATCGCCGTGCTCGCCGATGATGAGCACCGCGTCGACGGCCAGCCTGTCGCCGCCGCAGCGGAGGGCCTCGGCGATGGTCGGGTAGACCTTGAACCCGAACGACGCGGCCCGCTCCGCGCTCTGGTCGTCGGCCGGCTTCTGGTCGACGTAGAGCGAGACCACGTCGATCGGCGGCTTTCTCCACGCCCCCTCGATCGGGTAGCCGACGAGGAAGCGGTCGCCCATGTGCTGGGCGTGGGACAGGTATTTCCAGATCGTCGTGACGATCGCCAGGCGCTTGCGGCCCGTCGCGGGCGCCTCCGGCTGGGGAGCGTCGATCGGCTTGCGGCTGCGCACGTCGTCAGCTCCTCATGTACTGGGATTCGCCCGCGACCTTGTAGGCGATCGTCGCCATGTCCGGCGTCTCGACCATCCGCCTCTTCTCCGCCATCAGGTCGACCGCCTTGCAGACGACTCCCGAGGTCAAGAGCGTCCGCTCGACCGGATACGGCGCGACTCCGGTCACGAACATCGACTCGATGTGGTTGGCCAGCGGGCTGAAGAAATTGGGGAGCGTCTGGTTGGGCGAGATCCCGCAGAGGTAGAGCTGCGTCGACCGGATCGCCGGGTCCCCTTCCAGCTTCAGGGCGACCGTGAAGTCGGCCACGAGCCCGTTCATCATGTACAGGCTGCCGACGAGCCCGTCGTTGTAATGGATGCGGTAGAGGTACGGGTCGGCGACAAGCTTCGCGGCGTCGGCGAGCGTCGGGAAGGCGTTGCCGTAGCCCTCGCGGGGGGAGGTCAGGCGGAACGATCGGCAGAGGCACGAGTCGAACAGGGCCTTCGTCCGGGCCGAGCCGCCGGCCGCCGGGTCGAGCGTCTTCCAGACGTCCTCGCCGCGAATCGCCTCCACGGCCTTCACCCCCGTCTCGCCGCCGCGACGCCGCTCGACGAAGCATTGGAGCGATTCCAGGCCGTGGAAGTCATAGCTGTCCACACCACCGTAGCCGACGCACACCGCCTCCTCGATGCCGGCGTCCGGCGGCGTCTCGTATTCGGGGATGCGCCAGGTGAGCGGGAGCGAGGAGCCGGCGAGGAACGGGAAGTTCAGCTCGCGGGCGTCGGCGACCATCTCCTTGCACCAGTCCCAGCTCCAGGAGAGGTGCTTGTCGTTGAACACCGGGGCCGTCTTCCCCGTCTTGCGGAAGACGTCGACGACCTGCTTGAAGAACTCGTAGCGCGGGTAATGCGTCCGGCCGCGATCGTCGCGGAGGTAGTCGCCGTGCTCGCCGATGATGGCCACGCCGTCGACGTCCAGCGTGCCCGTCCCGCGGGTGAGGGCCTCGGCGATCGTCGGGTAGAGCCTGAGATTCGGATGCCGCGCCAGCCGTTCGTCGGTCAGGTCGCCCTTCGGCCGCTGGTCGACGTAGAGCGAGACCACGTCGAGGGCCGGGCGGTGGTGGCCCCCCTTCCACCCGTAGCCGTCCATGAAGCGGTCGATGATCCCCTGGCCGTGCGAGGTCTTGTAATAGCATGTGGCGATCGCCGCGATCCGGGGGCGGGCCTTGATCGCGGCGGCCGGCTCCTCGGCGCGGCCGCGCGACGTCGCGGCGACGGCGCCGGCGGCCATCGCGCCGATCGCGGCGCGGCGGGTGAACTCGTGGGGCGGGGGCTCGGTCGGGTCCATACTCGCTCCTCCGTCGACGTCGTCGGCTGTTCAACGTCTGTATAACCGGCGCGACGGCGCGAGTCCAGGACCGGGCCCAAACCGCGTTGCCTGAAAGGGGGTTAACGGCTATGGTGCCGCCCGGTTCGAGGAACGGCCGGAGGAGCGTCCGTCATGGAAGAGGCGAAGGCGTCGTTGGTCGAGCAAGCCGGGTCCCGGACGCGCCGCGACGGCCCCGAGACGCCCCGGACGGCCCCCTCCCCCAACCCCCGGCGCCGCGGCCCTTCGCGCGGCAAGCGGGTCGCGTTCGCCGCGATCCTCCTCGGCATGGCCTGGCTCTCGTGCGAGCTGGCCGCGTGGCCCCTGTATCGCGTCGTCGCCGGCAAGCCGTTCTCCTGGAGTGGGTTGCAGGAGGAGCGTCGCGAGCGCGCCGGCCGGCCGGTGGGCATCGGCGCGGGGGTGATGTCGCAGGTCCATCCCTACGTCGGCTATGTGCAGGACCCCTCGCCGTCCAGCGGCCAGGTCCGCCATTCCGACGGCAAGACGATGCCGATCTCGAACTTCGGCTACGTCGACGACAAGGACCCGATCCAGAAGCGCGAGCCCGGCAAGGTGATCGTCGGGATCCTGGGGGGGTCGGTGGCCAACTTCTTCGGCGTCAACGGCGTGCATCGGCTGGAGGAGGTCCTCAAGACCTCGCCCGAGTTCGCCGGCAAGGAGATCGTCTTCGTCAACGTCGCGCTGGGGGGCTACAAGCAGCCCCAGCAGTTGACGACGCTCGCCTACCTGACGGCCCTCGGCGCCGAGTTCGACGTCGTCCTGAACATCGACGGCTTCAACGAGGTCGCGCTCCACGAGCTGGAGAACGCCGGCCATCACGTCTTCCCCGCCTTCCCCCGGAGCTGGCACGCAAGGGTCGGCCTGAACGACCCCAAGCTGGGCAAGGCGAAGGCCGCCATGACCGCCATCGAGGAGTCGCGCAACGCCTGGGCGCGGTGGGCGTCGGATGCCCCGTGGCGCTGGTCGATCCTCGCCAACCTCGTGTGGACGCTCCGCGACCGCCGCCTCGAACGCGACGCCTATGAGCTGGTGAAGGCCCACCAGGAACTGAAGGGGCGATCCGAGCCCTACGTCGCCACCGGCCCCGCCCGCGAGTTCGCCGACCGCGACGAGCTGTTCGAGAGCATGGCGTCGATCTGGTCCAACAGCTCGCTGGGGCTCCACGCGCTCTGCAAGCAATCCGGGACGCGCTATTATCACTTCCTCCAGCCGAACCAGTACGACGCCGACTCCAAGCCCATGGACGCCGCCGAGCGGGGCGTGGCGTTCAACGAGGACCACCCCTACCGCAAGGGCGTGCAGGCCGGCTACCCCCGGCTCCGCCGCAACGCCCAGACGCTCCGCGACCGCGGCGTCGCCTTCTACGACCTCTCGGCCCTCTTCCGCGACCACCCCGAGGGCCTCTACATCGACGACTGCTGCCACTTCAACCAGCAGGGCCTGGACATCATGGCCGAGGCCATCGGCCGCGCGATCCTGGACGACGTCCGGCGTTGAAACCGGCCTGACGTGGGGTCGAACCGATCGGCCGGGGCTTCGGCTTCAATCCAGGTCGGCGACTTCGCCCCCGTCCCGGCTCCCCGCCGCCCGCCAGACCTGGAGGTCGATCGACTCCCGCACGAAGCGCGCGTGGCCGTCCACGAAGACGACGTGGCCCCCGCCCGGGTGGAGACTCCCCCCGCTCCACGCCCCTTCCTGGATCGCCGAGCCGTTCTCGCAACTGCGACCGTTCATCGCGTTCACGTGGTTGTACATCGTGTAAGGGATGCCGCCGCGCAGCCAGGTCTCGCCGCGTTCCTCGAAGCCGATGTACTCGGCGGTGAACGGGAAATCGCGGCACTGGCGGCCGAACTCCTCGAGTTGATCGGGCCGGAGCATCGGCATCGGCGCATGGTACGCGACCCGCCTGGGGTCGCCGATCCTCCAATGGCCGCGCAAGATCTCCGCAAAGGCGACGGTCCGGCTCGCGCCGTCCGTGATCGACGGGATGCCGACGGGCCGATTCGTGAACGGGCCGTTGAACTTGAACGCCTGATAGCCGCAGCCTGCGTTGCCGGCGTAATTCGTGCCCCCCCAGGATTTCAGGGCGTCCGAAGGGCACAGGAAGGCCGAGAGCGAGAAGCGCAGGGCCGTGCTGTTGATATTGTCGGCCTCCGCGGAAGCCCAGGCGCTCACGCTGAAGTTGATCGCTCCATGGAGCGTCTGCTGCTCCAGATAAGGAAGCAGGGACGCGTGGATTGACGTCCAGCCGAAAGCCGGCATACACCCCTGGTCCGAGGCGTAGCCGTTGAGCGCCAGGCCCAACTGCCTGAGGTTGTTCAGGCAGTACGTCCGACGAGACGCCTCGCGAGCCGACTGGATCGCCGGCAACAGCAACGCGATCAACAGGCCGATGACCGTGATCGTCGCCAGGACCTCGATCAGGGTGAACGCCCCTCGCAGATTCTTCGGCATGCCATCCTCCTTGAACCCGGAGGGTAGCCGGGGAGGATATCCACGTCCAGCAGATTCACCGATACGATCCCGCGGGCGGCGCGGTCGATGCCGGGCGGGATTCTGCGAGGCGTGGGACGATTCCTGAAATCCGATCGCCCGGGACGTCGATCGTCCTGAGTATGGAGGGGTGTCGACTCCGCTCGTTGGCAATTCGGTCGCAGTGCAGCAAGACCGGCCGGGCCTGACCCCATCGGTCAAGCTTCATGGCGGTTCGTCCGCCGACTCTTCGCGATGCGGGGCGATCGATCCGACGGTGCCATGAACCCTCCGTCCGGGCCGAGGCGAGGAAGAATCCTATATCGCGATCGACGATCGAAGCCACCGTTTTCAGGTGCGTAACAATGGTCTCGGCCAAGAGTTGCGTTTAATGATCGGGAAGCCTCCTTCCCTCGAAGGAAGCCAACGCACTTGGGTCGTTTCATTCCCCCGATTCCCGAGGCGGCCGTCGCGACCCCGGCGTCACGAGGTCGATGAGGGGACCCGCGGGCTCCGAAGCCGTCGACGCAAAGTCGGGCGGAAGACCCGGGGCGTTGGCGACGAAAGGCCGAGGACCCTCGGGGCGGCGAGACGAAATCGGAAGAATCGGACCGGCCGAAGGCTGGCGATCTTGACAATCGCAGCGTCGGACCGTAATCGTTGAGGTTGCCTTGCGACGACCCGACGGACGGCCGCGGGGGCCGATTTCGGGGGTCGTTCGGAGGGCCGGCGCGCTCCGGAGCGAGCCCGTTCGGCTCCCCTTCGCCGCGAGGCCCCCCCTGGCACCCGTCCCCGAGGAGGACGTCATCGGACCGATCGAGCGAGGATTGAGGGTCAACGAGCAGATCCGCATCTCCCCCGTGCGGGTCATCAACGCGGAAGGCGCCATGCTGGGCGTCATGCCGACGAACAAGGCGCTCGAGGCCGCACGCGAGACGGGGATGGACCTGGTCGAGGTCGCGCCCAACGAGCGCCCCCCGGTCTGCAAGATCATCGACTACGGCAAGTTCAAGTACACCCAGAAGAAGCGCCTGACCAAGCAGAAGCAGCACCAGGTCCAGATCAAGGAGATCCGCGTCCGCCCCAAGACCGGCGACCACGACATCGAGGTCAAGGTCAAGCGGGCGAAGGAGTTCCTGGAGGCCAAGGACAAGGTGCTGGTCAACGTGCTCTTCCGGGGCCGCGAGCTGGCGCACATCGATGAAGGCCGCAGGGTCATGGATGAAGTCCTCCAGGCCCTCGAAGAGGTGGGCAAGCTGGAGAAGACCCCTTCGATGGAAGGGCGTCGCATGACCGCCATCCTGGCCCCCAGGGCCTCGTAACTCGCGACGATCGTCCGACCCCGCCCGCCGCCGGGAATCGTGCGAACGGCCGGGCGGGTCGTCTGGACGCCGGCGGGGGCGGGCTGCTACGATGGGCCGCTTGCCCGCCCGCGGCCTCGATCGGCGTCCCCCCCGAACGGGCCCCGGGCCTGCCCGGCACCGCGTCGGGCCGACTTCGACCGGCCCCGGCCCGATCCGCGACGGCGCGGCGTCCCCCGCGACGGCCGCCCGCGGCCGACCCTCATTGGAACCGAACAGGACGATAGTGTCATGCCGAAGTTGAAGACCCACAAGGGGATGAAGAAGCGGTTCAAGGTGTCGGGCACCGGCAAGGTCTCGCACAAGCGCTGCGGGTCGTCGCACTTGAACTCCCACAAGAGCGGCAAGAAGATCCGCAAGCTCAGGAAGAAGTCCTTCCTGAACGTCTCCGCCGAGAACAAGCGGGTGCGGAAGGCCGTGCGGGTGCGGATCTCCACCAACCCGCTGGCCGTCGTGGCCGCCCGCGCCGAGTCCCAGGCCGAGCACAAGGCCGAGGGGACCACCCCGCCCAAGAGCCGCCGCCTCCGCTTCCGCGGCCGTCGGGCCCAGGAACAGGCCGCCGCCTCCTGACGCCGCCCGAATCGATCGTACGAGCCCGGACGAGATCCCGAATCCTTATCAATCGCGTCGAGGGCGACGGTCGCCGTCGCCGCCAGCGAGAGTCCTGAATCATGCGTGCAAGAAAAGGTGCGGCCCGCCGCCAGGCCAAGAACCGTCTGTTCAAGGCCGTCAAGGGGTTCGTCGGCGGCCGCGGGCGGCTGCTGAAGTCCGCCAAGGAGACCCTCCTCCGCGCCGGCATGTTCGCCTTCCGCGACCGCCGGGCGAAGAAGCGCGAGTTCCGCCGCCTCTGGATCGTCCGCGTCAGCGCCGCCGCCGAGATGCGGGGCATCAAGTACAGCCGGTTCATCCACGGGCTGAAGCTGGCCAACGTCGGGCTCGACCGCAAGAGCCTCTCCGACCTGGCCATCTACGACTCCGAGACCTTCGACGCCATCGTCGCCAAGGTTCGCGCCGAGCTGGACAAGTTCGACGCCGAGCTGAAGGCCCGCCGGCAGCAGAAGGTCAAGACCGCCTGATCGCCACGCCTCGGAAGCCCCGATGAGCACGACCGGATCGCTGGAAACCGCCCTCCTGGAGCTGGACGAGCTCCAGGCCGGGGCGGTTCGCACCTTCGAGGCCGCCGCCTCGCCCGACGAAGTCGAGGCCGCGCGCGTCGAGTACCTGGGCCAGAAGCAGGGCCGCCTCAAGGCCGCTCAGGAACGGCTCAGGTCGCTCCCCAACGAGGTCAAGAAGGCGTATGGCCAGCGGTTCAACGGGGTCAAGCAGGCCCTGGAGGCCGCGTTCGACTCCGCCCGGGCCCGGGTGGAGCGCCGGGCCGTCGCCGCCGGCGGGATCGACGTCACCCTGCCGGGGATCGCCCCCCGGCTCGGCCATCGCCACCCCCTGGCCCAGACGGCCGACGAGCTGATCGACATCTTCGGCCGCTTCGGCTTCGCCGTCGCCCGCGGCCCGGAGGTCGAGGACGTCCGCCACAACTTCGACGCCCTGAACATCCCCCCGGTCCACCCCGCGCGGGATCCTCTGGACAACTTCTACCTGTCCGACGGGACCATGCTCCGGAGCCAGACCAGCACGATCCAGGTGCGGGTGATGGAGTCGCAGCCGCCGCCGGTCCGGGTGGTGGCCATCGGCCGGGTCTACCGGCCCGACACCGTCGACGCCACCCACTCGTTCATGTTCCACCAGATCGAGGGGCTGATGGTCGACGAGGGGGTGACGATGGGCCACCTCAAGTCGATCCTGCGCCTCTTCGCCAAGAGCTACCTGGGCGAGGATGTGCAGATCCGCTTCCGGCCCTCATTCTTCCCGTTCACGGAACCGAGCGTAGAAGTCGATATGCTCTGGCACGGCGGTCGCAGATGGGTTGAAATGGGCGGAGCGGGGATGGTCGACCCCAACGTGTTCAAGGCGGTCGGCTACGACCCCGAGCGGGTGACCGGCTTCGCGTTCGGACTGGGCATCGAGCGTCTCTGCATGCGGCGGCACGGCATCGACGACATCCGGCTCCTCTACCAGAACGACGTCCGCTTCCTCGACCAGTTCTGATCCGACCCCCCGCCCTCGGCACCCCGCGGCGAATCACACGAGCGAACGAGCAAGGGGCCCATCATGAACGACGTCCAAGACAGCGTCATCGTCACCGCGGGTGCGACGGCCCACGGAGTCTGCGTCCACCACCACGACTTCCCCGAAGTCCGCGCCGAGGGGCAGTCCCCGCGCGAGGCCGCCGCGCTGCTGGCGAACAAGCTGGCCGCGGCCATGGACACCGCCCTGACCGAATGGCGCCGGCAGTCGCTGACCAAGGCGATCACCGACGTCAACGAATACGTCAAGCGGGAAGGCTGAGGCCGTCACCCCATGCCGACGACCGAGGGCGAGCCGCCCGCGAAGCCGAAGAAGCCGAAGCGGCCCCCCGCCTTGGTGCGCGACCTCGGCGTGCTGGACGCCTCCATGCTCGTCATGGGGGCGATGATCGGCTCGGGCGTGTTCATCACGTCGGCCGAGTCTTCCCTGCTGGTGGGGTCGCCCGGTTGGCTGATGGCCGCCTGGGCGCTCGCCGGCCTGATGACGATCGCCGGGGCCGTCTCCGCGGCCGAGTTGGCCGCGATGATGCCGAAGGCCGGCGGGCAGTATTACTTCCTGCGCACCGCCTACGGCCCGCTCGTCGGGTTCCTGTTCGGCTGGTCGCTGTTCCTCGTGGTCCAGACGGGGACGATCGCGGCGGTCGCCGTGGCGTTCGCGAAGTTCCTGGGGGTCTTCCTCCCGGCCGTCTCGGCCGAGCACAGCTACATCGCCCTGCGAGCCGGCCGCTACGCGATCCGGCTCTCGACCCAGCAGGCCGCGGCCGTCGCGGTGATCGTCGCGCTGACGGTCGCCAACACGCGCGGCCTGAAGCTGGGCTCGCTGATCCAGAACACCTTCACGTTCGCCAAGACCGCCGCGCTCATCGGCCTCATCCTCGCCTGCTTCCTGCTGGGGGTCGATAAGCGGGCCGCGGCGTGGACGGCCTCGTGGTGGGATCCCTGGGCGAACGGCTGGACGCCTTCGTCCTATTACGCGGCGCCGCTGCCGTTCGAGGGCTACGGGGCCGTGCTGCTCCTGCTCGGCCTGGCGATGATCGGCCCGCTGTTCTCCTCCACGGCCTGGAACAACGTGACGTTCGTCGGCGAGGAGACCCGCGACCCCGGGGCGACGCTCCCCAAGGCGCTGTTCCGGGGCACGGCGGCCGTGATCGCCCTGTACCTGCTGGCGAACGTCGCGTATCTGACGACGCTGACCTTCCCGCAGATCCAGCACGCCCCCGAGGAGCGCGTGGGGACCGCCGCGATGGAGGCCGCCGTCGGGGCGAGCGGTCGCTACCTGATGGCCGGCGCGATCCTGATCTCCACGTTCGGCTGCGTCAACGGCCTCATCCTGGCCGGCGCCCGGGTCTTCTACGCGATGGCCCGCGACCGCCTCTTCTTCCAGGCCGCCGCGAAGACCAACGAGCATCACGTCCCGGCCGTCGCCCTCTACGCGCAAGGCGTCTGGGCCTGCCTGCTGACCCTGCCGGCGACGTTCACGGTCGACCCGAAGACCGGGGAGTCGAGGCCGGGGAACCTGTATTCGGAGCTGCTGGAATACATCATCCCCGTCGACCTCTCGTTCTGCCTGCTGATGGTCGCGGCGGTGATCCTGATGCGCCGCAAGGCCCCGTTCCTGAACCGGCCCTACAAGACGTTCGCCTACCCCTGGACGCCGGCCGTGTACATCGTGCTGGCCGGCCTCCTGGTCGTCGATTTCCTGTTCCTGAAGCCCCTGACCTCGGGCGTCGGCTTCCTGATCGTGCTGACGGGGCTCCCCGTCTACTATCTATGGGACCGCCTCCAGCGCCGGCCGGCCGTCGCGAAGGCGAAGCCCGCGCCGAGCCCCGAGACCGCGAGCGAATAGCCCGATGATCGTCAGTTGGAACCAGCTCACCGACTACGTGCGCCTCGACATGCCCGTGGAGGCCCTGACCGAACGCCTGGCCCTCACCGGCCTGAACCACGAGTCCACCGAGGACGTCGGCGGCGACCTGGCGATCGACCTGGAAGTCACCAGCAACCGCTCCGACTGCCTGGGCCAGATCGGGGTGGCGCGGGAGATCTCCGTCCTGTACGGCAAGCCCCTGCGCCTGCCGGCCGCGTCGCCCCGGACGGCGGGCGAGCCGGTGGAGGCGTTCGCGGCGGTCTCCGTCGAGGCGGCCGACCTCTGCCCCCGCTTCACCGCGCGGGCGATGACCGGCGTGAAGGTCGGCGAGAGCCCCTGGTGGATGCGCAAGCGGCTGGAGACGCTGGGCGTCCGGCCGGTCAGCAACGTGGTCGACGTCACCAACTACGTCATGTTCGAGTGCGGCCAGCCGCTCCACGCCTACGACCTCGACAAGCTCGAAGGCCGCCGGCTGGTCGTCCGCAAGGCCCGGCCCGGCGAGAAGCTCACGGCGATCAACGGCAAGGAGTACGACCTCCGGCCGGAGATGCTCGTCATCGCCGACGCCGCGCGGCCCGTCGGCCTGGCGGGCGTTATGGGAGGGCTCGACACCGAGATCGGCCCCGGGACGACGAACGTGCTGATCGAGGCCGCCCGGTTCGACCCCATGTCGGTCCGGAAGACCTCGCGGGCCCTGGGCCTGTTCAGCCCGTCGAGCTTCCGCTTCGAACGCCCGCTCGACCCCGAGGTCGCCGACTGGGCCAGTCGCCGCACGGCGGAGTTGATCCTGGAACTCTGCCCCGGTGCCGTCCTGCACCCGGGCGTGATCGACGTGGCCTCCCCGACCGCCCCGCGCGAGCCGATCGTCCTGCGGCTGGCGCAGATCCCGCGCGTGCTGGGCATCGAGGTCGACCCGGTCGAGGTCCGCCGCATCCTGGAGGCCCTGGGCCTGCGGGTGCTCGACGAGACCGACCGCGCCATCAAGGTCGCCCCCCCGACGTGGCGGGCCGACCTGGAGCGCGAGATCGACCTGATCGAGGAAGTCGCCCGGATCCACGGCTATGAGAAGATCGTCGAGGACCGTCCCATCCCCGTCGCCAGCGCCCCGCGCGGGCGTCGCGAGCGGGTGGAGTCGGCCGTCCGCGACGCCCTGACCGCCCAGGGGCTGGACGAGGCCGTCACGTTCAGCCTGGTCGAGGACGCGCTCGCCGCGCCCGTCACCGCCGAGGGGGCCGACGCCCCGCCGCTGCGGGTCTCGCACTCCAGCCGCCGGCGCGAGAACGCCCTGCGCCGCAGCCTGGTGCCGAGCCTGCTGGCCGTCCGCCGCCACAACGAATCCTACGGCGTCGCCGACGCCCGCATCTTCGAGATCGCCGACGTCTACATCCCGCGCGAGGACGGCGCGCTGCCCGACGAGCCGGCCCGCCTGGCCATCGCCGCGGGGGGCGAGTTCCTCGGCCTGAAGGGGGTCGTCGAGACGCTGCTGCGCCGGCTCCTCATCGTCGAGCCGCTGTCGGCGCGGCCCGCCGGACTCCCCCTGTTCGCCGCCGGCCGGGCCGCGGAACTGTGGCTGGGCGACGTCCGGCTCGGCTGGATGGGCGAGGTCGACGCCGAGGTCGCGAGGAAGTTCGAGCTGCGCAACGCCTGCTCGGCCGCCGAGCTGGACCTGGGCCTGCTGCTGGAGAAGGCCCGGACGATCGCCCAGTACAGCCCGCTCCCCAGTTATCCGGCCGTCGTCCGCGACCTGTCCCTGGTGCTCGACCGTTCCGTCACCTGGGCCGAGCTGGAGGCCGTCGTCCGCGAGAACGCCGGCGGCTCGTTCCGCGAGGCCCACTACCTCGACACCTTCCGCGGCGGCAACCTCGGCGACCAGAAGCAGAGCGTCCACTTCGCGATGACCTTCCGCCGCGACGATCGCACGCTGACCGGCGAGGAGGTCGACGAGGCCGTGAAGGCCGTCGTGGAAGCCTGCTCGCGGAAGCTCGGCGCGACCTTGCGGGCCTGACGGCGCGCGATTCGCGGCGATGCTGAGGCGACGAGACGTCCGGTGGTCTGCAATCTCCCCAGTGCGTGCTTTGGACGATCATCCTTCTCCCCTCGTGGGAGAAGGTGGCCGAAGGCCGGATGAGGGGGGATTCGCAGGCTTTCGGTCGCGCCCCCCTCATCCGCCCCTCCGGGGCACCTTCTCCCACGAGGGGAGAAGGGGGGACGTTTCAACCGCCCGCTTGGGAGTGGTCTCCAGCTCTCCATTCGTCGAGGGCTTCTTGCCGAGGTCTCGATGCCGGCCTTCCGAAACACCCTCACCACCTGGCGCGCGAACTTTTGGATCCTCCTGCGCGAGTGGCGGACGGGGGTGCTGCTGCTGCTGTTCTTCGGCCCGTTCCTGGCGTACATCGGCTTCGGGACGCTCTGGCTGTATGAGCACGGCTGGATCATCCCGGGCGTCATCGGCTGGATCGCGGCCGGCGGCCTGTTCGCGATCCTGGCGGCGCGCTGGACGACCAGCGTCCGGACCGTCCTGCCCCCGCTCGACTGGGACGCCCCCCGGACCTTCTCGCCGCTCGATCGCCAGGCCTGGCAGATCGTCGAGGACGAGGCCCAGGCGTCCGAGGAGCTGGCGATGGAGACCCTGATCGACGGGGACCGCTACATCGAGACCGGCCGCGTCCTGCTCCAGAAGCTGGCCGTCCACTACCATCCCGACACCAAGCACCCGCTGGACGAGGTCCCCGTCGTGGAGCTGCTGGGGGCCCTGGAGTTGGCGGCGGAGGACCTCGGCAAGCTGACGCGCCAGATCCCCGGCGGCGACCTCATCACGCTGGCCCACTGGCGCAAGGCGTTGCAGATGGCCAACTACATCAACAAGGCCAACGACCTGTACGCGCTGGTCTCGCCGCTGCTGAACCCGCTGAGCGGGCTGACGCGCATCGGCACCCGCGAGCTGATCGTGAAGCCGGCGTGGAAGAACATGCAGCAGAACGTCCTGCGCTGGTTCTTCCAGGCGTACGTCAACCGGATGGGCGTCCACCTGATCGAACTGTTCAGCGGCCGGCTCGCGATCGGCGTCGACGAGTATCGCCGCCTCACGCGCCGTCGCCCCATGTCGACGATCCGGGCCGACGTCGACGAGCCGCTGACCGTGGCCGTCGTGGGGGCGCGCGAGTCGGGCAAGTCGCGGCTCATCCGGGCCGCCCGCGAGGTGTTCGAGGGGGACGACCGGCCCGTCCGCGCCCGGCTGGAGGGGATGGGCCTGGACCCGGCGCTCGTCGATCGGCTCAAGGGCGTGAAGTACGTCGAGGTCCCCGGCTACACGACGACGGGCCCGGCCGATCGCGAGTCGAGGTCGGACCGGACCTCGCGCGAGGCGGCCGTGGCGGCCTCGGTCGACGCCGACATGCTGATCCTGGCGATCGACGGCGGCAAGGGCCTGCGCCCGGCCGACCTGGCGTTCGCCAAGGCGTGGGATGCGCACTACCTCCAGCATCCCAACCGCGAGGCCCCGCCCACGCTGGTCGTGGTGACGGGCGTCGATCGGCCGGAGTTCGGCCCGGCGTGGCAGCCGCCCTACGACTGGGGGGCCGGCCAGGGGGCCCGCGAGGCCGCCGTCCGCGGCCTGTTCGACTCGCTCCGCGCCTCGCTGCCGCCGACGTTCGCCGAGTTCGTCGCGGCCGGCCTCCCCGACGCCACCCCGTTCGGCGTGGTCGAGCACATCCTCCCCGCGTTCGCCGCCCAGCTCCACCGCGCCGAGCGCGCCGCCCTGCTCCGTCGGCTCCATGCGGCGGCCGGCCGATCGAAGGTCGGCCGCGTGATGAGCCAGCTCGGCCAGCAAGGCAAGAGCGTCTGGACGCACCTGAAGAACCGGCGGAAGGCGTCGAAGTCGGGCTGACCGACGATCAGAACGGTGTGGCCCCGGGCGCAGCGGCGGGTGCCTGCGCCGGCCGCCGCGCGGGCTGGGCGGCCGGACGAGAGGCCGGGGCCGACGTCGCGGCCGGGGCCACCGCGGCGGGCTGGCCGGGCTGGTTCGGATTCGGCGGCGCGCCTTCGACCTTCCCCTCGGCGCCGAACCGGATGAACGTCCCGGACGCGAGCGGCACGGAGGTCGAGACGATGACGGCGTCGCTCCCCCGGAACAGCCCGGAGACCTGCACGCGCTCGGGGCCGACCTCGCCCAGCGACTTGACCCGGACGTCGACGACGTGCTCGGCCCGGATGACCTGGATGGTGGCGTCGGGCGAGCCCGCGGCGGCCGACTTGATCGCCGTGCGCGGGACGACGGCCACCGGCGCGACCGGCAGGCTGGCGCTGCGGACGCGGAGGCCGGGCTCGAGGTCCCCCTTCGGGTTCTGGACCTGGACCCACGCGGCGGCGAACGGGGCGGCCAGCTCGCGCAGGGGACGATACTCCTCCGTGGTCGGCAGTGGGACGATCGACTGCACCTTCACCGACTGCCGCTGATCCTCGATCGCGACCGTCGTCTCGTCGCCCGCCTTGACCGTGCGGCGATCGACCGGCGCGAGGGCCTTCAGGATCGTGAGGTCGGCCAGCTCGGCGATCACGGTCCCCTTGAGGACGTACTGCCCCGAGGCGACGGGCGTGGCGACGACCCGGCCGGCGAACGGGGCGCGGAGGGTCAGCCGGTCCAGCTCCAGCCGGGCCAGCTCGACGCGGGCCTCGGCCGCCTCCACCTGCGCCTGGCCGACGGCCGTCGGCGCCTGGGCGGCGAGCGCCTGACGCTCGTGCAGCTCGGCCTCGGCGACCTTGAGCCGCGCGGCGGCCTCGCCGCGGTCCATCTCGGCGAGCTGCTGGGTCTCGCGGACGGCCGAGCCGGCCGGCGCGTCGACGCTCTTCACGAAGCCGTCGGCCGGGGCCACGATCGTCACGCGACGGACCGGCTCCAAAACGGCGACGACCTGGTATCGCTCCGGGGCCGTCAGGGCGATGGGCTCGGCATCGATCGTGGCCGAGGTCGGGGGGCCCTGCCCGCGGGCCCCGGCGGCGAGGCCGAGGGTCGCGATCGCGACGGGGGCGAGTCGGGAGATCCGGGCGTGCATGGCGGCCCTCGCGCTCGGGGTGGAGATGTCCGCGACGTGTCGGCCATTGTACGGCCGGCCCGGGTCCCGGGGACACCCACGCCCTATCATTCGCCCCGGGCTCGCAGTAGGATCGGCGTCGCGGGCCCCCGGCGGATCGTCGCCGACGGCGGCCGGAATCCACTCCCCAATGCGAGGCGGGCGAGGACCATGAGCGATCAGTTCACGAGGCGCGGGTTCGTGGGGACGGCGGGCGCCGTCGGGGCCGCCGCGGCGTTCGCGGCGCCGGCGATCGGCCGGGCGTCGTCGGCCGCCGAGCGCAAGCGGCTGGGGATCATCGGCGCGGGGAGCCGCGGCAACCAGCTCCTGGACGACTTCCTGAAGCAGGAGGACGTCGACCTGGTGGCCGTCGCCGACGTCGACGACCGCCACGCCGGCGAGACCGCCGACCGCATCAAGGAGGCCAAGAAGGGCGAGCGCCCGCACGCCAGCCGCGACTATCGCGAGATGCTCGACCGCAAGGACCTGGACGCGGTCATCATCGCCACGCCCGACCACTGGCACGCCCTGCCGACGATCCACGCCGTCCTCGCCGGCAAGGACGTCTACGTCGAGAAGCCCGTCGCCCACAACGTCGCCGAGGGCCGGGCCATGATCGAGGCCGGCCGGAAGACCGGGAAGATCATCGCCGTCGGCACCCAGCAGCGGTCGTCGAACCACTTCCGCAAGGCCGTCGACATCGTCCGCTCCGGCAAGCTCGGCAAGGTGTTCTGGGTCCAGACCTGGAACTTCGAGAACATCAGCCCGGTCGGCATGGGCCCCTCGCCCGACACCGCCGCGCCGTCGTACGTCGACTACGACCGGTGGCTCGGCCCCGCGCCCGAGCGGCCGTTCAACCTCAACCGCTTCCACCTGCTGTTCCGGTGGTATTCCGACTACGCCGGCGGCATGATGAGCGACTGGGGCGTCCACCTCAACGACATCGTC
>ERZ778021.1503-NODE-1503-length-26893-cov-7.117743_pt1 | contig 26893 bp, 27 predicted proteins | sample MGYA00375751_ERZ778021 | MGnify/ENA primary metagenome ERZ778021 (study PRJEB29350, sample SAMN05389814) | bioreactor metagenome | isolation source: Thiocyanate stock bioreactor | place: South Africa: University of Cape Town | collected 2013-08-29 ... | reverse complement strand
CTCGACCGTGGTCGCGCCTTGCGCCCGTGCCAGCGGGTTCGTCGCGTTGTAGGCCACCTCGCCGAACGGAGCGGCCTCAAAGCTGCCGCTGATATTGGCGAACCACTGCGACTGCGGGGACGCGGTGTACAGCACGCCCAGCTTGGGCGACGTGCTCTCGAACTTGACGTCGTAGCTCGCGGCCGGGTTCATCAGGTTGTCCAGGCGGCGGCGTGCCTGCACGCTTTGCACGCCCGCCTGCAAGGCCCAGCGTTCGTTCAAGCCGTGCGTGTACTCGGCATAGACCGTGTTCTGGCGGCCGTCCAGTTGCGTGCGCCCTGTGGCGGCCCCCGGACTACCCGCCACGTTGGCATTGCGCCGCTCTTCGCCGTCCAGCCGAGCGAAGGAGACGCCCGCGACCAGACGGCGCGTCAGCACGGGCGTGCCGAACTCGACCGCGACCCGCGAGTCGAGGCCGGTGTCCTGCATGTCCTGCTGCAGAATGCCGACGGTCATCGCGTGATAGCGGTCTCGGTCTGCGCCGTACAGCGAGGTCGTCCAGCGAACGTCGGCACTGGGCTGCCAGGTCAGCCGCAGCGCTGCGCGCTTCTGCGTGTAATCGTTCGTGGCTTTGAGCGCGGCGTAATTGGTGCCGGCCTGGCGCGGGTTGGCGTTCATCGCCGCCAGCGAGAGGCTGCCCGGCATCTGCATGGTCGAATCGACGTACGAGAGGAAGCCGCGCAACTCCAGCGTGTCCGACAGGCGCAGACCGACATTGCCCGAAAGCCGGTCGGCCCGATAGCCCGACTGTTCGCGCCAGCCGTCCTGTTCACCCCGGCTGACGCTGAGGAATCCATCGACCATCTCGCCACGGGCCGCTAGGTTGGCTTGTGCCTGCCGCTGGCCGAACGACCCGGCCTGTACCCGCAGCGCCGCCGTGGGCGCCGTCAGGCCGGTGGGCGAAACGAAGTTGATGGCACCTCCCAGGCCGTTCGCCCCGTACTCCAGCGCATTGGCACCACGCCAGACCTCGATGTACTGCAGGGCTGCGGGGTCGATGGACTGGAAGTCGGCGGCGCCGTCGGTCTGGTTCAGCGGAATGCCGTCCTGGTAGAGCTGGATGCCGCGCATCAGGAAGCTGCGTTGGATGCCGGAGCCGCGGATCGACAGCCGAGCGTCTTGTCCGTGGCGCGTTTGCGCGACGACGCCAGGGGCGTAGGCCAGCGCATCGACGGCCGTGGCGGCGCGGCCGCTGGTGTAGCTCTGCGCATCAATGACGGCGGTTGCGCCCGCGCGCCGGTTGAGTTCCTCTCGTGCGTTCTTCAACGCTTCTGCCGCCTGGGCATCCGGGGAGGTGGAGGCCCGAACTTCGACGGTCGGTAGTGTGGCGGTCGCCGATTGCGCCCAGGCGCTGGGCGCCAGCGCCAAGGTGAGCAGGCCCGCAGCGGCAAGGGCAATGGAAAGAGGTGAAGCGTGTTGGTGCATGCGAGTTCTTCTTGGTGGTATTGATGGGGCGGACTCAGCGAGGCGTCGCTGGGCCTTCCGCGCGTGCTTTCTTTTGGTCTTCGAGGCGCTTGATCAATGGATCGACGCCTGCGTCGTACATGGCTTTCACCATCCACCCAACCAGCCAGCCGGTCTTCTCGGGAGTGCCGCCCTGGATCGGCGGCACGGGGTCGTACTCCATGTCGAGCATTACCCCCTGCGTATAGCGCTGGCCCCAGTTGTCGTGCAGCAGGGCCAGGGACATGTCCATGCCTGCGGTGACGCCCGCCGATGTCCAGTACTTGCCGTCGCGCGTGTAGCGCTCGTTGGCCGGGATGGCCTTGTATTTCTTGAGGAACTCTTCTTCGCGGTACCAGTTGGTGGAAGCGCGCCTGCCCTCCAGCAGCCCGGTGGCGCCGAGGATCCACACCCCCGTGCAGATGGCGCCGGTGTAGGTGGTGCCTCGGTCGATGGCGCGGATCCAGTCGAGGACGCGGTCGTCGTAGGACGCCTCGATGGTTCCGGTGAAGCCGCCGGGGATGATCAGGATGTCGAGTTGCTTCACGTCGTCGATCACTGTGTCGGGAATGACCTGCACGCCCATCACGGTCCTGATCGGGCCCGGTTTCACGCCAATCAGCCGCGTGGTGGCGCCTGCCTGGCCCAGGATGTAGCGCGGCCCCGTGAAGTCCAGGTCGTTGACACCGTCGTAGACCAGGATGCCGATCTGCCGAATGGGATGCTTGGGCTTGCCCAGAATCGCATCCATGACCATGGAGTGGTTCTCGGGCGTGATGTCCTGGGGCAGTTGCTGCTTCAGCGCCGCATCCTCGGCCGACAGCCGTTCAATGGCAGGCGGTTCGGCGCGCGGCGGCGCCTTGTCGCCGCAGCCGCCCAACGCCAACGCACAAGCAGCCATGGCGATGCACCATGCTCGATTCGGAGCGCATCCAAGCGTGGACTGAGCCGCGCGCCGGGCCCACAGCCTCGGCAGGTACTGGTTCGCGTGGTCGAAATTCATCACCGATTCAGCGGCTCGACGCAGGCCGGGAGACCTTGGCCCGGGCCAGAGCGGCGTGGGCCTGCAGCTCGAAATCCTTGAACATGTCCGCCACCATGGTGGTGACGGCCGGTGGCGCCGTGCGCGGCGTCCCAGCGTCGAAGGGCGGCTCGGGGGCGTACTCGGCCAGCAACTGCACGGTCTGCGCGTAGGCTGGGTCGCGCAGCATGCCCACGATGGCCAGGCCCAGGTCCAGGCCCGCGCTGACCCCGGCACCGGTGACGCGGTTGCGGTCGCGCACCACGCGCGCTTGCACGGAAATGGCACCCGCTTCCTTCAGCAGTGCGTGCGTCGCCCAGTGCGTGGTCGCCTTGTACCCCTGCAGCAGGCCGGCCGCGCCCAGCACGAGCGAGCCGGTGCAGACGCTGGTCACGAGCTTCGCGCGCCGGCCTCTGTCTGCGACAAAGGCCAGAATCTGCGCGTCGCGCATCGCGTCGATGGTGCCCGCGCCACCGCCGGGGACGAAGAGGATGTCCAGGTCGCGCGGGCAGTGCTCCAGCGTCACCGTCGGCGAGAGAGCGAGTTGGGTGTCGCTCACCACCGGGTCCAGGGTCTTGGCGACGTGGTGCACCTTCGCCCCCATCAGTGCCGCGAACATGTGCTGCGGTCCCACGAAGTCCAGGGCGGTCATGCCCGGGTAGAGCAGCATGCCGATCTGCTCCTTGCCCGTCCAGGACGCGGGCATGGCGCTCATGTCGTGCGGTGCGGGCGGCTGCGCGGACACCTGGGCCGATTGGCCTTGACCCGCATGGGTCAGCCGCGGCGAGGCGGCCAGCGCGGCGGTGGCTGCGCGCAGGAAACTGCGTCGTTCAGTGGTCATCATGGCCGCGTCCTGGCATTCAGTAGTCCACGCGCAGCGTGAGCTTGGCTGTGCGCGGGTTGCCCAGCTTGATCCAGTCCTGCAGGAACTGGTGGCTGCCGGTGTAGTACTTGCGGTTGAAGACGTTGTCGAGGTTGAACTGCAGCGATGCCTTGCTCGAACCCAGTGCGAATCGGTAGGCGACCATCGCATCCACGCGCGCGTAGCCTGGCAACTGGAAGGTGTTGCCCGAGTCGCCCTGGCGTTGGCTCTGTGCGAACACGCCGCCGCCGACCGTCCACTGGCTGTCAACGGCGTAGCGTGCCCAGAGGCTGGCAGTGTGCCGTGCCACGTTGGCGAGCTTCATGCCCTGGTAGGTCGGGTCTTCGGTGACCTTGGCATCGGTGTAGGCGTAGGAGCCGATCAGCGACAGCTTCTTCGTGAGCTGGCCCGACACGTCCCATTCCAGGCCGCGCGCGACCGCCTTGCCAATGGTGACCACGTTGGTCAAGGTGGGGGACAGCGGATCGGGCACCGTGGCACCACGGTTTCGCTTGGTCAGCTCGAACAGGGCCACGGTCGAGCTGAGCTTGCCGTCGAACAGTTCGATCTTGTGGCCGATCTCGATCTGGCGGGCGCGTTCGGAATCCAGTGCGGCACCGGTGACCGCATCCCGGCCGTTGTTCGCGGCCACCGAGTCCTGGTATTGGGCGTAGATGGACTGGTTGGGCGCGAACTGCCACACGGCGCCCAGGCGGGGCGTCGTGAAGGATTGCTTGTTCGGCTCCGTGCCCGGCATGCCGAACACCGCGTTCGTGCGGTCATGCCGCAGCGCGCCGGTGAGGAAGACGCCGTTGCCCAGGGCGAGCTGATCCTGCACGTAGAAGCTGGTCCAGCGGCTGTGGTCGTCGTAGTCCTGTGGCATGGACATCATCGGATCCAGGCCGGGCGTGTTACCCAAGGACGGGTTGTAGACGCTGACAGCGTCCAACTGCTGCGTGTACGTTGTTCCGGTCTTTTTGGTGCGGTAGGTGTCGAAGCCCACCAGCACGGTGTGCGCGATGCCACCGGTCTGGAACTTGCCCGTGAGGTCCACGTTGACCTGATCGACCTTGTAGCGGCCATCGGGGCGCACGCCGAAGTAGTAGCGGCACATCGGGTCGCCAGTCCCGGGGCAGGTCTGGCTGGGCAGCATGGCCATGCCCATGTCCACGCGGTAAGGGGCGATGTCAATCTCGGAGGTGTCGCTGCGCAGGCTCAACAGACGGCCCTTGATCTCCCAGGCGTCGTTGAGCTGGTGCGAGGCATCGAGCTTGAAGCTCGTGGTCTTGGCGCTGGAGAGATAGGGCGAATCGTTGTACTGGCGCGACCACGGGAGATCGGCAGGCCGGTTGCCAACGGCCGGGATGCCGTAGTCGGTGCGGTAGCGGTTGTCGGAGTAGTCCAGCGTGGCCGTGACGTTCGTGCGCGCGTCGGGCACCCAGGCCAGGCTGCCCGTGAAGCTGCTCAGCCGGTCCTCGACGAAATCGCGGATGGAGTCCGCGGTGTAGTACGACGCGGCGACGCGGCCGCGCAGCGTCTTGTCGGCATTGAGGCTTCCCGATGCTTCGATGGCGGTACGTGAGAGGCCGCGCTGGCCGATGGTCTGCTCGAAACTCAACTCCGAGACACTGGAGATCGGCCGGGTGACGACGTTGACCAAACCTCCTGGTTCCGAGCGGCCGTACAGCACGCTGGCCGGCCCCTTGACGATTTCGACCGACTGCACATTGGCCATGTTGATGGGCACGCCCATGACCTTGGAGCCGTCCAGGTAGTAGCTGGAACTGCCCGACATGGAACTCATGGCCGTCATCGACGTGTTGGGGAACCCGCGCAGGATCAGCAGCGGTTGCATGGATCCGTTGAACCCGAAGTCGTACTGCACCCCCGAGACGTTGCGCACGGCATCGGTCAGCGTGAGCGCGTTCTGATCTTCAATCACCGCGCGGGGCACGACTTGAACGCTTTGCGAGGTCTGCAGCGAGGGCGTGTCTGTCCGCGTGGCTGTGCTGGTGTTTGGCGGCCGGTAGTCGTCTGGAGTCCCGGTGACCGTGACGGCTGGCAGTGTGGATGTGGCCGTCGACTCTTGCGCAATGGCGCTGGTCGCCATGGCGATGAGGCTGGCGGCGGCCAAGACGGTGAGAGACACTGGCGGATGGGATTGCATGACGGACTTCCTCGAAGGCGGTTCCGATGGGTCTGGGCGTGGGGGAGAGACGAGTCCGCGTGGACTCGGATGAACCATCTCGGCCGAGGCAAGGTCGCGTCGATGCCAGCGCAGTCGTGGCCGATGGGCATGCCATGGGCCGCAGCGGGCGGGAGCCCTTCAGGACGTGAGCGCGGAGCCGTTGCGCCGATCAGCGGCCATCAGGCATACCCGCGTACGCCTTTGGCCGAATCGCTTCAGCAGCCGGATGTCAGGCGCGCGAGGGAGGGCCGCGAGGCGGCAGGGGCGCCCCGACGAGGGCGGCGATGCGCGCCTCCTCGATCGGAGTCAGGGCATGTGCCAGCGGCTGCGGCTGGGTGAGCTGCCGGGTGGTGGCAGGGGCAGGCAAGGAGGCTGGCAGGCACATCGCGCAATCGAGCGTGTGCTGGCCTGCTTCGACGACGTCGCCGTTCTTGTCGACCACGATGAGTCTCATCGTGCCGCCGTCCGAGCAGATCATCTCCATCGTCTTGGGCGCGACGAGGGGTGATGCCATGGCGACGCCCAGCGTCAACGCAAACCACGCCAAAACCAGGCGGATGAGCGTTGAGGATGTGCGCAAGGCGTGCATGTTTGACATTATGACCTACTTGACATGATGCCTATTGTGATTTCCGAAACCTCTGAAATTTGGAAATTCTTGCACCATGCTCGTTATTCGGGGCCGTTCTCCACCCAGCAGCAGAAATCGCCTTGACATCGACTGGTGACGTTCTTGCTAGGCAATCGCTAAAGAGCCGCTCTGGCGATGCAGCAAGAAACAGTTGCTGAGTTGGGTGGGAGCACGTGCGCTGACCAAAAACTGAGCCCTTTCAAACGCACAATCATGTGGCAGCGCGGCTTGTCCGCCACGCTGCCACGCCACCTAGGTGATGCCTGACGTTGCCTGAACCGATTTCAAGTTATTCAAATTTCTCATGAAATTCTTTCACGCCGCAGGCAGGCCGCTTTTCGCTGACGCCGTTGAGGCTTTCCGTCCCAATCGCTGGGTCAGATTGCGACACACACTTTCCGGCGCGGCGTTGATGATGCCGGCTATCTCACGCAATTGAGGCAACTGCCGCTGACGGACCGCGAAGATGTCATCGCCTGTCGCCTTCTGCAACAGATCGAGCAGATGATCCAGTCGCTGAGCAACCGAGCCTTCGCGCAGCCGCATGACACCGGCCGCGCGCTCTTGCCCTTGCCGGAATGCAGCCACCAGAACCAACACGCGATGGACCTCGCTATCCAGGCCGACCGTCTTCAACTCACTTGGAACCACTGCGGTAGCACAGAAGGCGTAGGGCTGCGCCAGAACGGCTTCAGCGCCGACCAAGTCCCCGGGCAATGCCAGGTTCACGAGCCCTGTGCCCGCAGGATGAGCCACTTCCAGGCGCAGGACACCTTTGACCACTTGCCACACAGGCCCAACCTCCCCGGCGCTGAACAATCGCTCACCGGAGGCGACATCCCTAATGGGCGATTCTCCGACCTCACCGTCAAGCGGAGCCATGAGGCGTCCCCTCATCGTGAAAGACATCTTTGGCTACCTCTCTCTTGAGCGCTTCATCGTCCATCAGTTCGTACCACATCGCGTTGAGCACCGCGAACCCGGCCGCCAGCGGCAGGCCGAGAATCCAGGCGAAATACCACATCGTCGTTTCCTTTCAAGATCGTTGTTCAGTAGGCGTGGTCGCCATGGGTGATGTCGCGCGGGCGCACCTTGCCCCACATCACGCGGTACACCCAGGCGGTGTAGGCCAGGATCAGGGGAACGAAGACGATGCTGCAAACTAGCATGATGAACAACGTCAAATGACTGGAAGAGGCGTCCCACACCGTCAATGACGAGCGGAGATCAGAGGAGGACGGCACGATGAAGGGGAACATCGAGGCGCCTACGCTCAGCACGATGCCAGCCACCGACAGGCCGCTAAAGATCACGGTGATGCCCTCCCAGCGGGCGCGCAGGCCCAGGAGCGCCAGCAGTGCTCCACCAATGCCCAGGACAGGTGCCAGCATCGTCCAGGGATGGTTGTGGTAGTTCGTGAACCAGCCACCAGCCACGCCCGATGCAACGGTCTTGAGCAAAGGGTTGGAAGGTCCGTTGGACACTTGCTCGCTGGTCAGCTGATAGCCGCCGACGGCGAACCACAGCCACACCCCAGCCAAGCCGTAGAGCAAGATCGTGGCGACACTCGCGAAGCTGGCATAGCGGCGCGCCCGGTCAGCCACCGTGCCTTCGATCTTCAATGCGAGCCAGGCGCCACCGTGCATGAGCAGCATGGCGACCGATACCAAGCCGGCGAGCAACGCGAACGGATTGAGCAAGCCAAAGAAGGTGCCCTGGTAAACCATGCGCATGTCCTCGGTGTAGCGGAAGGGCACGCCCTGCAGCACATTGCCCAACGCCACGCCGAAGATCAGCGCGGGCACGAATCCGCCGACAAACAGCGCCCAGTCCCAGGTGCCGCGCCATGTCGCGCTCTCCTGTTTGCTGCGGTATTTGAAGCCAACGGGTCTGAGGATGAGTGCGAACAGGATGGCGAACATCGCCAGGTAAAAGCCAGCGAAGGACATCGCATAGACATGCGGCCAGGCGGCGAAGATGGCGCCACCGCCCAGGATCAGCCAGACTTGGTTGCCTTCCCACACCGGGCCGACCGTGTTGATGACGATACGGCGCTCCACGTCGTTTCGGGCCACGAACGGCAGCAGGCTGCCCACGCCCAGGTCGAAGCCATCGGTCACGGCAAAGCCGACGAGCAGCACGCCCAGCAGCAGCCACCAGATGACGCGCAGGACGTCGTAGTCGAGGAGTGTGTGAAGGATCATGCTGCGTCTCCGGATGTTTCGAAGGTGGTGGGTTGGGACTGGCCCGCACGGACCGGTCCGATCAGTGGAGTGGCGGCTCCGTGGGATTGCGGCGTTTCCGCCTCTGGTCCCTTGCGAATGGCTTTGAGCATCAGCTTCATTTCCACGACGATCAGCGCCGTGTAAATGGCTACAAAACCCAGCAATGTGAACAGCACAGTGCCCGCGCCAAGTTCAGACACGGCCATCGCGGTCGGCAGGACGCCTTCCACGGCCCAGGGCTGGCGCCCCATTTCTGCCACGATCCATCCGCACTCGGCGGCAATCCAGGGCAGAGGAATCGACCACACCGCGAGCCGGAGCAGCCGAGGGTGAGCATCCAGCCGACGCCGGGCCGACAGCCAGAAGAATGTGGCCGTCAGCACAATGAAGAACAGGCCCAGGCCCACCATCACGCGGAACGACCAGTACAGAGGTGCAACTTGCGGCACCGTATCCCACGCGGCCTTGGCAATTTGCGCCTCGGTCGCCTGACGCGGATCGTCTACATAGGCTTTGAGCAAAAGCGCATACCCCAGGCGGTGCCCATGTAGCTCGAATGCCAGGCGTGCCTGCGGAGGAATCGCATCGGCCGAACGGGCAGCGCGGATCTGCTGCAAGGCGTCGTAGGCCTGGATGCCTTCTCGGATGTGACGGTCGGCCTGTTGCACCAGTTGGTTGATGCCTGGGATTTCCGTGTTCAGCGAGCGTGTTCCGATCAGGCCCATGACCCAGGGAACGTGCACGGCGTAGTGCGTCTTGCGGGCCTCCTGGTCGGGAAAGCCGATGGCAGTGAACGAAGCTGGCGCAGGCTCGGTCTCCCACATGGCTTCGATGGCCGCCAGCTTCATCTTCTGGTGCTCGCTCGTCGCGTAGCCGCTCTCGTCACCCAGCACCACGACCGACAGAGACGCCGCCAGGCCGAAGGAGGCCGCGACGGTCATTGAACGCTTCGCGAGTTCCGTATGACGGCCCTTGAGCAGATACCAGGCCGACACACCCAGCACAAAGATGGCCGCGACGGTGTAACCCGCCGATACCGTGTGAACAAACTTGGCTTGCGCCACCGGGTTGAACAGAACGTCGTAAAAGCTGTCCACCTCCATGCGCATCGTCTGCGGGTTGAGCTTGGCGCCCACCGGGTTCTGCATCCAGCCGTTGGCAATCAGGATCCACAGCGCCGAGAAGTTGGTCCCCAGAGCAACCAGCCAGGTCACGATGCAGTGCGCCACCTTCGACATGCGCTCCCAGCCGAAGAAGAACATGCCGACGAAGGTCGCTTCCAGGAAGAAGGCCATCAAGCCTTCTATGGCCAGCGGGGCGCCGAAGATGTCCCCCACGTAGTGGCTGTAGTAGCTCCAGTTCATGCCGAACTGGAACTCCATCACGATGCCCGTGGAAACGCCCAGCGCGAAGTTGATGCCGAACAGCACGCCCCAGAATTTGGTCATCTGGCGCCATACGGTGCGACCTGTCATGACGTACACGGTTTCCATGATGGCCAGCAGCACGGCAAGCCCGATCGTGAGCGGCACGAACAGGAAATGGTAGAGAGCCGTCATCGCGAACTGCAGCCGCGATAACCCGACGACATCGAGATCCATGGTGAAGATCCTTTCTAGAATGGATAAGGTCGAAAATCAGTGATGACGCAGCGCCGCCAGCGCCGTATCGAATTCAGGCGTGCCGCGCTGGTGCTGAGCCGCCACGCGCCCGCTATCCATCACGATGAGGCGGTCGGCGAGTCGGGCCTCGCGATGTAGGTGGGTGGCGATCAGCAGGGTCTTGGACCGGGCGTGCTGGGCCAGCCGCGCGAGTACGTCCTCGGCCGTCGGGCTGTCCAGACTCTCGCTGGGTTCGTCGAGCAGCCAGAAATCGGCCGGGTGCAGCAGCAGCCGCGCCAGGGCGAGTCGGCGCGACTGCCCCCCCGACAAGCCAAGCCCTCCTTCGCCCAGCGGTGTGTCGAGCCCCTGCGCGAACTTATGCACGTCTGTGGCCAAGCCGCTGGCCTGCAGAGCGGCCCAGAGCTGATCGTCCGATGCATCCGGCGCAGCCAAACGCAGGTTGTCGCGCAGGCTGTCTTGAAACAGCTCGGTGCGCTGCGTGAGCCAGGTACAGACTTGAGCTCGCGCTGTTCCCCTGTGCGCGTAGACCTCACCAGCAATTAACTGCAGCAGCGTGGACTTACCGGCGCCGCTGGGGCCCACTACCGCCACGCGTTCACCTGCACTAATGTGCAGGTCAATGGCGTGCAATGTCGGATCATCAGATCGACGGTAATACGTCTGCGCTGCCACCAGGCACGCGGCGGCAGCGCCACCGCCAGATCCCCCGCGTGGCGCCAACGGCGAAAACTCCTGCGTGCGCCGGGCCTCGTCGAGCCGTGGGCCAAGGCGGCGAATCGCGAGCCAACTGCGTCCGGCATCCAGCGCTCCTCGGCGCAAAGACGAGAACGGCTCCAAAGCCCCCAATACCATCAGCAGCGCCAGCGCCGCAAGGGGCGTGCTCAGCGCTTCGACGCTGGCCAGTGCACCCACTGCCAGCAAGACACCACTCACCACCAGATGTCCGCACACGGCAAGAAGCCAGCCGCTGCGGGTGTCGATGCGATGCAGTCGGTCGTCGGCCTGCGCCATCCGGGCGTCGGTTCGCGCAATCGCTTGGCACTGCCACTGCAGCTGCCCACTCATCGCCAATTCGGTTTGGCCGGCAACGAGGTCAACGGATTGCGCGCGCAGCCGCTCCAGGCGCAGCGCTCGGCGCGTCGAGTCTGCGCGAGCACTGTGCGCGACGACGATTGCCACACCTCCGCCGCAGAGCACTAACCACACAAACACAACGCTGCCAAGGCGCCAGTCCAGCGCTCCCAGCACAGCACCTGTCAGCAGCGCGGCGCCAAAGGAAGCAATCGCAGGCACAAGCGCGCGCAGGTAGACGGACTCCAAAGCGTCGATGTCCTGCGTGAGACGGAATAGCAAACGCGCTGGCTGGCGAAGCATCGCCTGTGCCGCCTGCGGCCATGCCCAGCCGCGGAACAGGCGCTCGCGCAGGGCGGCCAGCACCGCGAAAGTGGCATCGTGCGTGACAACGCGCTCCGCGTATCGGCTCGCCGTGCGTCCCAAGGCCAGCAGACGGATGCCCGCGCTGGGGACGAACACGTTGAAGACCAGGCCTGCACCCGCGGACAAACCTGCCAGAGCCGTTGCCGTGATGAACCAGCCCGAGAGGCCCAGCAGGGCCATGCCCGCCAGCACGGTCAATGTGGCCAGCAGCGTTCCGAGCAGCATCCGCAGACCGCCCGTCCGGACGAACAGGCGCAGGACGTTGAGCTGATCGCGGTGTGAATTTGCGCGTACCTTCATGCGGCCCTCCTCTGTGCCGGCGCGGCATCGAGTTGGCTGACGTCAATGACGCGGCCAATTCGTGCCGCGAGTGACCTGTCGTGCGTGGCAACGATGAGGGTGCGGCCGCGGGCGATGCGCAGCAGCGAGTCGATCACGGCCTGTGCGGTGTCTCGGTCCAGGTGGGCTGTTGGCTCGTCCAGCAGCCACAGATCCGCATGCGGCATGGCTGCGATGCGGGCCAGCGCGAGCCGAACTGCTTCGCCGCCGGACAGGCCGATGCCGCCTTCGCCCAGCGGGCTGTCCGGGGCGAGGTGGACGACCGTGCCGAGACCCGCCAGTCGCAGTGCCGCACTTACGTCGCGGCGCGAGATGGCTGGACGATGCAGGGCGACGTTGTCGTACACCGAACCGGAGAACAAATGCGGTTTCTGACCGACCCATGCCATCCGGCTGCGCAAGATCGCAGCACTGCGGTCATCCAGCAGTTCGCCCGCGATGCGCACGGTGCCGCTGGTGATGGGAGCCAACCCGGCGATGACGGACAGCAAAGTGGATTTGCCGGCTCCGCTGGCGCCCATCAGCGCCACATGCTCGCCAGCACCGATGTGCAGATCGGCTTTCTCGAACACCGGTGCTTCACCGGCATGCTCAAAGCGCAGTCCCTCGATGTCGACCGTTGGAGGGCCGGCCATTGGAGTGCTTGGATGGGCGACAGGGCCATGCGTTGCGCCCGGCAGAGGTCCACCCCCACGCTGCAGCGTGGCAAGCACGTCCAACGCGGCATGGCCTGCGGCCTTGTCATGCCAGGCTGCTGACAGGTCGCGCAGCGGTTCGAAAAAGGCCGGAGCCAGCAAGAGGATGAAGAGCGCTTCGCCGAGCGTGAGTCGCCGGCCCCAAACGCCGATGTCGATCTGGCCTAACAGATGGAAACCGACATACACCGCGACAAACGCAACCGCGAGAGCCGAAAAGAGCTCCAACGCTGCGGACGACAGGAAAGCAATGCGCAGCACGTGCATCGTGCGCCGTCGCAGGTCTTCGGCACAGGCGCGCACGCGCTGCGCGGTGGCGTCCACGGCGCCCAGCGCGCGCAGTGTGCTCAACCCGCGCAAGCGGTCCAGCAGGAAGCCGTTCATACCGCCCAATGCCCGCAGATGTTCTTCGCTGGCCGCCTTCGCACGCCAGCCGACGAACACCATGGCCAACGGAATCAGGGGAGCTGCCGTAACCAGGATCAAAGCTGCGGCCCAAGACAGCCCGACCACTGCAAGCACAATCACGGGCGGAATGAGCGCAACGCGCCATCTTGCGGGTTCGTAACGCAGCAGCCATGACAGGAGCGCATCCGCTTGCTCGCCGATGGCGCTTGCCGCCTCCCCTGAGGCCGGCCGCTCCCGGTTCAATGGCGAACTGCTTGCCAGTACCGCGCAGGCATGCGCGCGCACCTCGCTGACATAGCGCCGTGCTGCGACGAAGAGCTGGCGGTTTCCCCATGCTTCGCCACTTGCGCGTACAACGCCCAACGCTGCGAAAGCCGCAGCCGGCCATATGGCATCGATCAAGCCACCGCCTTCGGCCAGACGCTGCACGGCCCAAGCCAGCACGGCGGCCTGGCCAAGCCATATCAACGACGCGCCAGCAACCACGAGGGCGCCGGCACGGCTGCCGGGCGGCGGGCCAAGAGGCCCGATCACGGGCCGAGCGCAAGTCAAGCCTGCGCGTATGCCAGCCGCTTCGGAACGGGGCATGAGGACTCTCCAGACAGGTATCGCGGGGAGCGGCACGCGCGCACGACAACCCTGCGCGAGGGGCGCAGAGGCTCAGGCGTGGCGAGCCGCGTGGAAGCGAGGGGTCAGGAGAATCGAGGCGGCGCGCGGCTGTGGTGCGCGGGCCAAACGGCCGCCGGCAGGGGCGGCGTCAGTGCGGGCGGCGCAGGCACACCGCGCACGGTGCCATCGGCCAGCACCAGCACGCCGGGCGCATGGGCGACGGCGGGCAGGTCCTGCTGGAGACGGCAGTACGGGCAATGCTCGCCCGTGTGGATATTGTTCTTTTGGTCGTCGGGTGCTTCGTCGGTATCGACGGCGATCAGCTTGGTGCCGGTGGAAGTACACACCTCGATCCAAGCCTGGCCGGAAGACGAGACCAGAAAATGGCTCAGCGACGGCGCAAGAACACCCCAGAGGACAGCCAGAATGGCTATCCACAGGATGGGTGAATGCAGGCGGAGCCGAACCATTTGCAGTGGCAGTGTTACAGCAGCCACCTTGGGCCACAGCTATAGGATTTCAAAGATTCAGAAATGTTTGAAAGTTTAGTGGCTGGCATCAGGGTTGTCACCAGATCTTTTAATTTGATGAAGGGCAGAGACGTCGCCTTGATGTGCAACAAAAGCCCGTGCAATAATCTGGGTTTTCCGAAACTTCTAAAAGTTCAGGATCGTGACTCCCCTTGTTCATACTTTCGTCAGCCACTTCGGCGAGATGGGCAGCCGCTGGGGGATCAACCGCACGGTGGGGCAGATCTACGCCTTGTTGTTCGTGACGGAGCGGCAACTGCATGCGGACGACATCGGCGAGCAGTTGGGCATTTCCCGCTCCAACGTGAGCATCGGACTCAAGGAACTGCAGTCCTGGGGGCTGGTTCGGCAGAGTCGTATTCCTGGCGACCGGCGCGAATACTTCTCCTCGTTGGGTGATGTGTGGGAAATCTTCCGCGTGGTGGCCGCCGAGCGCCGTCGGCGTGAGGTAGCGCCTACGCTCTCGGTGCTGCGCGAGTCGCTGTTGGCCGACACCACCTCGCCCGAAGACGCCTTCGCTCAGCAGCGCATGCGCGAGATGCACGATCTGGTGGATCTGGCCAACAACTGGTTCGATGACTTACAGCGGCTCTCGCCCGAGTCCATGGCGCAGTTGATGAAGATGGGCTCCAAGATGCAGAAGCTGCTCACGGCCAAGGACCGATTGTTTGGATCCTCGACGGGCACCGACGGCTGATATGACCCTGGTCCTGCGCCGGCTCCGCACCCGAATCCTCTGGATCGCCGCACTGGCGGTCCTGTTTGGATCGGTTGCGCCGTCGTTGACCACCTTCCTGGCTTCGTCTTCCGGCCAAGCCTGGATCGAAGTCTGTACCTCCACCGGCACCAAACTGGTCGCGGTGGATGTGGACGAAACACCCGACGACCAGAAGAACAGCATCCACACGGGCGTGCATTGCCCGTACTGCCGTCTCCAGCAGGACCTGCCCGCCGTCGCCCATGCGCCCGGCGTGCTGGTGCTGGCCGATGGCACCGTGCGCGGTGTGCCTGCGCCGCCCGCACTGACGCCGCCCCTGCCGGCGGCCGTTTGGCCCGCGCACCACAGCCGCGCGCCGCCTCGATTCTCCTGACCCCTCGCTTCCACGCGGCTCGCCACGCCTGAGCCTCTGCGCCCCTCGCGCAGGGTTGTCGTGCGCGCGTGCCGCTCCCCGCGATACCTGTCTGGAGAATTCCATGCCTTTCCTCGAAAAGGCGATGCGCGCCATGACGCACCTGAACATCGGTGCCGCCATCGCCATGTTTGTCTGGATCCTGTGGTCCGGCCAACAGATCGTTCGTGGCGACGTGCCCGTCGCCTCCCGTTCCTCCGTCGCATCGCCGGCTCAGTCCAAGCCCGTGGCCGAGTCGAGCCTGCGCGCACCTGCGGAGGCCAAACCATGAGCCGTTGGCTTTCCGTGCGCGGCGCCCGCCGCGGCATGAAGTTGTCCGCGCTGGCCGTCGCGCTCTGGCTCAGTTGGGCCGTCGGCTTCACGCAAGGCAGTGCGCCTGTACCGCCGGGTGCCGCCCACGCCGCGCCTCCGTCCTCCTCGCCGCCGTGCTGCCAGCCGGTGCCCAGCACCTGAAGCCGCTCGGCATCCAAGGAGACAGCCATGGACATCATCGGGTTCTATCCCACCTTCTACATGCCCTGGATCGGTTCGGCCTGGGTCATGGGCATCATCGGCGTGATCCACGTCGTGGCCTCTCACACATCGGTCGGCGCATCCTTCCTGTTCGCACTGCTGGAGACCAAGGCCTACCGCGAGAACAAGCCGGAGCTGATGGACTTCATCAAACGCTACGGCAAGTTCCTGCTCGTGTTCTCGTACATCGTCGGTTCCGTCACCGGCGTGGGCATCTGGTACGCCATCACCATCGCCAGTCCGCGCGGTACGGCCGGGCTGATCCACAGCTTCGTCTGGGTGTGGGCCGCCGAGTGGGTGTACTTCACCGTGGAGGTGATCGGTGTCTATGCACTGGTCTACCTGATCGGCAAGATCGACGCGCGCACGCACCTCAAGCTCACCTGGGCTTTCGCGCTCGCGTCGTGGGCGACGATGCTGCTGATCGTCGGGATCATCTCTTTCATGATGTGGCCGGGCAACGACGCCTGGTACCAGACGGGCTCGACCAACGACGCCTTCTACAACATCAACTTCTTCGCGCACCTGGGCGTGCGCACGGGGTCGATGCTGGTGATGGCGGCCATCGTCGGCCTGATGGTGGTCGCGGGCATGAAGGACAAGCCCGAGGCGCTGCGCAAGAGCGTGGTGCGCACCATCACGCCCATGGGCCTGATAGGCGGTGCGGTCGCCGTAATCATGTTCTTCTACTACCTCCAGACCCTGCCGCACAACGCGCTGGTGATGCTGGATTCGCACCTGCTGCCGCGCTATGCCTGGGGCATGATCGCCGTCGTCGCGGTGACCGTGGCCTACCTGGTGTTTGCCTGGTGGCGTCCGCTGTGGGTCACGACCTGGGTGGCCGTGCCCCTGTTCCTGTTCATCGGCATCGTGGGCGTCTGGCCGGAGGAACGCATGCGAGAGAGCATGCGCAAGCCTTATGTGGCAGGCCAGTACATCTACGGCAACCAGGTGATCGCGCGCGACGTGCCCGGCAAGGGCATCCAGGGCGAGGTGGACGTGATCGCCGAGAAAGGGCTGCTCAAGCTGCATCCCTTCATTCCGGACCGGTTGCGCACCATCACGCCGGATAACCAGATCGAGGTGGGCCGCGTGCTGGCCAAGATCTCCTGCGCCAACTGCCATGCGCTTGAGCCGGGTGCGCCGCTGCGCAACATCCCGGACAAGTTCTACGGGTCCACCGACAAGGACTTGATCGCGGCCTTCATCAATGGCCCGCTCAAACACGGTGCCGTCACTTACATGCCGCGCATCGACCTGCCGGCCGAAGAAGTCGAGGCCATCGCGGCGTTCCTGGCCGATGCCAATGCGCGCCGCGCCGCTGGCCAAGCCCCATCCACCGTGTCGGCCCAGGCCGGCGTGAAACAGGAGTAAGACCATGGACATCGGAACCGTTCTGCATGCCATGCGCGATCCGGCGGGCATACCGTCCCACCCGGTCATCTTCCAGGTGCTGATGATCGTCACCTGGATCTTCCACATCGCCTTCGTCCACATGACGCTGGGCACGGCTGCGTTCGCGATCTATGCTTTCTACAAGCGCGCTCCCGGCACGCACTGGGAGCAGCTCTCGATGGCGATGACCAAGGCCGCCAAGGTCGGGGTCTCGCTGCTGATCGTGCTGGGCGTCGCGCCGCTGCTGTTCACCCAGGTCATCTACGACCCGCAGTGGTACACCGCCAGCGTGCTGTCGGCGCGCTGGCTGATCGCGTTCATCTTCACGCTGATCATCGGTTATTGCTCGTGGTTCGTTTTCTACTACAGCAACCACGAGGGAGCGAAAAAGCGGCTGGGTGTGTTTGCGTTGGTTGGCTTGGGGTTGTTCCTGCTCGACGGCCTGATCATGCATGTGCTGGCCTACCAGTCGCTGCTGCCGGATCAGTGGATGAACTGGTACGCGCCGGGCGGGGTGGTGGACAGCCGGGGTGCCACGCTGCACGCCATCCAGTGGCCGCGCTACCTGTTCATCATCAGCCTGTCACTGCCGGCGTTGGGGCTGTACCTCATGGCCTACGCGGACTACTTCCGTGGTCGGCCGGATCGAGCGCCCGAGTACCTCGCGTTCGCGCGCAGCCTCGGCCATCGGTTGGCCGTGCGGGGCCTGGTGATCTCGTTCGTGCTGCTGCTGGCCTGGCAGTTCGTGCATCCGGCCAGTACCCGGCTGAGCTGGCACCCGGTGGGATGGGCGCTCGGAGCTTTGCTGCTGGCACTGGCCTGGTGGGTGCAGCGTCGAGGCCTGCAGGTGCATGGCTATCAGCCGATGCTGGCCGGCCTGGGCGTGCTCGGTGTGCTGGCCGTGTGGCGAGAACTGATCCGCATCCGCTACATGCTGCCCTTTGGATACGACATCACGGACTACACCGTGCATGCCGACTGGCCGTCCATGGTCCTGTTCTTCTCCACCTTCATTGGCGTGGGTGGTCTGGTGGGCGGCTTCTTCCTCACCACCATTTACCGCGCCGGCCGCGTGCAGGGCCTCTACACCGCCGAGCGCGGCGTCGCGCGCCTGGGAACCGCCGCCGTGGTGGTGCTGGGTGTGTGGATCACGGTCTTTTTCGCGTACGGCATCACGATCTGGATGCGCAACGCCTTCACCCTTTGAACGCAGGAGACTCACGATGACAAAGATTGCACGGTGGGCCACCACGGCCCTCACACTCCTGACCGCCTGGCTGGGACTGGCTTCCACCGCGGCGGCGCAGCTTCCCGACATTGCGGCGGGGAAGAAGCGGGCGCAGGTCTGCTTCGCCTGCCATGGCGAGAACGGCGTGTCCAAGATCAGCGGCACGCCACATCTCGCCGGGCAGGACCGCGCCTACCTGATCAAGGCCATGCAGGCCTACCGCAACGGTCAGCGGCAAGATCCGACGATGGTCGCTATGGCCAAGCCGCTGAGCGATACGGACATGGTGAATATCGCCACCTATTTCCATCTGGCGGTGAAGAACGCGCGCGGTGAGACGCTGGCCTCGGTGATCGAGACCAACGAGCGGATCAAGCCTGTGGCGAGCGTGGCTGTGGCCGAGGCGCCTGCTGCTCCGGCTGCGCCACGATCCGCGGACGCGGTCTACAACGCGAGCTGCGCAGCGTGCCACGCCAGCGGCGTTGCAGGTGCGCCCAAGGTCGGAGACAAGGCTGCGTGGAGCGCCCGAATCGCGCAAGGCAGCGACAAGCTGCTGGAGCATGCGATCAAGGGTTTAAATGCCATGCCCGCACGCGGGGGCTGCTCAGACTGCTCCGATGAGGACATCAAGAAGGTTGTCGACTACATCGTGGGAAAGAGCAGGTGAACATGCTGGCAGTCGTCGCACATTACAGAACGGGTCTGCCCGATCGGATCATGGTCACGCACCGAGTACGGCCCGCTCCGCATGCGCGCAAAAGGGTTTGGATGAGTCGGCGCATGCGAGAAGCGTTGAAAATCCGAAGGAGATACCCTGCCCGGTATGCCATGTCCGCAGTAGCATTTGTGGCGGTGGTGGTCGGGATGCTCGCAGCAATGCGCCCCTCGCCGCAAGAGCTGAATACTGACGTGTGTACCAAGGCTCCCTATGTCGGGCCGCTATTTGATAACGGACTGGATCTGGAAGCTCCTGGGGGGAATGACTTCGGCAGGCTCGCCATCACCATTGCTAAAGGGAAGTAGACCCAGTCTGAGGGTCGGGGGCGATTCAAGCCTCAGATCTGATCGCTTGGACCTACTGCCCGCCTAGTATCTGTAAGCAACCTCGGGCATCGCGCGACCACAATCATCATGGATAGAGTGAAAGCGGCGCGTGACTCGCTGGTGAAGTTCGTCGGGCCTGCCGACGTGATACATGCGTTGGATATGTCGCGCCGCCGACGGCGGCTCGACCAGGATGGCTGGTCGCTACTAGCCGGTGAACTTCAAGCCGCGGCGAACCGCTCCTTGGCCAGCTTCGTGCCTTCTGCCAGCGCTTGCAGCTTGCGCCACGCCACGTCCCGCCCCATCGGTGCCAGGCCGCAATTGGTACATGGGAACAGCCGCTCCTTCGGCACGAACTCCAGCGCCCGGCCGATGGTGTCGGCCACTTCCTCGGGGGTCTCGACCACGTCGCTGGCCACATCGATCACGCCAACCATCACGTCCTTGCCGGCCAGCAGCTTCATCAGGTCGGGCGGCACATGGGAGTGGATGCACTCCAGGCTCACCTGGTCGATGCGGCTCTTGGCCAGCGCGGGAAACACCGCCTCGTACTGGCGCCATTCGTCGCCCAGGGTGCTCTTCCAGTCGGTATTGGCCTTGATGCCGTAGCCGTAGCAGATGTGCACCGCCGTGGTACAGGTCAAACCCTGCGCCGCGCGCTCAAGCGCCTGCACGCCCCAGTCGGCGGCATCCTTCATGTAGACATTGAAGGCGGGTTCATCGAACTGGATGATGTCCACGCCGTCGGCTTGCAGCGCGAGCGCTTCCTGGTTGAGCAGTTCCGCAAACGCGAAGGCCATCTTGACCCTTCCTTCGGTGTCTCCGCCGTAGAAGCGGTCTGCCACGGTGTCGACGATGGTCATGGGGCCGGGCAGGGTGAACTTGAGCTTCTTCTTCGTGTGCGCACGCGCCAGCTGCGCCTCGAATGCATGCACACGGCCCTTCAGGCGCAGGCTTGAGACCACCTGCGGCACCATCGCGTCGTAGCGGTTGTCGCGGATGCCCATCTTCACCTTGTTCTCGAAGTCGATGCCCTCGACCTGTTCGAGGAAACCATGCACGAAATGCTGGCGCGATTGCTCGCCGTCGCACACGATGTCCAGGCCTGCGTCTTCCTGGGCCTTGATCCACAGCAGGGTCGCATCGGCTTTCGCCTGGAGCAGTGCATCGCCTTCGGCCCTCCACTGGGGCCAGAGCTTGTTGGTTTCAGCCAGCCAAGCAGGTTTGGGCAGGCTGCCGGCGATGGAGGTTTCAAACATCCGAGAAGTCCTTTAAAGAAAAATGGGTGCGGCGAGCGTACTTCGGGCCGCTATGCCCGGGTGAAAAATGGTCTGTGTATTTTTGAAGGGTCAGAGTGCGCAGCTGGCAGCCCATTGCTCAAGCACGTTCTTGTACGGCTTGATGAAGTGCTCCTCCGCAAATTTCCCCTGCTTGACGGCCAACTGGCTGCGTTCTTCCCGGTCATAGACGATTTGCGTTGACGAGTAATCCTGATTTTTCAGGCTTGGCTGATAGATATTGCCCGCCGCAGCATTGGCGTTGTAGATTTCCGGGCGGTAGATCTTTTGAAAGGTCTCCATCGTGCTGATGGTGCCGATCAACTCGAGATTCGTGTAGTCGCTGAATCGCCCAGGATTTCCTAGACGCCTTGGAGCCTCAGGAAGTGACGCCGCTCAAACTCGGCAGGCGGCAGGCCGTCAGCACTTGAATGACGACGTCTGGGGTTATAGAACATTTCGATGTAGTTGAAGATATCGCTGCGGGCATCTTGCCGGGTGGCATAGGTTTTGCGGCGGATGCGCTCACGTTTGAGCAACTGGAAGAAACTCTCTGCGACAGCGTTGTCATGGCAGTTGCCCCGTCGGCTCATGCTGGGCTGCAGTTTGTGGCTCTTGAGGAAGTCCTGCCATTCATGGCTAGTGAATTGGCAGCCCTGGTCGGAATGAACCAGCACCGTCTTGCTGGGCCTGCGCCGCCAGACGGCCATCAGCAACGCATCCAAAGCCAACTGGGTGTCGACGCGGTTGCCCATGGACCAACCCACCACCTGACGCGAGAACAGGTCAATGACCACCGACAGGTACAGCCAGCCTTCGTGAGTGCGGATGTAGGTGATGTCCGTCACCCACGCCTGGTTGGGCATTTCCACCGAGAACTGCTGCTCCAGCACATTGGGTGCGACCACGGCAGGCTGACCGCCTCGGGGGCTGGGACGTCTGCGGTAGCCCCGCTGGGCCTGCAAGCCTTCTTGCTTGAGCAGTTTGGCCACCCGGTGTTTGCTGCATCGCTCGCCCAGGTCACGCATGTCCAGGGTGAGTTTGCGGTAACCGTACACCCCACCGCTTTCCAGCCAGGCGTGCGTGAGCAAGCCCAGTAACCTGCTGTCGTCCTGGGCACGGGCACTTTCCGGTTGCGCCTTCCAGGCGTAGTACCCGCTGGGGTGCAGCCGCAAAACACGGCACATGCGTCGCACGCTGTACAGAGCTTGGTGCTGAGCGATGAATGCGTACTTCAGCCGGACTGCCGCGCGAAGTACGCCGCCGCTTTTTTTAGGATGTCACGCTCCTCGGTGACCCGTTTGAGTTCGGTCTTCAGGCGGCGCAGTTCATCGCTTTGGCTGAGTTGCTGGGTGCGTGCTGCCAGCGGCATTTGGCGTTCACGCACCCATTTGTACAGGCTGTGGGTGCTCACGCCCAGGCGGCTAGAGACATCGACCACGCTGTGGCCGTGGTCAAGGATTTGTTTGACCGCCTCTGTCTTGAATTCTTCGGGGTAACGTTGACTGCTCATACGGGCTCCTATTGGACAGGAAATAGGAGGCTCTTGACTGTCTACAAAACCCTGGGCGATTCACGCCCAGCAGGTCGCCGTGAAAGTAGAAAGCTAATGGGGCAACGCCATTCGGTGGCATGAAGAAGCGCACTTGCATCCCCATCTTGGCGAAATACTGGTCGGTCGACGACAGTTCATTCTGCTGGTACTCGATGCCCAGTATTGGGTGCCGGTTGTCGGTCTGCCGGTAGGTCTTGCTGGTCGAGGCGCTGATGCAGATGACAGGCGGCTTGCCAAAGCGCTCTCTGTACACGCTCGAGTTGGCAAATTTCCTGAACAGCTTTCCATGCAAATCGCCAAAATCATCCGGAGTGCTGAACTCCGCGCGATGGGCGTTGTACTCTGGAAGCAGGACGCTGAAGTCGTAGTCGCGTACGTAGGAGGAGAAGTTGTTTCCCACAATGCCATCGATGCGCCTGTTCGCCCGCTTGTCGATGATGTGGGTCTTCAGTATCTCGATCAACGGAAATGCACCATCGCTGCTTTGGGCATCGATGTTCATCTCGACAGAAATGATCTCGAGTTCGACGGCGTAGCGATCTCCCGCCGGATTGTCCCAATGCGCCAGCTCATTGAAGCGGTTGTCGATCATCCGAAGGGTGTTGCGCAGGTTCTGCTGCCGGCTCTTTCCACGGGCCAGGTTGGCAAAGTTGGTGGTGATGCGCGTGTTGTCCGATGGCTCGTAGTTCTCATCGAAGCGGATGCTCTTGAGGTCAAAGCGAAATTCTTCGTGCATGGCGATGGGGTTTGATGTTTTTGAAATAAGACGATGGCTGCTTCAGGCCAGGGCCATTTCGTCGGCGCGCAAGGGATTGGTGCGGCGCGTCAGTTCGACGAGTGGCAACGCCCGTTGAACCGCCAGCCTGGCCCGCTCGATCAAGGCCTCGTCCCGCAGGCTGTAATCCACGAAGTCCTTGTCGGTGGCATAGACGCCCAGCGGCAAGGTGCGTACCTGAAAAAAGCTGAACAGCGGCCGCAGCTGGTGGTCGATCACCAGGGCATGGCGCTCGCTGCCGCCGGTGGCCGCCAACAAGACGGGCTTGTCGATCAATGCGTCCTGGTCAATGAAGTCGAAGAAGTGCTTGAACAGTCCCGTGTAGGAGCCGCGGTAGACCGGTGTTGCCACCACCAGGACATCCGCCTGCTCGACCGCCGCCAGCTCCCGCTCCACCGTGTCGGGCAGTTGAGACCGCCAGACCGCACCGGCCAGCTGCGGCGCGAGCTGGCCCAGTTCGACCAGATGTTGGTGGCACGGAATTTCGTCGGCGATCAGATCCAGCAGGTGCTCTGCCAGGGCCGCAGCCTTGGAGGGGCGCTGCAGCCCGCCGGAAACCGCTACTACCCGAAGTGGACGTGTCATTTTTGCTTTCATAGGGCTGCAACCGAACAATGGGTGTGAATGCTATTGATGTATGTCAATGAAGTAAAATGGTCTTATTTCACAAATCCATGAATGAGATTCATTGAATGCTTGAGCGCATCCACCTCAGCATCGTTCAGCAGGTCGAGAAGCAAGGGTCGTTGACGGCCGCCGCGGGCGTGCTGAACCTGACCCAGTCGGCCCTGAGCCACAGCATGAAGAAACTGGAGCAGCAACTGGGCACCGACATCTGGCTGCGCGAGGGCCGCAGCCTGCGGTTGACGCAGGCAGGCCAGTACCTGCTGGCGGTGGCCAACCGAGTGCTGCCGCAGCTGGACTTGGCCGAGGAGCGCCTGGGCCAGTTCGCGCAGGGCGAGCGCGGTGCGCTGCGCATCGGCATGGAATGCCACCCTTGCTACCAGTGGCTGCTCAAAATCGTTGCGCCTTATCTGGCGTCCTGGCCCGATGTCGAAGTGGACGTCAAGCAGAAGTTCCAGTTCGGCGGGATCGGCGCGCTCTTCGGTTACGAGATCGACCTGCTGGTCACGCCCGACCCGCTGTTCAAGCCGGGGCTGAAGTTCGAACCCGTGTTCGACTACGAGCAGGTGCTGGTCGTGGCCAAAGACCACCCCCTGGCTTCTACGGCCTACGTGAAGCCCCAGCAGCTGACCCGGGAAGTGCTCATCAGTTACCCCGTGGACATCGAACGCCTGGACATCTACAGCCAGTTCCTGTTGCCGGCCGGCGTGACGCCCAAGCGCCACAAAGCCATCGAAACCACCGACATCATGGTGCAGATGGTGGCCAGCGGCCGCGGTGTCGCCGCGCTGCCGCGCTGGCTGGTCGAGGAATATGCGGCCAGGATGGACGTGGTGCCTGTGCGGCTGGGCGCGCGCGGTATTGCCAAGCAGATCTTCCTGGGCGCACGCGAGGCGGATACGGCCATTGACTACGGGCGGGCCTTCGTCGAACTGGCCCGCCAGCCTGCAACTGCCACCACCGCTATTGCCCAAGGAGCCAAGGGATGAACACCACCGTCGAACGCAAAGCGCTTGCGCTGCCCGAAGGCCACGACAAGGTGCTGCTGCATTCGTGCTGCGCGCCGTGCTCAGGCGAGGTCATGGAGGCCATGCTGGCCTCGGGCATTGACTACACCATCTTTTTCTACAACCCCAACATTCATCCGCTCAAGGAATACGAGCTGCGCAAGAACGAGAACATCCGCTTCGCGGAGCAGTTCGGCGTGCCCTTCGTCGATGCGGACTACGACCGGGACAACTGGTTCGAGCGCGCCAAGGGCATGGAGCACGAGCCCGAACGCGGCGTGCGCTGCACCATGTGCTTCGACATGCGTTTCGAGCGCACGGCGCTGTATGCGCATGAGCACGGCTTTCCGGTGATCACCAGTTCCCTGGGCATCTCGCGCTGGAAGAACATGCAGCAGATCAATGACTGCGGCGTGCGTGCGGCGGCCAAGTACTCTGGCCTGATGTACTGGGAATACAACTGGCGCAAGGGCGGCGGCTCGGCGCGCATGATCGAGATCAGCAAGCGCGAGAACTTCTACCAACAGGAATACTGCGGCTGCGTCTACTCGCTGCGCGACACGAACCGCCACCGCGTGGAAAGCGGCCGCGAGCGCATCCAGCTCGGCGTGACGTTCTACGGTGACGAACAGCCCCCCAAAGATTGACGCGCCTTGCCGGGTGAGCGATGCCGCTCCATGGCTTCCAACCGACCCGATCAGCGCTGGCGGGTCGGAACTCTCCCAACAGTCGCCAGATATGGCAAGCCCCTTGCTTCATTCCGACAAGTCCAAGCCCATCGGCAACATCACCGACGCCTATTCGTTAGAGGTCAACGCGAAGGATATCTCTGCGCTGACCGCAGCGGCGCCGCGTGTATTGCCCGGGTCAACCATTTCCATTCCCTACCTGGCGAACCAGGACAACGACGCGCGACTGGCCGCAGCGCAGGCCGTTCGCGGACTCGGCTTTGAGCCCATGCCTCACCTCGCTGCACGCCGTATCGCCTCGTTCGCAGAACTGGAGTCGTTCATCCAGCGCGCGGTCGCGGAAGCCGGCGTCAAGCGTTGCTTCGTGATCGCTGGAGATCCGTCCACCCCGCTGGGGCCGTTTGCCGACAGCTCCTCACTGATCGAATCAGGCGTGTTCGAGCGCTCGGGCATTCAGATGGTCGGCGTGGGTGGCCATCCCGAGGGCCATCCGGTCATGAGCACATCTGATCGTTGGAAAGTGCTCGAACACAAGTGTCGCTGCATCGAAGGGCGCGGCATGGCGCCCTTGATCGTCACGCAATTTGCCTTCGATGCTGACATCGTGCTGGCCTGGCTGGAAGCCCTGCGCGGGCGTGGCGTCGAACATCCCGTACGCGTGGGCGTGCCGGGCCCTGCAGGCGTGGCGGTGCTGGCGCGCTATGCCGCCTTGTGTGGCGTTAGCGCATGCGCGTCGATGTTGTCCAAGTACGGCATCTCGATCAGCAAGCTGTTCGGCATAGCAGGCCCGGATCTCTTTGTGGATCGTCTGACCACCCGCCTGACCGAAGCACATGGAAAGGTGAGCCTGCATTTCTTTCCATTCGGAGGCATCGCTCAGTCCGTGAAGTGGGTAGAGCAGTACTGCTCGCGTGCCGAGCCTGAACAACCCATCGACACGGCTCCCATGTGATTACTGCGCCTCCAGCAGTCGCTTGCACTGGCATGCCCCATAGAAGCAGACCTCGTTGGGGCGAACGCTTCGAGAGCATCCTACCGCCCGCCTCAGCCTTCGCGTTGCGCAAGCGCGCCATGGGCGCGATCCCATTGGCACAGGACACACGCGGCCAACATCACCGGACGCAGGCGCAAGTGCCACATCGAAATGGATCGCCCGCATCATCGGCTTCGACGGTGCGAGCTATCGATTGGCAGATTGGGGGGGCAAACACGATAAACGCCCTTCTCGAACTGCCTTCTGTAGGAAGATGGTGATAGACCGAAACTTTGATGATGCGACTTTGCTCGCTGAGACATCCTTACGTTTGCCACTGCAAAGCGCCTATGTGGCACCTAGCTCGCAAATCAGCAAGGATGCGTAGCGACCAAAATATGGACTAACCTGTTATTCCATAAGACCTTTTACGGAACTGTCCGTCTACATCAAAGACTTGACAGCGGACATTTTTTCATGACGCTCCAACAACCCCATTTCGTGCTCCTGCCCGCCGCCGTGCTGGCCGTGGCCGCCACCCTCGCGCAGCGCCAGGACGGCGCGCCCACCCTGTTGTTCGCGCTGGCGGCGGGCACCGCCCTCGGCCTGGCGCTGCAGCGCGCGCGCTTTTGCT
>ERZ778021.1499-NODE-1499-length-26943-cov-5.540427_pt1 | contig 26943 bp, 21 predicted proteins | sample MGYA00375751_ERZ778021 | MGnify/ENA primary metagenome ERZ778021 (study PRJEB29350, sample SAMN05389814) | bioreactor metagenome | isolation source: Thiocyanate stock bioreactor | place: South Africa: University of Cape Town | collected 2013-08-29 ... | reverse complement strand
CATCGGCACGGTGCGCAACGTCGGCTACCGCTTCAACGTGTACGAGGACGACCAGATCCCGACCTCCCGCGAGGCGAGCCAGGCGTGATGACGACTGTCGGGCCGGGCGGCGACGACGCGGTTAACGCGGCGGTCACCTGGCACTGACATGATGAGGGAATGATCGACACCGACGTTCTGGACACCGGGCTGGGCGACGAGGACGACGACGACTTCGACGAGATGGTCGAAGCCGGCGACGCCCAGCTTCCCGAGCACCGCTACATGGACCGCGAGCTCAGCTGGCTCGCGTTCAACCAGCGGGTGCTGGAGCTCGCGGAAGACCCGTCGTTGCCGGTCCTCGAGCGCGCCAACTTCCTCGCGATCTTCGCCAGCAACCTCGACGAGTTCTTCATGGTGCGCGTGGCCGGTCTGAAGCGCCGTATCGTCACCGGTCTCGCCGTGCCGACGAACGTCGGTCGCGCCCCGCAGGACGTCTTGGCCGACATTTCGGATGCCGCCCACGCACTGCAGTTGCGCCAGGCCGGAGTCTGGCTCGACGTGGTCCAGCCGGCCCTGGCCGCGGCGGGCATCGAGGTGGTCTCCTGGGACGACCTGTCGGACGAGGACCGCGAGGATCTCTACGACTACTTCCAGTCGCAGGTGTTCCCGGTGCTCATGCCCCTCGCCGTCGACACGGCTCACCCCTTCCCCTACATCTCCGGTTTGTCGCTGAATCTCGCCATCCGCATCCGCAACGCGAAGACCGGGCGGCAGGAGTTCGCGCGCCTGAAGGTGCCGCCTATGCTCCCCCGGTTCGTCGCGCTGCCCGGCAAGCCCGGTCGGGCGCGCTACCTGCCGTTGGAGCAGCTGATCGCGAACCACCTCGGCGACCTGTTCCCGGGAATGGAGATCCTCGAGCATCACACGTTCCGCCTGACCCGCAACGAGGACGTGGTCATCGAGGAGGACGAGACCGAGAACCTCATCCAGGCCCTCGAAGCCGAGCTGCTGCGCCGCCGGTTCGGGCCGCCGATCCGCCTCGAGGTGACCGAGGACATGGACGATGTGACCCTCGACCTGCTGATCGCCGAGCTCGACATCACCGAGCAGGAGGTGTACCGTCTGCCCGGTCACCTCGACCTGCGCGGACTGTTCGACCTCGCCCGCATCGACCGGCCGGAGCTGCACTTCCCCGCGCACGTGCCGACGACGGCGCCGGCGTTCCAGCCCCTCGAGCAGAACGGCCGTGCCGACTTCTTCACCGCGATCCGCAAGGGCGACGTGCTCGTGCATCACCCGTACGAGTCGTTCACGACGAGCGTCGTGAGCTTCCTCGAGCAGGCCGCGCGCGACCCGCACGTGCTCGCCATCAAGCAGACGCTCTACCGCACCTCGCGCGACAGCCCGATCGTCAAGGCGCTCATCGACGCCGCCGAGCGCGGCAAGCAGGTGCTCGCCCTCGTGGAGGTCAAGGCGCGCTTCGACGAAGCCGCGAACATCGTCTGGGCGCGCAAGCTCGAGAAGGCGGGCGTGCACGTCGTCTACGGCCTGGTGGGTCTGAAAACGCACTGCAAGTTGCTGCACGTGATCCGCGAGGAAGACGGCATGCTGCGCAGCTACAGCCACATCGGCACCGGCAATTACAACCCCAAGACCAGCCGCATCTACGAGGACTTCGGCCTGTTCACCGCCGACGAGCAGGTGGGCCGCGACCTCACACGCCTGTTCAACGAGCTCAGCGGCTACGCGATCGAGAAGAAGTTCAAGCGCCTGCTGGTGGCACCGTTGCACCTGCGCAAGGGGCTGCTGCGTCAGATCGAGAACGAGCGCCGCCACGCCCTGGAGGGCAAGCCGGCACACATCCGCATCAAGGTCAACTCGATGGTGGACGAGCAGATCATCGACGCCCTCTACCGGGCGAGCCAGGCCGGTGTCCGCGTCGACGTGTGGGTGCGCGGCATCTGCTCCTTGAAGGTCGGTCTGGCGGGCGTGAGCGACAACATCACCGTGCGCTCGATCCTGGGCCGCTACCTCGAGCACTCGCGGATCTTCGCCTTCGCCGGCGCCGGCGATCCTCAGGTGTTCATCGGCAGCGCCGACATGATGCACCGCAACCTCGACCGCCGCGTCGAAGCGCTCGTGCGCGTGGTGGCGCCCGCGCAGATCAAGGAGCTCGTCGATCTGTTCGACCTCGCGATGAGCGACGAGACGAGCTCGTGGCACCTCGAGGACAGCGGCGAGTGGAAGCGCCACAGCACGAATGCCGACGGCAAGCCTCTCGTCGACCTGCAGGACCGCACGATGGCGCAGGTGCAGCGCCGACGTCGGGCTCGGGCGGTGCGATGACCGAGACTGCCGTCTACGCAGCCGGTGGCGTGGTGTGGCGCGTCGTCGACGGCAAACTCCGCGTCCTCGTGATCCACCGCACGGCCTACGCCGATGTGACGATCCCGAAGGGCAAGGTCGATCCCGGAGAGAGCCTGGCCGAGACCGCCGTGCGCGAGATCTTCGAGGAGACCGGCATCCAGGTGGCCCTCGGCATCCCCGTCGGCGTCTCGCGCTACCGGATGCCCAACAAGCGGCAGAAGATCGTCCACTACTGGTCGGCCGAGGCGACGGATGCCGCGATCCGCGCGTCCGCGTTCGTCCCCAACAAGGAGATCGCCGCGATCGAGTGGCTCTCGCCGCGCAAGGCGCTCGCCAAGCTGTCGTATCCGGTCGACGTGGAGATCATGGAGGAGTTCCTGCGCTACGTCGACGACGGCGTGCTGGCGACCTTCCCGATCGTGGTGCTGCGTCACGCGAAAGCGCTGGACCGGGCGGACTGGGACGGCACGGATGCCGCGCGACCGCTCACCACGCGCGGAGCGAAGCAGGCCGCCGCCGCCGTGGGACCGCTCCGGGCGTTCGGAGTGCGCAAGATCGTCTCGAGCGACGCGGTGCGTTGCGTGACGACCGTGACGCCGCTGGCCGCCGCCCTCGGCAAGAAGATCCATCGCACGAGCGCGCTCAGTCAGGACGCGTGGGAGGACGGGACATCGGATGTGCGCGCGGTGATCGGACGACGCGTGCGTTCCCGCAAACCCGCCGTGCTCTGCAGCCACGGTCCGGTGCTTCCCGGGATCATGGCGGAGCTGGCACTGGCAACGGGCACGCTCCACGGGTCGTATCTCGGCAGCGCCTCCGCGCTGGAGACGGGAGCCTTCTCGGTCGTACACCTGTCGGCCACGAACCCCGGCTCGGGCATCATCGCGATCGAGACGCACGAGCCGAAGCTGTAGACCGTGGAAGGGCTCCGCCTGGCGTGGGCGCCGGCCCCCGCCTCGCGCGACGGCCGACGGGCGGTGGCGTGGGGGCTGATCCGCGACCTTCTGCGCGCGGAAGCGGTGGCGGAGGTGCGACTGACGAACCCGTGTCCGCAGTGCGGCGGCCCGCATGGCCCGGTGCGGGTGGAGGATGCCGCGTGGCGAGCGGGGGTGACCTACGCCGGGCGTTTCGCTGTGGTCGGCGTTGTGCCGGGCGTCGGTGGGGGCTTCGCCATCGACGCGGAACCGCTCCACGACACGGTCCGCGAAGCCGCCGGCGGTGTTCCGGGTGGGGTGCGCCGGTGGGTGAGGGTCGAGGCCGCGCTGAAGGCCGTCGGCACGGGACTGCGGATCGATGCGGCATCCGTCGCGCTCGAGGAGTCTGCCGACGGGGCTCACTGGTTCGCCGATGTTCCCGGGGTGGCGACGACCGTTCACGGCGTGGATCTCGACGGCCCGCCGGGGATCCTCCTCTCTGCCGCAGTGGTCGACACAGTGGTCGACACGGTGCCGATGAGCGCCAGATGAGGCGGGGCTGCCGCTCTCGTGACCGCTACGGGCGCGGCAGCGGGGGCAGCTCGACGCGGTCGAGCCACGGCGTGAAGACGTCGTCGAGGTCGCGACCGGCGACGCGGGCGGCCAGCGCGCGGAAATCGTCGGTCGTCGCGAGGGCGTGCCGGTAGGTCGCCACCCATTCGTGCAGCACCCGTGTGAACACCGCAGTGCCGACAGCGCATCGCAGGGCATACAGGGTGAGGGCGCCGCGCTTGTAGACCCGGTCGTCGAACATCAGGTCCGGACCCGGGTCGGACAGCACGAGGTCCTGCGGCAGCGCCCGCAGACGAGCGTGGTGCTTCGCCGCCTTCTCGGCGACGCTCGCCGCGCCGGAGCGCTCGAACCAGAGCCACTCGGCGAAGCAGGCGAAGCCCTCGTTGAGCCAGATGTCCTGCCAGCGGCCGATGCCGACGCTGTTGCCGAACCACTGGTGGGCGAGCTCGTGCGCGATCAGCCGCTGCTCGTCGGGGACCAGATGGTTGCTGCCGAAGACCGCGAGCCCCTGAGCCTCGAGCGGGATCTCCAGCTCGTCCGGTGTCACGACAAGTGTGCAGGCTTCCTGCGGATACGGCCCGAAGGAGTCGTCGAACAGTGCCAGCATGCGCGGAACGTCGGCGAACGCCCGCGTCACGTCGCGGCGCAGTTCAGCCGGAGCGAACACCCGCACACCCTCGCCGCCTTCGAGCGCGGTCTGCTCGTAGGGGCCGACGTGCACCGCGACGAGGTACGTGGCCACGGGCACGGTCGACTCGGACGTCACCGTGACCCGACCGCCCGCCGTCGTCGTGCCGGTCGGGCGGCCGGTGAGGACCGGCAGGTACCCGGCATCCGTCGTCACCGACAGACGCATCGGCGCGCGTGCGTCGGGGCGGTCGTTGCAGGGTAACCACGTCGGAGCGCCGGTCGGCTGCGACGCCACCAGGGCGCCGTCCTCGAGCTCCTCCCACCCGATCGTGCCCCAGCGGGAACGACGCGGTGCGGGCGCGCCGGCATAGACGATCTCGATGGAGAACCGCTCCCCCGGCTGCAGCCGATGCGGCAGCGTGACCCGCAGCTTCCGCGGGCCCTGCGAGAACCGGGTGCGCCGATCGCCGTCGACCCGCACCCTCGTCGCACGCAGGCCCACGAGGTCGACACTCACGGCCGACACCGCGATGGCCGCCACGGCGTTGAGCGTCGCCCGCCCCTCGAGGCGGTTGGTGCGCACGCGATAGTCGATCTCCACGTCGTACGAGTCGACGTCGAACGAAGGATCGCCGCTTTCGGGCGCGTACGGGTCGTGCCCGCTCACGAGGTGGACTGGTAGGCGCGCACCTTGACCGCGTGCCAGGGGCCGATGGGGTTGCCGCTCCACCGCGAGCCGAGGGGAACCGTCTCGCCGCGCATCACGAGGGATGCCGGGCCCACGGTCGCGTGGGCGGCGATGCGGGCGGCGGGGAGGATGACACTGTGGGGGCCGAGCGTGGCTCCGGCCTCGAGTTCGACGGTGTCCATGCTCATGATTCGATCATGGAACAGGTGCGTCTGCACGACGCATCCCCGATTGACCGTCGATCCGTCGCCCAGGGTGACCAGATCGGGCTCCGGTAACCAGTAGCTGTCGCACCAGACGCCGCGACCGACGGTCGAACCCAGCGAACGCAGCCAGACCGCCAGCGCGGGAGTCCCCGCCGCCGCCCGGGCGAACCAGGGGGCTGCGACCATCTCGGTGAAGGTGTCGGAGACCTCGGTGCGCCAGACGAAGCTGGACCAGAGCGGCTGTTCGCCCGCGCGGATCGGACCGACGATCAGCCATTTCGCCGCGGTGGAGATCGCGGCGGCGACCGCGCCGGCGGCGAGCATGACGATTCCCGACAGCAGGATCGCGCCGCCGAGTCCGACGACGTCGATCAACGCGGCGAGCGTCACGACGACGACCAGGCCCAGCGCACACGTGACCACGACCGGCACGAATCGTCCGAGCTCCCACAGCGCCCGGGCGACGCGCAGGCGCACCGGCGGCTGATACGTGCGGGACTCGTCGCCTTCGGCGGAGCGGCGCCGGAGGCGCACGGCGGGTGATCCGAGCCACGATGAGCCCGGTTTGGCCTTGACCGGTGCCGCCGAGAGCACCGCGACGAGTCCGTCCCGCGGAACGCGGTGTCCGGGCGCCGCCATCCCGGAATTGCCGAGGAAGGCGCGCTTTCCGATGCGCACCGGCCCGAGGCGCATCCAGCCGCCGTGCAGCTCGTAGGAAGCCACCATGGTGTCGTCGGCGAGGAAGGCGCCGTCTTCGATGCGGGTCAGCGACGGAAGGAGCAGCACCGTGGAGGCTTCGACATCACGGCCGACCTGCGCGCCGAGCAGGCGCAGCCACACGGGAGTGAACAGACTCGAGTACAGCGGGAACAGGATCGTTCGCGCCGAGTCCAGCAGGCGCTCGATGGTCCACGCCTGCCAGCCGACCCGGCTGCGCACCGGATGCACGCCCTCGTTCAGCCCGATCGAGAGCAGGCGAACCGTCACGACGACGACACCGGCGAAGACGACGCCCGCGACCACGACGCCGGGAACGAGCCATGCCATCGCCCCGCCGAGCGCCTCGAGGAGCGAGGCCGCGCCGGCGATGCCGCGGGCAACGACGAGCGCGCCCGCGGCGAACGCCACCAGCGGCAGCAGCGCGAGGGCGAGCGCGGAGGCGGCGTACGCCCAGAGCCAGCGGGTGGGCGCGGGTGCCCGCTCGGCCGGCCACTTCGCGGACTTCCCGCCCACGCGGACCGCCGGCGAGCCGGCCCAGGTCTGGTCGGCGCGCACCCGTCCGAAGACGGCGGAGCCGGGCGCGATCTCGGCGCGGCGGCCGATGCGGGTGCCGGGAGCGAGCGTGCTGCGCGAGCCCACGGTGGCGCCGGCGCCGATGCGGATGGCGCCGATACGGACGACATCACCGTCGATCCAGTACCCCGACAGATCCACCTCGGGTTCGATCGCGGCACCGTCTCCGATCTCGAGCATGCCGGTGATGGGCGGCAGCGCATGCAGGTCGACACCGGTGCCGATGCGGGCGCCGAGGGCACGGGCGTAGTAGCTGACCCACGGCGCTCCGGCCAGCCCCACGGCATCCACCTGGTCGGCGATCTGCTCTGCCAACCACAGCCGGATGTGCACCCAGCCGCCGCGCGGATAGTCGCCCGGTCGCACGCCCCTCAACAGCAGTCGGGCGGATGCCGCCGCGATCGCCATGCGCCCGAACGGCGTCGCGAACACGAGCAGTCCGATGGCAAGAAGGGGAAGTGGTGCTTCGGGCAGCACGTCGAACCCGGGGAAGAGCCGCAGGACGGCGGATGCCGTGAGCAGGTAGAGCATCCACCGGATGCCGGAGAGGATGAACAGCGGCACCGCGAGCAGCGTCTGCGCCCACTGGGCCCGTCGCGGCGTCGGCTCCGGACGGTGGAATGTGGCAGGGGCATCCTCCTGCAGACCGGTGCCGAGGGCTTTGGCCATCGCCCCCAGTCGCGGCACGTCGTAGATGTCGGCGACGGAGAACTCGGGCACGCGCGTGCGGATCCGGGACACGAGCTGCGCCGCGGCGAGTGACCCGCCGCCGAGATCGAAGAAGTCGGTCTTGCGGTCGACGACCGGCATGCCGAGTACCGCGTGCCACTGCTGGGCGAGCCACGCCTCCCCCGGTGAGAGATCGGATGCCGGAAGCTCCACGTTCGGCAGCGGCCACGGCAGGGCGGCGCGGTCGACCTTGCCCGACGTTCGCACGGGTAGCTCGTCGACCACGGCCAGCAGCGGCACCATGGGAGCCGGCAGACGCGCCGCCAGATCCGCCCGCGCCGCGAGACGGTCGAAGTCTGCAGGCGCCGCGAGGTAGCCGACGAGAACGGGCACCCCCGCCTCGGTGGTGCGCACGGCGGCCGCGGCGCCGGTGACGCCGGGCAGATCCTGCAGGGCGGCCTCCACCTCACCGAGTTCGATGCGTCGTCCGCCGACCTTCACCTGATCGTCGGCGCGGCCCTGGAAGACGAGGCCTTCGGACTCGAAACGGACGAGGTCGCCCGAACGATAGGCGCGGTCCCAGCCGAGTGTCGGGAAGGGGGCGTACTTCTCGGCATCCTTCGCCGGGTCGAGGTAGCGCGCGAGACCCACGCCGCCGATGATCAGCTCGCCGACGCCTCCCTCGCCGACGAGCTGTCCGTCGCCATCGACCACCGCAAGCGTCCACCCGTCCAGCGGAAGGCCGATGCGCACCGGCACCGACCCGTCGAGCGGAGCCGCGCACGCCACGACCGTCGCTTCGGTGGGGCCGTACGTGTTCCACACCTCGCGTCCCTCGGCGACCAGGCGAGCGGCGAGCTCGGGCGGGCACGCCTCGCCGCCGAAGATGAGCAGGCGCACATTCTCGATGGACTCCGCCGGCCACATCGCGGCCAGGGTGGGCACCGTAGAGACAACCGTGATGCCCTGGCGCAGCAGCCATGGTGCGAGATCCTCGCCGGAGCGCACGAGCGATCGTGGGGCCGGGACGAGACACGCACCGTGACGCCAGGCGAGCCACATCTCCTCGCACGAGGCGTCGAAGGCGACCGACAGCCCGGCGAGCACACGGTCGTCGGGACCCAGCAGCGCGTGGGGAACGAACAGTCGGGCCTCGGCATCGACGAAGGCGGCCGCCGCGCGGTGAGTGACCGCAACGCCCTTGGGCACCCCCGTCGAGCCGGACGTGAAGATGATCCAGGCGTCGTCATCGACGTTCGGCGGAGGCACCGCCACGATCGCCTGTGTCGCGGGGTGCGGCGCCTCGCCGTCGAACAGTCCCTTGTTCAGGACGGCTTCTCCGGATGCCGGAGCGTACGTGCCCGTCCCGGTGATGACGCCGCGCACGGCCGCTTCCCCGAACACGAGCTGTGCGCGTTCGTCGGGGTCGTCCGCGTCAACGGGCACGTACGCCGCGCCGGCGGCGAGGATGCCGAGGATCGCGATGTACAGCTCCTTCGACCCCGACGGCATCCGCACCCCGATGCGATCACCGCGTCGGACGCCCGCCTCGTGCAGGCGCGCCGCCGTGGCGCCGACCCGCGCCAACAGCTCGCGGTAGCTCAGCGCGCCCGATCCGTCGTCGATCGCGGAGGCTTCGGGAAACGCGCGCGCCGTGGCGCGCAGCACGTCCAGCAGGGTGCGGGCCGGGGCCGCGGCATCCGCGCGACCGAGGACCGCTCGAGGTGAATCGTCCACGTCAGGAGAGCAAGTCGATCAGCTGAGCTTTCGTCAGGCGTGAGTAGCCTGTCCGACCCGTGGCGCGCGCTCGTTCGCGCAGCTGTGCGACGGTGAGCGCGGTCAGGTCCGCATCGTCGGCCGCGGACTGCGGCGCGGCGTTGTCCGTGGGAACGGCGAGCTCGGCGGCGAGCGCCTCGTCGGCCGCACGCGCGTCGAGCTCAGCACGAGCGGCGGCGGCCTCCGCACGGCGCGCGGCCTTCTTGAGGGCCTTCGCCTCCGCGACCTCGGCCGCGGCGCGCGCAGCGGACGCCTCCGCCTCCTGCGCCGCACGGCGCGCCTCGGCTCGCAGCCGCGCCTTGCGATCGGCGGCGGCGACGGCCTTCGCGACGGCGCGTTCCAGGCGCCGCACCGCGCGTTCCGCGTGCTTCGTCACCGTGCGGGGCTTCCGACGCAGCTTCTTCTTCGACACATCGGCGGCGTCGCGTGCCTCCTCGATGTACTCCTCGAGCCCGGCCGCCAGCCTCTTCGGGAGGTTCTTGGCCGTCTTGGCCGCCGTCTTGGCCGCCGCGGAAGCGTCGGTGATGGCATCGCGCGCGGCGCGTTCGCTCTTGCTCGTCGTACCCATGGCCGACATCGTAGGCGTGTCACGTTAACCAACGGGGAACCGATGCCCCTGCGGCCCGAGTTCCGCACGCGATCGCTCGCGATCGTTAACCTCTCGTTCACCTCTGCACCGCCGGCCGGTAAGAGTCGCTGTCTAGCGTCGGGACGTGCCCTGCACCGGGCCCGCAATTCCCGAACAACGTGAAGGATTCACAGTGAAGCTCACCCGTATCGCCCAGCTGGGCGCCATCGCGGCCGTCGCCGCCCTCGCCCTCACGGGCTGCGCGTCGTCCGGCAGCAACACGCCGGCCGAGAGCGCGAGCCCGACCGCCACCAGCTCGGACGTCGCCTTCCAGATCGACCCCAGCCTCAGCGGCACCATCACCGCCGGCGGATCGAGCGCCCAGTCCAACGCGCAGCAGGCCTGGACGACCGCGTACAACGCGACCGCCAAGAACGTGAAGATCAACTACGACAAGTCGCAGGGCTCGGGCGGCGGCGTCACGAACTTCCTCAGCGGCGCGTACGACTTCGCGGGTTCGGACTCGCCCCTCAACGCCGACCAGACGGCTCAGTCGAAGGCGCTGTGCACCGACGGTGCCGTGAACATCCCGATCTACCTCGACGGTGTCGCGATCGTCTTCAACATCCCCGGCGTCACCAAGCTGCAGCTGAGCGGCGAGACGATCGCGAAGATCTTCGCGCTGCAGATCACCGACTGGTCCGACCCGGCCATCACCAAGGACAACGGCACGGCGCTTCCGGCTGGCGCGATCACCACCGTGGCGCGCTCGGACGGCTCCGGCACGACCCAGAACTTCACCAACTACCTCGCCGCGACCCAGTCGTCGGTGTGGACCTTCCCCGCGGGCAAGGACTGGCCGGTTCAGGGCAACGTTTCGAAGCAGAAGGGCGGCTCGGGTGTCGTCGAGGCCGTCAAGGCCGGCTCCGGCACCATCGGCTACGCCGACCACTCCGCCATCGGCTCGCTGAACGCCGCGTCGATCCTCACCAACGGCACCGCGATCGCGTTCAGCGGTGACGCGGTCTCGAAGACGTTCGACGTCGCCGCTGTCGAGGCCTCCAACGGTGTTCCGGGAGACCTGTCGAAGAAGTTCGACTACTCCAAGCTGACGGCTGACACGTACCCGATCCCGCTGGTCTCCTACGCGGTCATCTGCTCCACGTTCAAGGATGCCAAGCAGGCCGAGCTCGTGAAGTCCTACCTCGGCTTCGTGACCAGCTCGCTCGGCCAGTCGGTGGCCGAGAAGAACGCCGGCTCCGCGCCGCTGCCGGCCTCCGTCCTCGCAGCCGCTGCGAAGACGCTCGCCGCGATCAAGTAACACCTCGTCCCGGTCCGGTCTGCGCGGCTCACGCTGCGCAGACCGGACCTGGCTGAGCAGGGTCGTCGATCCGCGATCGACGACCCTGCTGAGTCGGACACACACCCGGACTCAGCGATCCCGACCCGAGGAGTACACATGACCCTGCCCGACCCGGAGGGCCGTCGTGGCTGACGTCAAGACCGCACCCGCGCGCAAGCCGGCCTCCAACATCGTCGGTAAGCGTCGCGCCGGCGACTCGGTGTTCCTGGGCCTGTCGACCACGGCCGCCGTATCGATCATGATCATCCTCGCGGGCGTCGCGATCTTCCTCATCCTCAAGGGTCTTCCCGCTATCACCGCCAACTGGTCGCAGGGCGATCTCGCCGGCTACCAGAACGCCAACTGGTCGAGCTTCTGGGACTACGTCGCGCCGCTGCTGTGGGGAAGCATCTGGGCGGCGCTGATCGCCATGGTCCTCGGCACGCCCGTCGCCATCGGCATCGCCCTGTTCATCTCGCACTACGCGCCGCGACGGATCGCCGGCTTCCTCGGCTACATCATCGACCTGCTCGCGGCGGTGCCCTCCATCGTCTTCGGCCTGTGGGGCATCATCGTCATGCGCCCGCTGCTCCTGCCGCTCGCCGACTTCCTCAACCAGTACTTCGGCTGGATCCCCCTGTTCCAGGGTCCGGTATCGAGCACCGGCTCCACGATGCTCGCCGGTGGCGTCGTGCTCGCCGTGATGATCCTGCCGATCGTCACCTCCATCACGCGCGAGATCTTCCTGCAGACGCCGCGTCTGCACGAGGAGGCAGCCCTCGCCCTCGGCGCGACGCGATGGGAGATGGTGCGCCTCGCGGTGCTCCCCTACGCTCGCAGCGGCATGGTGTCGGCCACGCTGCTCGGGCTCGGCCGTGCGCTGGGCGAGACCATGGCGATCGCCCTGATCGTCTCGCCGAGCCTCATCTTCTCGGTGGCTCTGCTCACCGACGGCTACAACTCGCAGACGATCGCCGCCAACATCGCGCTCAACTTCCCGATCGCCACCGACCTGCAGCGCTCCGCGCTGATCGGCACCGGTCTGATGCTGTTCGTCGTCTCCCTCGCCGTGAACATGCTGGCCCGCTACATCATCGCGGCCACGGGTCCCGGCGCGAAGGGCCGCAAGAGAGGAAAGCGCTCGTGAGCGAGCTCACCACCCCCGTGGCCACGACGTCCACGCCGCCGCTGTCGCTCACCAGCGGTCAGCTGCCGCGGTTCATCGAGCCCATCGTGCTCGTCGTCTCGCTCGCGGTGATCGCCGCCCTCCAGCTCGTGCTCGGCGGCTTCAACGTCGCGACCTGGCTCATCCTCAGCGCGGTCGTCTACCTGATCGCCATCGGCGTCTTCTCGGCGATCGTCGAAGGCAGGCGCAAGTCGACCGACCGCGTCGTGCGCGGTCTGGTCACGGTGGCCTTCGTCCTGGCCGTGGCTCCGCTCATCTCGACGCTGTGGACCGTGTTCTCCAAAGGCATGGGCGTCATGTCGTGGGACTTCATCACCAAGGTGGGCGGGACCGCATTCGACCCCAATACCCTGGCCGTGGTCTCGACGCCCGGCGCACTGCAGGCCATCGTCGGAACGCTCATCATCACGGGGATCGCGGCGTTGATCTCGGTGCCGATCGGCATCCTCGCCGCCGTCTACCTCATCGAGTACGCGCAGCCGAAGAACCCGCTGCGCCGCACGATCACGTTCCTGGTCGATGTGATGACCGGCATTCCGTCGATCGTCGCCGGTCTGTTCGCCTTCTCGCTTTTCGCCCTCATCGTCGGTCCGAAGGCATTCAGCGGATTCTCGGCATCCATCGCCCTCTCGGTGCTCATGATCCCGATCGTGATCCGCTCCACCGAGGAGATGCTGCGCCTGGTGCCCGCCGACCTCCGCGAGGCGTCGTTCGCTCTCGGGGTGCCGCGCTCGATCACGATCATCAAGGTCGTGCTGCGTACCGCCGCCAGCGGCATCATCACCGGCGTCGTCCTCGCCGTGGCCCGTGTCATCGGCGAGACAGCGCCGATCTTCATTGCCGCGAGCTTCACCGACAACTTCAACTCCGACCCGTTCAACGGTGCGATGCAGACCCTGCCGGTCATGGCCTACACGGCCTACAGTTTCCCGGGGCAGGACATCGACGCCTCTCAGGCCCAGGCCTGGGGCGCGGCGCTGCTGCTGGTCATCCTCGTCGTCATCTTCAACCTGATCGCCCGGATCGTCGCGATGGTCTTCGCGCCGAAGGCACGCTAAGCAAGGAAGGCCCCTGTGTCCAAGCGCATCGAAGTCGAAAACCTCAACGTCTACTACGGCGATTTCCTCGCCGTGGAGGGCGTCTCCATGGACATCGAGCCCCGCGCCGTGACGGCGTTCATCGGGCCGTCCGGCTGCGGCAAGTCCACGTTCCTCCGCACGCTCAACCGCATGCACGAGGTCATCCCGGGCGCCCACGTCGAGGGCAAGGTCCTCGTCGACGGCGACGACCTCTACGGCGCCGGTGTCGACCCCGTGCTCGTGCGCCGCCATGTCGGGATGGTCTTCCAGCGTCCCAACCCGTTCCCCACGATGTCGATCAAGGAGAACGTGCTGGCGGGCGTCAAGCTCAACAACAAGCGCATCTCCAAGAGCGACGCGGATGCCCTCGTCGAGCGCTCGCTGCAGGGCGCGAACCTCTGGAACGAGGTCAAGGACCGTCTCGACAAGCCCGGTGCGGGCCTGTCGGGCGGCCAGCAGCAGCGCCTGTGCATCGCGCGCGCGATCGCGGTCTCCCCCGACGTGCTGCTGATGGACGAGCCGTGCTCGGCCCTGGACCCGATCTCGACATTCGCGATCGAGGAGCTCATCCAGGAGCTGAAGACCGACTACACGATCGTCATCGTCACCCACAACATGCAGCAGGCCTCGCGTGTGTCCGACAAGACGGCGTTCTTCAACATCGCCGGTACCGGCAAGCCCGGCAAGCTCATCGAGTACGACAACACCGACACCATCTTCACGGCCCCGTCCGTGCAGGCGACCGAGGACTACGTCTCCGGCCGCTTCGGCTGAGTCGCCCGGCGGAGAACGGCCACCGCAACCGAACTGCAAGGGTTTCGTAACGACACGCCGCGCGCGGCGGCATCCGCCCGGCGTGTCGCCTGACGGGCCTTGCCGTTCGGCACGCGGCGACCGTCGGCAACTCGTCCTGCACAGGCCGTGCGGTGTGCGGATTTGTCCACGGATGCCGAGAACCGAGCGGTCATGCGCGTGCGAACTGTGCAGGGTGTCGCCATGTGCGATGCGTCCCAGGCCGTCTTCACTACCGGCGCTCTCCTGCGCTGCGGCTTGTTGCGAAGCCAGTTGCGACAACACATCAGCGCGGGTACGTTCCACCGATGCCGCCGAGGCGTCTACACGACTGTCGCTGCCTGCGACGCTGCCCGAGACATAGGCGCCCACGGCGGACGGTTCGCCTGCGTCACTGCGGCTCGGCACCTGGGGCTCTGGGTTCTGACCGACGATGCGCGGACGCACGTGTGGCTCTGCGACGGACAGCGGACCTACCATCCCCGCGGATGCGGCTGTGTCGAACACTGGGATGACGGCCCCCTCGGACGCGCCGGGACGAGCGCGTCCGTGCCGCGCGTCCTGCTGCAGATCCAGCGGTGCCACGGCATCGAAGAGTTCTTCGTCGTGCTCGAATCGGCGCTGCGACTCGGCCTCATCGATGACGATGGTCGGCGATGGCTGCACGAGCGGGTCGATGCCGCGGGGCGCGAAGCTCTCGCCCTCGCCCGCGACGATGCCGACAGCGGGCTGGAGTCGCTGCTGCGCTGGCGCCTTCGCCGCCTCGACCTGCGGGTGCAGACCCAGCGCACTGTCGTGGGCGTCGGGCGGGTCGACCTGCTGATCGGGGACCGACTTCTCATCGAAGCGGATGGCGTCGACAATCACGATGGTCCGTCGCACCGCCATAAGGACCTCGTGCGCGATGCCAACGCGGCCGCCTGGGGCCTGGTGACGTTGCGATTCGACTATGCCCTCATCGTGCACGACTGGGATCTCGTCGAAGCCGCGATCGTCGGCATGCTCGCGACGCTCGCGCAGGCGCCCCGGGTCACCATCTGACGCCCGCCTCCCCGCCGCCGCTGCGCTCCTCGCCTCCTCTCCTCGCGACGCAACTGCAAGGCGCAGATCTCGACACGCCGGTCACCGCAGGTCACCGCCGGCGTGTCGCCGCCGACGCCTCGCAGTTCGGCATCCGTCATGCCGCCGGGGACGCGGGGGACGCGGGGGACGCGGGGATGCGGGGGCGTCAGTCGCGCGGGCTCAGGAGGTACGCGTTCATGGATGCCGTGAGGGCGGCATCCGCCGTGACCGGCGCGGCGAGGCGCACGCTCGACACGAGCCACGCGGCGTCGGCCGTCTGCAGTTCCGATACGGGGATCGTCTCGTAGCCGGTCTCGAATCCGCGCGCCTCGAGGTGCTCGAACAGGCTGAGCTGCGTGGTCCCATGCAGGATGCCGGCGTTCGGCGCGGGCGTGACGAAGCTGTTGCCGCGGCGAAGGATCAATGAGGCGGTGGGCGCCTCGAGCACGAAGCCGTCGCTCGTGATGAAGATCGCGTCGTCCGCACCGCGACGGTGCGCTTCGCGCAGGGCAGCCATGTTCACGGCATACGACAGCGTCTTCGCTCCCAGCAGCAGCCACGGCGCTCGCGCGGGCGTGTCGAGCGTGTACCCGCGATCCAGCGTGACGACGCGGATGCCGCGCGTGCGCGCCGCCGAGAAATCAGTGGCAGGCGCCGCCGTCACCCAGGCGGTCGGGGTCGGTCCGTGTTCGATCCCTCGACTCAGGATGAGCTTGATCACGGCCTCCCCTGCACCGCACGCGGCGGCGGCGAGGGCGACCGCCTGACGCCACTGCTCGAGGTGGGGATGCGGCAAATCGCACAGCTGGGCGGAGTGCGCGAGACGTGACAGGTGCGCCTCCACCTCCTGCGCGTGACCGTCGACGACCCCGAGCGATTCGAAGATGCCGTCGCCGCGCTGAGTGCTGAGCTCCCCGACGGTCAGTGCGGGGGCGGCCGGATCGACCTCGGTGAACGTGCCCGCGAAATCGGAGCGAGTATCGCCACTGTCGGCGGGGTCGATCATCAACGCGAAGTGCCAAGCCATGACCCGAGCCTAGACCGCGGGAATAGCTCGCAGAGGCGGTCCGTTACACTGGAACAGCCGGGCCGCAGTAACCCCGGGCTCCATCTTTCGCCGCTCCGAGCGGCCTCGCGCCGAGAGGCGTTCTGCGGCCCGGCACTTCTCTGCCCGGACGTCCGAACGCTCCGTTTCGACTCGTCACTGCGCTCCTCGCTCAACGACCGGGTGAGGCGCCCGCCCCGGTCACTGCGCTCCTCGCTCAACGATCGAAGATGCGCGACAGGCTCCCGGTCGTTGAGCGAGCGCAGCGAGTCGAAACGCCCCACGCCCCGCGCCCCACGCGACGCCGCACGCCCGGTCAGGTCAGCGCGTCGCGCCGCCACAGCCCGGCGCACGCCGTGAGATCGCCCGCGTAGGTGTCCAGACGCAGCGCCCGGGTGGTGAACGTACTCGCACGGTTCGGTTCGGTGTCGTCGTAGTCGTCGGCGAGGTCCGCGGCGCCGGCGGCCTCGACGCGGCAGAACGAGGCGGCGCGTTCCAGGGCGACGGCGAAGTCGCCGGTGAACACGCCGCGCAGGATCTCGTCGACCAGCGTCATCAGCTCCTCCGGCCCGGCCGGTGTCGGAGCTCCCGCGACGACATCGTCGACCGAGCGCAGCACCGTGCGCCCCCGCTCGTACAGCAGGGCGGCGGTCGCGGCATCGTCGCGCACCATCAGCTGCAGCAGGTAGAGACGCCACAGCGTCCCGGGCAGCGACTTCGCCGGGGAGTGCGACCACAGCTCAGCGACGGTCTCGAGGCCGTGGGCGTCGGTGAACGTGATCAACCGCTCGACGACGGCATCCGTGGGCTCGTCGCGCACGCGCGTGATCAGGGCGGATGCCGTGGCGTGCGCGATCCGCGACACGTCGGCCGGGTCGGTGGAGCCGAACCGACGGTCGAACGTGTCCGCCGGCCGATGGACGGGGCGGTGATAGTCCCGGGGCTCGTCGCTCATCGTTCCAGGCTACCGGCGGCCGCAGCGGTGGGCTCAGGCGGTGGTCGGGATGGCGATGATGGGCTTGGTGGTCGGATTGCCGTCGGGCGAGCCTCCGGCCTGTTCGATGGTCACGGCGATGGCGTCGCCGGGCTGCATCGTCCAGCTGAGCTCCGCGGTGGTCACCGAGCCGGACGCGTCGAAGGTGCCCGCCGCGATCGGCTGGGTTCCGCGCACGAACCACAGTTCGAAGGTGCGATCGTTCGGCAGCTCGGGCAACCCGTCGGCGACCAGCACCACTTTGCCGACACTGGCCGACCAGTGCGCCGTGGCCTCGCCACCCTGGAAGCTGACCTGCGCCGACGAGGCGTCGGGGGCCGACTGGATCTGCTCCAGCGCGGTCACCGCGGCCGGCGTACGCCACAGGTTGGCCACGGCTCCGGTGCCCCACCCTATTGCGACGAGCAGTGCGACCGAGGCGACGAGAGCGAAAAGTCCGCGCGTCCAGTTTCGACGCTGCACCGCCTGCACCACTTCTGTCGGCGGCGCGACCGGAGCGGTTTCGGCGCGATCCTCCTCCTCGACAGTGGATGCCGCGGCATCCGCTGCGGTCGGCGACTCGTCGGTGTCGATCGCCCGCATCAGTCGCGAGCGGAGGTCCATCGGCGGAGCGACGGGCGGGATGCCGTCGGCCAGGACGTCGATGGTGGCCGCGTCGAGGCGGGCGACCTGTTCCCACTCGGGGTGCGCGGCCAGGGCAGCCTGATAGGCGCGCTCGTCGTCGAGCGACAGCGCGTTCAGCGCGTGCCCTGCCGAGAGCTCGGCAAACTCGTCTGCTCCGATGTCTCGGTACTCGCGGTCGTTCATGACGTCACCCCCATCTCCTGCCTCAGGCGCGACAAACCGTCGCGCATTCTTGTTTTGATCGTCCCCAGGGGCGATCCCACCAGTGCGGCGATCTCGCTCTGAGAATATCCCCCGACATACGACAGCAGCAGTGCTTCGCGTTGCGCATCGGGAAGTGCGTCCATCGCTCGGGCGACGCGCCTGCTTTCGATACGCAGGGCGACCTGATCGTCGACGCTGTCCTGGCCGCTGTTCAGTTCGCGCAGTCCCGCCTTCTCGTCGCGCTCGGTGCTGGCGCGTGTGGAACGCACCCGGTCGACGGCGCGACGGTGGGCGATGGTGAGGACCCAGGACCGTCCCTGTCCCTTGTTCGGAGCGAAGCCCGAAGCGGATTGCCACACCTCGAGAAACACGTCCTGGAGCACTTCTTCGCTGAGCGCTCGGTTCACGAGCACGCGCAGGATGAGTCCGAACGCGCGCGGCGCGAGCATGTCGTAGAGCTGTCCGAACGCGGCGCGGTCGCCCGCGGCGACGCGCACCAGAAGCTCCCCGGCGTGATCGCGTGCCGGCGAATCCTCGGGTACGTCCACACCGTCGATGACCATCTCTCTCAGCATGCCGTATCACCGTCCTCCTGTCGTGCAGCCCGCGCGCGGGTGGCGCGGAAAGACCGCGTGTGCTACGACCGCGCCTCCCGGCGCTGAGCGCCCGTCTGCCGGCAGATTCTCGGAGCCCGACCGTTGTTCGGCGTCCGCGACCGATCGGATTGATCTCGGACCAGATCGAACGGATCCGAACTTTCTCCCATCCGATATCTCTCGGGCTCCGAAGGACCTGTCGAGACCGCACCACGCGGCGCGGCAGGACTAACCATTCCGCTCACATGGAGGACATCATGCTCAGCAAGACGAAGAAGATCACTGCCGCTCTGACGCTCACCCTCGCCGGCGCTTTCGCCCTGTCGGCATGTTCGATGGGTTCGTCGTCGACCTCGGCGACCACGCCCCCCGCGATGAGCGAAGAGACGCAGTCGATGGCTCCGTCTCCGTCGACCATGGACCCCGCCGCCAACCTCGTCGGCCCGGGCTGCGCCGCCTACGCCGAGGCTGTCCCGTCCGGCTCCGGCTCCGTCGAGGGGATGTCGCAGGCCCCCGTCGCCACAGCCGCCTCGAACAACCCGCTGCTGAAGACGCTCGTCGCCGCAGTCAGCGGCCAGCTGAACCCCGACGTGAACCTGGTCGACACGCTCAACGGCAGCCAGTTCACGGTCTTCGCGCCCGTCGATGACGCGTTCGCCAAGATCGACGCCGCCACGATCGACTCCCTGAAGACCGACAGCGCCACGCTGACCAAGATCCTCACGTACCACGTGGTTCCCGGCCAGCTCGCCCCGTCGGAGATCGACGGCACCCACAAGACCGTCGAGGGCGGCGACGTCACCGTCACCGGCTCGGGCGACAACATCATGGTCAACGGCGCCAAGGTCATCTGCGGTGGCGTCCAGACCGCCAACGCCACGGTGTACCTGATCGACTCGGTGCTCATGCCCACCAACTGATCGTTTCGATCACCCCCGGTCGAGGCCGCCGGCGCACTGCGCGTCGGCGGCCTCGTCGCGTCATCCGTGTCGTTCCGCACGCGAACGCCAGTTCTGCGGTGCCCTTTCGAGGGTGGCGATCGCGTGGCAGTTACGGCACCTCACATCGCACTTGTCGACTTCGTCCTGAATGATCCGGATACTGAAGCCCTCTTTCACCAGTTGCGTCACGTCTTTGCGTTTGGAGCTCTGGGGCCTGTGGTCGAAATCGAGAACCCGAATGTCGCCGATCCCGCAGTCCACGCACGGATGAGAACGCAGGTAGGCGAGGAGGTACTCTTTCGCCTCGATCCGACGCCTCGCCGTGCGAGCGACGACAACGCGCACGTGTCGTTCACGATTCGCCGCGTAGTAGCGTCGCGAAGACGCACGGTTGCATTCACGACACGTCTCCTGAAGCCCGTCGGGACGCCGTCGCTTGCGATTGAAATCTGTGAGCGGCTTCGTCTCGCGGCACGTGCCGCATTCCTTGCCAGCGCCCCCGCTGAGGACGTCATCGTTTCGCGGCGTCATGGGAGTGGTCTACAACCATCTTCGGACATCGCTGCGTGGTGCCCCCACAGGGACTCGAACCCTGGACCCACGGATTAACCTGCTGCACGAGGTTTCCCCCGCCACCGTTCTACCGGCTTGCAGTCTGGACTATATCTTCACCTTCGGCCTGACCGGTCAGGTGCGCCGCGTGTAGTCTCTGAGGTTCCCTTGCGGTTACCTGCTGATTACCCAATCCCTCGGATTTTCACTGCCAGATGACCAGCATCCGGCGAGTACCTCGGGCTCTCAGGGCGTTCCAGCATATAGCGGCGGTCATCCAGCGCATTTCTACGCTGGCGCTCCATTGTGTTCTGTTGAAGTCCGTTGCTCTAACCAACTGAGCTATAGGGGCGGCATCAGCCTAGCAAGCGCGCAGCACCACAGCATCCATCGCCCGACTACTCTCGGAACGTGGACGATCAGACTCCGGACGTCGATGCCGGGACCGTGCTCGATGAGCGCTACCGCATCGACGCGCTCATCGGCACCGGCGGCATGTCCCGCGTCTACGCGGCTCAGGATCTTCTGCTGGGTCGTACTGTCGCGATCAAGATCATCACGGCGACAGGGGACGACCTCGATGCCGGACAGCGGGTCCGCGTGGAGACGGCCGCACTCGCCGCCCTCACCCACCCCAACCTCGTCGTTCTGCACGATGCGCGCCTGACCGGCCCCGGCCCGCGCTACCTCGTCATGGAACGCGTCGACGGCCCGTCGCTGTCGTCGCGACTGGCGGACGGCCCCATGACCGATGCCGAGGTCGCCCGCATCGCCGGCGAGCTCGCCGAAGCGCTGAGCGCGGTGCACGCCGCCGGCGTCGTCCACCGAGACATCAAACCGTCGAACATCCTGCTCGCCCCCGGCGCGACGCCGAACCGTCCGCCGCGGGCGAAGCTCGCCGACTTCGGTATCGCGCACCTGCTCGGCTCGGACCGCATCACCCAGCCCGGCACCCTCATCGGCACCGCCGCCTACCTCTCCCCGGAGGTCGCGCTCGGGCACGCCCCCGCTCCCGCATCCGATGTCTACTCTCTCGGACTGGTCCTGCTCGAGGCCCTCACCGGGACACGCGCCTTCCCCTCCGCCCAGGGCGCGGCGCAGGTACTCGCAAGGCTCGCGCAGGATCCCACGGTTCCCGACCATCTGTCTCCGCTGTGGGCGGAGCTGCTTCCGGCGATGCTCAGCCGCGACCCGGCGGCGCGCCCGAGCGCGGCGGCCATCTCCGACACGCTTGCCGCTCCCCCGCGCCGCGCCGGCGATGACGAGACCCGCGTTCTCGCCGCACCGGCACCACCCGCCGAGCCCGCAGCCGCCGCGGCCGCGCGCTTCGCTCCGGCGACGCCGTCCGCACTGCCACGGTGGCGTCGAACCGGCGTGCTCGTCGGCGCCGGCGCGGCGGTGGCTGCGGTCGTCATCGCGCTGGCAGCGTGGTCGGGACTGTCCGGTGCGCACACCGTCCAGCCATCGCCGACGGGGGTCGTCGACACGACGCCGACGCCCGCCGCGACCGAGGCGAACACCGTCTCGAATCCCGAGGAAGCACCGGCCACACCGGTTGCCCCGAAGGACAAAGGCAAGGATAAAGCCGGCCCAGGAGGCAACAACGGAGGCAACAACGGCGGCGGCAAAGGCGGCGGACCAGGCAAGGGCGGCGGCTGAGCACCGCCTGCCCCGGTTCGGATGCCGCGATCAGCTGCCCTGGACGGTGAAGGACACCGCCTGCACGATCTCTCCGATGACCCACACGACGAGGGATATCGACGCGATGAAGCCGATGACCGTGGCGGCGATCCACGTCCACAGCGGCGCCCAGCCACCGGCCACGGTGCGTCGGCGCAGCACCACGGCGCGGCCGATCATATAGACCGCGGAGCCCAGGCCGAGCAGCACGAAGAACGACCACGCCCAGCCGAAGGGGGCGACGACGCCGCGGCGCTTCAGCTCACGCCAGTCGAGCCAGCTGAAGACGACGAATGCGGCGTAGAACAGCCATCCGATCAGCGAGATCCCGATCGCGCGGGCCTCCCACGACATCAGCTCCGTCGGCATGCCGGTCATGCCTGACGACGCCTCGCGCGACATCGCCACGACGGCCGCGATGTAGGCGTTCCAGTCGATCAGGAAGATGGAGAGCATCGGCAGGACGGATGCCGCGACAGCCAGCCACACCCACACCGTACTGGTCGGAACATCGACGACGGGTGGGGTGGCCCCCACACCGGCGTAGGCGGGTGCGGAAGGGTACGCCGCGTACCCGCCCGCCACCGGTGCGGTCTGCGCGACCGGCGAAGGGAGCGGGACGGGAACCGCAGGCGCGGCGGTCGTCGACCCGCCCGCCGTCGGGGCGTACTCGCCGAACCGGGGCGCCGGAGCGGTCTGCGCGGTCCACTGCGTCCCGTCCCACCAGCGGCGCGCCGCGGGGTCGGCGGGGTCCGGGTACCAGCCGGCGGGGGCGCTCACGCTGCCGCTCCGACCAGCTCGGCGCCCGCGTGGGCGAGCTCGGCGAGCGCAGCGTCGGAGGTCTCCGAGGCGACACCGGCGACGAGATCCGTGAGAACGCGCACGCGGAGTCCGTGCTCGATCGCGTCGAGCGCCGACGCGCGCACGCAGTAATCGGTCGCGAGCCCCGCGACGTCCGCGTCCGTGACGCCGTGCACGCTCAGCAGCGATGACACCTTCTCACCGGCATCCGTGGTTCCTTCGAACAGCGAGTAGGCGGGCATGCCCTGTCCCTTCTTCACATGGTGGGTCACGGCATCCGTGACGAGTTCGGCGTCGTAATCGGCCCCGGGCGTGTCGGCGACGCAGTGCACCGGCCAGGTGTCGACGAAGTCGGGGGCGGCATCGGTCGCGAAGTGACCGCCGTTGTCGGTGTGGCCTTCATGCCAGTCACGCGAGGCGATGATGAGGTCATAGTCGCCGGCGTGGGCGGACAGGTATGCCGTCAGGCCGCGCGCAACCGCGTCGCCACCGGCGACGGCGAGCGCTCCGCCCTCCGTGAAGTCGTTTTGGACATCGACGATGAACAGTGCTCTGGTCATACCACCGAGGCTAACCCTTCGACACCGCTGCGGTCAGCGCTGCCCGTTCACAACTCCCGCGCGTCGTTCCGGTTCTGCCGCCGCGACCGGCGTGTCGTGGCTTCCGCCGCCGGAATGGAGGAGGTCGGAACAGCATCGACGTCCGAGCGCGCGAGGCGCGAGGGCCACCAGATCCGCCGCCCGAGGTCGTAGGTCGCCGCCGGCACCAGCAGCGAGCGCACGACGAAGGTGTCCAGCAGCACTCCGAAGGCGACGATGAACGCGAGCTGGGCGAGGAACAGGATCGGGATCACCCCGAGCGCCGCGAAGGTCGCGGCCAGCACGAGCCCGGCAGAGGTGATGACGCCGCCCGTCGCGACGAGGCCGCGCAGGATGCCGGGCCGGGTGCCGTGCCGCTTCGACTCCTCCCGCACGCGCGACATCAGGAAGATGTTGTAGTCGACGCCGAGCGCCACGAGGAAGACGAAGCCGTACAGCGGCACCGCCGGATCGGCTCCCGGGAAGTGGAACAGGTTGTCGAAGACCAGCGCGCTCACTCCGAGCGCGGCACCGAACGAGAGGATCACGCTCAGGATCAGGATGACCGGGGCGACGACCGCCCGCAGCAGCAGCATCAGGATGACGAGGATGACCGCCAGGATCACCGGGATGATGAGAGTGCGGTCGCGGATCGACGTGTCGTTCGTGTCGAGATCGATCGCCGTCGGTCCGCCGACCAGCGCGACGTTCGCGCCGAGCTCGCTCGTGAAGGTTGTCCGCAGGTCGCGCACGGTCTGCTCCGCCGCGAGCGAGTCGGCCTCATCCGACAGCGTCGCCACCAGCAGCACGTCACCGTCGACCACCGTCGGCTCAGGCGGCGTGGCGCTCGGCGGACCGGCGAGCGTGTACACCGGGGTGCCGCCTTGCACCGAGACACCGACCTGACCCGAGGCGGTGTCTTTGGCGGTCGCCGCGACGGACTCGACGCCGGGCGCCTTCTCGAGCACGGTCACGGCATCCGCGACGCGATCCTGGGGCACGACGATGTACGCGGGGCTCCCCGACCCCGCGGCGAAGTGCTGCGCGAGGACGTCCTGCCCGTCTCGAGCCTGCGAGGCTCCCAGCACCAGGTCGCTCTGCGGCACGCCGTCGGCCTTGAGCTGCAGCACCCCGACGGATGCCGCGAGCAGCACGACCGTCGAGATGATCCACACCGGCCGCGCGTGGCGCGCGACCAGGCGCGCCTGGCGTCCCCAGAAGCCGCGGACAGGAGCGTTGGGGTCGGTGACGAGACGCTCGGCGTTGTCGCCCGGGTCGCCGTCGGCGCCCTTCGGGATGAACGGCCAGAACGCCGCGCGCCCGAAGATCGCGAGCAGCGCGGGCAGGAAGGTGAGGGCGGACAGCACCGCGAAGGCGATGCCGATCGAGGCGATCGGCCCGAGCGCGCGGTTGCTGGCGAGGTCGCTGAGCAGCAGGCAGAGAAGTCCCGCGATGACCGTGCCGCCCGAGGCGATGATCGGCTCGAAGGCGCCGCGCCAGGCCATGAGCGCGGCATCCCATCGCTTGGCCCCCGTGCCGATCGCTTCGCGGAAGCGTGCCGTGTAGAGCAGGGCGTAGTCGGTGGCGGCACCGATCACGAGGATGAAGAGGATGCCCTGGACCTGTCCGTTGAGCACGAAGATGCCGGCCTTGGCCAGCCACCAGACCGTCAGCAGTGCGACGCACAGGGCGAACGTCGAGGTGAGCAGCACGAGGATGGGCAACAGTGGCGATCGGTAGACGATCACCAGGATGATGAACACGGCGCCGAGCGCGACGGCGAGCAGAATCCCATCGATGCCGAGGAACCCGGCCACCAGATCGGCGGTGAAGCCGGCGGGCCCGGTGACCCAGGCTTCCAGACCCGTCGGCAGGTTCTTCTCGATGCTCTCGCGGAGTGCCGTGACCGTCTCACCGACGTCGCCGGCGGTCGAGATCGGCACAAAGAACTGCACCGCTTCGCCGTCCTCGGACGAAATGGCCGGCGAGACCTGCTCGACGCCGTCGACAGCGGAGATCGTGGTCGCCAGCTCGCTGATCTGGGTGAGCTGCGCGGCGCTCAGCACTCCCTCGCCGGTGACGACGACCACGGCCGGGATGCTGTCGCCGCCGGTGAACTGCGAGAGCCGCTCCTGCACCTGGGTCGACTCCGCCGACGACGGCAGGAACGAGGACTGATCGTTGGTGGCGACCTCGTCGACCTTGCCGAAGTACGGGCCACCGATGGAGCCGCCCACCAACCAGATGAGGACGAGCAGAACAGGGATGCCGATGCGCAGCCAGCGGGTGGGGGTGTCGGTGCGACCAGTCATGTCGCTAGCTTATCTAGTAATAATCCGAGCGCGCCACCCCGATCTGCGGGCGCACGCCGCCCTCAGCCGCGAGCGAAGTAGAGCACCCATCCCGCGACGAGACTGACGACCCCCAACGCGAGCATGCCCGCTGCCGACCACGTGAGCGCGCGCAGTCCGGCGGGCCGCCGCTGCAGGCGCATGCGCCCCTGCCAGCCATGGCGATACCAGATGGATGCCGCGTCGGCGTCGCCGATGACCGCGGCGTCGGACGCAGACAACGGTGCACTGTTGGCGTCACCGTCTGCGTCGAACCAGCGGACGATCGGATCACCGCCGTCACGGTCGATGATGGCCTCCGCCGGCAGCCATGTCCCGTCTGCCGCCCAGGCGACCACGACGGCGATCGCGAGGACGAGGAAGGCACCGAAACCCACCCAGGTGAAGATCTCGATCAGCGCGTCGATCGCGTGATCCATGGGTCTCCCCGATGTCGGTGAAGAAGTGGAGCCGCCTAAGGGAATCGAACCCTTGACCTATTCATTACGAGTGAATCGCTCTGCCGTCTGAGCTAAGGCGGCGCAAGGAGCCGGAGCGCCATGCACGATGATCGATCTTACAGGGTCTCAAGCCTCGTCGCGAACCACGAAGACGACGGCCCCACCCGGGCGGTGTCGCCATGTTACGCAGCGATTCTGCAGCGCAGATGAACTCTGCCTACCGTCGATCAGGCACCGCAACGAGGCGAGCGCGGACAGCCGAGAGATCCCGCGCGATGCGGTGCCCCGATCCACAAGGAGCACCACCATGTCCCGAAAGTCCCTGGCCGCCGTCTTGGCCGTTCCCCTCGCCCTGCTGCTGAGCGCGTGCGCGTCCGGTGCCGCCGCTCCCGCTGACGGCACCGCCGGCGCGCAGGGTCCCGTCCGCATCGGCGTCGTCGGCGCGGGCGACCCGTACTGGCAGACGTACAAGGATGCCGCGGCTGCCGAAGGGATCACCGTCGACATCGTGAACTTCGACGCCTACGACCAGCCGAACCCGGCCCTGTCCGCGGGCGAACTCGACCTCAACCAGTTCCAGCACATCATCTACCTCGCGACCTACAACGTGAAGGCGGGCGACGATCTGGTTCCGGTCGGCGCGACCGCGATCTACCCGCTGGGCCTGTACTCGACGAAGTACAAGAGCGTCGCCGACATCCCCGACGGCGGCACCATCGCCATCCCCAACGACGAATCCAATCAGGCCCGCGCGCTTCTCGTGCTCCAGTCGGCCGGGCTGATCTCGCTCAAGGACGGCGGCTCGATCTTCTCCACCCCCGCCGACATCCAGCCCGGGTCCAAGGCGAAGGTCGAGGCCGTGGCCGCCGACTTCACGGCATCCTCTCTCCCCGATTTCGCCGGAGCCGTCGTCAACAACGACTTCGTCGCGAAGTCCGGACTGACCAAGGACCAGCTTCTCGCGCAGGACGACCCGTCCGATCCCGCGGCCTTCCCGTACATCAACATCT
>ERZ778021.1496-NODE-1496-length-27046-cov-6.768145_pt1 | contig 27046 bp, 26 predicted proteins | sample MGYA00375751_ERZ778021 | MGnify/ENA primary metagenome ERZ778021 (study PRJEB29350, sample SAMN05389814) | bioreactor metagenome | isolation source: Thiocyanate stock bioreactor | place: South Africa: University of Cape Town | collected 2013-08-29 ... | reverse complement strand
GCCAAGCGCGCCGAGAAGAAGTACGGCGTGCCGGCGCGCGAGATCCTGGTCGAGATGGGCCGCCGCGGCATGGTGGGTGGCCAGGAAGACATGATCGAGGACACCGCGCTGACACTATCAAAACAGAAGCTGGTGACGCAGGCTGCAAGCCACTGATCGGCTGGAAAGGTTCATGACCATGGCTCTCGACCCGAAGACGCTCGACCAGCTGGCCGAGCACCTGCACGCCTGCCAGCGCGAGGCGCGCGACACGTTGAAGATCACCGACGCGCACCCGGACATGAGCTGGGACGACGCCTATGCCATCCAGGACCGCATCCTGGCCGCCAAGCTGAAGGCCGGCGCGCGCGTGGCCGGCTACAAGGCGGGCCTGACCTCGCACGCCAAGATGCGCCAGATGGGCGTGACCGACCCGGTGTTCGGCTTCCTGGTCGATGAGTTCATCGTGCCCGAAGGCGGCGAAGTCAAGGTCAGCCAGCTGATCCACCCCAAGGTCGAGCCCGAGATCTGCTTCGTCACCCGCGCCGAGCTCAAGGGCCCGGGCTGCCACATCGGCGCCGTGCTGGCCGCCAGCGATGTGGTGCTGACCGGCATCGAGGTCATCGACAGCCGCTACCGCGACTTCAAGTTCGACTTGAAGAGCGTGGTGGCCGACAACACCTCGGCCTCGCGTTTCGTCGTCGGCGGTCGCGCCGTGGACGCGCGCAGCGTCGACCTGCGCACCACCGGCATCGTGCTCGAAAAGAACGGCCAGGCCGTCGCCCTGGGCGCCGGCGCCGCCGTGCTGGGCCACCCGGCCGCCGCCGTGGCCATGCTGGTCAACCATCTGGGCCGGCGCGGCCAGAGCCTGCCGGCCGGCAGCCTGGTGCTGTCCGGCGGCATCACCGAGGCAGTGGCCGTGCAGGCCGGCGACAACGTGACGCTGCGCGTGCAGGGCATGGGCAGCGTGTCGGTGCGCTTCGTGTGACGCCATGAATCTCGGGCGTCGGCCATCCGGCGCCCACCTTTTCGCCCACCGGAGAACCTCATGAAACGACGCAATTTCATCGCGGCGGCGTCTGCTGCCGCGCTGTCGGCCAGCGCCTGGGCGCAGGACGCCTACCCCAGCCGCCCGGTCAGGCTGATCGTGCCCTTCCCGCCGGGCGGGCCGACCGACATCATGGGCCGCACCGCCGCCAAGGCCATGGGCGAGCGCCTGGGCCAGCAGTTCGTGGTCGAGAACAAGGCCGGTGCCGGCGGCAACATCGGCACCGATGCCGTGGCCAAGGCGGCGCCCGACGGCTACACCATCGGCCTGGCGGCGATCAGCAGCCTGGCGATCGCGCCGCACTTGTACGGCAAACTGCCGTTCAACGTCGGCAAGGATCTGGCGCCCATCGCGCTGGTGGGCACCACGCCCTGCGCCATCATGGCCAACCCGCAGGCCCCGTTCTCCGACCTGAAGGGCCTGATCGCCTACGCCAAGGCCAATCCGGGCAAGTTGAGCTACGCCACCTCCGGCATCGGCACCAGCAACCACCTGGCGACCGAGTTGCTGCAATCGGTGGCCGGCATCCAGCTGACGCACGTGCCCTACAAGGGTTCGAGCCAGATCGTGCCCGACCTGATCTCCGGCACGGTGCTGATGAGCATGGAGAGTTCACTGGCCACCACGCTGCAGCACGTGCGCGGCGGCAAGCTGCGGGCCATCGCGGTGACCTCGGCCAAGCGCTCCAGTGCGCTGCCGGATGTGCCGACGGTGGCCGAGTCGGGCTATCCGGGCTTCGAGGTGGAGACCTGGTTCGGCCTGGTGGCGCCGGCGGCCACGCCCGCCGCCGTCGTGGCCAGGCTGCGGGATGCCTGGGCCGAAGGCGCGAAAGGCGCCGACGCCCAGGCCGCCTTCGACAATATCTCGGCCAACCTGCGCGCCACCACGCCCGCCGAGTTCGGCGCCTTCATCCAGGCCGAGGACAAGCGCTGGGGCGAGCTGATCCGCAAGCTGGGCATCAAGGCCGACTGAGCCGCAAAGGGCGCAAGTCCGGCGTGCGCCGGGCAGCGGGGCCATCGCTCTGTCCGGTGAAAATCGCGCGATGCAAGGCAGGCGGGTAGTGCGACGGATCTGTCTCTGTGCAGCGGCCCTGGCGCTGTACGGCGGAAGCTGGCTTGGCTTGGTGCGGCCTGCGCAGGCCCAGCCGGTCGAACGCGTCGTTCAAGGACAGCCGTGGCTGGCGCGCGCGGGCTTCGTCGTTGACGGCGATTCGCTGTGGGTGCAGCCGGAGGGCGGCGGCAGGCGCGCTCGACTGCGGCTGCAGGGCATCGACGCGCCCGAGCGTTGTCAGCCGGGGGGAGCGCCGGCGCGCGCGGCCCTGCAGGCACTGGTGCAGGGCGAGCGGCTGCACGTGACGGTACATGCGCGGGACCGCTTCGGGCGCCGCCTGGCCAGCGTGCGGCGCCAGCGCGACGGCCTGGACGTGGCGGCGGGCATGGTGGCCCAGGGTTGGGCCTGGAGCGACCGCCAGGGCTGGCGCCGCGGCCGCTACTGGCGCGAGGAGGCGCAGGCCCGCGCGGCCCGGCGCGGCGTGTTCGCCACCGCCGATGCCGAATCGCCGGCGGAGTTCCGGCGCCGCCACGGGCCGTGCGGCACCGCGCGGTCTGGGGCCGCATTGACACCGAAACAACTATAAAAACGATAGCTGTTCGCGCATATCCGACAGGCGGTGCGGCCCTGATGGATGCCCGGCAACGACGACCGGCGTCAAGGCGCGAGCTGCAAGGACGAGCGCAGCGTCTGGGTCTCTGACGTGCAGTCCGCGGCCGGCGGCACCTGGCCGGCGGCGCGTGCCCGCACCACTTCCTTCCTCGCGGCCGCCAACTGGGCCTGGAAAATCTCATTGACCCGCAGTCGCGCCACGGTGGCGGCGCCAATCACGCGGCCGGCCTCGATGTCGCTCTTCCAGTGCACGCCACAGATACCGCGGCTCTGGCCAAAGGCGCGTCCGCGCAGCAGCAGGGCGTCGGCGCGCTCCGGCGCCAGCTCGGTCAGCACCAGGGCCCAGGCCCAGCCGAGCGCGGCATGGCCGGATGGGTAGCTGCCGTCCTTGCTCAGGGCCGCCTCCTCGGCGGGGGTGCAGGTGGGGGCGCTGAATGCCACGAACGGGCGCGTGCGCTTGTACTGGTCCTTGGCCTTGTAGGTGGCCAGACCAGCGTCGGTCAGCGTGCGCCGCAGCAGCATGTTCAGGTGGGGCGTGGTCTGTTCGGAAACCGTGACACCCAGGGCACAGGCAAAGGCGCCGGCCGTCTGCGGGAACTTCAGGTTGGCATCGCGTGTGGCCAGCGCGCCTCTCGGTCCCTTCTGCATGGCCGTCAGTTGCCGGAATGCGTCGGCATCGTCGGCATGGGCCGGCGTGCCTTCGGCGGGCGGAGGTGGCAGCAGTGCCAGGCTGTCGGGCAGCTCCTCGCGGCCGAGGTAACCCTTGAGGTAGCCCGCCCCGGGGCGCAGTTCGCCCACCTCGGCGGGGGAAACCGGCGCGTGCGGCGTACTGGTGCACGCGCCGAGCAATGTGATCGCGGTCAGAGCCGCTGCGGCGGAACGGATGGCAGGGTGCATGGGTGTCTCCTGTGATGGTGCTGGCGGGTTCGGCCGCTGCGGCCTGCTGGCAGTGTAGCGGCGTGCCATTTACCGGCCGAGCATCCTTCGGACACTATCAAATGAATAGCTTCTGCCGCAATACTGGTGTGCTATAGACGATTTTTTTATTGTGTATCCTGCGATCATTGAAGAGAATCGACACGGTCGGCGCAGGCGCCTTGAATCTCGGACAGTCCGCCCCATTTGATGGGCAATTCGGAGGTTTTCATGCGCCTAGACAAACTCACCACCAAGTTCCAGGAGGCCCTCGCCGACGCCCAGTCGCTGGCGCTGGGCCATGACCACGCCTACATCCAGCCCGAGCACCTGCTGGCGGCCATGCTGCTGCAGGAAGACGGCCCGCGCTCGCTGCTGGCGCGCGCCGGCGTCAACGTGGCGGCGCTGGCCCAGGCGGCGGATGCCGCCGTCAAGCGCCTGCCGCAGGTGCAGGGCCAGGAGCAGGTGCAGCCCAGCCCCGACCTGATGAAGCTGCTGCAGGCCACCGAGAAGGAGGGCATCAAGCGCGGCGACCAGTTCATCGCCAGCGAGATGTTCCTGCTGGCGCTGGCCGACGCCAAGGGCGAGGCCGCCCGCATCGCCAAGGAAGCCGGTCTGGCGCGCAAGGCGCTGGCGACCGCCATCGACGCCGTGCGCGGCGGCCAACCCATGGACAGCGCCGAGGGCGAGGGCCAGCGCGAGGCGCTGAAGAAATACACGCTCGATTTGACCGAGCGCGCGCGCCAGGGCAAGCTCGACCCGGTCATCGGCCGCGACGACGAGATCCGCCGCACCATCCAGGTGCTGCAGCGGCGCAGCAAGAACAACCCGGTGCTGATCGGCGAGCCGGGCGTGGGCAAGACCGCCATCGTCGAAGGCCTGGCGCAGCGCATCATCGCGGGCGAGGTGCCCGAGAGCCTCAAGGGCAAGCGCGTGCTGGTGCTGGACATGGCGGGGCTCCTGGCGGGCGCCAAGTTCCGCGGCGAGTTCGAAGAGCGGCTCAAAGCCGTGCTCAAGGAGGTGGCGCAGGACGAGGGCCGCATCATCCTCTTCATCGACGAGCTGCACACCATGGTCGGCGCGGGCAAGGCCGAGGGCGCGATCGACGCGGGCAACATGCTCAAGCCGGCGCTGGCGCGCGGCGAGTTGCACTGCGTGGGCGCGACCACGCTGGATGAATACCGCAAGTACATCGAGAAGGACGCGGCGCTGGAGCGGCGCTTCCAGAAGGTGCTGGTGGGCGAGCCCAGCGTGGAAGACACCATCGCCATCCTGCGCGGCCTGCAGGAGCGCTACGAGGCGCACCACGGCGTCGACATCACCGACCCGGCCATCGTGGCCGCGGCGGAACTGAGCCACCGCTACATCACCGACCGCTTTTTGCCCGACAAGGCGATCGACCTGATCGACGAGGCCGCGGCCAAGATCAAGATCGAGATCGACTCCAAGCCCGAGGTGATGGACAAGCTGGATCGCCGCATGATCCAGCTCAAGATCGAACGCGAGGCGGTGAAGAAGGAAAAGGACGAGGCCTCGCAAAAGCACCTGGCGCAGATCGAGGACGACCTGGCCAAGCTGGAGAAGGAATACGCCGACCTGGACGAGATCTGGCGCGCCGAGAAAGCCAGCGCCCAGGGCAGCGAGCAGGTGCGCAAGGAGATCGAGCAGATCAAGTTCCAGATCCAGGAAGCCACGCGCAAGGGCGACTTCAACCACGTCGCCGAGTTGCAGTACGGCAAGCTGCCGGCGCTGGAAAAGCAGCTCAAGGAAGCGCAGGCCAGCGAAGAGGGTGCCGAGGCCCAGGCCAAGGCGCACAAGCTGCTGCGCACGCAGGTCGGCGCCGAAGAGATCGCCGAGGTGGTCAGCCGCGCCACCGGTATCCCCGTCAGCAAAATGATGGAAGGCGAGCGCGACAAGCTGCTGAAGATGGAAGATGCGCTGCACGAGCGCGTGGTGGGACAGAACGAGGCCATCGACGCCGTGGCCAACGCCATCCGCCGCTCGCGCTCGGGCCTGTCGGACCCGAACCGGCCGCTCGGCTCCTTCCTGTTCCTCGGCCCCACGGGCGTGGGCAAGACCGAGCTGACCAAGGCGTTGGCGGGCTTCCTGTTCGACAGCCAGGACCACATGGTGCGCATCGACATGAGCGAGTTCATGGAAAAGCACAGCGTGGCCCGCCTGATCGGCGCGCCGCCCGGCTACGTCGGCTACGACGAGGGCGGCTACCTGACCGAGGCGGTGCGGCGCAAGCCCTACAGCGTGGTGCTGTTCGACGAGATCGAAAAAGCCCACCCGGACGTGTTCAACGTGCTGCTGCAGGTGCTGGACGATGGCCGCCTGACGGACGGCCAGGGGCGCACGGTGGACTTCAAGAACACCGTGCTCATCATGACCAGCAACATCGGCAGCCCGATGATCCAGAGCATGGCGGGCCAGCCGTACGAGGAAGTCAAGGACGCGGTGTTCGGCGAGCTGAAGAACCACTTCCGCCCCGAATTTCTGAACCGGATCGACGAGATCGTGGTGTTCCACGGTCTGGATGCAACGCAGATCGGCGCCATCGCCAAGATTCAGCTCAAGGTGCTGGCCGAGCGAATGGCCCGGATGGACCTGTCGCTGAAAGTGTCGGACCAGGCACTGGCCGAGCTGGCCAAGGTCGGCTTCGATCCGGTGTTCGGCGCGCGGCCGCTCAAGCGCGCCATCCAGCAGCGCATCGAGAACCCGCTGTCCAGGCTGATCCTGGAGGGCAGGTTCCCGCCCAAGACCGAGATCAACGTCAGCGTCGATCCGATCAAGGACCCGGGCGTATTCACCTTCAGCGCCCACGCGGGCTGAGCCCTGGAGGGGCCCAGCCAGGCCCATCGACGCCGGCCCGTGCCGGCGTCGGCCATTTGATCGGTTACAACCCCGTCTGCCACCAAGGAACTGAGCGCCATGACGTCTTCGCTTTCGACCCAGGAGATCTTCGAGCGCGCCCGTGCCGCCAGCCGCCAGTCGGCCGAGGTGCCGCTGGCCCAGCGGCATGACCGCCTGGCGCGCCTGCAGCGCCTGCTGGACGAAAACGAGGCGGCCTTGGCGGCGGCGGTGGATGCCGACTTCGGCGGGCGCGGCGCGCGCCTGACCGAAATCGCCGACCTGTTCCTGCTGCGCGGCATGCTGGGCGATCTGCGGCGCCACCTGGGGCGCTGGTCGCGCCCGCGCCGGGCGCGCACGCCGCTGTACCTGATGCCGGGGCGTGGCCACATCCAGCGCCAGCCGCTGGGCGTGGTGGGCATCATCGGGCCGTGGAACTACCCGCTGCAACTGACGCTGGGGCCGGCGGCGACGGCGCTGGCCGCTGGCAACCGGGTGCTGCTCAAGCCCAGCGAGCTGACCCCGCGCAGCAGCGCGCTGATGGCCGAGCTGGTGGCGCGCCACTTCGCGCCCGAGGAGTTCCACGTCGTGCTGGGCGGCCCCGATGTGGCGGCCGAATTCGCGGCGCTGCCGTTCGATCACCTGTTCTTCACCGGCTCCACCGCCGTTGGCCGCAAGGTGGCCGAGGCGGCGGCCCGGAACCTGACACCCACCACGCTGGAGCTGGGCGGCAAGTCGCCCTGCATCGTCGATGCGTCCTGCACCGACCTGGAGGGTGTGGCGCTCAAAATCGCCCACGGCAAGCTGCTCAACGCCGGCCAGACCTGCATCGCGCCCGACTACCTGCTGCTGCCGCGCGGGCGCGAGCAGGCGTTTGCCCAGGCCTACCAGGCGGCCGTGGCCCGGTTGTTTCCGTTCATCGAGGGCAACGCCGACTATGCGGCCATCGTCAGCGAGCGGCACCACGCGCGCCTGCTGGCGCTGCTGGACGAGGCGCGCGCCGCCGGGGCCACGGTGCAGGACATGGGCCCGCCCGCCGGCGGTGCGGGCAGTGACACCAGCCGCCGCATGCGGCCCACGCTGGTGCTGGGTGCCGCGCCGGCGCTGCGCCTGCTGCAGGAGGAGATCTTCGGCCCCATCCTGCCGGTGCTGCCCTGCGACACGCCGCGGCAGGCGATCGAGCTGATCAACGCCGCCCCGCGCCCGCTGGCGCTGTACTGGTTCGGCAACGATGCGGCGGCGCGCGATCAGGTGCTGCAAGGCACGGTGAGCGGCGGCGTCACCGTCAACGACACGCTGATGCACATCGCCCACGAGGGCCTGCCCTTTGGTGGCGTGGGCGACAGCGGCCTGGGCGCCTACCACGGCGAGACGGGTTTCCTGCGCTTCACGCACGAGAAGAGCGTGTTCGTGCAGTCGCGCTGGGCCATGGGGCAGCTGCTGTACCCACCGTATGGCGAGCGCTTCGCGCGCGTGATGTCGATGATTCGCCGGCTGCTCTGAAGCAGCTATCGTTTGTATAGCTGCTTGCGCCTGCCAGGCGGGCGCTGGAGCCGGATTTCTTCCAAATCCCCAGGGTGCGACCCGGCGCCGCAGCGGGTGCGGGCGCGTCTGGCCGCAAAGGCGTAACATGCGCGCCCATGTCTTCTTCTGCCGTCTCCGCGGCCTCCGGTCCGCTGCCCGTCGTGCCTTTGCGCGAGGACGCGAAAGTGATCGGCCTGGTGGGCCTGGCGCATGCCAGCTCGCACTTCTCGCACCTGCTGCTGCCGCCGCTGTTCCCGGTGTTCGCGACCGAATTCGGGCTGTCGTTCTCGCAACTCGGCCTGCTGATGTCGGTGTTCTTCGTCATTTCCGGCGCCGGGCAGGCGATGTCCGGTTTCCTGGTCGACAAGGTGGGCGCGCGGCCCGTGCTGTTCAGCTCGTTCGTGTGCTTCATCCTGGCTAGCCTGTCGGGCTACTTCGCCCACAGCTACGCGGGCCTGATGCTGGTGGCGGTGTTCGCCGGCTTGGGCAACGCGCCGTTTCATCCGGTGGACTTCAGCATCCTCAACCACCGGGTGTCGGCGCCGCGCCTGGGCTACGCCTTCAGCGCCCACGGGCTGTCGGGCAATCTGGGCTGGGCGCTGACGCCGGTGTTCCTGCTGTTCTTCACCGAGTTGTCGGGCTGGCGCAGCGGCTACCTGGCGGCGGCACTGATGTACGCGGGCATTCTGGCCCTGCTGGTGTTCAAGCGCGCGCACCTGCGGACCGAAGCCGTGGTGCACCACGCGCATGGCGCCCCTCACGCGTCGGGCGCCGGCTTTCTGCGCCTGCCGGTGGTGTGGTGGTGCTTTGCCTTCTTCCTGCTGTCCACGCTCACCCTGGCCGTGGTGCAGAGCTTCGCCTCGCCAATCATGAAGGCCATGCACGGCGTCAGCTTCGAGGCGGCGACGACCATGATCACCGCCTACATGCTGTGCGGCGCGTTCGGCATGCTGGTGGGCGGCTTCGTGGCCGCGCGCATCCCGGCGGCGTCCGACCGCGTGGTGGCCTGGGCCATGGGCGCGGGCGCGCTGCTGATCGTGGTGACGGCCACCGGCTGGCTGGGCGGCTTCGGCTCCATGGCGGTGCTGGCCGGCACCGGCTTTGCCGTCGGCGTGGGCGGCCCCAGCCGCGACCTGATGATCAAGAAGGCCACGCCCAAGGGCGCCACCGGGCGCATCTACGGCACGGTGTATTCGGGGCTGGACATCGGCTTTGCCATCGGCCCGCTGATCTACGGCATCTTCATGGACCGCGGCATGTACGCCACCACGCTGGTGCTGGCCGGGGTGTTCCTGGCGCTGTCGGTGGTGGCGGCGCTGGGGGTGGGGCGGCGCACGCCCAGCGCCTGAAGTGCCGCACAATGCCGCGATGACTTCGCGTATCGCCGGCCACCTGCTTGTCGAATGCCTTCTGGCCCAGGGCGTCACCCATGCCTTTGGCGTGCCGGGCGAGAGCTACCTGGCGGTGCTGGACGGCTTCCACGCGCATCGCGAGCGCATTGAGTTCGTCATCTGCCGGCAGGAGGGCGGCGCCGCCTTCATGGCTGAGGCGCACGGCAAGCTGACCGGGCGACCGGGCGTGTGCTTCGTCACCCGCGGGCCGGGAGCCACCAATGCCAGCATTGGCGTGCACACGGCGGCGCAGGATTCGACGCCCATGGTGCTGTTCGTGGGCGACGTGGCCAGCGACCAGCGCGACCGCGAGGCCTTCCAGGAGGTGGACTACGGCGCCTTCTTCGGCGCCTTCGGCATGGCCAAGCGGGTCGAGCGCGTCGACCGCGCCGAACGCCTGCCCGAATACGTGGCGCGCGCCTTTGCCACCGCGCTCAACGGCCGCCCCGGCCCGGTGGTGCTGGTGCTGCCCGAAGACATGCTGACCGAGCCGGTGCCGGACGCGCTGCAAGCTGCGCCGCGCTGGCAGGCGCCCGCCTGGCAGCCCGACGCGGCCGCCCTGGCGCGCCTGCTGGAGCTGCTGCGGTCGGCGCAGCGGCCGTTCGTCATCGCCGGCGGCAGCAGCTGGACGCCCGAGGGCGCACGTCACTTGCAGGCCTTTGCCGAAGCCTGGCAGCTGCCGGTGGGCACGGCGCTGCGCTTTCAGGACAGCTTCGACAACCACCACCGGCTGTACGCCGGCGATGTCGGCATTGCCATCAACCCGCGGCTGGCCGAGCGCATCCGCCAGGCCGACCTGGTGCTGGCCCTGGGCCCGCGCCTGGGCGAGATGACCACCAGCGGCTACACGCTGCTGCAGGTGCCCAGGCCGCACCAGCGCCTGATCCACGTGCACCCCGGGGCCGAGGAGCTGGGGCGGGTGTATCAGCCCGATCTGGCCTTGTGCGCCAGCCTGCCGGCCATGGCCGCCGCGCTGGCGGCGCAGCCGGCGCCGGCAGACGTGCCCTGGCGCGACTGGGCGGACGGCGCCCACGCCGACTACCTGGCCAACCTGCTGCCGCAGGCGCTGCCCGGCCCGGTGGACATGGCGGCCGTCATCCAGACCCTGCAGCGCCTGCTGCCGCCGGACGCGGCGCTGGCCAACGGGGCCGGCAACTTCGCCAGCTGGGCGCATCGCTTCTTCCGCTACCACGGCCTGGGCAAGGGCCTGAAGACCCAGCTGGCGCCCACCAGCGGCGCCATGGGCTACGGCGTGCCAGCGGCCATTGCCTGCGCCATCACCACCGGCCGGACGGTGGTGGCGCTGACGGGCGACGGCGACTTCATGATGACCGGGCAGGAGCTGGCCACCGCCCGCCAGTACGGTGCGCGGCTCGTCGTGGTGCTGCTCAACAACGGCGTGTACGGCACCATTCGCATGCACCAGGCGCGCGAGTACCCGCATCGCCAGGCCGGCTCAATGCTGACCAACCCGGACTTCGTCCGGCTGGCCGAAAGCCACGGCCTGGCCGGCGAGCGGGTGGAGCGCACCGAGCAGTTCGAGCCGGCGCTGCGCGCCGCGCTGGCACGGCCCGGCAGCACCCTGATCGAGATCGCCCTGAGCGAGCAGGTGATCACCACCCGCACTACGCTGGAGGCGATCGAAAATCGCGGTGGCCAGCGCTGATGTTGCTTTTGATTTGATAGCTGCTGGCGCTTGCTGATCGGTCGTTTCAGGGCAAATCAACCATAAAAAAACCGGCCCGAAGGCCGGTTTGTGGCTGGCCCGTGCAGGCCTTGCTTCGATCAGGACAGATGGTTGCTGATCAGCTTGGTCATCTCGAACATGGTGACCTGGGCCTTGCCGAAGATCGGCTTGAGCTTGGCGTCGGCGTTGATGTTGCGCTTGTTGACGCTGTCCTGCAGCTTGTTGGCCTTGATGTACTCCCACACCTTCTTGGTCACCTCGGTGCGCGGCAGCGGCTTGCTGCCGATCACGGCGGCCAGTTCGGCGCTGGGCGTCATGGCCTTCATGAAGGCGGCGCTGGGCGCGCGCTTCTTGGCCGGGGCGGCTTTCTTTGCCGGCGCGGCGGTCTTGGCAGGGGCCGCCTTCTTGGCGGGTGCGGCCTTCTTGGCCGGCGCTTTCTTTGCAGTTGCCATGGTTGCTGATCCTTTGGTGTTGAGAACTAGACGGTTGCGTGCCAGCGTCACTGCTTGCACCACTGGCTGAAGCGCATGCTACTGGATAAGTAGCACGCTTCCAAGGGGGAAAAGCGGTATTTCCCTCGGAGATGTTGCTTTTTTTCAGTGCCATGAACCCCTGCCGATCCGGTCGCTGGCGGCGCGGGCGCTGGCCGTTGCTCGCCGGCCGTGACGGGGCGTCTGGGGGCCGTCCGTTATCCTTGGCGGCAGTGCCGCCCGCTGTGGTGGTTTTTTTCATGCCACGCTCCAGCCGGACCCACCGCCATGACGATCTCCCGTTTTTCCACCTGCGACCTGTGCGATGCCCACGAAGGCGACACCAGCGGCGCGTTTCGTGTGCTGCCGCCGGTGTTCCATGATTTCGGTGTCGTGGCGCCGTTCTGCGGCGCGGTGCACACGCTGCGCGCCTGGGAGGACAACTCGCGGGTGCGCGAGGCGGTCAATGCGCCGGGCGAGGGCCGGGTGCTGGTGATCGACGGCGGCGGCTCGCTGCGCCGGGCGCTGGTGGGCGGCAACCTGGCCGTGGCCGCCGCCAGGAACGGCTGGGCCGGCATCGTGGTCGACGGCTGCGTGCGCGATGTGGCCGAGCTGCGCGCCGCCGGCATCCCGATTCGCGCCCTGGCGCTGATGCCGCTGCGTACCGAAAAGCGCGGCGAAGGCCAGGCCGGCGAGCCGGTGCGCATCCAGGGCCTGTGGGTGCGCCCGGGCGACTGGCTGTACGCCGACGCGGACGGCATGGTGGTGGCCGACCGCTCGCTGCTCTGACGCACGCCAGGGGGCGGCGTTGGGCGTTGGGCGTTGAGCGTTGGGCGTTGGGCGTTGGGCGTTGGGCGTTGGGCGTTGAGCGTTGAGCGTTGAGCGTTGACAGATGGGCGCGACCGTGAACGTTCCGGTATTCCCGCCGAACGCTCAACGCCGAACGCTCAACCTCTTCTCAGCGCTCAACCCCGAGGGCAAGGTAGCTAGCAGCACGCCGGCCAGCGCCACGCCGTAGGCCATCAGTTGCAGCGGGCTCAGCCGCTCGCCCAGGACCAGCACACCGACCGCGGCGGCGCTGATCGGCAGCAGCACGGTGAACACGCCGGCCTGCGCCGCGGGCACGCTCTTCAGGCCGGTCATCCACAGCCACACGGTCCACATGCAGGCGGCCAGGGCGTAGAACAGCAGCAGCAGCCAGATGCCCGGCGTCACGGCGCCGAAGTCGAAGCCCCAGGCCAGCCACAGGCCGAACGGCGTGCTGAGCGCAAAGCCCCACAGGTTGATCAGTGCCGTGATGCGGCGCGGCGACAGCTGGCCGGTGAGTGCCTTGCCGATCACCGCGTAGCTGGCCTCGCACAGCACGGCACCCACCAGCAGCAGGTTGCCCAGCCAGCGCAGATCGCCGGTGCTGGATGAGTCCAGCGCTTGTGTGGCGTGCGGCGCCAGCTCCTGTTTCGATAGCGACACGAGAGCGATCCCGAGCACCGCACACGCCACGCCGACCCACACGCGCGGGGCCACGCGCTCGCGCAGGAACAGCCACGACAGCACCGCCACCGCCGCCGGGATGGCGGCCATGATGACTCCGGCCGACACCGCCGTGGTCAGCTTGACGCCGCTGATCATGCACAGCGTGAACAGGAAGTTGCCGAGAAAGGATTCGAGAAACAGCAGGCCGCGCATGCGGCCGGTCAGTGGTGGCTCGTCGGCCGGCTTGCGCAACCAGTGCAGCATGGCCACACCGCCGATGCCAAAGCGCAGCCAGGCCAGCAGCAGCACCGGAAACACCGCCGCCAGCGGCTTGGACAGCGCCACGTAGCTGCCCACCAGGCTCATCGACAGGGCCAGGCAGGCGTAGGCCAGGGGACGGGGCAGGGCGGTCGTGGCAGGCACGTGGGCGAAGCGAGGGCGGCGGGTGCGGTGGCGCGACTATACGGTGGCGTTCGGTCCCGGCCGCGGGACACGGTGGTGCCATGGATATCGCACGCGGATGGGCAGGGCGGGTGGCCATCGCGGCGTGCCGCGCATCAATTTCGTCATATAAAAACGACTCACTGCATTGTAAAAATGACAATGGTGCAGCGCCGCATAATTTCTCAATATGAAAGATAAATTTCCACATTACGGTTCAGTATCAATAAGCTATTGATTTGTATGAACATATTTTTTGTCTTGTATAAGACATAAGAATCGATGGCGGTCTTATACAAGAGTATGATGACGGTCAACGGCAGCGGCGGACAGGGTCCCTCACGGAGGCCCGCCACCCGGTCGGAACCACTTTTTTTGACTCACCACGGAGCTATTCATGCCGAACACCAACGAGCAACTCAGCCGCGAGCAGCAGATCGCCGCCCTCGAAAAGGACTGGGCCAGCAACCCGCGCTGGAAGGGCGTCAAGCGCGGCTACAGCGCCGCCGACGTGGTGCGCCTGCGCGGCAGCCTGCCGATCGAGCACACCCTGGCCAAGCGCGGCGCTGAAAAGCTCTGGCGCCTGGTCAATGGCGATGCCAAGAAGGGCTACGTCAACGCCTTCGGCGCCATCACCGCCGGCCAGGCCATGCAGCAGGCCAAGGCCGGTCTGGAGGCCGTGTACCTGTCGGGCTGGCAGGTGGCCGCCGACGGCAACACCAGCGAGACCATGTACCCCGACCAGTCGCTGTACGCCTACGACTCGGTGCCCACGATGGTGCGCCGCATCAACAACACCTTCAAGCGCGCCGACGAGATCCAGTGGGGCCGCGGCATCGGCCCTGGCGACAAGGACTTCATCGATTACTTCCTGCCCATCGTGGCGGACGCCGAGGCCGGCTTCGGCGGCGTGCTCAACGCCTTCGAGCTGATGAAGAACATGATCGCCGCCGGCGCGTCGGGCGTGCACTTCGAAGACCAGCTGGCCGCCGTCAAGAAGTGCGGCCACATGGGCGGCAAGGTGCTGGTGCCCACGCAAGAGGCTTGCGAGAAACTGATCGCCGCGCGCTTTGCCGCCGACGTGATGGGCGTGTCCACCATCGTGCTGGCGCGTACCGACGCCGAGGCCGCCAACCTGATCACCAGCAACCATGACGCCAACGATCAGCCCTTCCTGACCGGCGAGCGCACGCAAGAAGGCTTCTACCGCGTCAAGAACGGCCTGGAGCAGGCCATCAGCCGCGGCGTGGCCTACGCGCCGTACGCCGACCTGGTGTGGTGCGAGACCGGCACGCCCGACCTGGGTTTTGCCCGCGAGTTCGCCCAGGCCGTGCATGCCGCCTGTCCCGGCAAGCTGCTGTCCTACAACTGCTCGCCGTCCTTCAACTGGAAGAAGAACCTGGACGATGCCACCATCGCCAGGTTCCAGGACGAGCTGTCGGCGCTGGGCTACAAGTACCAGTTCATCACGCTGGCCGGCATCCACAGCAACTGGTACAACACCTTCAAGTTCGCCCACGCCTACGCGCGCGGCCAGGGCATGAAGCACTACGTGGAAATGGTGCAGGAGCCGGAATTCGCCGCGCGCGAACTGGGCTACACCTTCGTGTCGCACCAGCAGGAAGTGGGCGCGGGCTACTTCGACGACGTGACCACCGTGATCCAGGGTGGCTCGTCCAGCGTCAAGGCCCTGACCGGTTCGACCGAGGAAGAGCAGTTCCACTGATCGGCGCGTGAAGGCCGACCGGCTGGCGCCGGTCGGCGAGGAGACCAGGAAAGCCACGGCATGCCGTGGCTTTTTTTGCGGCCCATCGGCGGCGCCGCGCGGCCGGTTGCGGCACACTGGGCGTTTGCGATTCGCCCTGGAGGACGACCCATGATCACTGCCCTGGTCCAGTTCAGTCTGCCCGCGCCGCTGAGCGTTGAGCAGGCGCGCGCCATCTTTCGCGGCACCGCGCCGCGCTACCTGGGCATGCCGGGGCTGGTGCGCAAGTACTACGTGCTGTCGGAAGACGGCCGCACGGCCGGCGGGGTCTACCTGTGGCAGACACGGGCCGACGCCGAGCGGGTCTATACCGACGAATGGCGCCAGTTCGTGCGTGACAAATACGGCAGCGCCCCGCAGCTGAGCTACTTCGAGACGCCCGTGCTGGTTGACAACGCCACGGGCCAGATCACCGCCGACGCTTGAGGCGGGGTGCAGTGTCCTGTTTGCTATTAATATGATATCTGTCAGCGCACATCCATCAAGCGCTGACGGCTGGTCAGCGTATCCAGCCGCCGCCCTGCAGGTACCAGCCGCCGCGCGGCGACCGGCTCCAGCGGTGCGGCGCGTAGTGGTAACCGGGCCGGGGCCGTTCATAGCGGCCGGGCACCCAGACATGGCGGTGGCCACTCCAGTTCCAGTAGCCGCCAATCCAGATGGCGCCGGGGTAGGGCAGCGGCGGCTGAACCTCGTAGTACGGCGCGGGCGGCGCCACGGGGGCGTAGACGGTGGTCTGTGTCGGCGCGCCACCCGGGTCGGCATAGACCGCGCCGGGCATCGGCGCCACCACGCAACCGGCCAGCGCCGCGGCGCCGGCCAGCCATGCCGCGAGCAGCACGCGGCGCGAAGGGGGTGGTTTCGTCAGGCTCATGGCAGAGGGCTCCTTGGTGATGCGGGTCCGGCCGCGTCCCGCTGAGTCTTTCAACGGCTCGCGGCGCGCCGGGGTCGACCGGCGGTGCGCCTGGTCACCCGGTTTTACCTCGCGTTCACACGCGCGGCGACCAGCCGAAGGAAATCCGATGGTTCAGGTAAAATGATGAACTTGCCGGGCGGCGCCGCAGCCCGTGGCGCCCACGATCCATAAGAGCAGGAAAGGCACTTTCGGTTATGACACCGCGAACTACATCCTCCAGGAGCGGGTTCTAGGCCAATAGCTGTGTTGACCGTGTCTGCCCTGCGGGGCATGCTACAAAAAACATACTGAAAGCGCGGCCAATCCCGCGCTTTTTTCATGGCCCGCGGGCCATCGCCCCGATTGCACGACTTTTCAGAGGTACTTCATGCTTGAGATCACGCTTCCCGATGGCTCGCGGCGCCAGTACCCCGGCCCGGTGACGGTGGCCGAGGTGGCCGAGTCGATCGGTTCCGGCCTGGCCAAGGCGGCGCTGGGCGGCAAGGTGGACGGCCAGCTGGTGGACACCAGCTTCCGCATCGAGCACCCGGCGCAGCTGGCCATCGTGACGGCCAAGGACGCCGAAGGGCTGGAGATGATCCGCCACTCCACGGCCCACCTGCTGGCCTACGCGGTGAAGACGCTGTTCCCGGAGGCGCAGGTCACCATCGGCCCGGTGATCGACAACGGCTTTTACTACGACTTCAGCTACAAGCGCCCCTTCACGCCCGATGACCTGGTGGCCATCGAGAAACAGATGGAAGCGCTGGCCGCCCAGGACGAGCCGGTGGTGCGCCGCGTGCTGCCGCGCGACGAGGCGGTCGAGTACTTCAAGGGCCTGGGCGAGCACTACAAGGCCGAGATCATCGCCAGCATCCCGAGCAACGAAGACGTCAGCCTGTATCGCGAGGGCGCCTTCGAGGACCTGTGCCGCGGCCCGCACGTGCCCAGCACCGGCAAGCTCAGGCATTTCAAGCTGATGAAGGTGGCCGGCGCCTATTGGCGGGGCGATCACCGCAACGAGATGCTGCAGCGCATCTACGGCACGGCCTGGGCCACCAAGGAGGAGCTCAGGGCCTACCTGACCATGCTCGAGGAGGCCGAAAAGCGCGATCACCGCCGGCTGGGTCGCGAGTTGGACCTGTTCCACATCGACGAGCACGCACCCGGCACGGTGTTCTGGCACCCCAAGGGCTGGACCGTGTGGCAGGAGGTCGAGCAGTACATGCGCCGCGTCTACCGCGACAACGGCTACCACGAGGTCAAGGGCCCGCAGATCCTGGACAAGACGCTGTGGGAAAAGACCGGCCACTGGGACAAGTACCGCGAGAACATGTTCGTCACGGAGTCGGAAAAGCGCGACTACGCGCTCAAGCCGATGAACTGCCCTGGCCATATCCTGATCTACAAGCAGGGCGTCAAGAGCTACCGCGACCTGCCGCTGCGTTACGGCGAGTTCGGCAACTGCCATCGCAACGAGCCCTCGGGCGGCCTGCACGGCATCATGCGCGTGCGCGGCTTCACGCAGGACGACGGCCACATCTTCTGCACCGAGGAGATGATCCAGTCCGAAGTGACGGCCTTCACCAAGCTGCTGCAGAAGGTCTACAAGGACTTCGGCTTCAGCGACATCATCTACAAGCTGTCGACGCGCCCCGAGGCGCGCATCGGCAGTGAGGAAAGCTGGGACAAGGCCGAGGCCGCGCTGGCCGACGGCCTGCGCGCGTCGGGCTGCGAATTCACCTACCTGCCGGGCGAGGGCGCGTTCTACGGCCCCAAGATCGAATACACCCTGAAGGACGCGCTGGGCCGCGAGTGGCAGTGCGGCACCATCCAGGTGGACCCGAACATGCCCGAGCGGCTGGACGCCGAATACGTCGGCGAAGACGGCGCGCGGCATCGCCCCATCATGCTGCACCGCGCCATCGTCGGCAGCCTCGAGCGCTTCATCGGCATCCTGATCGAGCAGCACGCCGGCGCGTTGCCAGTGTGGCTGGCGCCGGTGCAGGTGGTGGTGACCGGCATCACCGACGCACAGGCCGACTACGCCCGGAACGTGGCGAAAACGCTGCGAAATCAAGGGTTTAGGGTCGAAACTGACCTGCGCAACGAGAAGATCACGTATAAAATACGCGAGCATTCGTTGCAAAAGCTGCCCTACATCCTGGTCGTCGGCGACAAGGAACGGGAAGCTGGTGCTGTCGCGGTGCGTGCCCGAGGCAATGTTGACCTCGGCGTGATGTCTCTCGAAGCCTTTGCCAAACGCATCGGCGAAGACATCGCCTCCAAAGCCTGATTTTCATCAAAAACAGCTCTGGTCGGCATGCGGCGCGCGGCGTTCGCTATTTTTTGCATAGCATCTTGACGTGAGGGATTTCAACCATCGCTACCAATTTTCGTGACCGCCGCCATCGTGAAGAGCGTGCGCATCGTCTGAACCGAGAAATCATGGCGCCCGAAGTGCGCCTGAATGGTCCCAACAACGAGCCGCTGGGCGTCGTCCCGCTGCAGGAAGCCCTGCGCATGGCGGGCGATCTGGACGTTGATCTGGTGGAGGTGGTGGCCACGGCCAGCCCGCCGGTCTGCCGCCTGATGGACTACGGCAAGTTCAAGTATCAGGAGCAGAAGAAGGCGGCCGAGGCCAAGGCCAAGCAGACGGTCATCGAAATCAAGGAAGTCAAGTTCCGTCCCGGTACCGACGATGGTGACTACAACATCAAGATGCGCAACATCCGCCGCTTTCTGGTCGATGGCGACAAGGTGAAGGTCACGCTGCGCTTTCGTGGCCGCGAGATCACTCACCAGGAACTCGGCTTGGCGCTGCTCGATCGCATCCGTGCCGATTTGGCCGACAGCGTGGTGGTCGAGCAGTTCCCCAAGCTTGAAGGGCGCCAGATGATCATGATGCTGGCACCGGCCCGCAAGAAGGCTGGTGGTGGCGCGGCCGCCAAGCCGGCGACGGAGCAGCAACCCGCTGCTGCCTGAACGGGCTGCACGGAGCATCGGATTTGCCGGGTTCGCCCGGCGAACGGGCAGGTTGCAAGACCTGCCACCAAGAAGTGGCTCGGGGCCAACAAGGGTGCAAAGCCGTTTTGCACACGCCTCGCGAGCACAAGGCAAACAGGAGCATGTCACATGCCCAAAATGAAGACCAAGAGCAGCGCGAAAAAGCGTTTTCGCGTCCGTCCGGGTGGCACCGTCAAGCGCGGTCAAGCCTTCAAGCGTCACATCCTGACCAAGAAGACCACCAAGAACAAGCGCCAGTTGCGTGGTGCGGTGAATGTGCATGAGACCAACCTTGGTCACATGGCGCAGATGCTGCCCTTCGCGGGCCTGTGATCAACTGACGGACAAGGAGAACACATATGCCTCGCGTCAAACGTGGTGTGACCGCCCGCGCGCGTCACAAGAAGGTGCTGGCCCTGGCCAAGGGTTTCCGCGGCCGCCGCAAGAACGTCTTCCGCGTCGCCAAGCAGGCGGTGATGAAGGCGGGCCAGTACGCCTACCGTGACCGCCGCAACAAGAAGCGCGACTTCCGCCGCCTGTGGATTGCCCGTATCAACGCCGCTGCGCGTGAATGCGGCATCACCTACAGCCAGTTCATCAACGGCCTGACCAAGGCCGGGATCATGCTGGACCGCAAGGTGCTGGCCGACATTGCCGTGCACGACAAGGCCGCTTTTGCCGGCATCGTGGAGCAGGCCAAGGCCAAGCTGGCCTGATTCCAGCGCCGGCGCGGTAACTATATTTTTGATAGCTGCTGGCGCTGGCGCTTCCAGGGGTTGAGGCCGATCTGGCTTCAATCCCTTTTTCATTTCCGTATCTCTGCCCGATTGCATCGATGACCACCACCGCCACCGAGGAGCTGCAGGAACTCGTGCACAGCGCCGACAGCAGCTTTGCCCGCGCCGGCACGCCGGCCGAACTGGAAAACGCCAAGGCGCAGTTCCTTGGCAAATCGGGGCGCCTGACCGAGCTGATGAAGGGCATGGGCGCGCTGAGCGTCGACGAGAAGAAGACCCGCGGCGCCGCCATCAACCAGGCCAAGCAGGCCATCGAGTCGCTGCTGACCGCCCGCCGCCAGGCCCTGGCGGACGCTGAACTGACCCGCCAACTGCAGGCCGAGGCGCTCGATGTGACGCTGCCCGGGCGCCAGCGCGGCATGGGTGCGTTGCACCCCATCAGCCTGGCCTGGGAGCGCATCGAGCAGATCTTCGGCAGCATGGGCTTCGACGTCGGCGATGGCCCCGAGATCGAAAACGACTGGTTCAACTTCACCGCGCTCAACAACCCGCCCAATCACCCGGCGCGTTCGATGCAGGACACCTTCTACGTCGATATGAACGACGAGCAGGGCCAGCCGTATTGCCTGCGCACGCACACCAGCCCGATGCAGATCCGCTACGCCACCGCCCACGCGCGCCGGCACGCGGCGGCGCTGGCCGCGGGCCAGATCCCCGAGGTGCGCGTGATCGTGCCTGGCCGCACCTACCGGGTGGACAACGACGCCACCCATTCGCCCATGTTCCACCAGGTCGAGGGCCTGTGGCTGGGCGAGAACGTCAGCTTCAAGGACCTGAAGGTCACCTACCTGAACTTCTGCAAAGCTTTCTTCGAGACCGATGAGCTGATCCTGCGCTTTCGGCCCAGCTACTTCCCCTTCACCGAGCCCAGCGCCGAGATTGACATCCAGTTCCAGTCCGGGCCGCTGGCCGGTCGCTGGCTGGAGGTGTCGGGCTCTGGCCAGGTGCACCCGCAGGTGGTGCGCAACATGGGGCTGGACCCGGAGCGCTTTGTCGGCTTTGCCTTCGGCTCGGGCATCGACCGCCTGGCCATGCTGCGCTACGGCGTCAGCGACCTGCGCCAGTTCTTTGAAGGCGACATCCGTTTCCTGAGCCAATTTCGTTGATCGAGGCCCGGCATGCAGTTTCCCGAATCCTGGTTGCGCAGCTTTTGCAACCCCGCGCTTACCACTCAGCAGCTGGCCGACACGCTCACCATGGGCGGCTTCGAGGTCGAAGAGCTGCGCCCCGTCGCGCCGCCCTTCAGCCAGGTCGTGGTGGGCCGCATTCTGTCGGCCGAGCCGCACCCCAACGCCGACCGCCTGCGCGTGTGCCAGGTCGACGTGGGGCAGGGCGCGCCGCTGAACATCGTCTGCGGCGCACCCAATGCGCGTGCCGGCATCCGGGTGCCGTGCGCCCTGGTGGGCGCGCAGCTGCCGCCCGGTGAGGATGGCAAACCCTTCATCATCAAGCTGGGCAAGCTGCGCGGCGTCGAAAGCCAGGGCATGCTGTGCTCGGCGCGCGAGCTGGGCCTGTCGCAGGACCACGGCGGTCTGCTCGAACTCGCCGCCGATCTGACGCCCGGCACCGACATCCGCAGCGCGCTCGACCTGGACGACACCCTGTTCACGCTCAAGCTCACGCCCAACCTGGGCCATGCGCTCAGCGTCTACGGCGTGGCGCGCGAACTCTCGGCGCTGACCGGCGCGCCCCTCACAACGCCCGCGATCGCCCCCGTGGCCGCCAGCGGCGCCGACCTGCTGCCCGTCACCATCAGCGCGCCCGATCTGTGTGGGCGCTTCTCGGGTCGCGTCATCCGCCATGTCAACACCCGTGCCGCCACGCCGGCCTGGATGGTCGATCGGCTGGCCCGCTGCGGCCAGCGCAGCGTGACGGCGCTGGTCGACATCTCCAACTACGTGATGTTCGAGTACGGCCGGCCCTCGCACATCTTCGACCTCGACAAAATTCATGGTGGCCTGGACGTGCGCTGGGGGCGTGCCGGCGAGACCCTCAAGCTGCTCAACGGCAACACCATCACGGTCGACGAGGCCGTGGGCGTGATCGCCGACGAGCGCGAGGTGGAGTCGCTGGCCGGCATCATGGGTGGCGACGCCACGGCGGTGTCGGACGACACGCGACACGTCTATGTCGAGGCCGCTTTCTGGTGGCCCGACGCCGTGGCCGGCCGCTCGCGCCGCTTCAATTTCGCCACCGATGCGGGGCATCGCTTCGAGCGCGGGGTCGATCCGGCGCTCACGGTGGCGCACATCGAGCGCATCAGCCAGCTCATCGTCGACATCTGCGGCACGCCGCAGACCGTGTGCGGGCCGATCGACGACCAGCAGCCGAACCTGCCGGTGCCCGCGCCGGTCACGCTGCGCGTGGCGCGCGCGGCGCGCATCATCGGCATGCCGCTGACGGCAGCGCAGTGCGCCGACGTGTTCCGTCGCCTGGGCCTGCCGTTCACCGAAGCACCCGGCACCATCACCGTCACCCCGCCGACGTACCGGTTTGACCTGCGCATCGAGGAAGACCTGATCGAGGAGGTGGCGCGCATCGTTGGCTACCAGCAACTGCCGGACACGGCGCCGCTGGCGCCTGTCGTCCCACGCGTGCGCTCGGCCACGCAACGCGGCGCGTTCGCCGTGCGGCGCGCGCTGGCGGCCCTGGGGTACCTGGAAACCATCAATTTCAGCTTCGTCGACGAAAGCTGGGAGCGCCAGCTGGCCGGCAATCCGGATCCGGTGCGCCTGCTCAATCCGATCGCCAGCCAGATGAGCGTGATGCGCTCATCGCTGCTGGGCTCGCTGCTGCAGGTCGTCAAGCACAACACCGATCGCCGGGCCGACCGGGTGCGGGTGTTCGAGCTGGGTCGGGTGTTTCGCCGCGATGCCACCGTGACCACTACCGACAGCAGCGTGCACGGCGTGGCCCAGCCCATGCACGTTGCCGGGGTGGCCTACGGCCCTGCCAACCGGCAAGGCTGGCAGGGCCGCCAGGGCGCGGTCGACTTCTACGACCTCAAGGGCGACGTGGAAGCCCTGCTCAGCCCGCGCCAGCCGGTGTTCGAGCCGGCCGAACACCCCGCGCTGCACCCAGGCCGCAGCGCCCGCGTGCTGCTGGACGGCCAGACGATCGGTTTCCTCGGCGAGCTGCACCCGCGCTGGCGCCAGCAGTGGGAGCTGGCGCAGGCCCCCGTGCTGTTCGAGCTGGCGCTGGATGCCGTGATGCAGCGTGAGCTGCCCCAGGCCCAGCCCGTGTCACGCCAGCAGCCAGTCGAGCGCGACATCGCCGTGGTGCTGCCCGAACAGGTCACGCACGCGGCGCTGATGCAGTCGGTGCACGCGGCGTCCACCGGGGGCCTGCTGCGCTCGGCCACGCTGTTCGACATCTATCGCCCCAAACCCGGCGCCGAAGGGCAGGCCGGCATGACGCCGCAGGAAAAGAGCCTGGCCGTGCGCCTGGTGCTGGCCAGTACGCAGGACACCCTGACCGACGCGCGCATCGACGCCGCCGTGCAGGCTGTGATCGACCGGCTGGCGGCCGACCTGGGCGCCAGGCTGCGCGCCTGAGACCAACCGATCGGGAGAAGCACATGGCCCACGATCAGTCCGACGATGCGCTGTTGCTGGCCGTCGACAGCCTGGAAACCTCGGCGCTGACCAAGGCGCAACTGGCTGAGCTGCTGTTCGAGCAGATCGGCCTGAACAAGCGTGAAGCCAAGGACATGGTCGACGCCTTCTATGCGCTGATCGTCGAGCACCTGATTGCGGGTGACGACGTCAAGCTGTCGGGATTCGGCAACTTCCAGATGCGCGTGAAGGCGCCGCGCCCGGGGCGCAATCCGCGCACCGGCGAGCTGATCCCGATCGCGGCGCGCCGGGTCGTCACGTTCCACGCCAGCCAGAAGCTCAAGGACCAGCTGCAGGCGGCGGCCGAGGTCACGGGTCGGCGCGACGACACGACCTGAAGGGAGCCGCGCGGTGTGCCCCCTGTTTCGGGGGGTGTTGGTGCGTCTTGTCACACCCCGGTAGCCGTCGGGCACGAGTTGCGTTAATCTTTCGGGTTCGGCGCGTAAGTGCCTGACCCGCATGGACAAGACCCTGCCTCCGATTCCCGCCAAACGCTATTTCACCATCGGTGAAGTGGGGGAGCTGTGTGGCGTCAAACCCCATGTGCTGCGCTACTGGGAGCAGGAGTTCACCCAGCTGCGCCCCATGAAGCGCCGTGGCAACCGGCGCTATTACCAGCACCACGAGGTGCTGATGATCCGACGCATTCGGGAGCTGCTGTACGACCAGGGCTTCACCATCAATGGCGCGCGCGCCAAGCTGCAGGAGTTGACGCAGCACGAGCGCGAGCGCGTCCGGGCGGGCGAGCTGTCACTGAACGGCCTGGACCGCTTCGACGCCGACGAGCCGGTGCCCAGCGAATTCGGCGACAGCCTGTCCTTCGAAGACGCCCAGCTCATGCCGGAGCAGATCCGCGAAGTCGAGCGCGAACTGAAGGAAATTCGCGATCTGCTCACCGTGTCGCAGTGGCACGATCTACACGCGCTATAATCAAAAGCTTGTCGGCGTGTAGCGCAGCCTGGTAGCGCACTTGCATGGGGTGCAAGGGGTCGCGAGTTCGAATCCCGCCACGCCGACCAATACAGACAAGGGACTACAGCTATAAAAGTTGTAGTCCCTTTTTCTTTTTTGGTGTTTTGGGTGGCCGTTGTACCTACCGTTGTACCTACCAGCGGCGAAGCTATTGGCCGCGACAGGCGCAGACAACTCTGCGTCGTCCAAGAAAATCTGGCCTCACAACACGGCCACGTTGAACCCGTAAACGGCCACCGTTGTCGTACCGCAACGATTTATCCATGGTCTTCGCGTCGGCGTTAGCAGCATCTTTGCTCAGGAGGGGTGCGGCCCTCACGTAGCTGGCGCTGCTGCAACCTAGAGCGCCTAGCCGCGCGCAACGAATCGCCCCTACAGCAAACATAGAAGTCGGCTCACATCTGCTGGCCTGGAGATATTTCAAATCTCACCAGCAGCTCGGGCTCGCGCTTCTTCAGGGGCACCAGCCACGCCTTGAGTCCGCTGAAAGACACGATTTTCGTGTTAACCAGCTTGGAAACCACCCGTTGGTAACCAGCAGCTTTTTGTGGATACCGTCGTGGATACTACTGACGGGCAGAGAGCCAGGAGGCACATCCATGAACCACAACACCATCGAGGTAGCAACAGACGACTACGACCGCTTCGTCAATGCTGCTCGCGCAGCAGCGGTGCCCGAACTTGAAAACCTGGTTCGTGCCGTCATCACCGAACTTCGTGCAATGGATGCCGTGGGCCTGTTTGGCGACGTTGCTGCCCGCCATTTGTGGGACGAATACTGCTGGCAGCTACAGGAAGGCCCATATGACGACGATGACATGGGCTTTGGCTCTACCAGCAACAATTTCCGCGAAGTCCTGAGCACAACGATCAACGGCGCACTCGATGCGCTGCCCAAGCACACCCTGCTGTTCCTCAGCATCTATACCCGAGGCGACATGGACGATGCTGATGATCCCGACGGTATTGGCAGCATCAGCCGAAACGATATTGCTGCAGCCGTGCTGGAAGGTGTCGATGAAATTGCATCCCGGCGCAATCTCGATTTCATCGGGCCGTACCGTCGCGATGTCATCCCCATGGAAATCAGCCTCGATGGCCTGGCTGGCGACGCCCTTTCTGAAACAGGTAACCAAAGTGACTTCCTCTCTGAACACGTAGAGAATTTGCTGGCCGGGGGTGAGGAAGAAATCTCCCGCATCAGCCACGCACTGCTGGAGCGCTACATGGAATTGCTCCTCGAAGATGAGGATGGTCGCCTGCTATCCGCGCTGCTTGACCGCTTCGAGAAAGAAGTCAAGGCGCTGGTGCTCGAAAAGGACATCCGGCCAGCGGTGGAAGACGCCGTGGGCCAGTTGGAAGCAGCCTTGGATGAAGAATCATGACAACCCCAAAGACTGCACCGCATCCCCTCTCAACTGCCGGTACACCTCTTCCACCAGCAGGTTGGCCAGGTCCCTGAAAACCTTTTCATGCCGCAGCGCCTAGTCGGCCATGCCTTCTCCATACTCAGCCTGAAACGCCGCCTCGAACTCATCGCGCCACACAAACACGCCAGCGGGCAATATCAGCAAAGATTCGCTGCGCCACTGCTGATAGCCTGTTTCGTGGCCCGCTTCATCGTTGCGTATCCGCTCGCTGCACGCAGCGAGCTGGCGCTCAATCCAGTTTTCCCACTCCCTGTCGGGCACTTGCTGCACAGCGCCATTGACCAAACGGTATGACTTCAGCCCCTCCATGTACTGGACTGTCGTGTCCTTCCTGCCAGAAAAAATCTCGGCGCACACATCAGGACTCAGCACATGCCAATCCGTCAGCAGGGGGATGGCGCGCACCGGGATTGCATCGCGCCCATCAATAGATACGACTACCTTCATCACGCCCCTGCCTCGTCCCCCGAAAAGAAGCCAGCGCCGCCGGGTCGGGGTGTCCCGGTTGTCCCCCGTTGGGTAAGGCGTGGCGTCAACTGTAGTGCCGTGCGATGCCTACTCAGGCGCTGCGCCAGGCGAGAAAATTTGTTGGGCGTGCGCTGGATTCAGGCGTGCCGTAACTGCACCACGGCCCTGCATCCCACAGCCTGGGCGTAGCGCTGCAAGCTACGCAGCGATGGTGCGGCTTTACCACCTTCCAGGCGGGCGACCGTGCTTTGTGTGGTGCCCATGCGCGCAGCTACGTCGGCCTGCGTCAGCCCGGCCCGAGTGCGGGCGGCAATCAGCTCGCGGGCGATGGCGAATTCCTCGGCCTGGGCATCGTAGGCGGCCTGTGTATCGGGATTTGCCAGCAGTTGGGTCTTGAGTTCTTTCAGCGTTTTCATGGTGCGGTCTCCAGGCGTTCAAGGGCGGTCGCAATGGCCTTGCGTGGCGTGGTCTGAGTCTTCTTGACGAAGACATGCAGCACCAGCAGTCGCCGCCCATGCACTGCGGCATACACAGCACGGGCGATGCCGTCGCGGCCTGTCATCCGCATTTCCCACAGCTTGCGCTCCAGGGGGCGGATATGGGGCAATGGCATTAAGTTAAGCCCCTTGTGTTAGAATATATCCCGTAACTCTTTGATT
>ERZ778021.1492-NODE-1492-length-27084-cov-5.881165_pt1 | contig 27084 bp, 23 predicted proteins | sample MGYA00375751_ERZ778021 | MGnify/ENA primary metagenome ERZ778021 (study PRJEB29350, sample SAMN05389814) | bioreactor metagenome | isolation source: Thiocyanate stock bioreactor | place: South Africa: University of Cape Town | collected 2013-08-29 ... | reverse complement strand
CCCCGCCCCGTCGGACTCAGAGCAGCCCGCGAGGGCCGCCAGCACGCCCGCCGCGGCGACGAGCCGGCCCGCCGCCCCACGAACCCCGCGTCCCTGGTCCCACATCTGTTCAAGCATCCCTAATCCTGAATATGAAACGCACCTCATGACGTCAGGTTAATGTACCGTTCTTCATCACGGGCGAGGCGAAGAGCGCGGGAATCTCGCGTGAGGAATCGGTGAAGAATCCCGGCCGGGTCCGAAGGCCGGTCTGGGAAGCCGCGAAGCCGGCGGATAACCTCAAGGCCGGAGGGATGCCGATGGCCGAAACCCCGCGATTGAAGCGGCTCGACGACCTCGACGACGATCAGGTCGAACAACTCGCCGACCTGCTCATCGACTGCGTCGAAGGGGGCGCGTCGGTGAGCTTCATGCTCCCGCTGACGCGCGAGCGGGCCGTCGCCTTCTGGCGGCGCGTGGCCGACGACGTCGCCCGCGGCGCCCGCGCGCTCCTCGTCGCCGAGGACGACCTCGGGACCTGCGGGACCGTGCAACTGATCCTGGACCTCCCCGAGAACCAGCCCCACCGCGCCGACGTGGCCAAGATGCTGGTCCACCGTCGCGCCCGCCGCCGCGGCCTGGGCGCCGCCCTGATGCGCGCCGCCGAGGCCGAGGCCCTGGCGCGCGGCCGGACCCTCCTCGTCCTCGACGCCGTCACCGGCGGCGACGGCGCCCGCCTCTACGAACGCCTGGGCTGGACCCGCGTCGGCGACATCCCCAACTTCGCCTTCATGCCCGCCGGCGGCCTCTGCAGCACGACCTACTACTACCGCGACCTGGCCGCCCGGGACGACGCCTGACGGCCCCCCCTTCCCGTCCTGCAAGAGGACCGCGCCCTCCGAAGGCCGACGGCGCGCGTCCCCCCCTCGCGGCAACTCCGGCAAAAACATCGAAATACGAGCATGAATCCCCCCTTCTCCCGCGAGGGTGCTCCGTCGAAAACATCCGCGATTCGGGCGACGAACGGCCTTCCCCCCTCGCGGGGGAAGGTGGCCCGAAGGGCCGGATGAGGGGGACGACGAGCGAGAAGACCGTCGGGCCGCGGCGAAGGCCGAGCGGGCGGGCCTTTGGATGCCGATGGCTCGTGTGCTTCGCGTCCCCCTCATCTGACCCCTGCGGGGTCTGTCTTCCCCCGCAAGGGGGGAAGATCGCCTTCGACCCGCGTCGGCATGCTTTCGACAGAGCACCGCGAGGGGAGAAGGATGCTCGTCATCGCCCTCTCCTCATGTTTTCGTCGGAGCGCCCTCGTTGAAGCAGGGGGAACGGGCGCGCGCCCGGGCGATGGGCGAATCGTGCCGAACGAGGTTGCGTCCCCCCCTCGCTTCGAAAGCGAATCCCGCGCGAAATCGGCTCTTGACTCGCCCGCCAACTGTATTAGCATGACTAGTACAGTCAACGGGGGCCCGCCATGCAATTCGAGATCGACGGGATGAGTCGGCTTCCCATCTACCGGCAGCTCGTGGAGCAGGTGCGCGAGGGGATCGCCCGCGGGGGGGTGAAGCCCGGCGAGCAGTTGCCCTCGGTGCGGCAGCTCTCGCGGGACCTGGTGGTGAACCCCAACACGGTGGCCCGCGCGTACACGGAGCTGGAGCGGGAAGGGCTGCTGGCCAACCGGCCGGGACGCGGGGTGTTCGTCGCCGAGCCTCGGGGCGAGCTGACCGAGGAAGCCCGGAGGCGTCGGCTGACGGAGGGGGTGGACCGGCTGCTGACGGAGGCGGTCCACCTGGGGTTCTCCAAGGCCGAGGTCGCGCGGCTCGTGGCCGAGCGGTCGCGGGAGTTCCGCTGGGGCCCGGATAAGCCGTCTTCGAAGGGGGAGGAGGGTCGGCCATGACCGCCGCCATCGCGACCGAGCGACTGACGAAGGAGTACGACGGCCGCCGCGTGGTGGACGGCCTGGACCTGCGGATCCCGGCCGGGTCCGTCTACGGCTTCCTGGGCCGCAACGGCGCCGGCAAGTCGACCACGATCAAGATGCTCATGGGCATGGTCCGGCCGAGCTTCGGGCGGATCGAGCTGCTGGGCCACGACCTGGCCGCGCTGCCGATGGAGGCGAAGGGCCGCATCGCCTACCTGGCGGAAGGGCACCCGCTCTACGGCTGGATGACCATCGCGGAGGCCGCGAGATTCGCGGGCGCCTTCCATCCCGGGCGCTGGGACCGGGCGATGTTCGAGCGGGTCCTCGACCACTTCGAGCTGTCGGGCCGGGCGAAGATCCGGCGGCTCTCGAACGGCCAGCGGGCGAACGTCGCGCTGGCGCTGGCGATCGCCCCCGACCCGGACCTGCTGGTGCTGGACGACCCCACGCTGGGCCTGGACACGGTGGCCCGCCACGACTTCCTGCTGTCCATGATCCACCTCGTCCAGCGCCGGGGGCGGACGATCCTGTTCAGCTCGCACATCCTGGCCGACGTCGAGCGCGTGGCCGACCGGATCGGCGTCCTCGTGAACGGCGTGCTGCGTGTCGACTGCCCGACCGACCGGTTCAAGGAGGCCGTGAGCCGGGTCGTGCTGGAGTTCGCGGGCGAGCCGCCGGCGTTCCCGGGCTGTCGGGGGCTGGTGCAGGCGTGGCAGGTCGGCCGCCGGCTGGAGCTGGTGGTCGTCGACTTCGGGCCGGAACAGCAGGCCGCGGTCGAGGCCCTGGGGCCGAAATCCTGGGACGTGGCGGGGCTGAACCTGGAAGACGCGTTCGTCGCCTACACCCGAGGGCCGCGGCGGTCGCTCCCCCTGCTCGGGGGCGTCGCGGACGAGGCGGCCGAAGGTTCCGACGATCGGGGGGCCGCATGACCATGGACGCTTACAAGGATTCCGCGCTCCGGAGGTTCGCCAAGGGGGCCGTGCTCGCCCTCGGCTTCGGCACGATCTGGGCCGCCGTCGTCTTCTGGCTCGGGAGCACGGTCCTGTATAATGGGATCGGCCAGGAGGTCCCCCGAGCGGAGATGATCCAGGTCGCGAGCGACGGCACGCCGAGGATCGACAGCTATCCGTTCAACGATTACTCGCAGAGGTCGAGCCGAGACCTCGAAGGGCGCGAAATCCCGAACGGGTCGACCGCCGGCGACATCATCCAGTACCTCTACCTCGCGGGCGAGCCGCGATCGTGGCCGGCGGCCCTGGCCGGCCCCCCGTGGACCTCGCGGATCAAGCCGTTCTTCAACGAGCGCGACCCGAAGGCCATCTGGTACTTCATCCTGGACGGCGGCTCGGGACGGACGGGCTCGTTCGTCGGCTACGAGCGGGTGAGCAACCGCCGCATCGGCTATCTCGGGATGTCCGGGTTCCGGACGACACCCGTACCGCTCGAGGAGCGGATCCCCTCCTCGGCCCCGGTGACTTCCTACATCCAGTGGGGCAGCTCCGTGCCGGCCTCGGTGTATTCCCTGTCGTCCCCATCGCTGGGCGCCGCCCCGAGCGACGTCCCGCCGCGCCTGGCCCACATCTTCGACGGGAACATCCTCCGCGTCGTCGACCTCGCCGACGGCTCCGTCCGCACGGCCTTCGAATCCCCGGAACCGATCGTGTCGCTGGCGATCCCCTATCTCTTCTCGTACTTCGGCCAGGGGGCGGCGGATGAGAAGGGCGCGACGCGGGCGATCCTGGTCCGGACGCCGGGGAAGGTCTTCCGGCTGGACCACGCCTACAACGTCATCGGGACGTTCGTCATCCCGCCCGAGGTCCCGCCGAACGCTTCGCTCAACTGGTACGAGGCCCGCGACGGCTCGGCGGTCGTCACCTTCGAACCGCCGACGCCCGCCGAGACCGTGTACGACAACCAGACGCGCAACGTCACGCTCTACCAGGTCGCCGCCGACGGCGCGATCCGGAAGGCGACGACGGTCGAGCTGGCGAACGGCTCGCCCCTCGCGAGCGGCCGGGCGATGCTGGGCCTCACGGCCGCCGCGATCCCCGCACCGGTGCCGCTCCTCGTGGTGGAGGCGGCGGCGGCTTCCAACGACTCGAATCGCAACTATCCCGCGGCGCTGGGGGCCATCTTGAGGGCCTCGATCCCGGGGCTGATCGCCGTGGCGGTCCTGGCGACGGCCCTGGCGGTCGCCGCTTGGCGGCGGGCGCGGGCGTTCGGGCTGCCGGCGAACGAGCGGGCGGGGTGGGCGGCGTTCGTCGGGCTGTTCGGCCTGCCGGGCTGGGTCGGCTTCCGGCTGCATCGACGCTGGCCCGCCCGCGCGGCCTGCCCGCGCTGCGGGGCCCGCGCGCCTCGCGACCGACCCTCGTGCCTCGCCTGCGGGGAAGCCTTCCCCGCGCCGGCGGCCACGGGGATCGAGATCTTCGCCTGAGCCGCGGCCTCGCCGCTTCGACATCGGACGATCGGGACACGCCGGGAGGGGACCATGATTCGGGCGCTGGCGATGAAGGAATGGCGCGAGACCTGGGCGTTCGGGGCGCTCGCGCTGGGGGTCTATCTCATCTACCTGGGCAACCTCACGGGGCTGGGCGAGCCGGTGCTCCGCTCGGTGTCCTGGCTCATCCGCGGGGCCGACGGCAAGCCGACGGAGTTGCCGTTCATCCAGGACAATTTCGCGTCGACGGTGGGGTTCGTCGGCTGCCTGCTGGCGATCGCGCTGGGGTTCCGGCAGTCGGCGTGGGAGCCGCACCAGGGGACGTCGCTGTACTTGCTGCACCTGCCGCTCCCGCGGCGGACGATCCTCGCGACGAAGGTCCTGACGGGGATCGCCCTGCTGCTGGCCTGCTCGCTCGCGCCGATCCTCCTGTACGGGACGTGGGCGGCCTGGCCGCGCACCCACCCCGGGCCCTTCGAATGGTCGATGACCGACGCGGCCTTCCGGGCGTGGGCGATGACGCCGCTGGTCTACCTGGGCGCGTTCGCGAGCGGCATCCGGCCCGCGCGCTGGTTCGGCAGCCGGCTGCTCCCCCTGGCCGCGGCCTTCCTCCCCGCCGTCCTGACGCTCGCCCTCCCCTCCTGGTGGCTGATGGGCCTGCCGATCGCCGCCCTCACCGCGGCCCTGCTGTGGGCGACGATCGTCCAGGAGGCCGAGGCGCGGGATTATTGAGCGTCTGATCCAGAAGCTCGCGGGGCGATCCTCGTGACGCCTTCCCCCCTCGCGGGGGAAGGCAGACCCCGAAGGGGTCGGATGAGGGGGACGCGGAGCACGGGTGCCGTCGGATATCGAAGGCCCGCCCGACCGGCTCGGGATCCCGACGGCCGTCCGGCGCGTCTTCCCCCTCATCCGGCCCTGCGGGCCACCTTCCCCCGCCAGGGGGGAAGGACGTTCAAATCCACCTTCTGGAACAGGCTCCGAGCCTCAGCCGCCGGCGGCCAGCCGGGCCTTGAGGTCGTCCAGGATCTCGGCGGTCTTGCTGGCGCCGAAGCGGTCGCAGCCGAGCTCGACGACCTCGATGGCCTGGTCGAGCGTCCGGACGCCGCCGGCCGCCTTGAGCTTCACCGAAGGCGGCGACGACTTCCGCATCAGGATCAGGTCGGCGTGGGTCGCGCCGCCGGTGCCGTAGCCGGTGGAGGTCTTGACGTAGTCGGCGCCGACCTCGCCGCAGATCTGGCAGAGGCGGACCTTCTGCCCGTCGCCGAGGTAGCAGTTCTCGAAGATGACCTTCACGATCGCCCCGCCGGCATGGGCGACGTCGACCACGGCCTTGATGTCGGCGGCGACCGCCGGCCAGTTCCCGCCGATCGCCTGGCCGATGTTGACGACCATGTCCAGCTCGGTCGCGCCGTCGTCCATCGCCTTCCGGGACTCGTCGACCTTCACGCTCGTCGCGTGGCCGCCGTGGGGGAAGCCGATCGTCGTGCCGACCTCCACGCCCGTCCCGCGCAGGATCTTCGCCGCCAGGGGGACGGCGAACGGCTTGATGCAGACGCTGGCGACGCCGTACTCGGCCGCCAGGATGCAGCCGGCCTCCATCTCCTCCTCCGTCAGCGTCGGCTGGAGCAGCGAGTGGTCGATCCGCTTGGCGATGAGGTCGTAGGTCAGTTCCAGGGCCATGGGTCGCGCGCTCCGCGTTCGTCGGTCGGTTCGGGTCCCCGCCGATTGTCCCCGCCCCCGGCCCGCGCGGCAAGGCCGCCCGCGCCGGGACTTGTGCCGGAGGCGGCCTCGCGGGATGATAGGATGACGCGCGGCCCGGACTCGGCCCCGCGGGATGGAAACGAAACGACGAGGAAGACGTTGATCGCAACCGATGTGGCCGTCGTCGGCGGGGGGATCGTCGGCCTGGCGACCGCCTACCAGCTCACCCGTTCCCGTCCGGGGACCCGCGTGGTCGTCCTGGAGAAAGAGCCCGAGGTCGGCCGCCACCAGACCGGCCACAACTCGGGCGTGCTCCATTCCGGCATCTACTACAAGCCGGGCTCGCTCAAGGCGACCAACTGCCGGCAGGGCAAGAAGCTCATGGAGGACTTCTGCGCCTCCGAGGACATCCCCTTCGAAATCTGCGGCAAGGTCATCGTCGCCATCGACGACAAGGACCTCCCCGCCCTGGAACGGATCTACGAGCGCGGGCAGGCCAACGGCGTCTCCTGCGAGGTCATCGGCAAGGAACGCCTCGCCGAGCTGGAGCCCCACGCCGCCGGCGTGAAGGCCATCCACGTCCCCGAGGCCGGCATCGTCGACTATAAGGAGGTCTGCCGCCGCCTGGCCCAGCGGATCCGGGAGGCCGGCGGCCAGGTCCTCACCGACGCCCGCGTCGCGAAGATCGAGCGGTCGAAGGATAAGGCCATCCTCACGACCGCCAAGGGCGAGCAGGTCGAGACGCAGCAGATCGTCAACTGCGCGGGCCTCCAGTGCGACCGCGTCACGGCGATGGGGGGCGTGAAGCCCGACGCCCAGATCGTGCCGTTCCGCGGCGAGTACTTCGAGCTGAAGCCCGAGGCCGAGCACCTCTGCAAGAACCTGATCTACCCGGTGCCCGACCCCGCCTTCCCGTTCCTGGGCGTCCACTTCACCCGGATGATCGAGGGGGGCGTGGAGTGCGGGCCGAACGCCGTGCTGGCCTTCGGCCGCGAGGCGTACCGCAAGACCGACTTCAACGCGAAGGACTTCTTCGAGACCCTCCGCTACTCGGGCTTCCGCAAGCTCGCCCGCAAGTACTGGCGGACCGGCCTGGGCGAGATGTGGCGGTCCGCCAGCAAGGCGGCGTTCGTCAAGGCGCTGTCGCGGCTGGTGCCGGAGATCAAGGCCGAGCACCTGGTCCCCGCCCCCGCGGGCATCCGGGCCCAGGCCGTGCAGCCCGACGGCGGCATGGTCGACGACTTCCTGATCCAGGAGGCCGACCACGTCATCAACGTGAACAACGCCCCCTCCCCCGCCGCGACCGCCTCGCTGAACATCGGCGCGACGATCGTGGAACGGCTGCTCCCCCGGCTCGGCTGACGCCCGGCCGACGAGCGGCCCCCCCGCGACGAGACCCCGAACGCCCCCGCCCCGGAGCCTCCGCCATGAGACGCCGCTCGTTCCTCGCCGCGGCCGCCGCCGCGGCCCCCGTCGTCGCCTCGCTCCCCGAAGGCCGCGCCGCCGAGGCCGAAGGCCCGCTCAAGGTCGTGGTCCCCCGGATGCGGCCCGAGGAGCTGGCCGAACTCCGGGCCGTCGCGCCGGGCGTCGAGCTGGTCGTCTGCGGAAGCGAGGACGAGGCCGCCGCGAAGGTCGTCGACGCCCAGGGGGTCTACGCCTTCACCTCCCCCGCCGTGATCCGCGCCGGGGCGAAGTCGCTGAAGTGGGCCCAGTTCCCCGCGGCGGGCGTCGAGAGCCTGATGGGGATCCCGGAGCTGGTGGAAGGCCCCATCGTCCTGACCAACATGGCCCGCGTCTTCGCCCCGCAGATCGCCGACCAGGCCATCGCCTACCTGCTGGCCTTCACCCGCGACCTCCCCCACTACATCGCCACGACCTCCGAGAAGCGCTGGGGCGACCGCCGCCGCGGCGTGGTGTTCGACGAGTTGGCCGGCAAGACGATGCTCGTGATCGGCCTGGGGGGCATCGGCACGGAGATCGCCCGCCGCGCCTACGGCTTCGGCGTCCGCGTGCTCGCCACCGACCCCAAGGTCTGGGAGCGTCCCCTGTTCGTCGACGAGCTGCACCGGCCCGAGAAGTTCCACGAACTGCTGCCGAAGGCCGACATCGTCGCCAGCGCCGTGCCGCTGACCAAGCAGTCGACCCGCATGATCGCCGCCCGCGAGTTCGACCTGATGAAGCCGGGGGCGATCCTGATCAACGTCTCGCGCGGCAAGGTCGTCGACACCGACGCCCTCGTCGCGGCGCTGGATTCGGGCAAGGTGTCGGCCGCGGGCCTCGACGTGACCGACCCCGAGCCCCTGCCCGACGGCCACCCGCTCTACTCCCGGAACGTCATCATCACCCCCCACACCGCCGGCCAGTCCCCCGGCGGCGACCGCCGCCGCTTCGCCATCTTCCGCGAGAACCTCCGCCGCTTCGCCGCGGGCGAGGCGCTCGTCAACGTCGTGGACAAGAAGGCGGGGTATTGAGCGGATCGACGACGAGTCCGGCGGTCGACCGTCGCGGCCGATCGCTCGGATTGCTCTCGTAGGCTGGGTCGAGACCCAGCCCGGGATACGCGACGCCTCGTCCGGGCCGGGTCTCGACCCAGCCTACGAGGACATCAAACGAGCCTCCTCCCCGGTGCCCGACCCATGAACCTCCCCCCCCTCGCCCGCGTCCGCCAGAACATCGCCCAGCCCCGCGTGGAGGACGTCGCCGGGACGGTCCGCCGCCTGATCCTGGAGAGCGGCCTGCGCGCCCGCGTGCCGGCCGGCGGGACGGTCGCCGTGGGCGTGGGGAGCCGCGGTATCAAGAACATCGCGACGATGGCCCGCGCGACGGTCGACGCGCTCAAAGAGATGGGCTACCGGCCCTTCATCGTCGCCGCGATGGGGAGCCACGGCGGCGCCTGCTCCGAAGGCCAGCGCGAGCTGCTCGCCGGCTACGACGTCACCGAGGAGGCCATGGGCGTCCCGGTGAAGACCGACATGGACACCGTCATCCTGGGCACGAACCCCGTCGGCCTGCCGATCTACTTCGACCGCAACGCCTACCAGGCCGACGGCGTCGTCCTGCTCAACCGCGTGAAGCCGCACTCGGATTTTCACGCGACCTACGAGTCGGGCATCGTCAAGATGATGACGATCGGCCTGGGCAAGCGCGACGGCGCCACCCAGGTCCACAAGCTCGGCCTGCGAGGGCTCAAGGAAGTCCTCCCCGCCGTCGGCCGGTTCCTGTTGCAGAACACGAAGTTCGCCCTCGGCCTGGCGATCCTGGAGAACGCCCGCGACGAGACCGCCGACATCGTCCCGCTGGAGCCGCACAACCTCTTCGAGGAGGAGCCGAAGCTCCTGGACCGCGCGCGCTCGCTGATGGGGCGGCTGCCGTTCGACCAGATCGACCTCCTCGTCGTCGGCGAGCTGGGCAAGAACTACTCGGGCGCCGGCATGGACCCCAACGTCATCGGCCGCCTGATGATCGAGACCCAGGACGACTTCGCCCGCCCCGTCGTCACCCGGCTGGTCGTGCTGGACGTCTCCGAGGAGAGCCACGGCAACATCGTCGGCATCGGCTTCGCCGACCTGGCCACCGAGCGCCTGGTCGCGAACATCGACCACGAGGCGTTCCGGATCAACGTCCTGACCTCCTGCTGCCTGGAGCGGGCCCGGATCCCGATCACCCTCCCCACCGACCGCGCCGTGATCGAGCAGGCCCTCGACACCTGCTGGCGCATCGACCCGGCCGAGGCCCGCGTCGTCGTCATCCCGAACACGCTGGAGACCGACGAACTCTGGGTCTCGCAGCCCCTGGAGGCCGAGATCGTGGCCGATCCGGCCCTCACCCGCGAGACCGACTACATGCCGATGCCCATCGGCCCCGACGGCCGGCTCGACCAGGTCGGCCTGTTCCCGCACAGCGTCCAGGGGCGTCGGGCCGCGAAGGCCGCCCGCGCATGAGCCGGCCGAAGTACCGCCTGCTGGCGCTCGACGTCGACGGCACCCTCCTGGACAGCCGGGGCGTGCTGCTGGCGAGCACGAAGGAGGCCGTCGCCCGCGCCGCGGCGGCCGGGATCCGGCCGGTCCTCTGCACCGGCCGGCGCTACCGTCGGGCCTGGCCGGTGGCGCGGGAACTCGGGATCGACGCCCCCATCGTCTGCAACTCCGGCTCGATCGTGAAGGAGCCGGCCGACGACTCCACCCTCTGGCGCGCCGACCTGCCGCCCGACCTCGTCGCCGACCTGCTCGAACTCTTCCGCGAGCACGACCAGCCCGTCGTCGCCTTCAACGACCGCGCGCACGACGAGCCCGACTTCCGCGTCTCCCTCTTCCCTTCCGGCCGGGCCCCGCTCGACGACTACGTCGGCCAGAACCTCGACCACGCGCAGGTCGGCGACGTGACGGCGGGCCCGTTCTTCCACGCCTGCGCCGTCGGCACGCGCGAGGCGATGTCGGGCTTCGAGCGCCACGTCCTCGCCCGGTTCGGCGACCGCGTCCGGACCTTCGTGCAGAAGTCGCCCCGCTATCTCGGGACGATGTGCGAGGTGATCCGCGCCGACGCGAGCAAGTGGTCGGCCGTCCTCCACGTCGCCGAGGCGTGGGGCATCGCCCCGGAGGAGATCTGCGCCGTGGGCGACGACATGAACGACGTCCCCATGCTGCTCGGCGCCGGCCTGGGCGTCGCCATGGGCCACGCCGCGCCCGAAGTCCTCGCCGCCGCCGACCGGGTCGCCCCCGACCACGACCACGACGGGGTCTCGGCCCTGATCCGCGGCCTCCTGGCCGACGCCAAGTCCTAATTACTTCGTTAAAACTTCATCATTTCACGATTGTATCGCGACGTCCACGCTGGGTAGACTGCGGGCGCGTCGGGCGACGAAGCCCCATCGAATTGCGTCGCCCGATCCTCGCGCCGACCACGCCCCTTCCCACGTCCCGGAGGACGACGTCATGTCCCGGAGCCCGCGCCGAGGGTTCACCCTCATCGAGCTGCTGGTCGTCATCGCGATCATCGCCGTGCTGATCGCCCTGCTGCTCCCGGCCGTCCAGAGCGCCCGCGAGGCCGCGCGCCGGATGCAGTGCGTCAACAACCTGAAGCAACTGGCCCTGGCCGCGCACAACTTCGAGTCCACGAACGGCACCTTCCCGCCGGGCTTCGGCCAGACGCCGACCATCGCCGTCCCCCTGTACCCCCGGCCTTCGCCCCTGGTGACGATGCTGGGCTTCCTGGAGGGGGCCAACCTCTACAACGCGTACAATTTCGCGTTCAACCTGAACGGGATCTACAACCAGATCGCCGACGGCACCATGGCCAACGCCAACATCACGGCCGGCACGCTGCTGGTCTCGGCCTACGTCTGCCCGTCCGACCCGTCGACCACGAAATTCCGGGGGCTGATCGGCTACAACAACTACTTCGCGTCCATCGGCGGCACCGGCTGCCCCGAGCTGGGGCCCCCGCCGTCGGGCTACGCGGCCAACAAGACCGAGGTCGACACCAACCAGGCCGGCGTCTTCAACGTCCGCCTGGACTACGGCGCGTCGCCGACGATCGCCGGGGGGGCCAACAACCCCGACTACCAGAAGGTGACCAACGCGACGACGATCGCCTCGATCAGCGACGGCACGAGCAACACGGCGATGTTCTCGGAGACGCTCCGCTCGACCTCCGTCAACAACGACGCGAGCGAGGTCCCGGTCAACAGCCAGCTGAACGTCTTCGGCGTGGGTGCCGGCGACTTCACCACGAGCGTCCTGCCCAACCAGGCGACGTGCCTGGGGGCGGCACGGCTCCGCTATCGCGGCCAGCAGTTCTACCGCGGCATCGCCCCGATGGCCTTCTACTCGCACACCCAGACGCCCAACCCCAAGACCTACGACTGCGCCAACAGCAGCGACTACATCTGCGCCCACATCGCGGCCCGCAGCAAGCACTCCGGCGGCGTCAACGTCGCGTTCGCGGACGGCTCGGTCAAGTTCATCAAGGACTCGATCAGCGCCCAGACCTGGCGGGCCCTCGGCACCAAGGGCGCCGGCGAGGTCGTCAGCGCCGACGGCTATTGATCCGGCCGGCGGATACGACCGAGACCACGGCCCGCGCGGCGAACGTCGCGCGGGCCCCTTCGTCCCGAGGTGCCCGATGAAGTCCCCGATCCGCGCCCTGTTCCTCCTCGCCGCCCTGGCCGCCGGCTGCGACGGCTCGTCGAGCGGCCCCCCCACCCTCGAACGCGGCGAGGAGAACCGCCTCGGCCAGGTGGGCGAGGTCCTGCGCAACTTCCAGCTAGCCAAGGGGAAGCCCCCCAAGAACATGAAGGAATTGCGCGCCAACCCCGGCGACTCGGGCGGCGCCGACCTGGTGTTGTCCGGCTCCGTCGTGGTCATCTGGAACGTCCCCCTCCCCGACACCAAGGAAGAGCCCGGCGGCAGCCCGAACGAGGAAGTCCTCGCCTACGGCAAGGACGTCCCGACCCAGGGGGGCCCCGTCCTGCTCCTCAACCGCACCGTCCGCCGCATGACCGCCGACGAGTTCAAGGCCGCCCCCCAGGCCAAGCCCGGCCCCTGATCCCGCCGCTCGCCCGACGCCGGCGAAGGATCCGCCGAAATCCGTGGGCGAACATCGCCCCCTTCCTCTCGCCGCGGGCAGAGATGTGAACATATCTTTTCGACCCGAAATTTGGGAAGGATGGGGAAACGTCCGACGTCCCCTCCCCCGCCGGGAGAGGGGGGCCCGAAGGGCCGGGTGAGGGTCGTCGGACCTGTTGAGACAGCCCCGGTTCATGGTCGAGGGCCGGCATGCCATTCGCACACCGACGACCCTCACCTGCCACTGCGCAGCCACCCTCTCCCGGCGGGAGAGAGGGCAGGGACGCGCGACGTTTCATCCCGGCTGGGTCTCGACCCAGCCTACGGGGATTGCAAGCTCTGGGCTGCGACGGCGGTCGTCCCTTTATCCCGCCTGCCGCCACTCCCTCCCGCGAGGGAGAGGGATGCTTGGCCCCGGCGCGCATGGACGCCCCCCTGCGCCGCGACGACCTTCATCCGCCGGTCGTCCCCTACCCTCTTTGCGGGCGCGGGTCGCGATCGCGCCTGCGCCGCCGAACCCGGGCGGAAGGTCTTTCGCAATTTCGTTCGAAATCCTGGAATCTCCACGCGCCCGCCGCGGACCATACGGAAGACGCAAGATTCCCGGCTCTTTGACAACCCGGCCGCAGTGAACGACGGAAACGTCGTGAAGGCCGCCCGATCGGCGACGACACACGGGGACGCCCACCAGCATAGGCCGCGCTGAAAATGTCGGGCCGGCGGCACGCCGGGGAGGTCGGCGCGAGTCTACCGAAAACGACGACCGAAGCCAGATTTCGGGCCCCGCAAGACCATACACAAAAACATATTGCATCAAATTCATGGAAACACGTCTTCCCACGATCGAAGCCAACCTCGCGGTTTTTCGACCGTGCCCACCGCTTCGAAAAGTCGCCCTCTCAGGCCGGATCGGCATTCGCCGCCCCGAACAACTATTCTCTTGTACACTCAAACTCCGAGTGCTAGACTCGTCGCGCAGGCCGGGGGAGGAAGGCGCATCGAGGGACGGAACCATGGGCGTCGGATCAACCGCGAGGTGTGTCATGAGCGGCGAGCGCATCCCCCCGAAGGGCCGGGGGGCCGGCTTCAACCCCCCGAATCGGTTCGACCCCCGGTGCCACGAGGTCGAGCTGGAGACCGTGCAGGACGACGCCGAGTACCTGGACTCGCTCCGCCGGCCGGAGACCGAGTTCCTCGACGACCGCTCGCGCACGATCGTCGCCGAGAACGACAGCCCGGACGTGGGCTTCGAGGCCAGCATCAACCCCTACCGCGGGTGTGAACACGGCTGCATCTATTGCTATGCCCGTCCCACCCATGAGTACCTGGGGATGTCGGCGGGGATCGACTTCGAGACCAAGATCCTGGTGAAGCGCGACGCCCCCGCCCTGCTCCGCGCGGCGCTCGACGCGCCGCGGTGGCGGCCCCGGGTCCTGGCGCTCAGCGGCGTGACCGACCCGTACCAGCCGATCGAGCGCAAGCTGCGCCTGACGCGGGCCTGCCTGAAGGTCATGGCCGAGTACCGCCAGCCCGTGACGATCGTCACCAAGAACCGGCTGGTCGCCCGCGACGTCGACATCCTTGCCGACCTCGCCCGCCACGGCGCGGCGGGCGTGTTCATCTCGATCACCACGCTGAACCCCGCCCTCGCCGCCGACCTGGAGCCGCGGACGAGCCGGCCGTCGGGGCGGCTGGCGGCGATCCGGGCGCTGTCGGAGGCCGGCGTGCCGACGGGCGTGATGGTCGCGCCCGTGATCCCCGGCCTGACCGACCACGAGATGCCCGCCATCCTGGAGGCCGCCGCCAGGGCCGGCGCGACCGCGGCGGGCTACGTCGCCGTCCGGCTGCCGATGGCCGTCGCCCCGCTGTTCGCCGACTGGCTCGAACGCCATCACCCCGACGCCAAGGACAAGATCCTCGACCGCATCCGGTCGATGCACGGCGGCCGGCTCTACGACTCCCGCTTCGGCGACCGCATGCGGGGCGAAGGCCCGATCGCCGACATCATCGCCCGCGTCTTCAAGACCTCGTGCCGGCGGCTCGACCTCAACCTCCGCCCCTGGCCCGTCTCCCCCGCCGCCTTCCGCCGCCCCGAGAAGCCCGACGCCCAGATGCGGCTGTTCGAGTGACCGCCGCCATCGACGATTGTCGGACGCCCGGATTGATCCCCCCGGCCGCCGCGGTTTACCATGACGGCGGCGGGGGTCGAGAAGAATCGCCCGGCCCCGTCGAATACCCGACCGACCGCCGCGACGAGACGCGGCCGCGCCGGTCGGACGCCGGCAATCTCACGAGGACGCCCCCATGAAGTGCATCAGCAGCGGACGCCGCTTCGCCCTGGCCGCGGCCCTGGCGACGGCGTGGTTCGCCCCCGCGGCGCGGGCCCAGGAGAAGCCCGCGGCCGAGGCCAAGCCCGAGCCCCCCAAGCCCCGCGTGGCCGTCTTCCGGCTCTCCGGGTCGGTGAAGGAGACCCCGAAGGACGACGTCCTGAACCTCGGCGGCGAGTCGTCCATCCCGCTCTGGACGCTGGTCGAGCGGCTGGACAAGGCGGCGAAGGACCCGGCCGTGAAGGCCGTGGTCGCGATCCTGGAGGGCCCGTCCGTCGGCTCCGCCCAGGTGGCCGAGATCCGCGCCGCGTTCGCGCGGGTGAAGGCGGCGGGCAAGGAAGTCTACGGCCACGCGGACTCGATCGGCGGCCTGGGCCAGTACGTCCTGCTGAGCGGGGCGTCGCGCGTGAGCGCGGTCCCGACGGCCGACCTCTGGATCACCGGCCTCTACGGCGAGGCCCCGTACATCCGGGGGCTGCTGGAGAAGATCGGCGTCCGGCCCGACTTCCTCACCTGCGGCGACTACAAGAGCGCCGCCGAGATGTTCATGCGCGACGGCCCGAGCAAGGAGGCCGACGCCATGCAGAACTGGCTGCTGGACGGCCTCTACGACACGATGGTCGCGCGGATCGCCGAGTCGCGGAAGGTCAACCCGACGCTGGTCAAGGCGTGGATCGACAGCGGCCCGCACACCGCCGAGCGGGCGAAGGAGCTGGGGATCCTGGACGCCGTGGAGCACCGCCAGGAGCTCGAGGCCCTCCTCAAGAAGACCTACGGCGACGACGTGGTGCTGGACCGCAAGTACGGCAAGAAGGAGGAGCCCAAGCTCGACGCCACCAACCCGTTCGGCCTGTTCAAGTTCCTCGGCGAGGTCATGGCCTCCTCGAAGGTCGACAAGGGGAAGCCGGCGATCGGCGTGGTGTACGTCGACGGCGCGATCGTGCTCGACGCCCCGGGGGGGATGGCCGCGTTCCAGGACGAGTCGGCCGTCGGCGTGAAGATCCGCCGGGCCCTGGACGACGCCGCGAACGACGACGCGGTGAAGGCCGTCGTCCTCCGCGTCGACTCGCCCGGCGGCTCGGCCCTGGCGAGCGAGATCATCCTCGACGCCACGAAGCGGGTGAAGGCGAAGAAGCCCCTGGTGGTCTCGATGGGGAACGTCGCCGGCAGCGGCGGCTACTACGTCGCCTGCGGCGCCGACACGGTCTTCGCAGACGACGCCACCATCACCGGCTCGATCGGCGTGGTCAGCGGCAAGCTGGCGACCGGCGGCCTGTTCGAGAAGCTGGGCGTCTCGTTCAAGCCCTACCGCCGCGGCCAGAACGCCGGCATGCTCGCCTCGGGAGACGTCTTCACGCCGGCCGAGCGGCTGAAGATGCAGGGCTACATGGACGAGATCTACGGCGAGTTCAAGGGCCACGTCGTCGCGATCCGCGGCGGCAAGCTCAAGAAGCCGATCGACGAGATCGCCGGGGGCCGCGTCTACACGGGCAAGCAGGCGCTGGAGCTGGGCCTGGTCGACAGGCTCGGCGGCTTCCGCGACGCCGTGGCCTTCGCGGCCGAGGCCGCCAAGCTGGCCGACTACGACGTCCGCGCGATCCCCAAGCCGAAGTCGGTCATCGAGGAGATCCTGGAGCAGTCGTCCGGCGAGGACGACCGCAAGGGCCTGGTCCGCACGCCCGCCGCGGGCTCGATCCTGCTGGAAGCCGCCGCGCCCTTCCTGAAGGCCCTGGACCCCGCCCGCGCCGACGCCGTCCGGCTGGCCCTCGGCCGGCTGGAGCTGATCCGCCGCGAGGGCGTCATCGCCATGATGCCCGAGCTGGGCCTCGGCCGCTGATCGCCGGGGTCGACTGGCTCTGTATGATTGGGACGGGCCGCGCGACGCGCGGCCCGTCCCCGGAAGGAGCCCGCCATGCCCGCCCCCCGCCCCCGGATCGCCGTCGTCGGCGCCAGCCAGGACCGTTCGAAGTACGGCAACAAGGCCGTGCGGGCGTTCGTCGCCCAGGGCTGGGAGGTCCTGCCCGTCAACCCGACGCTGACGGAGGTGGAGGGCCTCCCCTGCCATCCCGACCTGGCCTCCATCCCCGGCGACCACCTCGACCGGGTCTCGTTCTACGTCCCCCCCGCCGTGGGGATCCGGATCCTCGACCAGATCCGCGACAAGCGCGTCGACGAGGTCTGGATCAACCCCGGGGCCGAGTCCCCCGCCCTCCTCGCCCGCGCCGAGGAGCTGGGCGTGGGGCTGATCCAGGCGTGCAGCATCATCGCCGTCGGCGAGGACCCGGAGCGGTTCTGACGGCCGAGACGGCCCCGGCCGGACGATTGCGAAGTAGGCGAGCGTTGCCGCAGGGCAACGGCGCGGGCCGCCCCGCCCGCGCCATTTCAGGCCGGCTCGCCGGCCGACGGCCCGGGAATCGGCCTCGTTTGACCGCGACGACGCCCGCGGCAGGCCGCCTAATTTAAACATCAGTGAATCTAATAACCTCTACACTTGTTCGCGAGGCGGGAGGGCGTCAACATTGGGATCGGGCGGGCCGGCCGCGGCCCTCGATCGACTCGGCTCGGCGGGCCGGAAGCATGGACCTGGCGCTGATCGCCCGACTCGGGCTCCGACACCTCTCGACGGTCGCGCCGGAGGCGCTGTACCTCCGGACGGGCGTCGACGTCACGCGGCCCACGGAGATCCGCGCCCTGCTCACCGACCGCTGCAACTACGCCTGCCTCCAGTGCGGATGCTGGCGACGGCCCGAGGTGGACGAGATGCCCGCCGAGGGCTGGATCCGGGCGATCGAGAGCCTGGGGGAGTTCCTGGGGCGGTATCGCATCCAGTTCGTCGGCGGCGAGCCGTTCGTCAAGAAGGGCTTCCTGGACATCCTGGAGTGCTGCCGGCGGAACCGGATCGACTTCGGGGTGATCACCAACGGCTCCGCGTTCAAGAACCTCCGGGTCGTCGAGCGGTTCGTCGCGGCGGGCCCGGCGCACGTCGAGATCTCGGTCGACGGGCCGACGCCCGAGCTGCACGACCGGCTTCGGGCCGCCCCGGGCTCGCTGGCGGCGATCACGGCCGGGATCCGCAACCTGCGCGAGGCCAGGGCCGCCGCCGGTCGATCGTTCCCCATCCGGATCAAGTCGACGCTCAACGCCGCGAACTTCCGCACCGCGCCCGACCTCGTGAGGTGGGCGGAGGATCGCGGGGCGACTTCCATCGATTTCGAGCCCCTGCGAGGCTGGACCGAGGAGGCCCGGGGCGAGCTGTGGCCGACGGCCGCGGAGTGCGACGAGATGGAGGGCGTGATCGCGGAGCTGCTCGCGATGCAGGCGCGGGGGGCCCGGATCGAGACGTCGACCTATCGGCTCCTCCGCATGCCCGACCACTTCCGCCGGCTGAAGGTCGAGCCCGAGGTCGGCACCTGCCGGATCGGCCTGCGGGTCTACTCCATCGACCCGCGGGGCCGCGTGACGAGCTGCGGCGACTTCGGCGCGATCGGCGACGCCTCCCGCCAGTCGGCCCGCGAGATCTGGACGGGCGAGGCCGCCCGCGCCCTCCGCGCCGAGACGGTCGCCTGCACGAAGGGATGCCCCTACGGCTGCATGGCGAGCCGGCCCATCCTGCCGACGATCTCCCGCGGCCTCAAGGTCTTCATGCGCCCCGCCCCCGCGCCGACGCCGGAGGCCGGCCCGGCCTGAGGGCCTGAGGGCCTGAGGGCGGGCCCTACTCCCCGGGCCGCCGTCGCCGCATAATGGAAGGGCCGGCCGCTTGGCCGCCCTCCCGGGAGGAACGCATGCCCCGCCTCCGAATCATCCTCGCGGTCGCGCTCGCCGCGACGGCGTCCGCCGAGGAGCCCGCCCGCCGCGTCGACTTCAAGGTCGTGACCTGGTACGACCGCTCCGACCCGATCGCCACGTTCCGGTACCGCGGGTACGACGTCCGCCGGGGGGAGTACACCCCGGCCGTCGACGCCTGGCTGGCGACGATGCGCGAGAAGCACCCCAACTACAAGGTGGTCGTCCAGGACGTCGACCTGGCCCGGGAGTCGGGCCCGACCGAGCTGCGCAAGGTCGGCTCGGTGATCCATCGCGAACTGCTCGCCGCCGCCGCGGCCGAGGGGCTGTTCATGGGCCCCTCGGCGCGGGACGTGGTGGGGAAGGCCCCTCGGACGGTGCACCTCCGGCCGATCGCCGAGCCGGGGCCGTACCTGCCGTCGGTGCCGATGACTTTCGAACAGAACCCGACGCCCTACGGCTTCCCGGTCCCGATGCCCTTCCCCCGCCCCCACCCCTGACCCGTCCCGGGCTTGCCCGGGGCCGGCCCGTCGGTCAGACTACGGGCTCGCCGTCGCGCGAAGACGTGCGGAACCGACCGACGCCCCCGGGAGCGACCTCGCCATGAAACCGACCCGCCTCGCGATCGTCCTCGGCCTCCTCGCCTGCGCCGTCGGGGGCGTCCACGCCGACCCGCCCGGCCTCAGGCCCCTCGACATCGGCGCGGCGGCCCCCGACTTCGACCTGCCCGGCGTCGACGGCTCGAACCACGCGCTGAAGGACTACGCCGACGCGAAGGCCCTGGTGGTCGTCTTCACCTGCAACCACTGCCCGACCGCCCAGGCTTACGAGGCCCGGCTCGCCAAGCTCTACGAGGACTACAAGCCGAAGGACGTCGCCGTGGTGGCGATCTCCCCCAACGACCCGAAGGCCGTCCGGCTCGACGAGCTGGGGTACACCGACCTCGACGACTCGTTCGAGCACATGAAGATCCGCGCCCGCGACCACAAGTACCCGTACCCCTACCTCTACGACGGCGAGAGCCAGGCCGTCGCGAAGGCCTACGGCTGCCTGGCCACGCCCCACGTCTTCATCTTCGACGCCGAGCGCAAGCTGCGCTATCAGGGCCGGTTCGACGACGCCGAGGTGAAGACGCCGAAGTCGCACGACGCCATCGCCGCGCTCGACGCGATCCTGGCCGGCCGGGACGTCGCGACGCCGACGACCCGCGTCTTCGGCTGCTCGACCAAGTGGTCCGACAAGCAGGCCGACGCCCGCAAGTCGCTGGAGACCTGGGACGCCGAGCCCGTGGCGATCGAGCCGATCGACCTGGCCGGCGTGGCGAAGCTGGCGAAGAACGAGGGGGACAAGTACACCGTGGTCAACGTCTGGGCGACCTGGTGCGGCCCCTGCGTCCAGGAGCTTCCCGAGTTCGTCACCATGAACCGGATGTACCGCGGCCGGCCCTTCCGCCTGGTCACGATCAGCCTGGACGACGTCGCCAAGAAGGCCGACGCCCTGGCGACGCTGAAGGCCCACCACGTCGCCGCGACCAACTACATCCTCAATTCCTCCGACCGCGACGCCTTCGCCGAGGCCCTGGATCCGAAGTGGCCCGGCCCGGTCCCCTACACCCTGATCCTGGCCCCCGGCGGCGAGGTCGTCTACCGCAAGGCCGGCGGGATCGACCCGCTGGAGGTCCGCCGCGCGATCGTGGCGAAGATCGGCCGGACGTACTGACCCCCGCGAAGGGCCTCGATGAAACGACGACTGGCCGCCGCGTGCCTCGCGCTCGCCCTCGCCGCGCCCGCCCCGCCGCCCGCGGCGTCGGGCCGGGACGCGATCGTGCAGACCTCGGTCATCAACGCCCTGATGATCGGCCGGTACGACGGCGTGACGCCCGTCGCCGACCTGCTGCGCCTGGGCGACTTCGGCCTCGGGACGGTCGACCACCTCGACGGCGAGCTGATCGTCCTCGACGGCCGGGCGTACCTGGCCCGGGGGGACGGCTCGGTGGTCGACGCGGGGGGGATGACCACCCCGTTCGCCGTCGTGACCCCGTTCGACGAGGACGGCTCGCTCCCCTGCCCCGCGGCCGGGCGGCTCGCGGAGCTTGAGGCCGCGCTGGACGCCGCGCTGCCGCAGAAGAACGCGTTCATCGCGATCCGGATCGAGGCCGACCTGGGCTCGATCACCGTCCGGAGCGTCCCCCGCCAGGAGCCCCCGTACCGGCCGCTGGAGGAGGTGTCGAAGGGCCAATCGGTCTGGACCCGCGACGGCGCGAAGGGGACGTTGCTGGGCGTCCGCAGCCCGGCGTGGGTCCGCGGGCTGACCGTCCCCGGCTACCACTGGCATTTCCTCTCGGCCGACCGCGCCTTCGGCGGCCACATCCTCAACTGCCGCATCCAGGAGGGCGTCGTCCGCTACGACGTCTGCCGCGAGTGGGAGATCCTGCTCCCCGACTCCCCCGGCTTCGACGCCGCCGACCTCACCCCGGACCTCTCCCGCGAGCTGAAGCGCGTCGAGGGCGCCCGCGAGCCGGCCCCGGCGAAGTGACCCGCGACCGGGCTCGAACCGCGCGGCGTCCGTCGACATAATAAGAGGAAGAACCATCGCGAAGGGCCCGGCTCGGGGCCCGTCCGGTCTTGAGGTCAACCTCCCCCATGTCAGCCGAACACGCGCACGAGAAGCAGGAATTCGCCTTCCAGGCCGAGATCAAGCAGGTGCTCCACCTGCTGTCGCACTCGCTCTACCAGAGCCGGGACATCGCGCTCCGCGAGCTGATCTCCAACGCCTCCGACGCGCTCGACAAGATGCGCTTCGTCTCCCTGACCGACGACTCGCAACGCGACTGCGGCGCGCTGGAGATCGCGATCCGGCCCGACGAGGCCGCCCGCACGCTGACGATCCGCGACACGGGCGTCGGCATGACGCACGACGAGTTGATCGCCAACCTGGGGACCATCGCCCGCAGCGGCTCGGGCGAGTTCCTCAAGGGGCTGTCGCCCGAGGACAGGGCGAAGGCCCAGCTCTCGCTCATCGGCCAGTTCGGCGTCGGCTTCTACTCGGCGTTCATGATCGCCGACCAGGTCCGCGTCCGGACCCGCAGCTATCGCGAGGAATCGGGCTGGGAGTGGGCCTCCGAGGGGACCGGCCGGTTCACCGTCGAGGCCGTCGCCGACCCCCTCCCGCGCGGGACCGAGATCGTCCTGCACCTGAAGGAGGACGCCCAGGACTTCGCCTCGCCGTACCGGATCCAGGAGGTCGTCCGGCGCTACTCCAGCTTCATCCCGCACCCGATCAAGCTGGAGCCCGGCGGCGAGGTGCTGAACGACCAGAAGCCCATCTGGGTCGAGCCCAAGCGCCAGGTGACCGACGAGCAGCACGAGCGGTTCTACCAGCACCTCAGCCACCACCCGGAGGAGAAGCCCCTCTGGCGGCTGCACGTCTCGGTGGATTCGCCGATCCAGTTCCACGCCGTCCTGTACTGCCCGCCGTCGAACCTGGAGCGCCTGGGCTTCCCGCGCGTGGAGCACGGCGTCAGCCTGTGCGCCAAGCGGGTGCTGGTGCAGTCGGACTGCCGCGAGTTGCTGCCGGACTACCTCCGGTTCCTCTTCGGCCTGGTCGACTCCGAGGACCTGCCGCTGAACGTCTCGCGCGAGACGCTCCAGGACAACACCGTCATCCGCCGGATCCGCGGCTCGCTGGTCAAGTCGATCTTCGACCGCCTGGAGCAACTGGCGAAGGACGAGCCCGAGGCGTTCCAGACCTTCACCGACCAGTTCGGGGCGCTGCTGAAGGAGGGGGCGATCGTCGACGTCCCCCAGCGCGACCGGCTGGCGAAGCTGATCCGGTTCGCCTCGTCCCACAAGGCCGACGGCCAGCTCGACGTCGCCCTCGACGACTACATCGCCCGCATGCCCGAGGGCCAGAAGCGCATCTACTTCCTCGGTGGCCCGGACCTCGCCGCGATCGAGAAGAACCCGAACCTGGAAGTCTTCCGCAAGCGCAAGCTCGAAGTCCTCTACCTGACCGAGCCCGTCGACGAGTTCGTCATGAACGCCCTGGGCTCGTACTCGGGCAAGCCCCTGACCTCCATCGACTCCGACGACCTCGAACTCCCCGACGCCCCCGCCGACGAGAAGGCCGAGGAGGCCGCGGCGACGAAGGCCGAGCCCGGCTTCGACCGCGTGCTGGCCCTCTTCGGCGAGGCCATCGGCGACCGCGTCCGCGAGGTCCGCGAGTCGCACCGCCTGACCGACAGCCCCTGCTGCCTGGTCAACGCCGACGGCTCGTTCTCCACCCAGATGCAGCGCATCCTGAAGATGGCCAACCAGGCCGTGCCGGAAGCCTCGCGGATCCTCGAAGTCAACCCGAAGGCCCCGCTGATCCGCCGCCTGTCACGACTGTCCGCCAACGCCGACCACGACGCCTTCATCCGGGAGTGCGGCCTCCAGCTCTGGTCCAACGCCCTGATCCTGGAAGGCGTCACCCCCGACGCCCGCGAGCTCGTCGGCCGGATCCAGTCCTTCATGGACGAGGCCGCCGAGAAGCGCTCGCCGCTGATCGTGATGTGACGTCGGAGAATGCGTGGGGACGGCTGCAATCGGCCGTCCCTTCACGACGCCCGCACGAACTCGACGAGTTCGCGAAACGACGGGCATTTGGCCTGGACCTTTGGGACGTCGAGAAACGCCGCCACCTGCTTGTTGAAAGTGGCGGGAGCGTAGAGCGGTCTCGACTTCCCCCCGGTCCGGGACTGCGCGACCAGCCATTCCTTCGGGCTGGAGATCGTCTCCGGCTGGCGAACATCCGCGATCACCAGGCTTCGGATCGCGGAGGTGATCGCCTTCGCATCGGCGATGATCCAGGCTTCCAGCTCCTGAACGGGGACGATGATCGCGTGCCTGTAGGAGTTCAGATCGAGCTTGCCGCCGATCCCATCCCGCACCGACTTGCGCACGGTGCCGGGATCCTTCCCATCCGAGTCGTGGCAGATGATGAACCGCGACGCCCCCTGGCGCGCGAAATCGAGGATGTGGCTGGCCGCCTTGCGGCGGAGTTCGCCACAGCCGCTGAACCCCTTCTTGTGGATCTTCAGATCCTCACGATCCAGGATCCGCTTGACCAGGATCACGAGGGCCTCGGCGTCCGAGCGATCTTCGGCCAGGATCGCGAACATGATCAAAGTTCGTCCTGGGCTTCGAGGAAGTCCGACAGGGTCCCTTCCGACGCCAGGAAGTCCTTCGCCCGAACCAACTCGTCCGGCGTCAGGCGTCGGACCTCGGTGGAGCCCTCGACCGCCGTCGCCAGAAGCACTTCTTCCGGTTCCAGGATGTCGAGCACCGCGGCCGAATGCGTCGTGAAGAGCATCTGCGTATCGCCGGAGTAGGTCCGCAGCAGGTCGATGAGCTTCCGCAGGAGCCCGGGATGGATCGAGTCCTCCGGCTGCTCCATCAGCATGAGCGAGCGGCGATCAAACAGCATGGAAGTGACGATCTGGATGATCCGCCGCGTGCCGACGGAGAGTTCTGGCAAACGGAATGAATTCGCGCCTCCCCCCATGTGGCGAGACGGTATGACCTGTGGCATGAAGTACTTCGAGTCCCCCCATCGCTCCTCTGAATTCGCGATTATGCTTCCCAGGTCGTGGACGCCGATCCACTCGACGACGCCTATCCCTTCCGGTCCCAGGATCGACTGTAACTCGTCAAATAGCTCGGGCTCCTCCTGTTGCATATAGACGAGGCACATCGCGAGGGACGGGGCCGGCTCCCCAACGGCTTTGTGACGGTCTCTCCACTCCTCATACGCTCGTGCCGAGATCATAGATTCGGTAGGGGGGTCGACCTCGAAGGTGTAATACCGCACCCCGGCGAAGAAGCTTCGTACGCGTTCGAGATGGAGACTGGCGGGATCGTCCCGAGGAAGGAGGGAGATCAATGCGGCCAGCCCGGGCGTCAGCTTTGGGATGCGGATGCAATCGGTTCGGCCAAGCGCCTCAACGGATTCTCCCTGTCGGCTGAAGACCGAGGTTCGTGATTCGCCGTTGCCCGCGGTCAAGAACTCCGTGAGTTCGACCGGACGTGCCGAGTCCGAGAAATCGGGGGCGGAGAATTCGTAGTCGTAATGCACCCCGTCGAGTTCGAGGCCCAAGGTCATGCTGACCCCTGCGATATCCACCGAGCGTCTAAGGAAGAAGTTGCTTCGAGTGGGAATGGGGTAGGCGGTGATGGTCTTTGAGCACAGCAAGGCGATCGCGTTGAGCACCGTCGTCTTCCCCACCCCGTTCCGGCCGCACAGCGCGGAGAGCGGCGCGTCGAGGTCGAAGCTCGTCCGCGCGCAGGAGCCGAAGTTCTGGATCTCGACGGATCTCAACATGGCGGGCGGCGACCTTCCGGGGAGGGGTCGTTTCGATGACAGGGCGGCGCTCGCCCTCCTCGTGATGGTAGTGGAGCGCGGGCCGGGTTTCCAGTTCGTCCGCCACCGCGGCGCGGCAATCTCTTCGCACGCCGCAGGGGTTCGCGCGCGGGGTCGCAATCACGATTCGAGACGGGAACGAATCATCAAGATCCGATCCCACGGCGGCGGTTCGTGGGCTAGAATTCCCCAAGCGATCTCCCGCGCTCGCGCTCGCGAGCGGGCGAGGTCGCCCCGCTCGTTCGACGTCGCGATCGCCCTCGGGCCGCCCGGGGCGAGGGCGAAGGCCGCAGGTCCCCCGAGTCCCCGTACGAGAGGTCCACATGGCTGCTGCGAAGAAGACGAAACCGAAGACGGTCGCGGAGGGCGTGAAGGAGACGGTGGTCGACGCCGCCGTCGCGACGAAGAAGGCCGCGAAGAAGGCGCCCGCCAAGGTCGTCGAGACGGCCAAGGCCGCCGGCGAGGCGATCGCCCACGGCGCCGAGGTCGCCAAGGACAAGGTCGCGGAGGTCGTCTCGGCCGTCGCCGCCTCGCTCCCCGGCGCCGAGGCCAAGCCCAAGGCCGCGAAGAAGGCCGCCCCCAAGGCGAAGGCCGTCAAGACCACCGTGAAGGCCGAGGCCCCCAAGGCCGAGGCGAAGGCCCCCAAGAAGCCCGCCGCCAAGAAGGCCGCCGCGGCCCCCGCCGCCGAGGCCAAGGTCAAGCCCGCCGCCAAGGCGAAGGCCAAGCCCGCCGTCGCCAAGAAGCCCGCCGCGAAGAAGCCCGCCTCCAAGAAGGCCTCCCCCTCCGCCTGATCCCCACCGCCCACGCACATCGATCGCCGAGGCGAGCGGGACCACGACCCGCTCGCCTCTTCCGCGCGCCGGCCCGCGGCGTCAGCCCCTCAACCGGTCGTCGAGCCGCCCGATGAACGCCGACTTCCCCCGGTGGGCCTTCCGCAGCCCATCCAGCCGACTCCGGAACCCCTCCAGGTCGCCGGACCGCGCGGCCAGGTCGCGAAGGTCGACGAGCAGCGCGACGGCGAGGTCGTAGCCCTCGGCGTTCCTCGCCATGATCCGATCCGTCACCTCGCTCCAGGCCGCCTCGCCACGGCGCGCGACGGCGTCGAGATGCGCCGCCCGCGCCTTCTCCTCGGCGCGACGCTTCTTCCCCTCCAGCGCGTCGCGGGCCGCGAACAGCTCGGAGACCATCCGGCGCGGGCCGGCCTCGGCCTTCGTCTTCGGGCCGTGCTCCTTGCGATGCCTCGCCAGGAGTTCGGCGCGGAGGGCGACGTCCTCGCCGTCGGCCACCGGCCGGACGAGATAGTCCCCCTTCTCGTCGGCCGGGAGCTTCGAAATCCAGCGGACCAGCTCGGCGCGGAGGGGGCCCGCCGGGGCCTCCCCCGCGCTCGCCTCGGCGGCGGCCTTGAGGAGCAGCGGGTCGACCCGGAAGAATTCCGCCAGCGCCTCCAGCTCGGGGGGGAGCTTCTTGAGGCCCGGCGGGACGGGGGGCTCGGGGCGGTCCTCGGCCTCGTCGTTTTCGAACAGCCCGGAGAGCCAGGTGATGTAGAGGGGGCGGAGGTCGCCGCGGAGGAGGAGGTCGCGCACCGGCAGCAGGTCGGGCATGAACTCCTCGCCCTCGATCCAGCCCCCGTCCCCGCCCTCGATGTTCCAGTGGAGGTCGACCACGAGGAAGCCCTTCCCCTCGCGGACCTCCAGCACGTCCTCCGCCTCGTAGGCGCGGGCGGCTTCCAGGTCGAGCGCCCCTTCGGGGAGCCGGAACGACAGGTCGCGCGTCCCCCAGTTGGCGACGTAGAGGAAGGCGTCGAAGTAGCGGTCCATCAGGTCGGCCGGCTTGCCGCGGAAGTCGCCATAGTGGTAGGTGTTCGTGAAGCTCGTCGGCGTGATCTCGGCGCGGGACGACAGCTTGCGGAGGTCGTCCATCGCCTTCCGGTCCAGCGGGCGGTCGAGGGCGCGGAACTCGTAGTACTGGTACTCGCTCATG
>ERZ778021.1489-NODE-1489-length-27201-cov-5.629780_pt1 | contig 27201 bp, 21 predicted proteins | sample MGYA00375751_ERZ778021 | MGnify/ENA primary metagenome ERZ778021 (study PRJEB29350, sample SAMN05389814) | bioreactor metagenome | isolation source: Thiocyanate stock bioreactor | place: South Africa: University of Cape Town | collected 2013-08-29 ... | reverse complement strand
TTGCATGTGTTAAGCACGCCGCCAGCGTTCATCCTGAGCCAGGATCAAACTCTCCAAAAAGAAAAAATGCATACACCATCGGGAAAACGACAATGCAGCGAGTTCGAAACTGACCAAAAGGATGCCATCACTGACAATCCATAATGCCGACACCAAAGTGCCGGACTTGATCCAAAGGAATCTCACCCCACCAAAAGGCAGGGACGAGGTAATTTGGCATTTGACAAGTGCACGCTGTTGAGTTCTCAAGGATCGGACGCTCCCGTGCTCCGGCCTCTCGGCCTTCATCGCGGGGCGACTTCTCTTCGCGGACAAGATGTCTCGCCCGTCATGGGCCCGGAGGAACATGACAGGAGTGACAGAATCGTCACGCAGGCAGTATCGCTCTCGCGACTGCCAACACCCACCGCCGTCGTCCGTCTGAAACGGAGTGCAGGAGGGAGGTTTCCATCCTAGACCATAAGTCCTGTTCTCTCTACCGAGAGGTTTGGGATGGGGTTCGGTTCTCCGCTTGAGGGGGCGAGGCCTTCCGGCCCTTCGCTCTTCCCTGTGGGGCGAACAAGCAATAACTTACGCGGCACACCACCAACCAGCAAATCACACCCACATCCCGGGCGTGTCGCGCGCTGTGTCCGGTCGTAGGCTCCCCTCATGGAACCTCGCTCGCTGCGCGCACGGCTGCCCGTCGGCACGCTTGCCACACGCGCCGTCGGCTGGGTCGACGCGGCGACGGCGCCTCTTGCTGGTACTCCTCCCGCGACGGTCGATGCCGAAGCGGTCACCGTCGCGTACACGAGCGAGCGGTGGTTCCGATGGGAGGGGCAGCCGGGCATCGGCTTCGCCCCGTTGTCGGGGTTCTTCCGCACCAGGGACGGGTGGGTGCGCACGCATGCGAACTACCCGCACCACGAGCGTGCTCTGCGCCGCGCGCTCGGCCTGCTCGATGCGCCGCAGGACGGCGACGACCCGGATCGCGTGGGAGCGCGATTGCGCGCGTTGCCCACCCGGGAGGCCGTCGAGATCATCACGCGGGAAGGCGGCCTGTGCGTCGAGGTGCGACGCGAGGATCCCGAGACGGACGAGCGGCTGCGCGCGTCGCCGCTGGCCACCGTGCGCCGCATGGCGGACAGCCCGCTCGAGGCGACGGTCGCCGATGCCTCGGCTCCCCTTCGCGGCGTGCGCGTCCTCGATCTCACGCGCGTCATCGCCGGGCCGGTGGCGACGCGGACACTGGCTCTTCTCGGTGCCGACGTGCTCCGCGTCGATTCCCCTCGGATACCCGAGATCGCCGTTCAGCATCTGGACACCGGTCACGGTAAGCGCAGCACACTGCTCGATCTCGATGCTGACGCCGATCGCCGACGCTTTGACGGCCTTCTCGTCACCGCCGACATCGTGGTTCTCGGCTACCGCCCAGCTGCGCTCTCGCGACTGGGCCTGGAACCCCGTGCGCTGTGCGCGCGGCATCCCGGCATGATCGTGGCCCGACTCAGTGCGTGGGGTGCCGCGGGCGGACGCGGCTTCGACAGCCTCGTGCAGGCGGCGTCCGGCATCGCCTGGATCGAGTCCGCCGACGGCCGCACCCCGGGCGCGCTCCCCGCCCAGGCGCTGGATCACACGGCAGGCTATGCGCTGGCCGCCGCAGTGCTCACGGCACTGCGCCGTCGCGGCGAGGTCGGAGGAAGCTGGCTCGTCGAGACGTCCCTCCGACGCGTCGCGGCGGAGTTGCTCGGGATGCCGCGCGATGCGGACGGGGACCTCGCCGAACCGGTCGACCCCGATCGGTTCCTGCAGCACTTCACCGTCGGCGGCCACGATGTCGTCACCGCGGGGTCGGCCGTGGCCTACGCGGGGGCACCGACGGGGTTCCGGCCACCGCAGCCGTGGGGCTCCAGCGCCCCGGTCTGGCTCCCCCGCTGAGACAGCGACGGCCCCCGCTCCGAAGAACGGGGGCCGTCGTGGGCGTGCGGGTCGCTTACTGGGCGGCCTTCACGATGTCCAGGAGCTTGGGGCTGTTGGCGTAGGCCTCGGCCGCGTTCTCCTTGGTGACGATGACCGGCGGCAGCAGGTAGGCCGGGACGACCTTGACACCGTTGTTGTACTGCGTGGTGTCGTTGACCTCGGGCGTCTCACCCTTCTGGAGCGACTGGATCATCTTGATCGTCTGGGCGACGAGGAGCGAGGTGTCCTTGTTGATGGTGGAGTACTGCTCCCCCGCCATGATCGACTTGACCGACTCGGCCTCGGAGTCCTGACCGGTGACGGTGAACTGCGAGATGTTCTTGCCGGCCTGCTTCACCGAGGTGATGATGGCGCGAGCCAGCGTGTCGTTCGGCGAGAGCACGCCGTCGATGGTCGCCGAGGTGTAGTTGGCCGTGAGCAGCGAGTCCATCCGGCTCTGCGCGTTCTCGGCCTTCCAGCCCTGCGTCGCCGTCTGCTGGATGGCGGTCTGGCCCGACACGACCTTCAGCGTGCCGTCGTCGATCTTCGGCTGCAGCACCTTCATGGCGCCGTTGAAGAAGACCGCCGAGTTGGCGTCGTCGGGCGAGCCGGAGAACAGCTCGATGTTCCACGGCGCGCCGTGGCCCGAACGCTTCTGCAGACCGTCGAGGAGGGCCTGACCCTGCAGCTCGCCGACCTTGAAGTTGTCGAACGCGACGTAGTAGTTCACGTTCGGCGTGTTCTCGATGAGGCGGTCGTAGGCGATCACCGTGACACCGGCATCCGCCGCCTGCTGCAGCTGCGTGCCGAGCTGCTTGCCGTCCTTGGCACCGATGACGATGACCTTGGCACCGTTGGTGATCATCGAGGAGATCTGGTTCTGCTGCTCGGCGACCGTGTTGGATGCCGGCGCGTACTGCACGTCGGCCTTGAACCCGGCCTGCTCGAGGCCGTTCTTGAACAGGTCACCGGCGAGCACCCAGTTCTCCGACGTCTTGTCGGGAAGTGCAATGCCGATCGAGGCGTCCGCGGCGAAGCCGGCGGCGGCCCCCGCCGATGCGGTCGCGTCGCCGCCGCGCCCGGAGCTCGAGCAGCCCGTGAGCGCGAGTGCCGTGACGGCGGCCAGTGAGGCTGCCGCAAGAGCGATTCTCTTCATTGATTCATCACTTTCTCTGGTGAGGGTGAGGCGAACAGGTCCCGGACCTACCCCTTGGGGAGGTCGGCCGGCTGGCTCGACTCGTTCGTGCCCGACGTCGGGATGACGGCGGGGACGTCTGTGATCACGGCTGCACTCTTGTCGCGACGGCGCAGGAGCAGACCGATGATGGAAGGACCGCCGCGACGCTTGCTGATGACGTCGATGGCGACGGCGAACAGGAGCACGAGGCCCTTGGTGATCTGGATCGCGTCGGCCTGGGCGCCGATCAACTGCAGACCGTTGTTGAGGAAGGCCATGACGAGCCCGCCGATGATCGAGCCGATCACCGTGCCGATGCCGCCGGAGACCGCGGCGCCACCGATGAACACGGCCGCGATCGCGTCGAGCTCCCAGCCGTTGCCGTCCTGCGGGCCGGATGCCGTGGCACGCCCGACGTAGATCATTCCGGCGACGGCGGCGAGCACCGACATGTTCATCATGACGAAGAAGTCGACGCGGCGGTCCTTGATGCCCGACAGCGCCGCCGCGAGGCGGTTGCCGCCGACCGCGTAGATGTGACGGCCGAACACCGTGCGGTTGGTGACGAACGAGTAGATCACGACCAGCACCAGCAGGATCACGCCGGAGATCGGGAAGCTCGTGCCCGGGCGTCCCGTGGCGAACAGCCACGCCGCCCAGAGGATCGCGGCCGAGAGGATGACGACCTTCACGCCCGACACCCAGACCGGAGCGGAGTCCGCACCGATCTTGGCCTGCTGACGCCGCAGACGCCACTCGTTGTAGACGATCCACGCCACGCCGACGAGGCCGAGGAGCATCGTGAGCACGTTGAAATCGACGGCGATCGGAAGTTCGGGCAGGTAGCCCGAACCGATGTAGCTGTACTCCGGCGGCACCGGCGTGGTGGTCGACTGCCCGATCCACTGGTTGCCACCGCGGAAGATCAGCATGCCCGCGAGCGTCACGATGAACGCCGGCACTCCGACATACGCGACCCAGAACCCCTGCCACGCGCCCACGAGCGCGCCGACGACGAGCCCGATGAGGATCGCCACAGGCCAGGGCATGTTCCACTCGCTCATCGACTGCGCCACGATGATGCCGACGAAGGCGGCGACCGACCCGACGGACAGGTCGATGTGTCCCATGATGATGACCATCACCATGCCGATCGCGAGGATCAGGATGTAGGACTGCTGGCTGACGACGTTGATGAGGTTCTGGGGAGAGAGCGTCGTGCCGCCGGTCCAGATCTGGAAGATCAGGATGATGGCGATCAGCGACGCCAGGATGCCGAACTGTCGCAGGGACGATGTGCCCCCGCCGAACATCTTCTTCAGGTCGGAGATGCCGCCTGAACGCTTGGTGGGTACCGTCTCGGTGCTCATCGTTGTGCCTTCTGTCGTGCGGAGGTCATGCTGCGCATGAGGTTCTCGGGGGTTGCGTCGGCGACGGGCAGGTCATCGGTGATCTGCCCCTCGAAGATCGTGTAGATGCGGTCGGAGATGCCGAGCAGTTCCGGCAGCTCGCTCGAGATGAGGATCACGCCCTTGCCCTGCGCCGCCAGCTGCTGGATGATCGCGTAGATCTCGTACTTCGCGCCGACGTCGATCCCGCGCGTCGGCTCGTCGAGGATCAGCAGTTCGGGGTCGGTGAACATCCACTTCGCCAACACGACCTTCTGCTGGTTGCCGCCCGACAGCTTCGAGACGCCGACGTCGACGCTGGGCGTCTTGATGCGCAGCTTCTTGCGATAGTCGTCGGCGATGTCGTTCTCGGCGTAGGGGTCGATGACGCCGTTGCGCGCGATCTTCTTCAGCTTTGCGGCGACGATCGAGCGCTTGATCGTGTCGAGGAGGTTCAGCCCGAGCACCTTGCGGTCCTCACTCACGTAGGCCATGCCGTGGTCGATCGCGGACTGGACGTCCTTGATCGAGACTTCCTTGCCGTCGATGAGGATCTGTCCCGACTCGTACGTGCCGTAGGAGCGGCCGAACAGGCTCATCGCCAGCTCGGTGCGCCCCGCACCCATGAGTCCGGCGATGCCGACGATCTCTCCCCGACGGACGTAGAGGTTGGAATGCTTGGCGACGAGGCGCTCGGGGATCTGAGGGTGGCGCACCGTCCAGTCGCGCACCTCGAAGAAGACCTCGCCGATGTGCGGCGTCCGGTCGGGGAAGCGGCTCTCCAGAGAGCGACCCACCATGCCGCGGATGATGCGGTCCTCGTCCACCGCGCCCGTCGCGACATTGAGCGTCTCGACCGTGCGGCCGTCGCGGATGATCGTGATGGAGTCGGCGATCTGCTCGATCTCGTTGAGCTTGTGACTGATGATGATCGAGGAGATTCCCTTGCCCTTGAGGGACAGGATCAGATCGAGCAGGTGCTGCGAGTCGTCCTCATTCAGCGCTGCGGTGGGCTCGTCGAGGATGAGGAGCTTCACGTCCTTCGCGAGAGCCTTCGCGATCTCGACGAGCTGCTGCTTGCCGACGCCGAGATGCTTGACCTGGGTGTCGGGGTCGTCGCGCAGCCCCACCCGCGCCAGCAGGTCGACGGCGCGCAGACGCGCGGTGCTCCAGTCGATGACGCCGCCGCGCTGGATCTCGTTGCCGAGGAAGAGGTTCTCCGTGATCGAGAGCTCGGGGATCAGCGCGAGCTCCTGGTGGATGATCGCGATGCCGGCGTTCTCGCTCGCGCGGATGTCCTTGAACTGGACGACCTCGCCGCGGTACCAGATGTCGCCGCTGTAGGTGCCGTACGGGTAGACCCCGGAGAGCACCTTCATGAGCGTGGACTTCCCGGCACCGTTCTCGCCGCAGATGGCGTGGACTTCGCCCGCGGCGACGGTGATCGACACGTCGCTGAGCGCTTTCACACCCGGGAACTCCTTGGTGATGGAGCGCATCTCCAGGATCGGCACTGCATCCGGCATGGTGCGCGACCTCCTCGTCGTCAGCTTGTCTTCGTTGAGCGGGCTTCGCTCCGAAGCCCAATGTGACCGTTCACATCGCTTGAACATCGTGCACCCTCCGACCGGGGTTGTCAATCGCGGAAGGGCGCCGTTATCGAAGCGTCATCTTTTCGCCGTGACGGCGACGGCACACGACTCCCGCACCACGAGCGAGGGCTCCAGATTCATGCCGCTCGCGGCATCCGTGGGGACCTCCGGCTCTCCGATGGCACGCAGCAGCGCCGCCATCGCGCGCTCGCCCAGCCCGGCGAACTGCTGATGGACGGTCGTCAGGGGCGGCCACGCATGCGCGGCGAGGGGGATGTCGTCGAAGCCGACGACGCTCACCTGGCGCGGGACATCGATGCCGAGATCACGGAAACCGTGGATCATCCCGAGCGCCATGGCGTCATTGGCGGCGAACACCGCGGTGAAGTCCAGACGGCGCGACAGCTCCACGGCGGCGCGGTAGCCGAAGTCGGCGGTCCAATCGCCGAGGATCGGGGGGCGGGGCGGCAGATCAGCGTCCGACAGAGCCCGCAGGTAGCCCTGCATGCGGCTCTCCGCCTCGATCCAATCCTGCGGACCCGCCACGTGCACGATCTCGGTGTGTCCCAGCGAGATCAGATGCTCGGTGGCGAGCATGCCGCCGCGCACCTGATCCTCGGCGAGTTCCGCGATCCCCCGCTCGGCGCTGTGGAGCCCGAGGTAGGGGATGTCGACATCGAGTTCGGCGAGCACGTCGAACACCCGCACCTGCGGAGCGTGCACGATGATGCCCTCGACCGACTGCCGACGCAGATGCTCGACGGCGGCGGCGATCGTCTCGGGGCGCGTATCGCGCAGATAGGCGGAGTTCACCCAGTAGCCACGTTCGCGCGCGGCATCCTCGAGAGCCGCGAGGCTGGATGACGGACCGTACTCGCCCCGCGAGCCCAGCACGACCCCGAGAGTCTGCGACCTGCTGGTCACGAGGGCACGCGCCGCCTGGTTCGGCCGATATCGCAGGTCGGCCATGGCGTCGAGCACCCGCTGCTTGGTCTCGGGCCGGATCGACGGGTGGCCGTTCAGCACGCGCGAGACGGTCTGATACGAGACGTCGGCGGCGCGCGCGACGTCGCGGATGCTCGCGCTGCGCGCTTTCTCCTCGCCAGCCGACACGGTGCCCTCGCCTTCGATGTGCACGTTCACATTACCGCGGTGACGCGCAACGCGTCACGCCGCGCGACGGCGGCGAACCGTGATGACGGCGCAGAGAACGAGGGTGGCCGCACCCCAGAGGGCGCAGGCGGGCGGAAGCACACGGTACGCCAGGTGGCGCACCGTCCATTCGGGCGTGAGGGGACCATAGACGGCGAGGCCGAGGATCCACGCCGCCAGCAGCACGAGCGGCAGCGAGAGCCACCACAGATACCGAACGATCGGCGGGATGCCGGTCGTCGCCGGCTCCGCACGGCGTCGACGCAGCCACAGCGCGGCGGCGAGAGCGAGCACGATCAACCCGAACGCGGTGGAGCCGTACTGCAGCCACTTGAGCCCCAGGAGCGGCCCCCACTGCTCGTCGAGCGCGGGGAACAGCTGGGTGCCCCACCGCCCCTCGTGCGTGAACGCGTCCCACGCGATGTGCGTTGCCACCCCCAGTAGCAGCGAGAGCGCTGCCAGAAGAACGGAGACCGCGGGCGCTCGGCGGCCCCACCAGGGCGGCACGCCGACGCGATCCCACTCCACCGGCAACCGCGCCGCGAGCCACGACGGCGACAGTGCACGCACCGCGGGACGCAGCAGCAGGTACCACAGCGCCGTCAGAGCGGCGGCGATCAGGGTCGAGACCACGAGGTTCGTATGGGTGAGCTGGTACGACACCGGCGTGCCACGCACGAAGAGCGGCAGGTCGGGCGTCATCGCGCCGATCGCAATCGCCGCCGGAAGCAGCGGCGACCGCACGAACGGCAGCGCCACCACGGCGTGCGAGACAGTGAACGGCATGCGACCTCCGGCGCGGTGTCGGGCCCGGTCAGGCCGCAGGAGCGACGAAGAGCCCCGCGAGGGTCTTCTTGCCGCGGCGGAGCACGGCCACCCCGCCGGGCAGCGCACCCGCGATCGCGGTGGACTCGTCATCGACCTTGACCCCGTCGAGGCTGACCCCGCCCTGCGCGATCGAGCGGCGCGCCTCCCCGAGACTCGCGCACAGTCCCGTCTCCACCAGGGCTTGGGCCACCGTGGTGCCGGCCGGGATCGTCGCGTGCGGCAGCTCCTCCAACGCGGTGCGCAGTGTGGCGGCATCCAGCGCCTCGAGCTCGCCCGCGCCGAACAGGGCCTCGGATGCCGCGATCACGGCGGCCGTGGCCTGCGGCCCGTGCACGGTCGTGGTCACTTCGAGCGCGAGACGCTTCTGCGCGGCACGGCGGAACGGCTCCGCGGCCACCAGCTGCTCGTACTGCTCGATCTCCTGCCGGGACAGGAACGTGAAGATCTTCAGTCGCTCGATGACGTCGGCGTCGTCGGTGTTCAACCAGAACTGGTACATCCGGTATGGGCTGCACATCTCGGCATCCAGCCAGATGGCATTGCCCTCGCTCTTGCCGAACTTCGTGCCGTCGCTGTTGGTGATCAGGGGCGTGCCGATCGCGTGCACCGAGACACCTTCGACGCGGTGGATGAGGTCGGTGCCGCTCGTGAGGTTGCCCCACTGGTCGGACCCGCCGGTCTGCAGCACGCAGCCGTACTGGCGATGCAGCTCGAGGTAGTCCATCCCCTGCAGGATCTGGTAGCTGAACTCGGTGTAGCTGATGCCCGCTTCGGAGTTCAACCGCGCGGCGACGGCATCCTTCTTCAGCATCGTGCCGACGCGGTAGTACTTGCCGATCTCGCGCAGGAAGTCGATGGCGCTCATCGGCGCGGTCCAGTCGAGGTTGTTCACCATGCGCGCGGCGTTGTCGCCCTCGAAGCTGAGGTACCGCTGGACCTGGGCGCGAAGGTTGCCCACCCATTCGGCGACGGTGTCCTTCGTGTTGAGCGTGCGCTCCGCCGTCGGCCGGGGGTCGCCGATGAGGCCCGTCGATCCGCCGACGAGACCGAGGGGACGGTGGCCGGCCAGCTGCAGGCGACGCATCAGCAGCAGCTGCACGAGGTTACCCAGATGCAGGCTCGGCGCCGTCGGATCGAAACCGCAGTAGTACGTGATCGGCTCGCCGCCCAGCAGATCGCGCAGAGCGGTCTGGTCGGTGGACACGTGGACCAGGCCTCGCCAGACGATCTCGTCCCAGACGTTCTCGAACGAGGAGTCGTTGGCAGGGGCCAGCGCACGCGCGGGCGCGGAAGCACTCACGGAGACGGTTTCAGACACGCGCCCCAGGTTATCAGCGGCGGATGCCGAGCCCCGATCGCACCGATGGGGCTCGCGTCCGCGCCGCCGCGGCGACGTCCGCGCCCCATGGGAGACTGACGACATGGATCCCGACACCCCGGCGATCGTCACGCTGATCGGCGTGATCGTGCTGTTCATCGCGCTGTGCGCAGCCCTGATCCTCGTCGTGATCTCACTTCGGCGTCCGCGAGGCCCGGTGCTGATCGCCGCGGCCGCGATCGTCGTGCTCGCACTCGTCACCCTCAGCATCCTGCCGGCGCACCTGCCCGTCCTGGCCGCCGCTGCGCTGGCGATCCTCGGCACCGCGCTTGCGGTCGTCGGCGGCAACCCGTTCACGCGCTGGGTGCTGTCGGTCGCCGACGGCGGCCGAACGACAGAGGGCCCGCGCGGCGGCATCCTCGTCGAGATGATGTCCGGCCGCGATACCGATGCCGTCCACGAGGAGGAGATCCTGCGCGGCGGCACGACGATCGGCTACCTCGAGCGGGCGTGCGCGGCCCTCGGCATCCTCGCCGGCTTTCCCGGAGCGGTCGCCATCGTCGTGGCGCTCAAGGGCGTCGGACGATTCACGGAGCTGGCCACACCGGCCGCACGCGAGAGATTCATCGTCGGCACGATGGCGAGTCTGCTGTGGGCGTGCGCCGTCGCGGGAGTCGTCTGGCTCGCGGTCTGGTGACGTGAGCCAGGGGCTCACACGTCGGATGACGGTGTCGGGTCGGCGCGCAGCTGCGTGTACCCCTCGACGAGGGCGGCGACCCCCGCGACCCCGAGGGCCTGAGAAACCGCCGACTGGGTGATGCCCTCCGCGGCCGCGAGCTCCGCCTGCGTCACCCCGAGGATCCGTCCATAGGCAAGCCGGCGGGTGCGCGGCGCCATGGCGGTCACCAGTTGGTCCCGCGCGAGGAGGTAGGCGTTGGCCACTCGGACGTCGACGGCGGTTCCAGCATCGGCGACGACCCAGGTGCGCGCGCCCGGGATCGTGCGCGCCTGCGCGGCGTGGATGGCATCGATCGCTTCCCGCGCAGCCCACCACGCCGGCCCCTCGGCGAGCGTCCCTACGCGGGAGGGGACGTCGCTGTGCGCTCCGATCCCGATGCCGAACCGACAGTCGAGATCGTCGGGCAGCGCGAGCCGAATCAGCAGCAGGGCCGCCATGGCGGCATCCAGAGAGGGGTAGACGCCCTGCAGCTCGTCACCCACCGTCGCGGTGAGCTGTCGCTCCGCCAGGGGCACGTCCCGCTCGACGCGGGCGATCGCCTCTTCCAGAGCGCGTTGGGCGGCAGCCCGATCGGGAAGACCACGCGATCCGACGATGTCGGCGATCACAGCGACACTCATGAAAAGAAGCATATCGCTGATATTCAGAAAATATCAGTATATGACTGCTATTCGAGATCGATCAGTGCGCGTGCGGCGCTCTGCGAGCGGGCGATGAGCTCGGCGCGCTGCTCCGCCACGCGGACACCTGAGGTGCCTCCGGCGCCGGTGCGGCTCGCGACCGACCCCTCGATCGTCAGCACCTCGCGGACGTTCGGGGTCAGCTGCGTCGACACCTCCGCGAGCAGAGCATCATCGGCATCCTCGAGTCCGATCCCGCGCTCCTCGCAGGCGCGCACCAGCGCACCCGAGATCTCGTGCGCATCGCGGAACGGCACGCGCTGCTTGACCAGCCACTCGGCGACGTCGGTCGCCAGCGAGAAGCCCTGCGGTGCGAGCTCGGCCATGCGCGCCGTGTCGAAGCGCAGCGTGGCGATCATGCCGGCGAACGCGGGCAGCACCGTCTCGAGCGTCAGGACCGAGTCGAAGACCGGCTCCTTGTCCTCCTGCAGATCGCGGTTGTAGGCCAGCGGCAGCGCCTTCAGCGTCGCCAGAAGACCCGACAGGTTGCCGATCAGGCGTCCCGCCTTGCCGCGAGCGAGCTCGGCGATGTCGGGATTCTTCTTCTGCGGCATGATGCTGGAGCCCGTGGAGTAGCCGTCGTCGAGCGTGACGAAGCCGAACTCGCGGGTGTTCCAGATGATGATGTCTTCCGCGAAACGCGAGAGATCCACACCGATCATGGCCGCGATGAAGGCGAACTCGGCGACCACGTCACGCGAACTCGTGCCGTCGAGGGAGTTCTCCGCCGGACGGGCGAGTCCGAGCCGGTCGGCGACCAGCTGGGGGTCGAGGCCGAGTGTCGCACCGGCGAGCGCTCCCCCGCCGTAAGGCGAGACCGACGCGCGCGCCGCCCAGTCGCGGAGCCGCTCGAGATCACGCACGAGCGGCCAGCCGTGGGCCTGCAGGTGGTGGGCCAGCAGGATCGGCTGCGCGTGCTGCAGGTGGGTGCGCCCCGGCATGATCGCCTCGGCGTGCGCCTCGGCCTGCGAGACGATGGCGTCGATGACACGCAGGAGATCGCGGGCGATCACGCGGGCGTGGTCGAGCAGGTACAGCCGCACGAGGGTGGCGATCTGATCGTTGCGGCTCCGACCCGCGCGGAGCTTGCCGCCGAGCGCCGGACCGATCTCGGCGATGAGGGCGGCTTCCAGCGCGCCGTGCACGTCCTCATCCGTCGGCTGGGCGACCAGTGAGCCGTCGGCGACCGCCGCCGCGAGGGCATCGAGCCCGGCGTGCATCCGTGCCTCTTCGTCGGCGGTGAGGTACCCGGCGGCGGCGAGCGCCGCGGCGTGCGCGTGCGAACCGGCGATGTCATAGGGCGCGAGCACCCAATCGAAGTGGGTGGAGCGGCTGAGGGTCGCGAGCTCCGGTGAGGGCCCCGACGCGAAGCGTGCCCCCCAGAGTGCGCCGTCGTTCGTGCCGTGCGGTGTCGTTTCGCTCACCGCACCAGCCTAGCGAGCACCGTGCCGACGCTCCGCCCGGTGCGCTCCGCGCGGCGCAGAGCCCGCCGCAGCACGTTCATCCGTCCCGACGTGCCGCATCGCGGCATCCGATGCGACCAGACGAGACGGATGAGCGAGCCGCGGAGCCCTCCCCACACCGCCCCGCTGCTCACGTATGCACAGATACCGCCGCCCGACCCGTCGCGCGGGAGGAGGCGCGGCACGCTGCGATGATGAGTCGTCGCCCGTCGCCGCTGCCCGACAGCCTTCCGGAGTCGTTCTCCGTCGCGCAGGCGCAGGATGCCGGGGTGTCGCCGCGCCGGCTCCGCGCGCGCGATCTGGCCTCGCCGTTCCGGGGCGTGCGATCGCGGCCTCCGGCGGAACCCGCGGCTGCGGTGGACGATGACGCGTCGCCCGCTGCGAACGAGAATGCGCGGCTGCGCCTGACGATCCACCGTGCGGCGCGCGCGTATGCGACCCGGGCGGTCCCCGGCATCCTGTACACCCACGTCACGGCAGCGGTGATCTGGGATCTGCCGCTTCCGCTGCGGTTGCTGCGTCGCGGCGCCGAAGCGATCGACGTCGCCGTGCTCGGCGAGCGGCGAGCACCGAAGGGCGCGGGGGTGCGGGGCCATCAGCTGCGCGCCGAACTCACGAGGACCGGCGTGCGGCGCGGGTTGCGCGTGGCCGCGCCGGCATCGGTGTGGGCGCAGCTGGCTCCGCTGCTGTCGGCGGCAGAGCTCGTCGAGGTGGGTGACGCGATCGTGCACATCCCGCGGAGACGGGGGATGCATCGCGGCACGCCCGCTGACGCCTTGGCGACGCGTGACGGTCTGGTGGAGGCGATGGAGGCCGGCCGCCGCGTCGGTGCTGCGCGACTGCGCGCGGCGCTGGGGCTGATCCGGGTCGGGGCGGCCTCGCCACCGGAGACGCGGATACGTCTCGCGTGCGCGCGCCGGCAGCTCCCCGAGCCTCTCCTCGACGTCGACGTGTTCGGCGTTGACGGCAGACCCATCGGCTTCACCGAACTGGCTTTCCCGGACCACGGCGTCCTCGTGGAGTACGAGGGCGATCACCACCGCCGATCGCCGAAGCAATGGCAGCGCGACATCGAGAAGCACGCGGCCTGCGTGGCCGCGGGATGGGAGGTCGTGCGCCTGACCGCCGCAGACCTGCATCGGGACGCTGCTCCCGCTGCCGCGAAGATCGCCGCAGCGTTGGCTCGCGGCGATCTTCGCCGTTCATCCGTCCCGTGGGGTCGTGTCGCCGCTGCAGATGCGGCGGGAGGGGACGGATGAACGGCTCAACCGGGGATGACCGCGCGGGTGGCGTATGCCAGGGCGCGTTCCAGGGGGCCGCGGCCGAGGACGAGGGCCCATGCGGTGCAGGACACGAGCGTCGCGCCGACGAACGGCCAGAACGGCTGCAGGTCGCGAAAGCCCGACAAGTCGCCGACGTCGCCCATGGCAAGGGATGCCCACACGGCCCACGCGACGATCTGCCCGACGTACGCGGTCAGCGGCATCGACCCCACGGCGCGCACGGGCAGCAGCACGATGCGCGCAGGCGTGCGACAGATCAGCAGACACAGGCCGATGACGGCGAGCGCGAAGCCGCCCGACCCGACCGCCTCGAGCACACCGCCGGAGTGCGCGCCGTCGGCCAGCACCCGTCCGAGGTACGAGTCCTCGGGCAGGTCGATGACCGTGGATGCCGCGGCGGCCGCCATCGCGCACGCCGCGCCACCGACGACCAGCGCGACGAGGGTGCGCGCCGATCGCAGGTCGGAGCGTGCGGCAGCCAGACCCGCGATCAGGAAGGCCGCCCACACGAGGAAGGGATAGTGCCAGCCCAGCAGCAGAACGAGGTCGCCGCCGATCGCCCCGGCGTCCACGAGCGCCCGATCCGCCAGTGGCAGCACCCAGGGGGCGCCGACGCCGATGACGGCGGCGAGGACCCAGAGGGTGGATGCCGACAGGCGCAGCAGCGGCACCGCGAGGAGGAACAGGATGCCGTAGGCCGGCAGGATCACGTAGACCGGCACACCCGTGGCATTCAGCAGCATCCCGATGCCCCAGATGATCGCCGCCCGCACGACCAGGCGTCGCCGCGCGACGACGAGCGTGCGACCCGTCGCGGGCGTGCGGCCCGCGCTCGCCCGCGCACCGGTCATGAGAGCGATCGAGACCCCCGCGAGCGTCGCGAACAAGATCGAGGACCGCCCGTTGACGAGATCGACCCACGCCGCGGGTTGCGCAGCATCGAAATGCGCGATCACCAACAGGTGCGCGGCGAACATCCCGAACACCGCGAGACCCCGCGCGAGATCGACGCCGGCGAGCCTGCCGTCGCCATCCAGCGTGCGCGCGCGGAGCGGACGGGGGGCCGTCATCGTCGTCCCACCGTCCGCATCCCGATCACTGCTGGCGCAGCAGCCAGACCAGCAGGGCCTTCTGGGCGTGCAGCCGGTTCTCCGCCTCATCCCAGACCACGCTCTGCGGTCCGTCGATGACCTCGGCATCCACCTCGTAGCCGCGGTCGGCGGGGAGGCAGTGGATGAAGATCGCGTCGGGGTCGGCGAGGTCCATCGTCTCCTGCGTGACCTTGTATCCACCGAGGTCGTGGACGCGCTGGATCTTCTCCTCCTCCTTGCCCATCGACACCCAGGTGTCGGTGACGATGACGTCGGAGCCGGCGGCCGCCTCGGCGGGATCGGTGAAGAGCGTGACCGAGCCGCCGGTCGTCGCGGCGATGCGATCGGCATCGGCGATGACGTCGGCGCGGGGGGCATACGCGGCGGGCGAGGCGACGCGCACGTGCATGCCGGCGGTGACGCCGGCCAGCACATAGGAGTGACCCATGTTGGAGGTGCCGTCGCCGAAGAACGTGAGGGTCAGACCCTTCAGCTCGCCCTTGTGCTCGCGGATGGTGAGCAGGTCGGCGAGCAGCTGGCACGGGTGGAAGTCATCGCTGAGGGCGTTGATGACCGGCACCGTCGTGCCGCGCGCCATCTCCTCCAGGCCCGCCTGCGCGTAGGTGCGCCACACGATGGCCGCGACCTGGCGCTCCAGCACCCGCGCGGTGTCGGACGGCGTCTCCTTGCCCCCGAGCTGGCTGTTGGCGGTCGAGATGATCAGCGGCGATCCGCCGAGATCGGCGATTCCGACCGCGAACGACACGCGCGTGCGCGTCGAGCTCTTGTCGAAGATGACCGCCACGGTCTGGGGGCCTTCGAGGGGCTTGAGCTTCCAGCGATCCTTCTTCAGGGCGACGGCCAGATCGAGGATCTCGGCCTGCTCGGCCGGGGTGAGATCGTCATCGCGGAGCAGGTGGCGGGTCATGCGGAGGCCTCCGGGGTCGAGGGGTCGGACGCGTCGAGCACGAGGGCGTCGGCGACGGTCGCGAGGGAGCGGGTGAACAGGTCGATGAACTCGTCGATCTCGACGTCGCCGATGGTCAGCGCGGGCGCGATGCGGATCGTGCTGTCGTTGGCGGCGTTGACGATGAGCCCGTGCTGCTGCGCGGCGGCGACGACCGCACCGGCCACGGGATGCCGCAGCGCGATGCCCAGCAGCAGACCGCGTCCGCGGCATCCCTCGACCAGCGGCGACGGGATGGCCTCGATCGCGGCGCGCAGCTGCGCGCCGCGGACGGCCGCGTTCTCGACCAGGCCGGCGCGGTCGATCTCGCCGAGCACGGCCAGGGAGGTCGCCGTCGCGAGCGGATTGCCGCCGAAGGTCGAGCCGTGCGTGCCCGGGTAGAAGAGGTCGCTGGCGGCGCCGAACGTGATGAGCGCGCCGATCGGGAAGCCGCCGCCGATGCCCTTGGCGACGGTGATCGCGTCGGGCGTGATCCCCTCGCGCTGGAAGGCGAACCAGGCACCGGTGCGACCCGCGCCCGTCTGGATCTCATCGACGATCAGCAGCGCACCGTGACGCGCGGTGATCTCGCGTGCCGCGGTGAGGTATCCCTCCGGCAGTGGGACGACCCCCGCCTCACCCTTGATGGGCTCGACGAACAGGGCTGCCACGTCGTCGCCCATGGCCGCCTCGAGGGCTTCCACCGTCGAGTCGAGGAACTCGACCCCGGGGACCATCGGCAGGAACGGTGCCTGCATGTACGGCTTTCCGGTGAGGGCGAGCGTTCCCATCGTGCGGCCGTGGAACGCATCCTTCAGCGCCAGGATGCGGGGGCGCGCGCCGCGCGCGTCCGTCGCCGCGCCGTGCAGGCGGGCGAGCTTGAAGGCGGCCTCGTTCGCTTCGGCGCCCGAGTTCGCGAAGTACACGCGTCCGGTGTCTCCGGCACCCGACAGGCGCTTCAGCTCGGCGGCCAGCGCCAGCTGCGGCGGTGTCGCGAAGAAGTTCGACACGTGCGACAGCGTGGCGGCCTGGCGCGACACGGCCTCCACGAAGACGGGGTGTGCGTGACCGAGCGAGGTGACGGCGATGCCCCCGAGGAAGTCGAGGTAGCGGCGCCCGTCGGCGTCCCACAGCGACGAGCCCTCGCCGCGGACGAACAGGGCCATCCGGTCGCCGGCGTTGCGCACGAGGTCGCGCCCGGCATCCTCCTGCCACATCGCGCTCGTCCCCTCGAGCAGATCCGACTCCTGCACGCTCACGTTCTGTACGCCGCTCACTGCGCCACCACCTCTGTTCCGATTCCCTGCTCCGTGAAGACCTCGACCAGCACCGAATGGGGCTGGCGTCCGTCGATGATCGCCGCTGTGTCGACGCCGCCGTCGACGGCGTCGAGGCACGCCTGCATCTTCGGGATCATGCCCGACTCCAGCCGCGGCAGCATCGCGCGCAGCTCATCGGCGGTCAGATGCGAGACCAGCGAGTCGCGATTCGGCCAGTCGGCGTAGAGGCCCGCGACATCCGTGAGCACGACGAGCTTCGCCGCGCCCAGCGCGACGGCCAGAGCGGCTGCCGCGGCATCCGCATTGACGTTCAACGAGTGCCCGGGGTTATCGAGGTCGGGTGCGATCGACGAGACCACCGGGATCCGACCGGCGGCGAGCTGGTCGAGCACCGGCTGCGGGTCGACGCGGACGACGTCGCCGACGGCGCCGAGGTCGTGCTCGGTACCGTCGATCACCACGCCGCGCCGCCGCCCCTGGAAGAGCCCCGCGTCCTCCCCCGACACCCCGACGGCGAAAGGCCCGAACGCGTTGATGCGCCCGACCAGCTGCGGGTTCACCTGACCGGTGAGCACCATCCGCACGACGCTGATCGCCTCGGTCGAGGTCACCCGGTAGCCGCCCTTGAACTCGCTGGGGATGGCGAGCCGATCGAGCATCTGCGAGATCTGCGGGCCTCCCCCGTGCACGACGACCGGCTTGACACCGACGAACCGGAGGTACGCGATGTCCTGCGCGAACGCGTCCTGCAGCTCTTCGGAGACCATGGCGTTGCCGCCGTACTTGATCACGATGATCTGCTCGCGGAAGCGCTGCAGCCACGGCAGCGACTCGATGAGGACGGCGGCCTTCTCGGCGGCCTCCTCGGGCGTGGTCTGCTGGATCTTGCCGGTCATGAGCTGTACGCGCTGTTCTCGTGCACGTAGTCGTGCGTCAGATCGTTGGTGAAGATCGTCGCCGCCTCCGCGCCCGCCTTGAGGTCGATGAGCACGTCCGTCGCGCGCGGCGTGAGGTCGACCTCCTCGCGGGGGCGGTCCGGCGCACCCGCGCTGCACAGTCGCACCCCGTTGAAGCTCACATCCACGGCGTAGGGGTCGAAGGCCGCCTGCGTCGTGCCGATCGCGGCCAGCACGCGGCCCCAGTTGGGGTCGTTTCCGAAGATCGCGGCCTTGAAGAGGTTGTTACGCGCGACCGAGCGCCCCACCTCGACGGCGTCGTCCTCGGATGCCGCACCCACGACCCGGATGGTGATGTCGTGGCTCGCACCCTCGGCATCCGCCTGGAGCTGTCGAGCGAGACTCGTGCACACCTCGACGAGAGCCGCACGGAACGCGTCCGCGTCGGGCGTCACGCCGCTCGCGCCACTGACCATCAGCGTCACCTGATCGTTGGTCGACATGCAGCCGTCGGAGTCGAGTCGGTCGAAGCTCACCCGGGTGGCGGCGCGCAGATGCGCATCCGCCTCGTCGGCCGACAGCACCGCGTCGGTCGCGATGACCACGAGCATCGTGGCAAGGCCCGGAGCGAGCATCCCCGCACCCTTGGCCATCGCCCCGATGGTCCACCCGTCACCGGCGAAGACAGCGGTCTTGGGTACGGTGTCGGTCGTCATGATGGCGCGCGCCGCGTGGTCGCCGCCGTCGTCCGAGAGGGCGGAGATCGCCGCCTCGGTACCGGCAAGGACCTTCCCGCGGAAGACCTCGTCGCCCGTGCCGATGAGCCCGGTGGAGCACACGAGCACGTCGCCGGGGCTGATGCTCAGCAGCTCGGCGGCCTTCTCCGCCGTCTGATGAGTGGTCTGGAAACCGAACGCCCCGGTGAAGCAGTTGGCGCCGCCCGAGTTGAGCACGATCGCCTCGACGGTGCCGTCCTGAATGGCCTGCTGCGACCACAGGATCGGGTTGGCCTTGGCACGATTGCTGGTGAACACGGCGGCTCCGACCTTCAGCGGGCCGCGGTTGACGACGACGGCGACGTCGGGCCTGCCGGTCGATTTGAGACCGGCCACGACGCCGGCGGCGGCGAATCCTGCAGGGGCGGTGACGCTCACGGTGCCACTCCGTTCACGGTCAGACCCGTGGCCTCGGGAAGGCCCAGGGCGATGTTCATCGACTGGATGGCGGCACCGGCGGTGCCCTTGACGAGGTTGTCGACGGCCGTCACGACGACGACGCGGTTCGCGGCGCGGTCGACCGCGAGTCCGACGAGGGCGGTGTTGGCGCCCAGAACGTCCGCCGTGCGGGGGAACTGCCCCTCAGGCAGCAGCTGCACGAACGTCTCACCGTCGTACGCGCTCTCCCAGGCCGAGCGGATCTCGGCATCCGTCACGCCGTCCACGATCGGTGCCGTGGAGGTGGCCAGGATGCCGCGGGCCATCGGCACCAGCACCGGCGTGAACGAGACGCGGGCATCGGGAGCACCGGCGGCCGCGAGCGCCTGCTGGATCTCGGGGATGTGGCGGTGCGTGCCGCCGACGGCATACGGGTTCGCGGTGCCGAGGATCTCGGAGGCGAGCAGGTTCGTCTTCAGGCTCTTACCCGCCCCGGAGGACCCCACGGCCAGCACGCTGACGATGTCGCGGGCATCGATGACGCCGGCCGCGACGCCGGGGACGAGGCTCAGCGCCACCGTGGAGGCGTTGCAGCCCGGGGCGGCGATGCGGGAGGCGCCGACGAGGTGCTCACGCTGCTTCTGCCCGCCCGCGCCGACGATCAGCTCCGGCACGCCGTAGGTCCACGGCTCGTGGAAGGCGCCGCCGTAGAACGCGTCCCACGCCGCCGGCGAGATCAGACGGTGGTCGGCACCGGCGTCGATGACCAGGGGCGTGTCGGCGAGCGCGTCGGTGTACTGACCGGACTGACCGTGCGGGAGCGCGAGGAAGACCACGTCGTGGCCCGCGAGCACCTCGGGCGTCGTCGGCTGCAGGGTGAGGTCGGCCAGCGAACGCAGGTGGGGCTGATGCTGGATGAGCGCATCGCCGGCGTTGCTGTGCGCGGTGACGGTGCGGATGTGGACGTCGGGATGAGCGGCGAGGAGGCGCAGGATCTCGCCGCCGGCATAGCCGGAAGCGCCGGAGACGGCGACCGAAAGGGTCATTGTTCAACCTTATTGTGACGTGAGTCGGCAAACGGTGGGCTCGAAGCGGCGACACCGGCGACTCGACCCGTCACGACGACAGGGAGCTCGCGGGGTCGCCTAGAGTCGGCGGCCGTCCTGACGTCGGCGCGCGCGCAGCACCGTGGCAACGGTGACGGGACCGGCGGCGTGCATGCGGAGACGCTATCGCGCGGCGCGTCGTCGCCGCAAATCGATGCCGTCACTGCGCAAGGGCATCGAGGAGCTCGCGCTCGTCGGCGCGCGTGAGCCCGGCGGAGCGGGGACGGTCCAGTCCCCGTTCGCGCTCATCGGCGAGCACGCGCCGCAGCACGTCCTCCAGCGGCCTGTGGCGTCCGCCGAGAATGCGATAGGTGCCATTGGCGCGAGTCGCGAAGCCGGGCACATCGTCGGGCAGCCACAGCGGCAGCGATCGCTCCCCCGCCCAGTACCCCACGCCGTGCGCGACGAGCCACGGCGCGGATGCCGGGACGAGCGCACCGGTGTGACCGGCGACGCTGCGAGCGATGGCGAGCACCGCCTCCAGCGGAAGACTGTCGCCGACGGCATTGACGGCACCGGTGAAGCGCGCCGCGCCCACCTCGACCACGAAGTCGGTCAGGTCGTCGACGTCGATCACCTGCACCCGCGCGCCGGGTGCGTCGGGAATCAGCACGGGCTCGGCCGCCGCGGCGGCGAGGCGGGCGACCCCGTAGCCGAAGCGATCGGTGGGGTCACCCTGGCCGACGATCAGTCCCGGGCGCACCACGGCCGCACGGCGGCCGAGGGCGGCTGTCACGGCCTGCTCGGCGGCGGCCTTCTCGCGCCGGTAGTCGTACGGGTCGCCGGGTTCGGCGGCGACGGCGAGGGCGGCGGACTCGTCGGCGCCCGCCACGTCCCACTCGCGATCCGCGACGGCGGTGTAGGCATCGTCGCGCTCCCGATCGGCGACGACCAGCCGGGTGCCGGCCGGCGCGTCGCGGCCGCCGCGGGCGAGTACCGTCACGGCGGCACCGGCATCCCGCCAGCGCTCCGCGATGCGCCGGGACAGCCATCCGGTCCCGCCGAGGATCAGAACATCGGTCATGTCGTCGGGAAAGCCCTGATGCGCTGGAGCAGGTCAGGACCGGTGCGATCCAGCGTCCGGCCGCCGAGCCACACCCCCAGGACCGCGGCGCCCCCGCCGACGACGATGCCGACGACGAGCGCCACCCACCCCCAGACGGCCGCGCCGGTGATGAACCCGGCGACGGCGAACGCGATGGCCGGCGCTCCGATGACGAGGCAGGCGCCCATCACGACGAACACGAGCAGACCGGTCAGGAACGTCTGGCCCGGCACGCTCTTGAACGGGCTGTCGCCGGGGGCGGCGACCGGCGTCACGAGCAGAGCGGAGGACACGGCCGAGACGCCGTAGCCGCCGAGCACCAGCCCCAGCGAGGCGCCGAGGATGCCGGGCAGGTGTTCGAGCCGGCCGCCGACGGCCGTGGTCACGACGGCGAGCAGCACGATCAGCGGGATGCCGATGCTCGCGGCGCCGAGAAGGCGTCCCAGGCGGTCGTCGCGGCCGCGGATGCCGGTCGCGAGCACCGAGGCGAAAGCGGTGCCGTCGTAGGAGACGTCGGTGTAGCCGGAGAGGCACAGCACGAGAGCGACGAGCACCGCCGAGCTCGAGAACATGAACCCGTCGATACCGCTCGTGAACGCGAACAGCAGCGGGAACAGCGGCACGATCAGCAGTTGGCGGAGGTATCGCGGATCGCGCAGCCACGCCGTGAGCGATCGCGCCCAGGTCGCGCCGACGCCGCCGGTGGGCATGCGGCCGAACAGCCCCAGCGCCCCCGAGCGGGCCACCTTCGCCGCGCGCTGCCGCGGCGTCGTGACGGCGCCGCGAAGAGCGCGCGCCCACAGCAGCCAGAGCGCGGCGAGCGTCGCCGCGGCGATGAGCAGACGTGCCACGGCGCTCACCCCCTGTCCGGCCGCGACGTCGGCGGGGACGGCCCACACCGCGCCGATGGGCGTCCACCCGAGCACGTCCGCGATCCGCGGTATCCGGTCGCGGACGTCGGCGGAGGTGAGGGCGAGGGTCCCGGTCACGATCGGGCCGGCCATGATCAGCAGGATGAGCACGATCGTGCCCACGAACTCGCGGCCGCGGCGGTTGCCGCCGAGACCGCTGGACAGCGCCGAGACGAGTCGGGAGGCGACGACGCACGTGAGCACGCCGAGGACGATGCAGACGACCGCGGCGATCGCGGCGAGGGGCCAGCGCACCCACAGCGCGATCGTCGCGAGAGCGGCGATCGACGTGGCGATCCCGGGGATCCCGGTGACGCCTGTGGCGGTCAGTGCAGCCATGATCTGCGTCGCGCTGAGCGGGAACGGGGCGAGCTTCTCGGCATCCACCGTCGTGTCCATCCCCGCGATCAGCACGGGTCCCAGCACCCACCCGAGCACGAGCGCGGATCCGCCGATCACGACCGTGGCCCGCGCCGCCTCGAGGCCCTGGAACACCGCGACGGCGACGAGGCCCGCGACCACGGACGTGAGGATGCCGAGCGCCCAGAGAATGCCGAAGCAGAAGCCGACCAGCTGCCAGGGGCGACGCGCGAGGCTGTTGCCGAGGATGCGGTACCTCAGCCTCAGGACTGTCGCAACCACTGCGGTCCCTCCGACGTGTGGCGACCTCCCACGAGCGAGAGGAAACGGTCCTGCAGGCTCTCACCCGCGCGCACCTCGTCGACCGTTCCGGCGGCCAGGACGCGACCGGCCGCGATGACGGCGACGTGGTCGCACATACGCTGCACGAGGTCCATCGAGTGGCTGGAGATGATGATCGTGCCGCCCGAGGACGTGTAGGAGCGCAGGACGTCCTCGATGTTGGCCGCCGAGACCGGGTCGACCGATTCGAACGGCTCGTCGAGCACCAGGAGACGCGGCGCGTGCACCAGTGCGCACGCAAGCGCGACCTTCTTCGTCATGCCCGCGGAGTAGTCGGCGACGATCGTTCCGGCGGCCTCGCCGAGGTCCATCAGAGCGATCAGGTCGGCCACGCGAGGCGCGATCTGATCGCGCGGCACCGAGAACATCATCGCCGTGTAGGTGATGAGCTGCTCGCCCGTGAGTCGATCGAACAGACGGACGCCGTCAGCGAGGTTGCCGATGAGGGCTTTGGCGCGCACGGGGTCGGCCCACACGTCGACGCCGTGCACCCAGGCGCCGCCGGCGTCGGGTCGCAACAGGCCGGTGGCCATCGACAGTGTCGTCGTCTTTCCGGCCCCGTTGGGCCCGACCAGCCCGTAGAACGATCCGGCGGGAACGACCAGGTCGACGCCGCCCACCGCGGTCTTGTCGCCGAAGCGCTTCACGAGGCCTGCAAGCTGCAGGGCGGGCACCATCTGCGTATCAGTCATCCCCGCCGAGCCTAGCCCGACCTCTGCGGGGTGTCGGAAGGCTCCGGCACGATGACCGCATGCTGCAGACCCTCGCCGTCGCCGGTTACCGCTCCCTCCGGGATGTCGTGGTGCCTCTGGGCGGGCTCACCGTGGTCACCGGCCCCAACGGGTCGGGAAAGTCCAACCTCTACCGCGCACTGCGCCTTCTCGCCGCCGCAGCGCGTGGCGAGGTGATCGGTGCCGTGGCGCGCGAGGGAGGACTGCCGTCCGTCCTGTGGGCGGGTCCGGAGAACGGCGGCACTCAGGGCACGGTGCGCCGTGGCCCGATCGCCCTCAGGCTGGGGTTCTCCTCCGACGAGCTCGGCTACCTCATCGACCTCGGCATCCCGCAGTCCGACCCTTCCGTCGCCAACCCGTTCGCCCGCGACCCGGAGATCAAGCGCGAGCAGGTCTTCGCCGGTCCGGTGGCCAAACCCGCGGCGCTGCTGATCGATCGGCGGCGACAGAGCACACGTGTGCGCGAGGGCGGATGGACCGAGCTCGACCAGCGTCTCGCGCCCTACGAGAGCATCGTGACCGACCTGGCCGACGGCGATACCGCGCCCGAGCTGCTGGCGCTGCGGCGCACGATGGGCGGGTGGCGGTTCTACGACCATTTCCGCGTGGATGCCGAGGCTCCCGCGCGCCGGCCGCAGGTCGGGACGCGCACCCAGACGCTGTCGCACGACGGGGCGACGCTGGCGGCCACGTGGGCTACGATCGTGGATGCCGGCCACGGCGACGCCCTGGACCGGGCCGTCCGCGACGCCTTCCCGGGGTCCCGCGTGGAGGTCCAGGCGAACGAGGGCCTGTTCCGTCTGGTCCTGCACCAGAGCGGCCTGCTCCGCCCGCTGGAGGCGGCGGAACTGTCGGACGGAACGCTGCGCTATCTCCTGTTGTGCACGGCCCTCCTGCCGGCGCGGCCCGCGCCGCTGCTGGTGCTCAACGAGCCGGAGGCGAGCCTGCATGTGTCGCTGCTCGCACCCCTCGCCCGGCTGATCCAGCATGCCGCCCAGCACACGCAGGTGCTCGTCGTCTCGCACGCGCGGGAGCTGGTCGAGGCACTCCCGGCGACGGCTCGCGTCGAGTTGCGCAAGGATCAGAACGGCACGGCCGTCGTCGGCCAAGGGTTCATGGACGTTCCCGCCTGGCATTGGGGGTCGCGGTGAACGGACCCCGAGGCCGCACTACTCCCGGATGCTCGCCCCGAAACGCTCGGCGGCCGAAGCCACGCCGGCCAGCTTGGCCTCCGTGGCTTCGGCAGCGGTGAGCGTGCGGTCCGGTGCCCGGAACCGCAGCGCGAACGTGAGGCTCTTGGTGCCCTCGACGAGCCCGCCGCCGCGGTAGTCGTCGACGAGGCGAACGGCCTCCAGCAACGCGCCCGCGCCCTCGCGCAGTGCCGACTCCACATCTCCCGCGACGACGTCTTCTGCGACCACGAGGGAGACGTCCTGCGTCGCGGCCGGGTACCCCGACAGCGACGGCGCCACGTCGGGCGCACCCGCGAGGCGCAGGATGAGGTCGAGGTCGAGCTCGGCGACGTAGACGGCTCCGTGCAGGTCGGCGTCGGCGGCCACCTGCGGCAGCACCTGTCCGACGTAGCCGACCTCCTGACCGGCGACCGTCAGGATGCCCGCACGGCCGGGGTGGAGCGCGGCGCGCTGCCCCTGCGCGACCTCGATCCGCACGCCCGCGCCGGCCGCGATAGCCTGCACGGCGCCGAGGACGTCCGAGAGGTCGGCGGCGACGGGGCTGTGGCCGGGCTGCTTGGCCACGACGTCGCCGGTGAGCAGGACGGCCACGTGGCGCGGCTGCGGCGGCAGCGCGGTGTTCAGAGCGGCGAGCGTCTCGTCGTCCGGACGCACGGCCAGCGGCGGCACGGTGTCGGTGCCGTAGACGACGCCCTCCTCGGGCGTGAACACGAGCCCCGTCTCGAACAGCGCGAGATCGGCGAAGCCGCGCGCCTGGTTGCGGTGCGCGACCTGAAGCAGCCCCGGGACGAGCGAACGGCGCAGATACGGAGCCTGGCCGTCGAGGGGGTTCGCGAGCTTGACGGACGCCAGCGGGTCCCCCGACGCCGACCCGTGCAGCGCGTTGGCCTCCGCCGTGGAGAACGGGAAGGACGGAGTCTCGACGAAGCCGGCGGCGGCGAGCGCGTTGGCCACGCGACGTCGCCCTTTTTGCAGCGGTGTGAGGCCGCGACCGGAGGGCGGAGTCGGCAGCACCGACGGGATCCGCTCGAGCCCGTGGATGCGCGCGACCTCCTCGGCGAGCGTCCACTTGTCGGTGAGGTCCGGACGCCACGTCGGCGGGATGACGAACCATCCCCCACCGGGGATGTCCGCCGGCTCCTCCCCGTCGAGCACCAGGGCCTCGGCGAACGCCTGGTCGACGTCGGTCACCTCACAGCCCACCATCTCCAGCGCGTCGATGATCTCGGCATCCGTGTAGTCGACGCCGATGAGGCCCGGGATGAAGGGCCGAGGCAGCTCGATGCCGTCGACGACGACCTCGCCGAACACCGCACCGCCGAACTCCGGATCGAGAGTGCCGCCGGCAAGCTCGACCATGAGGTCGGCGACGCGGCGGGCTGCCACGAACGGCAGCAGCGGGTCGACGCCGCGCTCGAAGCGGCGGGAGGCCTCCGAGGGCAGCTTGTGGCGACGGGCCGTCCGGGCGATCGTGGTGGGATCGAAGATCGCCGCCTCGACGAGGACGTTGCGCGTGGCGTCCGTCATCTCCGTCGTGTCGCCGCCCATCACGCCGGCGAGGCCGATCGGGCCGGAATCGTCGGTGATGAGCAGGTCCTCGGCGCTGAGCGTGCGCTCCTTGCCGTCGAGCGTCGTGAGCTTCTCGCCCTCGGCGGCGCGACGCACCGTGATGCCGCCCTGGAGGCGGTCGAGGTCGTAGCCGTGGGTGGGGTTGCCGAGCTCGAGCATGACGTAGTTCGTGATGTCGATCAGGATGCCGAGGGAGCGGATGCCGGCGAGGGTCAGCCTCGCGACCATCCACGGCGGCGTGGGCCGGGACGGATCGACGCCGCGCACGACGCGCGCGACGAACTCGCTCGCACCCACCCGGCCGCGAACCGGCGCCCGGTCATCGACGACCACGGGGAAGCCGCTGCCGGGCTGGACGTCGTCCCACTCGTGGTCCGCGGGATCGGAGAACGCGGCGCCGGTCGCGTGCGAGTACTCGCGTGCGATGCCGCGGATCGACAGTGCGTAGCCGCGATCCGGAGTGACGTTGACGTCGACGGCGACGTCGTCGAGGCCGAGCAGGGCGATCGCATCGGTCCCGACCTCCGGGTCGAGTCCCAGCTCGGCGAGACGCAGGATGCCGTTGTGCTCGTCACCCAGCCCGAGCTCGCGCGCTGAGGCGATCATGCCGTCCGAGACGTGCCCGTAGGTCTTGCGTGCGGAGATCGGGAACGGCCCCGGAAGGACCGCGCCGGGCAGCGACACGACGACCTTGTCGCCTTCGACGAAGTTCGAGGCGCCGCAGACGATCCCGCGGACTCCCCCGTTGGCCCCGCCGACGTCGACCTGGCACCAGCGGATCGTCTTGCCGTTGGACTGCGGCTCGGCCTCGAACGAGAGCACCTGGCCGACGACCACCGGCCCGCTGATGTCGAAGCCGATCGCCTCCTCCTCCTCGAACCCCACCGATACGAGGGCCGCGAAGACGTCGTCGGTCGTGACGTTCTCGGGAAGCTCGACGTACTCACGCAGCCACGACAGAGGGACGCGCATCAGACCACCATTCCGAACTGCTCGCTGAAGCGGACATCGCCTTC
>ERZ778021.1486-NODE-1486-length-27273-cov-5.573922_pt1 | contig 27273 bp, 26 predicted proteins | sample MGYA00375751_ERZ778021 | MGnify/ENA primary metagenome ERZ778021 (study PRJEB29350, sample SAMN05389814) | bioreactor metagenome | isolation source: Thiocyanate stock bioreactor | place: South Africa: University of Cape Town | collected 2013-08-29 ... | reverse complement strand
GCGGTCACAGCCTGCCCGGCCCGCCTACGAGAGGGCCGCGTCCCTTGCCCCGTCCCTTTCCCGTCCCCCGTCCCTTTCCGTCCCCTTCCCAGCGAGCGACCCCTACGCCGACTCCGCCGCGAACCCCGCCGGGCCCTTCTCCACCGCGACCGGATCCATCCAGGCGATCTCCCAGAGGTGGCCGTCGAGGTCGTAGAAGCTGCGCTGGTACATGAAGCCGTAGTCCTGGGGGCCCTTGGCGTCGCCGGCGCCCGCGTTGCCGGCGGCGTCGGCGAGGCCGTTCACTTCGTCGCGGCTCTCGGCGCTGACGCAGACGGTGAGGCCGGTCGTTTCGCGCGAGTCGGCGAGGGGCTTGGTGACGAACTCGGCGAAGCGGTCGCGCTGCAGGAGCATCACGTAGGCCTGGTCGGAGACGATCATGCAGGCCGCCCCCTCGTCGCAGAACTTCTCGTCGAAGCCGAAGCCGAGCTTGGCGAAGAACTCGCGGCTGGCCCTGAGATCGGCGACCGGGAAGTTTAGGAAAAGAAGGCGGGACATAATTGACTCCTTGGTGAGTGGATCTGTCGCAAGGAAGGACGGCCCGGGTGTCCGGAACTAATCGGTCCGACGGAGCGCTTGCCCTCGAGGGGGAGATGGAGCGGCTGCGACCGAGCCTGACCGGCTACTGCTACCGGATGCTCGGCTCGGGCTTCGAGGCCGAGGACGCGACCCAGGAGGCGCTGCTCCGCGCCTGGCGCCGGGCCGACACGCTGGGCGACCCGGCGGCGCTGAAATCCTGGCTCTTCTCGATCGCCACCAACGTCTGCCTCGACCAGATCGACGCCCGCAATCGCCGCGCCCGCCCGGTCGACCTCGCCGACCCGGGCACTGCCGCCTCGCCGCTCGGGGCGCCGCTGCCGGAGACCACCTGGGTGCTGCCGATCGCCAGCGGCCAGGTCGCCGACCCCGACGCCGACCCGGCCGCGCAGGCGGCCGAGCGCGAGAGCCTGCGCCTCGCCTTCGTCGCCGCCCTCCAGCACCTGCCGGCGCGCCAACGGGTCGTGCTCGTCCTGCGCGAGGTGCTGCGCTGGAGCGCCAAGGAGGTCGCCGACGTGTTGGAGACCTCGGTTGCCTCGGTCAACTCGGCGCTGCAGCGCGCCCGCGCCACCCTCGACGAGCTCGACCTCGAGGACGCCGAGGCGCCGACCCGCCCCTCGACCGAGGACGAGAGCCGCCTCCTCGAGCAGTACCTGGAGGCCTTCGCCGAGTACGACATCGACCGCATCGTCGCCCTCCTCCGCTACGACGTCGCCTTCGACATGCCGCCGCTCCCGCTCTGGGTCCGCGGCCCGTCCGATGTCCACGACTTCATGCTCGGCCCCGGCGCCGCCTGCCGCGGCTCGAAGCTGATCGCCCTCTCGGCGAACGGCCTCCCCGCCTACGCCTCCTACAAACCGGACCCCGAGTCGGGCGACTGGCTGCCCTGGTCGGTGACCCTCCTGGAGATGGAGCCGGCAGGCAGCACAGGCGGAGCGTTAGCGCCGCGGATCACCGGCGTCCACAACTTCCTCGCCCCCTTCATGCCGAACCTCTTCCCCTCGTTCGGCATCCCCGAGAGCCTCGACGCCTCGGCTCCCACGGTCTCCACCGTCTGAAGCGGACAAGGAACCGGCAGTGGGCTTTTGGCGACTGACCTGGGGAAGGATCGTCTACTTTGGCGCGCTGATCGTCGCCATCGTCGTCGGCGTGCTCGTCGGCGGCGGGACCGGCACCACGATCACCGCGATCGCCGCCATCCTCCTCGCCCTCACCCTTCTCGCCGCGGGTGGCGGTATCGGCGTCGCCGCGCGCGACTCGGTCGACCGTCGCGGCCGCCGCTACGGCCGCCCCCTGGACGACGAAGACGAGCGCGATCTGCGGGACTGATCAGGGCCGGCACCCCGAGGCGCCCAAGCGCCGGCTCTAGTCGTCCGAGCTCCCCAACCGCGCCCACTCGCCGGCGAGGTGGACGATCACCGCGGTGGCCGCGGCCATGTCCTGGACCGAGATCCACTCGCGGACGCTGTGGAACTCGTGGCCGCCGGCGAACAGGTTGGGCGTCAGCAGGCCGCGTGAGCTGAGGATCGAGCCGTCGGTGCCACCGCGGATCGGGTTGCGGATCGGGGTCAGGCCCTCGGTCCGGATCGCCCGCTCGGCGACCTCGACGATCTCCGGCATCGGCTCGAGGTAGCTGCGCATGTTCGGATACTGCGGCGTCACCTCGACCGTCACCTTCGCGGTCGGCTCCTCCCCCACCACCCGCTCGGCGATCTCGCGCAGCAGCTCCGCGTGCTTGGCGAGCAGATCGTCATCGAAGTCGCGCACGATCGCGCGGATCTGCGCCGAGCCCGCGCCACCGCTCATCTCGTAGACGTGGATGAAGCCTTCCCGGCCTTCGGTCGTCTCCGGCGAGAGCGCGTCGGCGGGCAGTTCGGCGACGATCCGCGCCGCGAGCCGGGTCGCGTTCACCAGCTTGCCGGTGGCGAAGCCCGGGTGGACGTCGACGCCTTCGATGTCGATGATCGCCTCGGCGGCGGTGAAGGTCTCGTCCTGCAGCTCGCCGAGGGTCGACCCGTCGATCGTGTACGCGCAGCTCGCGCCGAACCCCTCGACGTCGAAGAGGAAGGCGCCCTTGCCGATCTCCTCGTCCGGCGTGAAGGCGATCCGCAGGTTCGGCCGCGGCAGCTCCGGGTGCGCGGCGAGGTAGGCGACCGCGGTCATGATCTCGGCAACCCCGGCCTTGTCGTCGGCACCGAGCAGGGTGTCGCCGCTGGAGGTGACGATGTCCTCCCCCGCCTTCTCGGCGAGCGCCGGCATCGACGCCGGATCGAGCACCGTCCCGCCCCGCGGCAGCTCGATCACCCCGCCGTCGTAATCCCGGTGGACCAGCGGCTCGACCCCCGCCGCGGGCGCGTCGGGGCTGACGTCGACGTGGGCGATCAGGCCGATCGTCGGCAGCGCCGCCTCCCCGCTCGCCGGCAGCGTCCCGGTCACGAACCCATTGCCATCGAGCCCCGCATCCGCGATCCCGATCTCGCCCAACTCCGCCACCAGCAGCCGCCCGAGCTCCAGCTGCCCTGGCGTGCTCGGGCTCTCGGTCCCGTCCCGCCGCGCCTGCGTGTCGACCCGGACGTAGCGCTGAAATCGCTCCAGCGCCTGCGCGGCGAGCGACTCCGCGAGCGGTGAGGTGAAGGCAGCCATCGAAGAAGCCTAGATGGGTGATGGGCGGTACTGGGCTCGAACCAGTGACCCCTTCCTTGTAAGGGAAGTGCTCTCCCAACTGAGCTAACCGCCCGGAGCCGGAACCGCATGGTAAGCGAATGAAATCCGTGCGGCTAGACCGACGGCGGTGGGCCGTGGCCGTTTCTGCCGATCAACCCGTCGACGGCTTCCTCGAAGGTGCTGCCGAGGTCGCCGTCCCCCCAAGGGGTGTTGTTTTTCCGCTCCGCTTCGAGGATCTGCTTCAGCCATTCGTCGCGGCGGCGCCGGTTGAGGTCGCGGGCGACGGGCTCGATCCAGGAATCCATCTCCTCGATGTCGCGGAGATTGCGGGCGCGCTGGCCATCGTCGATCCGCCGGTCCATCTCCTTCGTCGTCTCCGTCTCCAGATCGATGCGGTGCTTGGCGGTCTCGAGAGACTTTTCGGCCTTGTATCGGTCGATCGCTTCCTCGTTCTCCCGCTGACGCCGGGCGGCGTCTTCGGCGAGGTCCCGTTCGGCCTCTTCCTGAGCCCGCTTCTGATCGAACCCGGCGACGGTCTCGCGGTCGCGCTCCTCCAGCATCTCCTCGTAGGGCCCCATGCGGCCGAGGAGCTGGATCGTCTTCATCAGCGCCGGGCTGGTGTCCAAGAGGAGCAGGGTGAGCCAAAGCCAGAATCTGAACGTCGCCATCGAGGGGTGGTCGTGGGCGACCTCCCCCAAGGCGTCCCAGCGCGCCAGCGGGCCGTCGTACTTGGCGGTGACGCTGACGAGATCGGTCCGCTGTGCGCCGAGTTCCTTTTCCTCAGCGCGGATCTTGCCGTCGAGTTCGGCGATCAGCCCGTTGTCGAACTTGTCGCGCGAACGGTCCGAGGATGCTTCGTCGGCGGCCAGCGATCTCGTCAGCCCGGCCAGCTGACGCTTCAGCTTGTCCGCTTCCGCAGCGAGAAGCTGGGCGCGTTCCTCCTTCGCCTTATAGAAGGGGCCGGGGCCCACGTGCCCCGAGCCGCAGGTCCCGTCCATCTCGCAGAGGGCTGCCGTTTCCGCCTTGCGCTGTTCGGCCTGCGCCTTCTGGAGTCGATGCGCCAGCATCGCGTATCGAGGGTCGGCGGCGAGCGCGCCGCCCCGGCCGACTTCGGTGACCTCTTCCTCCAGTTCGTCCCGTTCGTCGATCAGCTTTTCGAGCGGCGCGCGCTGTTTCAGGATCAGGTGCCGAGCCTGGTCGATCGCGTGCTGGCGATCGGTGGCGACGCGGGAGCTGATCGTCGCGCCGAAGATGAAGATCAGCGCGACCATCGTCACCACCTGCCCGGCGGCGAGCGCAAAGAGGATCCGCGGAGCCGCGCCCAGGATGGTCGCCAGCCAGGTGTCCTGGCGCTTCATCGAGGCGATCACGTAGCGGTCGAAGTTCATCACCACCGCGCCGGCGGCCAGCCCGGCCAAGATCGAGACGGGGCGCGCGACACCGACCTCGCTCGCGGTGCCATAGGTGCCGAGGGCGGCCAGGGCGGCCGAGGTGAGGACGAAGCCGCCCAGCGTCGCCTGCTTGTAGTGGGACGACCGGGGGCATTTCGCCAGCGCCTCGCGATCGGTCGCCGAGAGCCAGTAGAGCGGATGCCAGATCGGATGTTTCATCGCAGAGCCTTTGGTCTCGGGGGACGAAGGAGGGCCGGCCGCGGCGCGGAAACCGGCGTGTAGCTGGGTCGGGCGGAGGTGAAGTCGAGGGGGAGGCGCGGCCCGCCGCCGAGCCTGGGACGCGGCGGACGACCCTTGGCGAACGCGGGCGCGGGCAGCACGCGGATCGGCCCGGCGGTGGCGTGAGCTTCGCCGTGCCCGTTGCGCGCCGTGAGGACGAATCCGGCGGACCGGGACAAGGCGACCGTCACGCTCCCGGCGCCGGCGAAGGTGCCCAGCGACCGCGCCGCGCCCCCGAGGAGGACTTCTTGCACCTCGACCGCGGCGGTTCCCTGGGCCTGCCACTCGACGCTCACCTGCATGCCTGCGATCAGGCAGTTGCCATCCGTACGCACCTCGACGAAGCGGGGCGGCGAGCGCAGGATCTTCAGCGCCCCCACCCACTCGCGGGCGCCGGGCCGACGATCGGCGTCCAGGCCGGCGGCAAAGAGGCGGCGGAAGGTCGCGATCACCTCCTCGGGCAAGGATCCGAAGGCGGCCAGCATCTGCGGGTATGCGTTGCGGCTTGCGGGCGCGGTGGTGAAGAGAGGGCTGCCGGGGTCGATCTCCGGCCAGCCGGGACGTTCGAGCGCGTAGGCGCCGATCGAGGCGGCGGAGATCTCCTCGAGGAAGAAGGCCGGGTGAACGCCGAAGGCGAGGTAGCCGACGATGCAGCCGACGGGCCAGCGCTCCGCGGCGGCCCGATAGGCCGACATGTCGATCTGGCCGGGCGCCGAAGGCTGCTTCACCTCGGGCGGCATGAAGCCGTCCGGCTTGCCCGGAGTGAGCGGGATCTCGTCGCCCCGTACGACCAGGACGCCGGCGTCGACGTCGATCACCTGCACGTCGAGATCGCCGTAGGAGATCAGCAGGTTCTGGGTGTTCAGATCGCCGTGGATCAGGCCGATCTCCTCCAGCAGGGCGACCTTGGCGGCGAAGGATGCGGCCAGGACCTGGCGCTCGACCGCCGGCCGCGCCAGGTAGCCCACCATCTTGTCGGTCTCCGCGAACGGGGAGGCCTCGTAGCCGAGAGCGCGCAGGTCCAGCATCAACGCGACGAGGGTGGTCCGTCCGCGCACGGTGGCGAAGCCGACGGAGAAGGGAAGCGCCAGGAGCAGCTCGCACCAGTCCTCGTCAGCGCGCCCCTCCAGCTTCGCAAGCAGGGCGGCGAGGTTGTCGGCGATCCGATCCGCGCCGCCTTGGATCTGGCCGAGCGGTGCGTCGTCCAGGACCTTGGCGAGGAGCGGGCGCGAAGGCGCCCTTCCGTCCACGGAGGCGATTGCGGAGACCGTCCCGAAACCACCGCGTCCCACCTCTTCGCCGAGTGCCAGGCTCGCGCCGGCGCGCAGTCCGCCGACCCCGTGATGGGCACCGAAGCGGCCCGACGTGGCGGCCACCCGATCGATCCGAAGGGTCCCGCTCATCGTTCTTCCCGGCGGTCGGGTCGGGGCTCCTCGGGCAGCAGGAGGAGGCAGGCCAGAGTCGCGTCGTCGTCGAGCTCGTCGGCGTCGGCGAGGCGCGCCAGGGAGGTCTGGAGCAGAAGCGGCAGATCGCGCTCGGGCGCGGCACCCGCCAGAAGCGCCGGCCAACCCGCGGTCAGATCGGCGAGCACCGCGGCGAGCGAGGCGGGAACCTGTCGCCATAGCCCACCATCGCGTTCGTCCCGCACGACCAAGGGCGCGTCCTCGTGCACCAATCCGTCGGTGCAGGCGAGGAAGAGGCGGTGGCGTCCCGGGAGCAGGCGCCGCGCGCCAAGCTCAGCACCGCCGGTGGGGTCGGCACTGGGCAGGTAGGACTCGAGGGTCGGGCGTCCGCGCTCGTAGCTGACCTGCGGAAAGCTGAGATCGGTGTGATGGAGGCGCCAGCGTCCCGGCACCACCTCGACCGGCAGCACCTCGACGATCGCCCCGTTGCCGACGATCCCGTAGGCGACGTTCCCGGCGTGGTCGGCGGCGAGGACGAGCATCGTCGTCGCGCCGTCCTCGTCGTCGCGGACGGCCGCCGCCCCGGCGGCGAACGAGCCCGCGACGGCGGCGACGGCGTCCCGCCGATCGGTCATGAAGGCACGGACCGCTCCCGTCGCCGCCTCCGCCGTGGCCGCCGAGCCGGATCGCGACCCGACGCCGTCGCAGACGACGACGCCGGTCCCCCCGGACGATCCGGCACCGAAGGCAAGGGCGCGATCCTCGGTCCGGAGATCGTCCCGGGGGGTTGCCGTCGCCGTCGCCGGCACGACGCGGAAGCCGATCTCCGGCCGCATCCTCGACTACCCCTCGCTGCGGGCCGCGACGCCCGTCGCGGTCAGCGAGGCGTGGAACCACTGACGCAGCTGATCGGCCGAGTAGATGACGGCGTAGAGCCGCGGTTCGCTCACGATCGACTGCAGGAGCGCCGCGCCCGGCGTCCCGCTGCCCTTGGTCGCGAACATCCCGGCGGCGATGCTGATCCGCGGCTCCTCCCGCTTGATCTTCTCGGCCAGCTGCAGCGTGCGCTGCGGGTCACCGCACTCGCCGTCGGTAAGCACGGCGATGACCACGGTCACCGGCAGGCTGCCCTGCTGGGACTCGAGCCATTGGCGGCTCAGCCGATAGGCCGCCTCGAGCCCGGCGTGGATCGCCGTGCCCCCGGTGACGCTGTGGATCGTCGGATCGAACGACCGGCCGAGGTGGTCGATCTGATCCAGCGGCACCGGCGCCTCTTCCAGGCTCACCTTGCCGTCGAAGGCGACGTTGCCGAAGGCGAAGTTCCGCTTCACCCGGCTGGTTTCCATCTGGGCGAAGAAGCCCTTCGTGGCGGCGTCGAGCGCGGCGCCCTTCGTCCGCGCCGGCATCCCCGCCGAGTCGTCCTCCTCGGCCAGTTCCCAGGTCATCGACGGCGAGCCGTCGGCGGTGAGGATCCCGGCCTGCTTCCAGGCGACCGGATCGACGGCCAACGCCGCCACCGGCACGACGTCGGTTCCCGGCTCCGCCACGGCGTTCGTCTCGACCACAAACTCGTCCATCTCGTTCTCCTTCCAGTGGGTTGTCGCCCCTCGATTCTGCGGGCGGCCCTGCCCACGACCCGTCCAACGTTGGGCGCCGTGGGGTCGAGGATGGAGTCGGCTCTGGTCGGGCGGGGCGGGATGACCGGCCCGCGCCGCTGCGGCCTGCTCAGCGCTCGATCGGCGGGGCTTCGCCGAAGCGCTCGGCTTCGGCGTCCTCGAGGCACATGACCGCGTGCGTGACGTAGCGTCCCGCAACCTCGGGCTCGACCTCGAGCTCGCTCGCGACGACCGCGATCGCCCGCTGCGAGCGTTCGGTCAGCGTCTCCGTCTTCGCGTGGCCCGCGGGTGCCGGCAGGCCATCGACCAGCTCGAAGAACCGCCGCAAGGCCTCCAGGTAGGTCGGCGGGATCCAGGCGTCGTCGTCCTTCGGGGCGGGCCCCTCGGCGGGGTAGCGATCGGCGAGTCGCTCCCTGATCCAACCGAGCCGCGGGACCGCATCGAGACGGGTGCGGTCCGAAAGGACGTCATACATCAGCTCCGAGCCCTGAAGATGGGGAAGCATCACGTCGATGACCCGATCGAGGTGCGGGGTGCGGCCGGCGGCGGAGATCAGCGGCCGCGCCGCCGGGCTCAGCCGAAGTTCGGCGCGGAGCTCGTCGAGATCCCGGTCCTTGACCCAGGGAAGCCGTTTGATCGCCGCGTCGTCCCAGCCGTCGTGCTTCAGATGACAGAGCGTCAGCACTCGACGGGCGCGCTCCCAACGCGAGCGCTCGTCCAGGCCGGGATCGTCGAGCGCCGGGAAGAGAAGCGCGAGGCGTTCGACCACACGTCGATCGGCATCGCTGCTCGGCGGCTCCCCGATCCGCGCGAACGGGGCCGTCCCGGAAGCGACGACCTCGAGCTCGCGGCGCAGGTCAGGGATCTCGTCGAGGTCGATCGGACTGAGCACGGCGCGGGCGCCACGTTGGCGCAGAGCGCTGTCGTGCGTCTCGTACCCGTAACGGGTGAAGGCGACCAGCACGACCCGACGGCGGAGTTGCGGATGGGCGTCGATGGTGGCGAGGAGGTGCTCACCACGGGCCTGGACGCCGTGCTCGTCCTGGAGGTCGACGAGGGCCAGCGGCCACACACCGTGCTGCGGCGACTCGGGCAGTCCGGCGATGTCGGTGAGCAGGCTGGCGCGACTCGAGTGAGGTTCGATGACGGTCTCCGGCAGCGCTGCCACCAGGGCTTCGTACCGTTCCCGAAGGCCGCCTTCGTCGTAGTCGTGGACCAGCAGGCGAAGGGTTGGCTCGCTCATCCTCAACCCCCCAGGGCGGAGTTGTGGACCCGCACCGCGAAACGATCGTCACCGGCCGGCTCCGCCTTGCCGCCCGCCCGGCCCGACGCCGCGTCGAGCACGGCATCGACCCGATCGCGGCGCGGCGCTCGGTACGGGACCTGGACGATCGTGAACCGAGTCGTCTTCTCTTCTGGCGTCACCCGGATCTGGAGCTCTTGCAGGGGCTGGCGGAAGAGCAGCGACTCGGGCAGATACGCGCGGACCCGTTCGGCGATCGCCTGACCGAGCCCGATCAGGCCCAGGCGATAGCGGAGCGCCTCCAACTCGTGGCCGGGCTCGGGGAGGGTGCGCCGCGGCCATTCGCCGAGTACCCGGACCGGCGCCGGGGCGAGAAGACGGGCGAGTTGGTGCTGAAGATCGCGGAGCGGTTCACCGCTGCGCAGACGCTGGGCAAGCTCATACTGAGCTTTTTTCAGCTCTTTTTCGCTCAGGGAGCGGAGTTCGCTGCCGAGCTGGGTGTCGCGAAAATCGGCCCAGCGCTCATCGCCGAGAGCTTCCTGCAGCGGCTTGAGGAAGTGGTGGAGACGTTTGCCGGGGGTCGCGAGCTCGCGCAGGGTCTGGCGCCGCCACGCTTCCCCCGCGACGACCTCCTCCTGGCGCCGCAAGCGGTCGATCACGTGCTTGGCACCCTGGCCGACGACGGCGCCGACCAAGGCGAAAGTGCGATCACCGATCGTCACCGGGAGCCCCGCTCCGAACCGCTCGGGACCGGCGACCGCAATCGCTCCGACGGTGGCCAGCGTCGCCGCCGCCCAGCCTTGGGCGACCCCACCCGGCTCGCCCGAGGTGATCGCCTGTGCGCACATCACGGCCGACCAGCCGCCCACCGGCGGACGCCCGGGACCCGGCAGGGCGCTCATCCCGACCACCCCGAGCGCCGCGCAAAGGGGCGGCCGGCGGGCGGCGTCGACAAGTTGGACCAGCTCGCCCAGCGCGAGGAGCACGGCAACGACCGCGCCCCGGGCGGCCAGGCGCTCCCGCTCGGTGGTGGAGAGCAAGACGAAGAGCGCCTGTACCGAGGTCACCCGGCGCAGCGCCTTCAGCGCTTCGTCGCGGCCCCCCTCGGCGCGACGCGAGAAGGTCAGCGCCTGACTGCCCCTCGCCGTGCCCTTGACGTAGGGGACTTCGAGGACCACGCGAAGCCCGCTCGTTCCACGTTCCAGTCTGAGCTCGCCCCCGAGCTCGTCGGCGGCGGTGCGGCACCCGGTCAAGCCGCCGCCCCAGAGATGCTCGGGAACCGGGGTCCCGCCCGCATCGTCCTCCACCGTAAGCCGGAGCGTGCCACCGCGAGCACGGCGGGCGAAGAATCGGCGCCGGCGCGGCTTGCCTACCGCCAGCCCGATGCGCACCTCGACCGGCGGACCGCCCACCGGACGAGCATTGGCGGCGTTCTGGATCAGCGCGGTCGCGCACTCGCAAAGGGCGCTGGTGGTGGCGGCGTCCGTCAGCGGCGCTCTCCCATCCGCCCGGAGGACCACCCGTGCGTTGCCGTCCCGACGATTGTGTCGGTCGGCGATCTCCTGCAGCCTCCCCCAGGTGCCGAGCACCTGCTGCGCGTCCTCGGGCAGCGCGATCGAGGCGCTTTCGAGGCTCGCCAGTGCGGTGGCCAGCGCGTCCGTCGCCTCGCGCACCTCCGGGTTCTCGGCGTACTCCTCCCGCGCTCGGTCGAGCAGCTCCTCGATCTTCCTGCCGATCGAGCGGACGTCGAGCGCGGCCTCCTCGATCTCCTCCCTCCCCGGCCCGTCGGTCTCGCGCTCCGCATAGTCGGTGAGCGCGCGCGTCTTCAGGGTGAGATCGCCGGCGATCGCGCCGGCGATGCCCGCGCCGACGAAACCGCAGGCCGCGGCGACGTCCCACCACGCCTCGCGTTTGACCGGGCGGGACCAAGGCTTCAGATCGGCGGCACAGCCGGCAAGGTAGGCCGCGGCGACGGTGAGGCCGCCGCGCAAGGCCGTCCGCCGGTCGCCGCCGATCCCGGCGCCCAGCGTGGTCAGCAGGATCGAGGAGAAATAGGCAGGGGCGTCGTGGGCGCCGCCGAGGGCGGTCGAAGCCGATGCCACGGTGTAGCAGCCGACCGAGAAGGGGACCGGGGCGCGGCGCGCGGGCCCGTTCAAGCTCAACGGGCCGAATAAGGCGACCGCGCCGAGCCCCCAACAGGTCAACGCCCCGCCGGCCCCGAAGGCCTGCTCGCGATCGCTGAGGTCGCGGCGCTCGAGAGTCGCCGCGAAGCTGACCGCCCCGCCGACCATGAGTGCCACGGCCAGGCTGCGCGGGGCGACGCTCGCCTCACGGTCAACCTCGGCGCCGTACTGCGCCGGCTCCAGGAGATCGCCCGGCTCGTTCACGCCGCGAACGATCCCAGGTCTCCGGTCTCCGTGTGCCGAACGTTGGGCGGACCGGTCGGACACGCCCTGCCAGCCTCGACTGCATCGGCAACGGCTCGATCACGAAGGAGTAAGGATGGCGAAGAAATATCGCAGCGAGGCGGCCAAGAAGCTGGCCCAGCGCGAGGTCCGACAGCCGCCGCGTCGCGACAGCAAGAAGTTCCAGAAGGGCTCCAATCCTCATCACGGCGGGTCACTCGGAGAGTCGGGACAGCAGCGCCGCGGGCGGTAACGCTACGGCCTCGGGTGGGCTAGGCGGGGCGGCGCTCGAAGGACCAGGCACCGGTCGAGCGGGGCGTCCAAGGCCACGGCGGCTAGTCGGCGAGGACGCGCCCCGGGGAGAGGATGCCGTGCGGATCGAGCGCCGACTTCAGCCGGCGCATCGCGGCGATTTCTTCGGCCGAGCGGCAGAGCGAGAGGAACTCGGCCTTGGCGATGCCGACGCCGTGCTCGGCGCTGATCGTGCCGCCGAGCTCGGCGACGAGGCGAAGGATCCGCTCGTCGAGCGACTCGTCCTCGGGGCTCGGGCCGAGCAGGTTCACGTGCACGTTGCCGTCGCCGAGGTGACCGTAGAGGTAGACCTCGGCACCGGGGACCGCGGCGACCAGCTCGCGGACGCGGCGGTCGAACTTGGGCAGCGCTTCGAGCGGCACGGCGACGTCGAGTTTGTGGGCGACGCCGCGCTCGCGGATCGACTCGCTCACCAGCTCCCGGCAGGCCCAGAGGCGCTCGCGGTCGGCGGCCCCGTCGACGACGGCTACCGGCGGCTCGGGCGCGAGGCCCGCGACCGCGGCGGCCACCTGGTCGAGCGGATCGCGGTCGCCCGCCCACTGGGCGAGGACGTAGTGCGCGTGCTCGGCGCCGAGCGGGTTCGTGACCTGGCGCTGCTCGCCGACCACCCGCATGCAGGCCGCGTCGAGGAAGTCGCAGGCCTCCAGGCCGGGGACCCGGCGCAGCACCGCGAGCAGCTCGAGCCCCGCCGCCAACGAGTCGACGCCGAACAGCGCCGCCACCCGCCGCGGCTTCGCCGGCTCCAGCGCCAGCCGCGCCGCGGTGACGACGCCGAGCGTGCCCTCGGAGCCGATCAGGAGCGCGGGCAGGTCGTAGCCGGCGTTGTCCTTCAGGAGGCCGCCCATCCGGTCGACCACCGAGCCATCGGCCAGCACCGCCTCCAGCCCCACCACCCGCCGCCGCATCGTCCCGTGGGCGAGCGCCAGCGAGCCGCCGGCGTCGGTGGCGATCGCCCCGCCTACCGTCGCCGAGGCGCGCGCGGCGAAGTCGAGCGGGAACTCGAAGCCCGCCCGGCGCGCCGCCTCCTGCACCCGTTCCAGCGACACCCCGGCGCCGGCGACGATCTGCGCCGCGGCCGGGTCGACCTCGCCGAGCGCGTCGAGCCGCGCCAGGCTCAGGACCAGCTCGCCATCGCGCGGCACGCCGCCGCCGACCATCCCGGTGTTGCCCCCCTGCGGGACCAGCGGCAGCCCGTGGGCCGCGCAGGCGGCGACGATCGCCGCCACCTCGTCGCGGTCGCGCGGCCGGGCGAGGGCGACGGCGGTGCCGGCGAAGCGCCCGGTCAGGTCGACCTGGTGGCCGGCCAGCAGGTCGGGATCGGTGCTGAGGGCCCCGTCGGGGAGCCGGCCCCGAAGCTCCTCGAGGACCGCCGCGAGCGCCGCGCTCATCCCTCGCGCGCCGGGTAAGGGGGCGCGGGCGCGTCGGTCCGCGGCGGCAGCAGCTCGGTGTGGTCGGCGGCGCGGCCACCGGCGATCGTCCGGCCCGGCTCGCGCGCCGGCGGCTCCCAGGCGAGCTCGTGCGGTTCGCCGAGCTCAGTCGTCAGCGTGCCGATCCCGGCCGCCTCCAGTTCGACCCGGTCACCGGGGGTCAGCTGCCGGCCGACCTCGAGCCCGCAGGCGCCGCCGAAGGTGCCGGAGCCGATCAGCTCGCCGGGGAGCAGCGGCTCGGCGGTCGAGAGATAGGCGACCACCTCGGCCGCCGTCCACATCGCGTCGCCGCTGGAGCCGCGCGCCCAGGTCTCGCCGTTCACCCGCGCCTCGGCCTCGATCGCCCCGAGGTCGAGCTCGTCGGCGGTGACGATCCAGGGGCCGAGCGCGGTGGCGAAGTCCTTGCCCTTCGCCGGCCCGAGGTTGCCGACGGTCTCGTCGAACTGGCGGTCGCGGGCGCTGAAGTCGTTCAGGAGGGTGACGCCGAAGATCCGCTCCTCGGCCTCGCCCGGGGTCAGGTCGCCCCCTTCGCCCGCCAGCACCCAGCCCAGCTCCAGCTCGTAGTCCATCCAGGTCGAGTATCCCGGCCAGTGGAGGACCTCGCCGTCGCCGATCAAGGTGCGGTGGCCGCCCTTGTAATAGGTGGGCAGGCGGTAGGTCACCTCGGGCGTGGTCTTGCCCCGCACCGCGCGGGCAGCGTGGTGGTGCTGCTCGAAGGTCATGAAGTCCCGGTACCGAGGCGGGTCGACCGGCGCCAACCAGCGGGCCTCGGCGAGCGGGACCACGGCGTCGGCGGGCGGCCCGCCGGCGAGCGCGCGGTCGAGGTCGGCGCGGAAGGAGGCCGAGCCGAGCCCGGCCGCCAGGCTCTCCGGGATCAGCGCCGCGGCGATGCGGGCCGCAGCCTCGGGGCTGTCCCCGGCCGCGAGCCGCCGCCCCTGCTCCGCCCGCTGCGCGTCGATCGCGATTCCGCGCTCGACGTACACCACCATCACCCGCGGCACCGCCCCCGCCGGCCCGATCCGCTCGATCCGCCCGATCTTCACGCCGCACCCCCCGCGCGTTCGCACTTTCCCGTCCTATATACGGCTTTCTGCGAACTCATCTGTGGACGCCGACCATGACGACGGCAAGGGTGGCGGGGCGATCGGTGCAGTTGCGCCAGGCGTGGCGGGTCGCGTTCTGGATCGCGATGTCGCCCGCGCCCAGGGTCGCCTCTTCGCCGCCCTCCATTTCCAGCACGACCTCGCCGTCGAGGACGATCACGTAGTCGACGGTGTCGGTGCGGTGCATGCCGGGGTTCTCGGGGTCGTCCATCAGCTGCGCCAGCTCGGGGATCACCGCGGCGTTCTCGGCGTCCGCCGCGACCGGGTCGAAGTCCGGCGCGGCGAACACGGAGTCGGGGGGCAGCGTCACCGTGTTGAAGCGCGTCTCGCCGGGCGCCGGCAGCAGCGGGCTCAGGCCCGGCGTCGGGTCGGCACCGTCGTGCGGCCCGCCGTCCCCCACGCCCGTCGCCCAGACCACGCCGTCGGCCATCCCCGGGATCGCCGTGCGCTCGACGAAGCGCGGCAACGGCGCGTCCTCGATGATCCGCGGCGCGCCGTCGGCGCCGTGCCCGGTGACCACCCGCCGCGGCCTCACAGCTTCCCCACCAGCTCCTCGGCGATCGCCAGCGAGGAGGTCGCCGCGGGCGAGGGCGCGTTGCGCACCCAGATCACGTGCCGCCCCTCGCCGATCCGGAAGTCGTCGACCAGCGAGCCGTCGCGATCGACCGCCTGCGCCCGCACCCCGGCCGGCGCCCGCTCCGCGTCCCCGGGCTCCAGCCCCGGCACGAAGCGCGCCGCTTCGCGCACGAAGAGCCGCTTGCGCCGCGACATCATCAGCTCGTTCACCCCCGCCCGCCAGTTGTCCCGCATCATCCGCCAGGTCCCCGGCCAGGCGGCGATGTGGGCGATGTCCCGCGGGCTCACGTCGCCCCAGCGGTAGCCCTCGAGCGCCAGCGCCAGCACCGCGTTCGGCCCCAGCCAGACCTCGCCGTCGATCTTCCGCGTCAGGTGGACGCCGAGGAACGGCAGCGCCGGATCGGGGACCGGGTAGATCAGCCCCTTGACCAGGTCGGCGCGGTCGGCGCGGAGCCTCCAGTATTCGCCGCGGAAGGGGACGATCCGCGGCTCCGCGGGCTGCCCCGACGCGAGCGCCAGCCGGTCGGAGAAGAGCCCGGCGCAGACCACGACCCGGTCGGCCGCGACCGTCGAGGAGGAGGAGAGAACGACGGTCGCGGCACTCCCGGAGTCCCGCACCTCGGCAACTTCCGTATTTGTGCGGACCCTTGCGCCGCCGGCCTCCACCCAGCGCGCCAGCGCCTTCGAGACGGCGACGAAGTCGACGATCGCCGTCTCCGGCGAGTGCAGCGCGGCGACCCCGGTGACGTTCGGCTCGACCTCGCGCATCGTGTCGCCCTCCAGCCACCGCAGCCCCGGCACGCCGTTGGCGGTCGCGCGCTCGAGCAGGTTCTCCAGCCGTGGCCGCTCCTCCTCGCGGGTGGCGACGACGAGCTTGCCGCACTCCTCGTAGGCGATCCCCTCGGCGGCGCAGAAATCCCGCATCAACCCGACCCCACGCCGGCAGAGCCGCGCCTTCAGCGACCCCGGCGCGTAATAGATCCCGGCGTGGACGACGCCGCTGTTGTGGCCGGTCTGCCCTTCGGCCACCCCGGGCCCGCGCTCCAGCACTTCCACCTCGGCCGCGGGGTCCTGCTCGAGCACGGTCTTCGCGGTCGCCAGACCGAGGATCCCGCCGCCGACGATCACCACCTTCATGCGCCCGCGCTCTCCATCTCGACCACAGCCTTCACTACCCGGCCCGAGCGCGCCGCCTCGATCGCCGCGTCGATCTCACCGAACGGATAGGTGACGACCAGCCGCTCCAGCGGCAGCCGCCCTTCCTCCCAGTATCCGACCAGCTCCGGCAACAGCCGTCCCGGCACCGAATCGCCGAGGACGATCCCCTGCAGGCGCCGGCCGAAGGAGAGGATCTCGTGCACGTCGAGCGGGAAGCGGGTGCCGACCGGCGGCGCCCCGACCAGGCCGCAGGTGCCCCCCGGCGCCAGGCAGGAGATCGCCTGCTGGAGGGCCGCCGCGATGCCGCTCATCTCGAGCGAGAACTGCAGCCCGTGGGGCGCGATCCCGCGCACCGCCTCGACTGGGTCCTCCGCCCCCGGATCGACCGCCAGCGTTGCGCCGAGATCCGCCGCCAGCGCCCGCCGCTCGGGGTTGGGATCGACGGCGACGACGACCTCGCAGCCGACGATCGCCGCCCCCATCACCGCCGAGAGGCCCACCGCGCCGAGGCCGAAGATCGCGATCCCGTCGCGAGCCTCCGGGCGCAGCGCGTTCAGCACCGCCCCCGCCCCGGTCTGCACCCCGCAGCCGAGCGGCGCCAGGAGCGCTGCCGGGATCTCACTGTCCACCCGGATCGCCGAGTGCGCCGGGCAGATCAGCCGTTCGGCGAACGAGGACTGGCCGTTGAAGTGGGAGTGGACCGGCGCCCCGTCGAGCGCCAGCGCGGTCGACCCGTCGAGCCGCCCGCCGCCGAAGTTGCGCGGCCAGTTCTCGTAGCAGTAGGTGGGCCGGCCGTCGGCGCAGTTGCGGCAGTGGCCGCACCAGTCGAAGCTGAGCACGACCCGGTCGCCGACCGCGACCCCCTCCACCGCGGCCCCGACCGCCTCGACCACCCCGGTCCCCTCGTGGCCGACCACGAGCGGGAACGGCATGCCGAAGTCCCCCGCGGCGACGCTGACGTCGGTGTGGCAGATGCCGCTCGCCTGCACCCGCACGGCGAGCTCGTCGCCGCGCGGCTCCCCCAGCTCCACCTGGCGCAGCTCGAACGGCGCGCCGGCCTCGCGGACGACGGCGGCCAGCGTCGTGCCCGCGCTCAACTGGTGCCCTCGGAAGCCGCCGTGCCGCCCCGCCGCGCCGCGGGCAGCAGCCGGCTGAGGCCGAAGAAGCGGGCCCCGCTGCGCTCGTAGTTGGCCAGCCCGACGGCGAGCAGCAGCGCCGCGCCGTTGAAGAATTCCGGGATCCAGACCGGCGCTCCGGCCAGCTGCAGCCCCTTCACCCCGGTGGCGAGGACGAACACCGCGACCACCGTCCCGGCGACGTTGAAGCGGCCGCCGCGGAACTGGGTCGAGCCGAGGAAGACGGCGGAGAAGGCGGGCAGCAGGTAGGCCGGGCCGGTGGTCGGGTCGCCGGTCCCCAGCGAGGAGGCCAGCAGCACGCCGCCCGCCGCCGAGATCGCCCCGCAGGCGACCAGCGCGCCGATGATCACGCGTGAGGTGTTCACCCCGGCAAGTTTGGCGGCATCGGCGTTGCCGCCGGTGGCGTAGACGTGACGGCCGATCTCGGTCCGTTCGAGCACGTACCAGGCGACGAAGGCGATCGCCAGCATGATGTAGACGGGGTAGGTGAACCAGCCGATCGTCCCGGTCGCGATCGACTGGAAGCTCTTGCCGAGGTTGAGGATCTGCTGGCCGCCGGAGACGCAGATGATCATCGCCGCGAGCAGCGAGCTGACGCCGAGGGTGGCGATGAAGGTGGTGATCCGCGCCTTCGTGATCAGGAGGCCGCTGCCCAGGCCGATCAAGGCCCCGGCGAGGATCGTCAGCGCGATCGAGGCCGGGATCGGCAGCCCCTTGCTGGAGAGGAACCAGGCGCAGAGGATGCCGCCGAGCCCGACCTCGGTGCCGATCGCCAGATCGAAGGCGTCGGCGGAGACCGGGATCACCAGCGCCACCGCGACCATCGCGGTGATCGCCTGGCTGTCGATCATCGCCTTCCAGGTCGAGTCCTTGAGGAACGTGTCCGGGACCCAGAGCGAAAAGATGATGAACAGGGCGATGAAGATGTAGATCGCGCTGATGTTGCGGAAGGAGAGGATCCGCAGCAGGCGCTGGCGCCCCGTCTCCCGTCGGAAGCCTTCAGTGCTCAACTTTCGATCCTTTCTGAGGTGCTTTCCTGGCCTGGGCCCATCCCGGCGCTCTCTTCCACCATGCGACTCTCGGAGACCTCGTCGCGCTGCAGCTCGGCGACGATCTCCCCATCCCGCATCACCAGCACCCGACCGCAGAGCGCCGCCAGCTCTTTCGCGTCGGAGGAGCAGACCATCACCGCGCAGCCGTCGCGGGCGGCGCCCGCGATCAGCTCGTAGATCGCCGCCTTGGCGCCGACGTCGACGCCCTGGGTCGGCTCGTCGAGCAGCAGCACCCGCGGCTCGGTCCGCAGGCTCTTCGCGATCACCACCTTCTGCTGGTTGCCGCCGCTGAACTTCTCCAGCGGCCGCGCCGGGTCCGGCGGGCGGATTTCGGTGCGGTCTATCCACTCGCCGACGTCGTCGAGCTCGGCCCGCGAGGAGAGCCAGCCGAGGCCGCGGCGCAGCGGCTTCAGCCGCGGCAGCGTCAGGTTCTCCCGCATCGTCAGCGTCATCACGGCGCCGTCGGCGCGGCGGTCGGCGGGGACGTAGGCGAGCCCGGCGGCGATCGACTTCTGCGGGCTCTCCGCCACCAGCACCCGACCCTCCAGCCGCACCTCGCCGGTCCGCGGCAGGCCGCCGAAGATCAGCGGCGAGAGGTGCTCGCGGCCGGAGCCGATCAGCCCGGTCACGCCGACGATCTCCCCCGCCCGCAGGGTCAGGTCGGCGCGCCCGACGCGGCCGCCGGAAAGGCCCTCGACCTCGAGCAGCGGCGCCCCCGCCTCCCCGTCGACGGCGAAGCTGCGGTCGACCATCTCGCGGCCGACGATCATCTGGATCAGGGCCGCCTGGTCGACCTTCGCGATCGGCTCGTCGGCGACCAGGAAGCCGTCGCGGAGGGCGACGACCCGGTCGGCCAGCCCGAGCACCTCGTCGAGGCGATGGGAGATGAAGAGCACGCCGGCGCCCTCGGCGGCGACCCGGCGGACGGCGCGGAAGAGGACCTCGACCTCCTCCCCTTGGAGGGCGGCGGTCGGCTCGTCCAGCACCAGCAGGTTGCCGGAGTCGGTCCAGTCGGCGAGCGCGCGGACGATCGCGACGATCGTGCGCTCCGGCGGCGAGAGCTTGGAGATCGGCACGGTGACGTCGAAGTCCCCGCCGAAGCGGCGGATCTGCTCTTCCGCCTGGCGTCGTTCGGCACCGCCGTTGCGGGGCGCGATCGAGCGCGCCGTGAGCCGGCGCCCGAGTGCCAGGTTCTCGACCGCGGTCAGGTCGGCGACCAGGCCGAGGTCCTGGTGGATGAAGTGGAGGGCGGCGCTCGCCTCGCGGCCGCCGAGCATGCTGCCGTCGGCGCCGAGCACCTCGACCGTGCCCGAGTCCATCTCGTAGACCCCGGCCAGCACCTTCACCAGGGTCGACTTGCCGGAGCCGTTCTGGCCGACCACGGCGACGATCTCCCCCGCCCCGACCTGGAGCGAGAAATCGCTCAGCGCCTTCGTCCCGGGGAAGGCCTTGGAGACGTTCTCGACCTTCAGCAGGGTGCGGCGGTCGACGGCGGGGAGGGACCCCTCGAGATCCCTCCCACCGTCTGCTTCAGGGGTTACTTGCCTTCCCACAATTCGGTGAATTTTTCTTCGTATTCGGGGTAGCCGGTCCAGCCGTGTTCCGGGTTGAACGTGATGTCCTTGCCTTCCAGGAACTGGAAGTCCGGCACCGGCGGTTCGCCCGTCTTCTCGGCCGGGGACAGTTCCTGTCCGAGGATCGCCCGGGCCGCCTCGTCCACGTAGGTCCAGACGTCGACCGGCAGGTCGATTTCCAGCGCCCCGGTGAGGCCGCCTTCTTTGATGTCCTGCAGGTTCGCCGGGGTCGAGCCGAAGCCCCACGTTTCGACGCCTTCGATCCCCGCCGTCTTCATCGCCGCGGGCAGGCCCTCGGCCATCTCGTTGGTCGAGAAGATCGCCATGTTGGTGTCCGGATTCTGCTGCAGGTCGGAGATCATCCGGTTCGGCGCCGTGTTACCGACGGTCGAGAGCGGGATGTCGACGACGCGCACCGAGCATTCGGGGCACAGGTTTTCCATTTCCGCTTCAAACGCTTCCTGCTGAACGCCGATGAAGGCGAGTTCCGGCACCGCGTAGTAGGCGATGTTCGCTTCGTCGCCCTTCTGCGCGACCGCCTTGGCAGCCAACAGTTTGCCGGTCATTTCGACCGACGGGCGGAAGAAGTCGGCGGTTTCGATCCCGTATTCCTGCGGGTCGACCACCCCGCTGGTCACCACCGCGACCCCGTTCGCCTGCAGTTCTTCGAGCTGCGTGCGGAACAGCGACGGTTCGATCGCCGGGACCAGCACGGCGTCCGGTTCTTCGGCCACCGCCGTGTCGAAGGCGTTCGCGACTTCCGATGCCTGCGAGCCGGCTTTGATCTGTTTGGTCTCCACGCCCATTGCCTTGCCGGCCGCCTCGACCATGCTCCACTGCAACTGGCAGATCGGCGACCCGCACTGCATGTAGAGGATCTTGGTGTCGGAGGGCATCTTTTCCTTCAGCGGTTCGTCGACCGGGAACGGGCTCGGTTTGCCGGTGAATTCGGCAACCGCTTTTTCGGCCGCAGCGACGTCGGCGGATTCGCCGCCTTCTTCCGCACCGCCGGTTTCTTCCGAGCCGCCGGCTTCAGAGCTGCCGCCCGAAGAGGCTTCTTCGGTCGAGCCGCTGCTGCTGCTGGAACTGCCGCCACCCCCGCAAGCGCCGATCGCGACCGCACACAGCACGATCACCCCGACGATTGCCAAGAGTCGATATGGCCTACTGAGCATCACTCCTCACTTTCTCGTTTCCCACGCCATCAAGGGTTCCCATCCCATCGTTCGATGAAGTTCGTTCGGCGGCGCGGCGGCGCAGCAGCTCACGCGTGACGCGCGCGCGCACCTCGTCGGCCTCGCCCTCGGCCCAAGCGCGGAAGCCGCGCCCCGTCGCCGCCCCCGTTTCGCCGCGCTCGACCTTCTCCACCAGATACGGGTGGGCGACCGGCGTGCGGTCGAGGTCGGGCATCAAGGTCTCGTGGATCGCCAGGGTCAGCTCCAGCCCGTTCAGGTCGGACTGCTCGAGCGGCCCGAGCACGCCGAGCCGGGCGCCGAAGCCATGGCGGACCACCTCGTCGAGCGCCTCGGCGTCGCAGTGGCCGGCGGCGACGATCGCGATCGCCTCGCGCTTCAGCGCGTGCTGGAGGCGGTTGCCGATGAAGCCCGGGATGTCGGCGCGGACGTGGACCGGGCGCATCCCGGCGCCGCGCAGGAAGCCGATCATCCGCTCCACCGTCTCCGCCTCGGTCGTCTCCGCCTCGACCACCTCGACCAGCGGGATCAGGTGGGGCGGGTTCCAGAAGTGGGTGCCGAGCACGCGGCCCGCGGTCGGCAGGCCGGCGGCGATCTTCGCGATCGGGATCGCCGAGGTGTTGGTGGCGAGGAGCGCCCAGACCGGGGCGGCGCGGACCAGCTCGGCGAAGATCGCCTGCTTCGTGGCCAGGTTCTCCGGCCCCGCCTCGATCACCACGTCGGCCTCGGCGACCGCCGCCGCGAGCGAGTCGTGGACCCGGACGACGACGCGCTCGCCGAGCTGCGCTTCGATCGCGGCGAGCCGCCCCGGGATCGCCTCGCGGGCGCCCTCGATCGGGTCGAAGAGGTCGACCCGATGGCCCGCCGCGGCGAGCGCGTAGGCAATCGAGCAGCCCATCTGGCCCGCGCCGACGACGGCGATGTTCTCGCCCCGGGGGCTCATCCGGCGGTGAACCCTCCATCGACGTAGACGACCTGGCCGGTGCAGAAATCGGACGCCGCCGAGAGCAGGTAGATCGAGATCCCGAGCAGGTCCTCGGGCTCGCCCAGCCGACCCAGCGGCAGCCGCGAGAGGTTGCGGTTGCGGGCCTCGGCGCCGCGCTCGGTGTCTTCGAAGATCCACTGCGTGAGGCTGGAGCGGAAGACCGTCGGCGCGATCGCGTTCACGTTGATCCCGTGTTTGCCCCACTCCGTGGCGAGCACCCGGACCAGCGCGTCGGTGGCGCCCTTCGAGGTCGAGTAGGCGGTGTAGCCGGCGGGGCTGCCGTGGCGGCCTTTGGTCGAGGAGACCATGATCACCTTGCCCGACTCGCCGCGCTCGATCAGCCGCGTGCCGAAGGCCTTCGCCATCAGCCACTCGCCGCGCACGTTGGCGTCCATCACCTTCTCCCACAGCTCGACCGGCATCTCGCCGATCCGGGCGGGCTCGTTGAAGCCGGAGGCGACGACGAGGAGGTCGGCCTTGCCGTGGGCGGCGTAGGCGGCCTCGACGATGGACGCGGCACTCGCTTCGTCGTCGGGCCGGGCGACGATCGTCGCCACCTGGCCGCCGGCCGCGCGCGCCTCCGCGGCGGTCTCCTCGAGCCCCTCGGCGGAGCCCGAGGCGAGGAGCAGGTCGCAGCCCAGTTCGGCCAGCCCGACCGCGAGCATCCGCCCGTAGGCGCCGGAGGCCCCGGTGATCACCGCCGCGTGGCCGCTCAGGTCGAAGAGCCCGAGCGGCTTCGGCACCGCGCCCGTGGTCGGGTCGGCGCTCACGCGTCCACCTCGCCGGTCTCGAGTCGGAACTCGTCGCTCGGATCGACGATCGCGACCACCCGCACCGAGCAGCCCTCGCCGTGCACCCAGCGCCAGGGGAAGATCGCGAAGGTGCAGCGCCTGCCGGTGACCTTGTCGAGTTCCCCGCCGACGTTCTCGATCCCGGGGATGCCGTTCGGCATCAGGATCTTGTGGGCGGGCTCCCAGTAGGGGAAGTCGTCGAGTACCTCGCGGCCGGTTTCCTCGCGGTACTCGTCTTCGAGGTGAGGTTGGGACGGCCCCATCCCGTGCGAGACGAGTTTCGTCCCCAGCGGGTGGTCGTTGGCCTGGACGTCGACGCCGACCAGCTTCACTTCGCGCTCGACCAGCCACTCGGCGGCCTCTTTGTAGTTGCCGCCGCCGTAGGCGAAGTAGTCCGGGTTGTCGCCCCACTTGCGGTGGAAGCCGGTGTTGATCATGACGATGTCCCCGGGCTCGATCCGCGGCGTCGCCGCCTCCAGATTTGCCCTTCGGGATCGAGACCGCGACGCCGGTGCCGAAGAACCGCCACATCGGGTACTCGGTGATGTAGGGCATGTCGGCGAGCACGTGGACGGGAGCGTCCATGTGGGTGCCGCGGTGCATCACGCCGTCGAACTCCTGCGTGTAGATGCCGTCGTTGGAGTGGCTCTGGTTGATGTGCAGGTCGAAGCCGGAGATCGCCGGCCACTCCGGCATCCCGTGGACCAGTTCGTGGCTGAGGTCGAAGAATTCGAGCCCCTCGGCCGAGGTCGAGTTGGGGGCGCCGGTACCGAGCTCGGCCATCGTCACTCCCCCGTCCCGATCTTGTAGTCGCCGGCGGCGTCGAGGATCGCGGTCAGCCGCACCACGCAGGCGTCGCCGTGGTGGAGGTTCCAGGGGAACGCCTGCAGCGTCACCCGCTTGCCGGAGACCTCGTCCACCGCGCCGCCGACGTTCTCGATCGTCGGCACGCCCGCCGCGAGCAGCAGTTTGTGCGCCGGGTTCCAGTCGGGAAAGTCCTCGCGCGGATCGCCGACCAGCTCTTCGTAGCGCCGCGGGATCGCCTTCGCGATCGGCCCGCCGCGGTGGTGCCCGAGCTGGGTCGCCAGCGGGTGGTCGATCGTCGCGGTGTCGATCCCGACCAGCTTGGCGCCGCGGTCGAGCAGCCACCGGGCGGCGTCGACGCTGAGGCCGGGGCCCTCGCCGAAGTAGCGCTGGCTGTCGGAGTAGTAGCGGTGCCAGCCGGTGTTGACCAGGACGATGTCGCCGGTGCGCACCGTTCCCGCGGCCTCGAGGTCGGCGGGCTCGATCAGCTCCCAGCGGCCCTTCGGCACGTCGAGGACGACGCCGGGGCCGAAGAAGTCGGCGAGCGGCAGTCCGGTCAGGTCGGCGCCGCCGGGGATCAGGTGGATCGGCGCGTTCACGTGGGTGCCGGCGTGGAGCACGGCGACGATCCGCTGGGTCATCACCCCGTGGCTGGCGTGTTTGGCGCCGCGGCGGATGTCGATGTCCTTGTAGCCGGGAAAGACCGGCGTGTGGCTGCCGAACGGGTGGCTGAGGTCGACCAGCGTGACCCCGCTGCGCGGGTCGGTGACGCGCTCCTCGGTCGGGTCGGCCCAGAGGTTTCCTCCGGTGGCGGGGCGATCCTGGTCGACGAGTTCGTCGGTCAGGGTCACCCTCTCGACGGTGACTCCTTCCATGCTCACTGCTCCTCTCTCGTCGGCATGACGACGACGAAGGTGGTGGTGCGATTGGTCCGGTTGCCGATCTCCCGCTCCTCGCCGGCGGGGATCCAGCACGAATCGAGGGGGCCGAGCACGGCCTCGGAGTCGCCCGAGCTGACGAACAGCTCGCCCTCGATGACGAGGTAGACGCGCTCGCGTGGCGAGGCCGACCGCTCGGCGCCGCCGGCGGGGAGCGCCTGCGAGAGGCCGACGCTGAACCCGGCCGCGCCGGTCGCGCCCTCCCCCTGCAGCCGCAGGGTGCTCATGCCGAAGTGGCGTGGTGCGTCGTAGGGACGCGCGTCTTTGAGGCGCACAAGGTCCATCGGTCTCCTCCTTCCCAAGGTTCTGCGGCGATAGTTAACCACAGATCGGACAGAAATGTCCGGATGCCGAACATTTTTATGGAAAGGGCACGCGCAAACGTTTCCGCTGTGTGGACGCGGGATGATCGCATCGTGAACAACTTCGGACGCGACGATCCTTTCGCCGCGCTATCGTCCCCGCGCAGGGAATGGCAGCCAAAGGGTCCAAAGAGGCGGCAGGCAGCGGCGACGGAGGGATCCAGGCGGTCGCCCGCGCCTTCGCCGTCCTGCGTGCGGTGGCCGACTCCGGCAGCGGCGTGAAGCTCGGCGAGCTCTCCAAACGAGTCGAGCTGCCGCGGCCGACCGTCCACCGCATCGTCACCTCGCTGCAAGCCGAGGGGGCGATCTACCTGACGCTCGACGGCCGCGTGCGGACCGGGCCGGAGCTGACCCGCCTCGCCTCGACCGCGGAGACGACGCTGATCGACGCCGCCCGCCCGTTCATGGAACGGCTCTCGCAGGAGATCGACGAGAAGATCGACCTGGCGGTGCTCGACCGCGAGAACATCCGCTTCGTCGCCCAGGTGATGCCGCGCACGCCGCGCCTGCTCGCCGGGGTCACGGTCGGGGACCTCTTCCCCACCTACTGCACGGCGCCGGGCAAGGTGCTGCTGGCGCAACTCGGGCCGCGCGCCCTGCGCCTCGCGGTGCCGAAACGGCTGGCCAAGTACACGCCCCGCACGATCACCTCGATGGCGGAGCTGGAGGCGGAGCTGGAGGAGGTGCGGCAGACCGGCCTCGGCTTCGACCGCGAGGAGCACTCGGAGAGCATCTGCGCCGTCGCCGCGCTGGTCCGCGACGCGCTCGGCGGCCTCGCCGGGCTGACGATCGCGGTCCCCTCGGAGCGGTTCTACGACCGCGAGAAGGAGCTCGCCGAGGCCCTCGTGCGGACCGTCGACGAGCTGAACGCGGAGCTCGGCGCCGAGTGAAGGTCGGCGCGATCCTCGGTCCGCGGGTCGAGGCGCCGTCCCAGATCGAACTGGCCGAGGAGCTCGGCTACGACCGCGCCTGGGTGTTCGACTCCCCCGCCCTCTTCGCCGATCCCTGGATGACCCTCGCGCGGGCCGCCGACCGCACTGCTCGGATCCGCCTCGGCGTCTCGGTGATCACGCCGCGGATGCGCCACCTGGTCGCCAACGCGGGAGCGATCGCGACCCTTGCTGCGCTCGCCCCGGGGCGGGTCGACGTGGTGATCGGGGCGGGCTTCACCAGCCAGGCGATGATCGGCAAGGGGCCGGTCCGCTGGCGCGAGGTGGAGGAGTACGCGGTGGCGCTGCGGGCGCTGCTGCATGGCGAGGCGATCGACTGGGACGAGGGCGTCGTCGCCCTGCGGCCGGGGAAGCTGACCGGGCTGGAGATCCCCTGCGAGGTGCCGATCTGGATCGCCGCCCACGGGCCGAAGGGGTACGCGGTGGCGGAGCGCGTCGGCGACGGCGTCCTCACCAACCCCGGCCACGGGGCGGGTGACGAGGGCGAGGGGCCGGCGATCGAGCGCTGGGCCCAGTTCAACGCGACGATCCTCGGGCCCGGTGAGGGGCTGGGCAGCGAGCGGGTGCTCGACGCGGGCGGGCCGCCGGCGGCGCTCCACCTCCACCTCGGTGATGGCGGCGCGGCCCGCGGTAGCGCCGAGGCGGCGGCCTACGCCGCGCGACTGGAGGCGATCGACCCGCGCGTCCGCCACCTCGAGATGCACCGCGGCCACCTCGCCGAAGTGACCGAGATGGAGCGCGACCTGCTGACGCCGGAGCTGCTCGCCCGGACCACCGCGACCGGCACGCCGGAGCAGGTACGCGCGGCGGCCACGGCGATCGCCGGCGAAGGCTTCGCCGGGATCGTCTACGCGCCGATGGGTCCCGACGTGCCGCATGAGCTGCGCGCGATGGCCGGGCTGCTGGGGCTTGCACCGTAGGCCGCGGCTTCCCGACCCGATCAGGTCGGGGCCGGCACGCAGCGATCGGGCGGCGCTTCGTTGCCGCTCTTCGTGCCGATCGTGAACGCGCCGCCGAGGATCTGGGCGGTGAAGGCCCATCTGACTTTGCCTTCGACGCAGGTCGGCAACTGGCGGTTCTCGGCGGCACAAGTTCCGACGGCGGTGGCGAGGACGCTCGGCCCGCGCGGTGCCGTCCCGAAGCAGAGCCCTCGTTCCAACTTCGTCCCGGTCGGGCAGGTAGGCATCGCCGCGGCGAGGATCTGGGCGGCGGTGCGCCCGCCGAGGGTCTGCGCGTCGCCCGCGGTGGCGGCGTGGCCGGCCTCGGCGGAAGGGACGGCAAGGGACGGGGAAAGGGACCCGGCCCTCTCGTAGGCGGTCCGGGCAGGCTGTGACC
>ERZ778021.1484-NODE-1484-length-27309-cov-7.008366_pt1 | contig 27309 bp, 21 predicted proteins | sample MGYA00375751_ERZ778021 | MGnify/ENA primary metagenome ERZ778021 (study PRJEB29350, sample SAMN05389814) | bioreactor metagenome | isolation source: Thiocyanate stock bioreactor | place: South Africa: University of Cape Town | collected 2013-08-29 ... | reverse complement strand
TAAAATAGTGTTCCGGAAGCCTTTACCACCTTTAAATAAGGTAGTTAATATGGCAACAATATAGTAAAAAAAACAATATAACTTCATTATTTTTCAATTTTTTATTAAGAATAGAATGCAGAGCATCAGCTCCCATTATTTGAACATCCTGCATAAAGGAAAAAGATCACAATCTTACTTAATAGAGAAACCGATATTCTAAAGAACAAAAAAGGAGCCTCTTTCACCAAATGAAAAGGCCCCTTCAATAAAAAAAACCAGGAATGCAGTAAAAAACTATTTTTCACCCGTTTTAAAAGTCCAGGTCGGACTATTTGCCACCCGGTTCCCTTCATGTTTGGCCACCACATACCAATAGTAGGTAGTGTTAGGCTTCAGATTGTCGGTCACCACCTCCTTCAAGATCACATCCTCACTCAATAAATTCTGTACCGTCGAATTCGATTCGAACAGGTAGATACTGTACAACAGCTCTACGCCGGCCTTTTTACCCTCCACATTCCATTTCAGGGTAATGGCCAGATGCTGATCCACTGCACCGTTGCCCGGTACCGGATCATAAATAGATATATTTCCCGTTTCGTTGTAATCCTTGAAAATCAGGAAATTCATGGTTGTCACTTCATTCTCGTACACCGCCACCTTCAGCGAATTGGCAATATAATCCTTCCGTTTCAGGTTCACCTCGATATCACCCTCCTTCACCTTCGGGATGGAAAAGCGCCCCTCCGCGTCGGTCAGTAACGTAATACTGGCAGGCGTGGTACTTATCATAACTCCCGAGAGTGGTTGATAACTCTCCCCATCCAGCACCTGTCCTTCGATGGTCCCGTAATTCAGTACATCCAACTTATCCGATTCGCACCCGAAGCAGGCAGAAATAAACAACAGGCATCCCACATATATATACTTATTCATACCAAACTATATTACTTCATGTTCAAAAAATACAACCTAACACCCAACGAGACACCCCAATTCAGGTCATTCCGTTTGCCAACACTACTCCCGTCGAAACGGTCGTCCAGGTAATAATTCACACCAGACGATAACGTAAGTCCGCATTTCTTACCAACCATGTATTCTATACCCAGCGCACCATTCAGTTTAGGCAGATACTTCTTGCCAGACAACCCCACTCCGTCGCTGTTATAATCATATCCACCACCCAACAGTACAAAAGGCGAGAAACGTTCGAAAGGCAGCAACAAATAGCGCAGTGAAAGATCGCCAAAATAAGAATGATCGTTCACCACCCCCGGCACTCGCAAGTTCCGGAAACCCCATTCGGAATCCAGCGAGAAGTAGCGGTTCAGCGCCACACCCAACGTAAGTGAAACCTTGGGCCGGACCTCGTCGTTAGAGAAATCGCCCGAGTAGTAACCGGTACCAGCCTGGGCACCCACCGAAAGCCAGCCCCGCCTCTCTGTATCCAGGTCCCGGCCGATAGGATCCAGCTGATACGCCATATCTTTCTCATGCTCGTAATTGGCAAATGCCACCGAAGCAGAATCGGCCGGCGACTTCAGCGACCACAGCCGTCCCTTCACCCCTTCAATAATCAGGCTCTCCACCGCCTTCTCGATGGCCTCTGTGATACAGATCTCGGTAGGCTCATTGTAGGTGAATCCCGTCTCCGCCTCCAGCAGACGCTTGGCAGAAACATATTTGAATACCCCCGCCGACACCTCCTGCGACAAGATCGACTTGGTTGTGTAGACCGTCTTCAGCACCTGGCCGTTGGACGTAGACACCGCCCGGATGTAAATACTCACCCGGTCTTCGCGGTACTGTCCGGACAACGAGATACCCATATAACGCACCCCGGACCCACCCGTTAGCACGTTGGTCTCGTAAGAGATGATGCCACCCTCCAGGATAACACCGGCAAACAACAAGGGGGGTAGCAGTACATCCTCGTTCTTCTCATATTGCGCCCGGCTCGATCGGATGATCTTCCTTTCATTCAATAAATTGGAAATATTTTCACGTTCGATGGGAATAAACCAGCCCGATTCCTCCAGCACCCGGATCAAAATCGTGGTAGCCCCCTGTGTAACAGCGGTCGACCAATTCGCGCCATTGTCGGAAGGCTTGTACTGGCCCGTCTGGTCCCTGAACTTATAAACAGCCGTCACAATTTTCTCCTTCGGTTCGGGCAGGTCCAGCAGAATCCGTTTTGCGGGCGATTCCGGACCCAGGCTCGCTCTTCGGGGCTCCAAAGGCTGCTGCATGTACGTGCCACATGCAGAAAGAAACAGCGCAACCAGTAGGAAAAAAGCCTTCAATGGCCTGTTCTTTTTATTCATACTCTATAGTTAAAGCAAGTAAATACTACATATACGGTACAGAAACGGTAGTACTGCTACCACTCTCCTTATCCAGGATATTGATACGGATCCCATCACTCTGCGTACCAATCTCGATCTGGTAATTACCCAGAATATACGTACCGGAAGTAAGCGCCTCCTCGCCAAACTGGTTGGCAATGATCTTACGGGCAAGCTGACTCAGAATCTGCTGATTCAAACTCTCGGCAAAATCCTTCATCGGATCAGTCTTCGTCTGCTCATACAAATACGATTCATCCGTGTGAGTGTTCTGAGCCTGCGCCGAGCTCAGCAACCAGCTGTAGTTATAGGGATTTCCGCCAAAGGCAGGATTCTTGGGCGTATACACAAAATCCTGAGCAACCCCCTTCACCCCGGCAAGCAGCAAGAAAAAAACCAACACATTATACAAGATTTTCATATGATCCATATTTTTCAAGATTCAACAAAGCAAGCATTCTTTTACCCTACTGCTTATGGGAACCCACGCTTAATAAATACCCGACCCCGAAAGATCGTCGCCGTTCAGCTCCCTGTTTATCTCCTCATAATTAATCAGATACGACTGAGCCATCTGTACGGCCTCCGCCGTCATATACTCGATCACATCCAAGCGAGGCTGAAGAAGTGCCTCATACACCACATTCTCGTTGATCATCACCACAATAAACGTTGTTGTGAGCCGGTAAGGTTTTTCGTTAATGGTGATGGTAAAATTCCGGGCATTGAGAGGCGCCTCCCACGAAGCAAAAAACAGATCGTAAAAATCCTTCCCTCCCTTGGTTTTGGTATTATCCACCAACAACCCGTCCAACTCCATCTCCACATCGTCCGAGCGATTGGCCGATTTCTTTACCTGCTCCACCAACCGGGTGAGCTTTTCGGGTACATTCGTCCCCTTTATGGAATCACCCTGCTGCACCCGGAACCCGGGCGAGACAGAGTGACCCATTAAAAGAGAGGCCAGTACGATGCCAGTAAAAACGATCATAACAATTCCATTTAATCCGTCCATCAAACTATCTTAAAGGGAAAGAGAAATAAGACTGCTCAATCACAACCCGCATATCCCTTCCGGTTTGAGTAACTTTAATTCCTTCGCCCGAGCCGGGCAAAACCGCATTGATCTGAAAAGACAGGTTATTCCCAATTTGTGTCACCCTGTTCTCGGACCATCCGGACCCCGCTAATCCCCGCGCGTCAAAATGCAGGAACTCACCTACCTGAACCAACCTGTCACACAACGAATTTTCGGAATAATTCTGTTGCGTGTATCCGTCAATCCAGTTCGACTCGCCCACCTGCCAAGCAACCAACCCATTGTTATACCCTATCTGCTTTAACGAAAGCATATTACAGGAACCCTGCTGAACAGTCAGCACACGGTTATTATAACCCAGCTGTGTTATACTAACCAGGTTCCCATTCCCACAGTCCGGTTGCCGAAACGTCTGTATATTCAGCTGATCCGCCCCTTGCAATGGACTGATCTGCCGGATCGTTTCCATAAGATTTCCTCCTACGTTGTTTACAACCTCCTGCGAGCTTCCCTGGAAGAATACACCTAAAAGGCAGATCAAAAAAAGAATGATTGTTCTCATAATTTACCTCCTACAATTAACCCTGAAGGGCCTTTCGGCAGCACCCACCGGCAACCCCCTGCTCCCTGTGGAACAGGGGATACTTTTATCATCTACAAACCTCAATTACCACGGAAATCCAGGTCCTCCCATCAAATTAGGATTCTGAGGAACCATCATAGGTGCATTAAAGGTAGGCGTAGCAGTCTGATAAACCGTAGCCGTATTGCCATTTCCATTCTGCAAAATATCTACGGTAGCACCAGCTACACCAGACCACAGACGAACGGTGTTTTCCTGTCCGATCTGATCTATATCCAAGTGATCGCCCATAAAATAGCCATAAGGATCGGGATTAAAGAAGCCGCCACCAATGCCTACAACTTTATTACCGGTACCCCTTTGCAGAATATTAAGATCGCCATCTTCGCCACCCTGCATCAATTTCACTTTGTTTTGAGTACCATACTGATCAATTACAGCGGATAGGTTGATACCGTTCTGTCGGAAATCCACCGTATTTAAAGTAGACATCGGATGTTGATTGATAGTAATCGTACTGTTTTCACCCAACTGCCATACTTTCGCAAAATTATCGATACCCCATTGGTTGATGGTAGTCGTATTATCCAATCCACCCTGGGTGATTTCGGCAACGTTGTCGATCATTGTCTGGAATATATTGGCATGATTGCCTTCACTGTTGCCATAACTTTGTATGATAGTTGCAGTGTTATTTTCACTCATACCCAGATCCTGCATGATAAAGGCCCAGTTTTCGCCGGCAACCTGTTGAATGGTAGCGGTATTATTAGTTCCTAAGCTGGTGATATCTGCATGGGGCTGTGCATAAGCCATTGCGGTTACAAACATTGCAACCACTATAAAAGCGATACGTTTCATGATCTTTTCAATTAAATTGTTAATAAAAGGATATTGAATAAGAAATTTTTTATAGCAGACCATCCCCCTATACGAAGTACTAAATACACGTATATTCATACCCATGCGTAACAAGGGCATAACCTCTCTGTTAAAGAAGCATACAAATAGGAATGTCTGTAAGATTGGGAAAAATAAAATCAGCACCCTTGGGCAGGTGCAATCATAAATCACATACTAAACATGGTCACATAATAGAATTTAAATAGTCATAAATTTCTCAAAGGTTCATATCCGTTATCTCCGACAATAACAGACCAAATCAAGAATATTTCTTACAAAAGCAGGGTTTAGCTTAAAAAGATAAGGCAATCAGTGCTCATAAGAAATTGAAATACTGCTCACTAGCAAATAGGGTAATTTGAAACTACAACATTTTGAGGTTATCAATAGTTTAATGAAAATTGATGTTTAACAATTAAATTTTGTTAATTATTTTTTTAATATATTCTTTTTTTCTCTGACCCAGCTTTGGCTAAGCGGCTTCAAATAACTCCTCTTTCTAAATTCATTTTAATATATTCTTTTTTCTTGATAAAAAAGAATCAAAAAAATCAAGGCTGACGCGGCGGGGACTAAAAACCATACTCTCAGCCGCGCGGAAAGAACTCGCTGCGCTCAAACAGCTTTCCGCTTCTCCGGCTTCCTTCCTGGTTTTCTTTACCTCCCCTCCGCTGAGGCCAAATCCCTACGTCCTCAACCAATCCCCCTCCCCCTGCTTTCGTGAATGCGCTGCGCTGTTCAGGTTGGGGTGAACGGGCGATGCCGGAGGCGAGCCGCAAAAAAGGACCCGACCTCGTCGGAGCGGGCGTTAAGAAACTGTCTTCTGAAGGCGGTTAAAACGGAAATCTGTTTGAGCGAAGCGAGTTTATTTCCGTTCAGACGGAAGAAGACAGTTTTAGCACGCGAAGGCGCAGTCTTGATTTTTGCTTCTTTTCATCAAGGAAAAGAAGGGCCCCCTTCGTCAAGGGAAGAAAGGAAAAGAAGTGGCCCCCTTCAGCAAGGGTAGAAAGCAAAAGAAGCCCCCTTCGTCAAGGGAAGAAAGGAAAAGAAGTGGCCCCCTTCAGCAAGGGATAAAGGAAAATAAGTAGCTAACATTCTGCAAAAGACGAAAGGAAAAGAGGGAATTTCTACAACAAAATCCCTGCCGGATGTTTATATAAAAACACAGTGAATACTAAGGGTATGTCGGGTAGACGGGCTAAAATAATAGCATATTACCTGCCACAATATCATCCTACTCCGGATAATGATAAGTGGTGGGGAAAGGGTTTTACCGAATGGACCAATGTTGCCAAAGCCAGCCCTCTCTTTAAAGGACATTATCAGCCAAAGATACCGGCCGACCTCGGGTTTTATGATCTACGTCTGCCCGAAGTGCGCGAACAACAGGCCCAGCTGGCCAGACAGGCCGGACTCGAAGGATTCTGCTACTATCATTATTGGTTTGGCAACGGCAAACAAGAGTTGGAGCTTCCGTTCAACGAGGTGGTGAGAAGCGGCAAACCCGATTTTCCCTTCTGCCTGTGTTGGGCCAACGAATCCTGGTATGCCAAATCGTGGAATAAGGATGGCAAGGTAGGTAAAGCAAACTTACTTATACAACAGGAATATCCTGGCACAGCAGACCATGAAAAGCACTTTTACTCTTTGCTTTCTGCCTTGAAGGATCCAAGGTATATCAAGATAGAGAACAAACCCGTTTTTGTAATTTATAAACCGCTTCAATTTCCCAACGTCCGCCATTTCATCGGAGAATGGAACAGCCTGGCCATCCGTAACGGATTGGAGGGTATCTACTTTATCGGCTACACCACCAACGTGGAGTATGAATATAACCAGATTACGGAACAAGGGTTTGATGCCGTAAATTCATGTAATCTGAGCCGTTTTTTCAACTACGGGAATTTTATAATCAATACGTATAAAATAATCTGTGCCAACTATTTTCACATCCCCAACAGAACCCCCTATAAAAAGGCGATGCGGTATTTTGTGGGCGAAATGGAAAAAGAGACACACGTGTATCCCTCGCTCATTCCCAACTGGGACCATACCCCGCGGAGCGGAGGCAACGGATATCTGCTTACCGATTCCACCCCCCGGCTGTTTGAAAAGCATGTACGGAACACCCTCCACATCCTGTCTACCAAACCCTCAGAACATCAAATCTGTTTCTTAAAATCCTGGAACGAATGGGGCGAAGGAAATTATGTCGAACCCGATCTAAAATATGGATGCGGCTACCTTGAAGCTTTAAGAAACGCCGTCATAGAATAACAGACGGCCACCATCCCCTCAAAACTACTTTATATAAAAAAAACTTGTATTTCTATTTTAAATCTCTACATTTGCTATCATTCAAAAGAATTATACCTTATAATCTGCGGCTTAATTGGAAGAAAAAACAGACATACAACTATTTAATCAGCTCTATGCGACTAACAAACAGAAGTACATCCGGTTTGCATCTTCCTATGTACACGAAGATGCCGTTGCAGAAGATCTGGTAATGGAAAGTCTGATGTATTACTGGGAAAGGCGATCCTCTTTGGGACACATTGAGAATGTATCCATGTACATACTCACCGTGCTGAAGCATAAATGCCTGAACCATCTGCAGAGACAACGCACCTGGGATAATTTATCTGAAAACATGCTGACCGACACCCAATGGGACATCCAGATGCGAATTTCGTCCCTGGAGGCATGCAATCCGGAACAACTATTCTCGGACGAAGTCCAGCAACTGCTCGAAAAAGCACTTCAAAGTATGCCTGAAAAATCAAGGCAGATCTTCATAATGAGTCGGTACGAAGAAAAGAGCTATAAGGAAATAGCCTCTGCAATGAATTTATCTGTAAAAAGTGTCGAGTTTCATATGAGTAAAGTCCTGGGTGTACTCAGAAAAACATTAAAAGACTATCTCCCCTTGTTAATTACTGTCTTCGATTTCTTCTACAACCGATAATTTTGAAAAAAATCAGATTTTCCTGTTAGGGTATTTATTCTTTCGATTGCCTTTAATACTATAAGAGGAAAATTATGGATAAAGAAATAATATATCGGGTCTTTAAAGGAAGGGCATCGTCCGCCGAAATTGCCATTGTCCGTCAGTGGGTCGAATCAAACCCGCACAACAGGGAAGAGTACATGCGTGAAAGAGCCTTGTTCGACGCAATCCAGTTATCGGACTTTGCAAACACCAGCTCCACCCCTGTCAGATCTGTTTTTACCCGTCCCCGCACCTGGCTCAGGGTGGCAGCTGTTGCAGCCCTCCTATTGTCGGTCAGCCTGTACTTCGTTATAAGCAACAAGCATGATGACCTTGTGGCCATGAATACCATCACTGTACCCGCCGGCCAGCGGGTGAACATCGTCCTGTCGGACGGTACCGAAGTATGGCTTAACTCACGCACCAAACTCACCTACCCCACCTCCTTCTCAAGCAAGCAACGAGAAGTGTACCTGTCGGGAGAGGCCTTGTTCGACGTAACCAAAGACGAAAAAAAGAAATTCATCGTACATTCCAAAAACTGTCAGGTAGAGGTATTAGGCACCCTGTTCAATGTAGAATCCGACGAAGTGACCGGCGAGTTCTCCACCTCTCTCTTACGGGGAAGTGTCCGTATCACCAACAACCTGCATCCCAGTCAATCCGTACTGTTGAAACCCAACAACATGGTGCTGACAAAAGGCGGGAAACTGGAAGTGCAACCCATCACCGATTACGATCATTACAGGTGGACCGAAGGACTCATCTGCTTCAAAGAGACCGGATTCAAGCAATTGATGAAAAGACTGGAGAAAAACTTCGATGTCCGCATCGTTATCGAGAACAAGAACCTCGAACACTATGCCTGCAGCGGTAAATTCAGGGTATCAGACGGTATAGACGCTCTGCTGCACATCCTACAGAAAGATGTCAGATTCAAGATTGAAAAAGACGAAAATACAAATACCATATACATCAAATAACGTACTAAACAAATTGCCTATGAGAATTTTTTTTTGTTAGCCTGACCTCAGGAAGACTCCTGTGACACATGAGAACCTATTATACAACTGTATTAATTTTAAATATATCAAAGAAATGAATAGAAAATCTTTGTTAATGTTGAATTGGATAAAAATACCACAAAACAAACATATGATCCGAACAGCGAAAACAATCACAATTTTCCTTTTTTCGTGCATTCTTTGTCTACACGCAGAAACGGGCAACACCCAGAACATACGTGTTACATTGAATAAAAGCAACGAAAAGCTGGAAAACATCCTCAACGAAATTGAGAATCAGACCGAGTTGTTGTTTATTTACAACAAAAACATCAATGTGGACAAGAAGGTATCGGTAAATGTAAAGGAGCAACCCCTTGCGCAAGTACTGAAAACCCTTTTGGGAGAATCCGTAACCTATAAGCAGGAAGGATCTTACATCCTTTTGTCGGAAAATGCAGATCAATCCGCACCACGGGTTACACAACAGAATAAAACTGTAAAAGGAAATGTGCAAGACACCAACGGAGAGGCCATCATCGGCGCCAATGTGGTGGAAAAGGGCACAACCAACGGAACCATAACGGATATAGACGGAAACTTCAGTCTACAGCTTCAGGGCAGCAATCCCGTTTTGCAGGTATCCTATATCGGTTATACAACCCAGGAAGTGCGGGTAGGTAATTCCACCGCCCTTACCGTTAAACTTGCAGAAGATTCAGAAACCCTCGAAGAGGTGGTAGTTGTAGGTTACGGTGTACAAAAACGTGCTTCGGTAACCGGATCGGTAGCCTCGTTGCAGTCGAAAGACATCACCACCGTAAAAACACCCAACGTAAGTAATGCGCTGGCAGGTAAACTACCGGGTCTGAGGGCCGTACAACGCAGCGGTGCCCCGGGCGACGATGCCTCAAGCATCGATATCCGCGGCTTCGGCAGTGCTTTGGTGATTGTAGACGGCGTGGAACGCGATTTCAGGCAGATAGATGCCAACGATATCGAATCCATCAGTATCCTGAAGGATGCATCGGCTGCGGTATACGGGTTCAAGGGAGCCAACGGCGTTATCCTGGTTTCCACCAAAAAGGGACAGGTGGGCAAACCTAAAATCAATTACACCGGTTACGTGGGCGTACAGAATATCACCCGCTATCCCGAATTCTTCAACGGGTACGAATATGCCATGCTTTATAACGAAGCACAACAGAATGTAGGAGTTACCGCCCCCTATTCGGCAGAGAATCTGGAACAGTACAAACAAGGCATCGGCACAACGGACTGGTACAACGAAACCATCCGCGGCTCAATCCCGCAGATGTATCATAACCTAAGCGTATCCGGAGGAGCCGAAAAAGTGAAATACTTCTTCTCCCTGGGTTATACCGACCAGGAAGGTATCTATAAATCGGACGATTTCAATTTCAAGAAATACAACATCCGGTCCAATATCAGTGCAGAGATTGTAAAAGGATTCAATGTAGAGCTGCAGCTGAGCGGACGTCTCGACACCCGTAACAAGCCCTACGAGGCTGACCCGCTGAGCCGAAGCATCCAGATGGCAAAACCCATATTTCCGGTGTATGCCAACGACAACACAGATTATTGGTCCAATCCGGGCGATAAGGGAAACCCGGTCCACCTGTCGGATGTCGACAACGTAGGATACGACCGCCGCGACCGCCGCGAGTTCAACGGATCGCTGGCCTTTACCTGGGATATACCCTGGATCAAGGGGCTCACAGCCAAAACCCTGATGTCGTACGACTATAATAATCAATATTCACGTCAGTGGTACAAGGAATACTACGAATACGTGTATAATGCAACCCAGGACAAGTATACCGCCCAGGCCAGTCACACCATTTCGGAACTTACCACCCGGTCGGACAATTACTTCAAGCCCAACATGCAGACCTCGCTGAATTACAAAAATACATTTGGTAAGCACGATGTAGGCACACTGGTATTGTTTGAATTCTATAACGACCGCACCGACTGGGTGAAGGCTTACCGCCAGTTTACGGTGGGTGCCATCGATCAGATTGGAGCAGGCGATAAGGTAAATTTAAACAACGACGGCAACGCGAGTGTTTCCGCACACGCCGGTTTGGTAGGTCGTGTAAATTATGCTTACGACAATAAATACCTGATCGAAGCCAGTTTCAGATACGACGGATCCTACAAATTCAGTCCGGATAAGCGTTGGGGCTTCTTCCCTGCATTATCGCTCGGATGGCGTATGTCTGAAGAGGCATTCTTCAAAGAGGCCCTTCCTATCGTAGACAATTTCAAACTTAGAGGATCCTACGGAAAGGTGGGCGACGAAGGTGACTTTGCAGCCTATCAGTATCTGACCGGTTACACCTATCCCTCGGGCAACTATGTACTGGGATCCGGAGGTCTGTCCAACGGAGCCAAAGACAAGGGAATGCCCAACACCAACCTTACCTGGTACGAATCTACTACTGCAAACGTAGGCTTCGAGGGTTCTGTAAAGTCGGGTTTGCTGAGTGTGGAATTCGATTACTTCCAACGCAACAGAGACGGACTGCTTGCCACACGGCTGCTCACCCTGCCTACTACCTTCGGACAGGCTCTTCCGGAAGAAAACCTGAACTCCGATAAAACCAGGGGATTCGAAATAGTAGTGGGTCATCGTAACAAAATAGGCGATTTCACCTACGACATCAAGGCAAACTTCTCCAAAACCCGTAACTACTACGGCTATGTGGAACGTGCCGCTTCGTCAAATATGTACGACAACTGGCGCAACAACACCAACGACCGCTACAAAGATATCAACTGGGGTAAAAAGGTGATCGGCCAGTTCCAGAGTTTCGAAGAGATTCTCAACTCGCCCATCCAGGACAACAACGGCAACAAATCGCTTCTGCCCGGCGACCTGAAGTTCGAAGACTGGAACAACGACGGTATTATCGACGGTAAAGACGACAAGCCCATCGGTCACGGAAGCAATCCCAGCATGTACTACGGATTGAACCTCTCCGGACAATACAAAGGATTCGACCTCACCATCTTCTTCCAGGGAGCAGCCGGCCACGAAGTGTTCACCGGAGGCGACTTTATGGATCCTTTCATCCAGCAGGGACTTGGCAACGGTATCACACTCTGGCTGGACCGCTGGCATCGTGAAGATCCTGCCGATATGAGCAGTACATGGATACCAGGTTACATGCCGGCCCTGCGGCCCACCGGCTATCAGGCAAACCGCACCAACAACACCTGGACCATGCAGAAGGCAACCTACCTGCGTTTAAAAACCCTCGAACTGGGTTATTCGTTCCCTAAGGAATGGATCGGTAAGGCAGGTATCGAAAACCTCCGTATCTATGTGAACAGCTTCAATCCGCTTACCTTTACAGGTCGCGAGGGAGTGATCAAGTATATGGACCCCGAAAACAGTGAAGGAGCATTGCGCTATTATCCGCAGATGAAGACATTCAATTTTGGAGTTAATTTATCTTTTTAAAGCATAAGCCATGAAATCAAAAATAGTAAATATAGTAGGAGGAATCCTGGTTCTGCTGGGAATTACTTCATGTAATTCATATTTAGAAAAAGAATCGTTCGACATCATCACTCCGGAACAGGTATGGAAAGATCCGAAGCTCATCAACGGTGTGATGGTAAACCTGTATGACGGTCTGCAGTTAGAAGATTTCAACTACTGGTACCGCGATTCCTGGCGCCTCATGAACGCCTCCACCCTTTCGGACGAGGCCCAGGGATCCTTCCAGAAAGACCCTATGTTCGACAATGCAAATGCAACCTATACCTACGAAGATGCCTTGTTTGAGCAGAAGTTCGCCGACCGTTACAAACTGATCCGCAACTGCAACGACTTCATCGCACAGGCAGAAAAGGCAACCTCCCTTTCGGATGCCGATAAAAGCATGTTGCTTGCCGAAGCTCGTTTCCTGCGGGCCATGCACTACTTCACCCTGGTGAAACGCTACGGGGGAGTACCCCTGATCGATGCCCCGCAGACATACGATCCGGCCAACCTCGAATCACTTATGTTGCCCCGCAGCAAGGAGGTGGAGATCTACGACTTCATCATCAAGGAATGTCAGGAAGCCGCAGCCATATTGCCGGTTACCCGCGATGCCGCAGCTAAATACCGTGCCAACCGCGGAACCGCACTGGCTCTTTGTTCGCGTGCCGCCCTGTATGCCGGTTCCATCGCCCGCTACGGAAAAGTGGAGTTGGATGGTCTGGTAGGTATACCTTCCAGCGAAGCCAACCGTTTCTTCCAGGCATCCTACGATGCTTCATCAGCCATCATCGGACTAAAAGTATACAGCCTGTACAATAAGAAAGCCGACAATAAAACCCAGAATTACTATGAGATATTCATCAAGGGGAATGGCGACAACGGCGAATTCATTTTTCAGAAACAGTATAACGTTGCCGGAGGCAAAGGACACGACTGGGATAAACGTAATGCACCCTTCTCGTACCGTGCCGGCGGCTGGGGCTGCGGCGTGGCTCCAACAATGGAAATGGTGGAAGAGTACGAATACACCGATGGCACACAAGGAACTCTCAAACTTACCGATGCCAGCGGCAAACCCCTGCGTTTCAATAACCCGTACGACCTGTTCGCCGGCAAAGATCCACGCTTGTTTGCAACCATCTATCTTCCGGGATCACCCTGCAAAGGATCCATCATGGAATGGCGCCGTGGGGTAATCGAATCAGACTCCAAGCGCTACGTTGCCACCAGTCAGCCCGACGGCGGAAATAAGGTTGAAATCAACGGTGTAGTTTACAGCACCTCCGGAAAAGATGGCGGAGCCGATACCGGCGATGCCTCGAAGACAGGCTTCTATCAGAAAAAATTCTGGGACGAAACCCTTACAGACATGAATATGGGTAAGTCGGAAACCCCCTGGCCCGTTTTCCGTCTGGGAGAGATCTACCTCAACCTGGCCGAAGCAGCCATGGAGCTTGGTAAAACCGCCGACGCGCTGGATGCTGTCAACATCATCCGCAACCGTGCCGGTATCGCTCCGCTTACAGCGATCTCCATGGATAAGATACGCCACGAGAGAAAGGTGGAACTGGCCTTCGAAGGACACCGGTTCTGGGATATGAAACGTTGGCGCATCGCCCACCTCGATGTACAGCAAGGCGGACTCAACGGATTCAGCGGTTCTGCCCTGTACCCATGGTACGATATCCGCGACGGAAAATATATTTTCGAGAAAGGCACCAATACCCCCAAACAAAAGCGTATCTTTCTGGAGAAAAACTATTACGGAAAAATCAATGCAGACGATATGAATTCCAATCCCAAATTAGTACAAAACCCGGGATACACCAATTAAAAAATCTATAATAGCTCGTAATATGAAAAAGATCAGCATATATATTTCCCTGTTATGCGCGTTATTGGTAACAGGCTGTCAGAATGAACTGGATAACTACGATGCCCCCAACGGAGGCATTAAAGGACGTATCCTCGATGCGCAGACCAACGAACCCATCCCTCTGCCCGTTCAGGGATCAACCGGGGTGATTATCAATATGTTCGAACAGAACACCGCCGCCACCAAGTCGGTAGACTTCTACGCAAAGCAAGACGGAAGTTTCGAAAACTCCAAGATGTTCAACGGCGAATACCTTCTTAATGCCAGCGGTCCGTTTATCCTTACCGGTCAGAATCCCGTCACCGTAAAGGGGCAGACCAGCTTCGATATTACGGCAACCCCCTATGCCCGCATCCAGGCATCGGCAACAGCCAGCGGCACCACCGTAAGCATCACCTACAAAGTAACCCCCGCCAAACCGGAGTATGCCGTAACCGAAGTGTACGGTATCTGGAATTTCGCACCCGGGGTAGATGTGGGGCAGGCCAACCTGGCGGGTAAGAAAACCGTTACAGCCACCGAGGGGACTATCACCTTCGACCTCGCATCCGACAATGTTTTCAAAACCAATCTGTATAAGATACAGGCCAACGGCAACAAGATATACCTGCGCGTAGGTGCCAAGACCGCCGGCTTTGTAAACTACAGTCAGGTTATTACAGTAACTTTATAATCCAACCTACCGGCCGGTGCTGTACATGCTGCAACACCGGCCTTTTTATTCTCAATTATGATGAAAAAATACCTTTGGCTCATTGCCTGGCTTACCAGCTGTCTGGCCGTCTTCGCCCAGCAACCCCAACCTCTCGCCAATCCTCTGCCCGCATGGGCTTTCGGAGGATTTGTCCGTCCCGAGGGAGCAAACCCCGTAATCACGCCCAATCCTGCCACCCTGTTCAACTGCCCCATGCAGGGCAAACCGGTTGCCTGGGAAGAGAGCGATACCTTCAACCCGGCTGCGGCAGTGATGAACAATCAGATCCATGTCCTCTACCGGGCAGAAGACAATTCCGCCACCGGCATAGGGAAACGTACCAGCCGTATCGGATTGGCCCAATCGCACAACGGAACCGACATGAAGCGGTTCGACGCTCCTGTTCTGTACCCCGCCAACGATGCGATGCGTACATACGACTGGCCCGGCGGATGCGAAGATCCGCGGGTATGTGTAACCGACCAGGGACTCTTCGTGATGGCCTACACCTCGTGGAACCGCCAGGTACCCCGACTGAGCATCGCCACGTCCACCGACCTCAAGAACTGGACCAAGCACGGTCCCGCTTTCTCAAAGGCATACAACGGCCGGTTCAAAGACATGGCCAGCAAATCCGGATCGATAGTCACCAAACTGGTTAAAGGAAAACAAGTTATCACCAAGATCAACGGACGCTATTTCATGTATTGGGGCGAACACCAGGTATGCGGTGCCTATTCGGATAACCTCGTGGACTGGACCCCGGTGCTTGACGACAAGAACCAGCTGGCATCCGTAATCAAACCCCGCGCCGGCTATTTCGACAGCGCGCTTACCGAATGCGGACCACCGGCGGTGGTAACCGAAAACGGCATCCTGCTGCTGTATAACGGTAAGAATCATAACAACCCCGACAAAAGCGACCGCCGCTTCACCACGGGAGCCTATTGTGCAGGTCAGGTGCTTATGGACATTGCCAATCCCATGCAGGTAAAAGCACGCCTGGACGTACCGTTCTTCCGCCCCATGGAGGCATTCGAGAAAAGCGGACAGTATGTGGATGGTACCGTATTCATCGAAGGGCTGGTCTACTTCAAAAAGAAATGGTATCTCTATTACGGCTGTGCCGATTCCAAAGTGGGCGTAGCCATCTACGATCCCGCTAAAAAAACACCGGGTGATCCCATACCCTCGGGCATGCGTGACACAGGCAGTTCACCCATCGTACTTAAGTCGGCCCTGCAGCACAAAGGGGATTTCTCCTGGCGCATGAAGAAAGCCGGCGAGATGACCGACGCCCCCGAAAAGGTATCGGTTCCGGGCTATGGCGCCTCCTCGTGGATGCCTGCCATCGTTCCGGGCACCGTACTGAATTCGCTGGTGCATAACAAAGTGTACCCCGAACCCTATTACGGCACCAACAACAAACTCACCAACAACAAGATACCCGATCTGGCGCAGACCGGACGCGATTTCTACACCTATTGGTTCCGCACGGAATTCAACCTTCCCGCCTCCTATAAGAATAAAACCGTATGGATGCACCTGGAGGGGATCAATTACCGGGCCGAGGTATGGGTGAACGGACACCTGTTAGGCAATATGGCAGGCATGTTCCGCGACGATGCCATCAACATCACCGACTTTGCCAACCCGGGCGGCAACAATGCCGTAGCCATTAAAGTGCTGCCGGTAGACATGCCCGGAACCGTCAAACCCAAACAATGGGGGGCGGCCGGCGAATTCCATAACGGAGGCGACGGAAACATCGGACTCAACACCACCATGCTTATGAGTGTGGGCTGGGACTTCACCTTTATGGACGGCATCCGCGACCGCAACACCGGTATCTGGAAAGATATCTCCATCTATACAACCGATAAGGCCGTACTCCGGAACCCCTTCATCACGTCTGAACTCCGCAAACCCGGTTACGACCAGGCCCGCGAAACAGTTTCGGTAGAGGTTGTAAACCCCACCACCGGTCCGCTAACCTGCACCGTACAGGGCGAAATAAGCGGTCAGAACATCCGCTTTGCCAAAGAGGTGACCCTCTTCCGTGGCGAAACCCGCGAGATCCGGTTCTCGGCCGACGAATTTCCGCAACTCATCATCAACAACCCGCGTCTCTGGTGGCCCCGGTTCAAAGGCGAACAGGCCCTGTACAACCTTACGCTTACAGCCACGGTGAATGGGCAGAAGTCAGACTCGGTCAGCACCCGCTTCGGCATCCGCGAAATCACTTCAGACACCAACACCCCGGACAAATCACGGCAGTTCTACGTAAACGGAAAGAAGCTATTTGTTAGAGGAAGCAACTGGATTCCCGAAGCCATGCTGCGTAATTCCGACGAGCGCACCTACGCCGAACTCAGGTACACACAGCAATCCGGCATCAACCTGCTCCGCATGTGGGGCGGCGGCATAGCCGAATCCGACTATTTCTTCCGGTTGTGCGACGAAATGGGAATCCTCGTCTGGCAGGAATTCTGGATGACCGGCGACACCCGGCATCCCCACGACCAAGCCCTTTATCTCAGCAACGTAAGCTCCACCGTAAAGCGCCTGCGCAACCATCCTTCGCTGGCCTACTATGTATCTTCCAACGAGAGCACGGAAATGCCGGGAGCCAAAGAACTGATCATGAAGCTTGACGGCACCAGAGGCTACCAGATGCAATCGGAAGTAGACGGTGTACACGACGGAAGTCCCTACAAGCAGGTCAACCCCATGCAACATTACGAAAACACCGCCTCTGCCCGCGGAAGCCGTCTGGACGGATTCAACCCCGAATACGGCGCCCCTACCCTGCCCACCGTGGAGGTACTCCGCGAGATGATGGACGAGAAAGACCTCTGGCCCATCAACAAAGAGGTGTGGGATTACCTGGACGGCGGAGGTTTCCACCTGATGAGTACCCTCTATACAGACCTCACCAACCAATACGGGCCCTCGAAAGGGATCGACGAATTTGCAAAGAAAGGTCAGCTTGTGGGAGCCATGAATTCTAAATCCATCTGGGAAAACTGGAACTACAACAAACTGGGGTATGGCGACCGCTACACCTCCGGTCTGCTGTTCTGGTATCACAACTGCCCCGTCAGACAGGTCTGCGCCCGCATGTGGGACCACTCCCTCGAGCCTACCGCCTCCCTGTACCATACCCAAAACGCTCTGGAACCTTTGCATGCCCAGTTCGACTATCTTAAAAACACCGTCTCCGTGAGCAACGACTACCTGCAAGCCTTTACAAACTACAAGGTAACCGCTCAGGTGTACAACATCCACAGCAAGAAGGTGTACGAGAAGTCACAGTCCACCGATATCCCGGCCGACGGCGTGGTGAACGATCTGTTCAAGATCGAATTTCCTGCAAACATCTCGCAGGTACACTTCATCAAACTCCGTCTGTACAACGAAAAAGGGAAAGAGGTGGCCAGCACCTTCTACTGGCGTTCGTCGGACAAGTACGAGGGATCCAAAACCCTCACCGGTCCTACTACCTCCGGGTTTGAAAGTCTGTCGGAACTCAAGCAGACCCGACTGAAGACCAGCTTCAAAACCCGCAAAGAGAATGGCAGACACTACATCGATGCCGAGATCCGGAACAACACCTCCACCCTGGCCTTCTTCACCCAGCTGCAACTGCTCGATGCCCAGGGGAAACCGGTACGTCCCAGTTTCTATACCGATAACTTCTTCTCGCTGCTACCCGGCGAAAGCAAGAAGATCACCATCGAAACAAGCAGTGCCGATCTTCCGCCCCAGGCTACCTTTGTGGTAAAAGGTTGGAATGTCGAAGCTGATTCATTCTCAATTTCTAAATAATAAAAACCTCCTGGCTTATTTCTTAGTCAGGGGGTTTTTTTCTTATTCTCAATTTAATATCGTTTTTCTCTCTGAACCAGCTTTGGCTAAGCTGCTTCAAATAACTACTCTTTCTAAATTCAATTTTCTCTCTGTAATTGCTTTGGCTTTACAGTCTTAAGCTATTTCTTTCTAAACTATCATTAATATATTCTTTTTTTCTCTGACCCAGCTTTGGCTAAGCGGCTTCAAATAACTCCTCTTTCTAAATTCATTTTAATATATTCTTTTTTCTTGATAAAAAAGAATCAAAAAAATCAAGGCTGACGCGGCGGGGACTAAAAACCATACTCTCAGCCGCGCGGAAAGAACTCGCTGCGCTCAAACAGCTTTCCGCTTCTCCGGCTTCCTTCCTGGTTTTCTTTACCTCCCCTCCGCTGAGGCCAAATCCCTACTTCCTCAACCAATACCCCCTCCCCCTGCTTTCGTGAATGCGCTGCGCTGTTCCTCTTTCCTTCTTCATCCTTCCTCATCCTTCTCTGCATTCTTCATTCTCCTGACTTCCGGCTCGTTATTAGTATTACCTCTGCCATCCTCTTATATCAACCTCTCCCACTTTGGGGTGATGTCTTCTTTACGGAGAAGAGCAAGTCAAAGCAGAGTAGCGGTGGATTCGAGGAGAGGAAAACAGCAGAGCCAAAAAGAAAGAAAAGATGGGAATGGGCAGAAGGTAAAGGCAGGTTGGAGTTGAAGGGCGATGCCGGAGGCGAGCCGCAAAGAAGGACCCGACCTCGTCGGAGCGGGCGTTAAGAAACTGTCTTCTGAAGGCGGTTAAAACGGAAATCTGTTTGAGCGAAGCGAGTTTATTTCCGTTCAGCCTACAGCAGACAGCTTTAGCTCAACCAGGCGCAGTCTTGATTTTTGCTTCTTTTCATCAAGGAAAAGAAGGGCTATCCTTCACTAGGGAAGAAGTGAAAAAGAAGGGCCCCCTTCGTCAAGGGAAGAAAGCAAAAGAAGTGCTCCCCATTCAACAAGGGAAAAAGGAAAATGAGTAATTACCTTTCAAGAAAGAAAGGAAAAGATGAAAAGAAATACCTTCTAAATCCTTTGGAAAAATAATAAATAAACCTATATCATTGTCCTACAATCAAAACACAGGAGAATCAGGTAACATCGCGTGTGCAATATCAATCTGAAGCTCTTCATCAAAATCGGATCCATCCACTACACATTTCAATATACGAACAGATAGCTCCTGATTAATACGACCCGCTGCAATATGATATATAATTGCTTCAAGTCGTTTCATAAAAATACAAGCAGCCCAATAATGTCCATTCTTTAGGAGAAAGCAGACTCCAAGAGTAAGAGCCACCCGTTTGTTTCCATCTTGAAAACAATGGCCTGAACAAAAACGAAAAACTAAATAATTTAATTTTGAAACAAAATCAGGATAATAATCATCATTCTGAATAAAATCAATAATACTCTCAATCTTACCTTTGTCCAAAATACCTAATAAACCGCCTCCACTCTTCTCTATCGTCTTTGAATAAACCTCTAAAACCTCCTCAAAAGATAGATATTTTATCTGATTACTCATCTTCTGCTTGTTTTAGTCGTTTAAGTACATCTTTATTTTCTTCCAGAATCACATCAAAATCTATGGATTGCGACCCAATAAATCGTTCAAATTCTTCAGGCGAAATAGCTCTTAAATATTCTGAAATATTGCCATGATATGCATCACGAAATCCAAAATCCCTGGTTGCCATCTTTGTTCTGGCATCGTTTAGATATGGAGTTTGTGTTGGATGTTGAGCAAGCTCGTTAATGATATTTTCCACCTCCGAGACAGTTAACAGACTACCTGTCTTCGCAAACTGCTTTTGAATTTCAAAGCCAACACCATTCTCAAAGGAAGAAATTACCAATAATACTTCAGCATACATTGTATGTCGCACATTATCAGAAGAATCAAGATTCAGAATCTTTCTATACTCTTTTGCATTTTCTCTAAAAACAGCCTTATAAATTAGATCAGTAATTTGAGCATATTTCATCGTTTTATGTCCCGATACACAGTTATTTATGGCAGAAGTCAAATTTTTACGATAATTCTCTTCTGCAATAGCAGCAGGTAAATAGTTAATATCCCTTCTATTAATATACTTCGTACCTCCTCCGGTTTTATCATTTATAGTAGATATTACAATATCAAGTATAACATTACGAATCATCTTTGCTTTATCACTCTCAGTCAACAACATTCCTATGTTTAGAAATGCCCTGAAGTTAAACAACCCGAGTTGAGTTGTTTTGCTCGCCTCATTTATAAGGTGAGCAAATTGCAATTTAAACTCTTTCAACGACTTACCCTTACATAAAACATATCCATTGTGCTTTAGTTCGTCATCATGCTTAGAAAGATACCGATCAATTGTAGAAATATCCACATTATAAAATTCAGCAACCATACTTTTGGTAAACCTAAATTCATTTTCAAAAAACATTCCGGGCATCTCTATTTTAGCAATAATTGCATCCACAGCCAATCGATTGTTCAAGACATTTTGTCTCTCTATTTTTGAAATTGTCAAATCCTTACTCATAGAAACACTTCTTATATTTAAAGCACTTATAATCAACATTAATAAAACAAATTTCTAATCTTATTAAGTTGAACATCCTATACAAAGATAATAGAAAAACTATAACAATCATTCAAACACCAGAACATACACAAATACAGAAAAAGTAAAGTATTAAAAACTGACTTCAGTTTTAGCACGCGAAGGCGCAGTGATAAAAAGAAGTACCTTCTAAATCCTTTGAAAAAATAATAAATCTAATATCTTTGCGTTAGACTTTGATAAAATACTAATAAAAATTCACATTAAGACATGGAGTATTCCAGATTCTCAAGCAAACTACGGACAATCATATTTACATTTCTCATACTCTTTTTATCATGTAGCGGCAATGCCGACGAATCAACGGATCCTTATCAGACAGCTCTCGAATACACCATCCTGGCAGAAGACAGCGAAAATCTACCCGTCCATTACCTGAACCTTGTCAACGCATACATACAGCAGGTGGCAGTAGTGAACACCCTCCGTAACACCCTGATAGCCTTCACGCTGGTCATGCTTATTTTTTTGCTGATCGCCGTCTTCATAAACAGTCATATAAAAAAGCAGCACGACATCCGGCACCTTGTCGCCCAGAACCAGCTGATCCGGTTAAAGATGGAAAACATCCGAAACCGTCTGTCGCCTCATTTCATGCTCAACCTTCTCAACCAAGAGATACAAACCGTCGAACAGGAAAACCAGCGCGATAAATTATACCTCTTTGCCCGGCTTTTACGCAGAAATCTGGAAATATCGGAACAAAACCGGATAACGCTTACCGAAGAGCTCGACTTTGTGGACAGCTATATCCAGCTGGAGCAGCCCACCCTGGGAGACGAATTCCACTATAAAGTAGAGAAAGAAAGCTCTTTAGATACAGACCATCTGTTTGTTCCACCCATGCTCATCCAGATACCGGTCGAAAATGCCATCAGGCACGGACTACGGCCTAAATCGGGGGTGAAGGAGCTTACCATAGGCATAAAGAAACAAAAAAACGGAATCCAGATCACAGTAGACGATAACGGGATTGGATTTATCCCCGGAAGCATGTCTCCCACAAGCGGAACCGGAACCGGCAATAAAATAATCTATCAAACCATCGAACTGTTGAACAGTAAGAACAGGGAAAAGATTGAGATCTCCATCGTCAATAAAGGAATGCCCCAAAGTAAGGGAACCCTTGTAACAATCTATATACCAAGCAACTATTCATTCAATTACGAATAAAACCATCATACTATGAAAAAACAATATACGGTAGCAATCATCGAAGACAACGAAACCTGTGCAAGCTGTCTGCAGAACTCATTAGCCGCCTATCCCATGTTTACTATCACGGTACTGGCCAAAGATTGCTGTACCGGGAAAAAACTTCTGATCGAAAAGCAACCGGATCTCCTGTTTTTGGATGTAGAGTTACCAGACGCTACGGGAATCGAATTGATACGCGAGGTCAAAGACTTCATCTTCTGGCCCATGCATGTCATCTTTTATACCGCTTACGAAAAATACCTGTTGGCAGCGCTGCGCGAATCGGCCTTCGACTTCCTGCTAAAGCCCTACGAACCCGCCGAATTCCAACAAATAATCAGCCGCTTCCTCACCCATACAAACAGTACCATACACCTGCATCAAATTGCAAACACTCTTTCCAGCTTTGTCCCTGTAAACCGGAGTCTTCTAATAGCCACCATCACGGGCTATCAATTATTCAAGGTAGAACAGATAGGATGCTTTGTGTTCGACAAGCAGCAGAAACAGTGGAACATCATCTGCTGCGAAGGAACCAGAACCCCTATCAAACGCACCACCCGCGCCATAGATATCCTTGCATATTCCTGCTCATTCATTCAAACCAGTCAGCAGCACATCATCAACCTTGAATACCTGTATGCCATAACCGACAAATGTTGCAAAATGCTGCCACCTTTCGACCATATCACCGATCTGCACGTCTCCCGCATCTATATGAAGGAGCTTCAAAACAAGCTCAACCAACTCTGAACAAAGTAAAAAAACGACCATTTATAATACTTATTTAGCCAAATATCCGTGAAGAATACCGGATATCAATCAGACGGCTACAAGGGGTTTTAATTTTCTTATTAATACTCGTACTTTTGCATCCGTAATAAAAGACAAGCACTTATACACGTAGAACTTAAATTGATATTATAAAGGTTTGTAGGAAGGATGTTATCTATCAAATGCCCATATTGTCAAGTCAGATTAAAAATAGATGAATCCAAAATTCCGGACCATCTCAACGCCTTTAACTGTCCCCGGTGTAAAGAAACCATATCTGTCTCCCTGCTCCATCGGTATAAGATAGTCTCCAACAACGAAGACACAATTTATATCCAAAAAAACGACAACACAGCAGCAACACTCACGGTACTTCCCGATGCCTGCACCCCATCCCAAAGCTTTCAACTACGAACAGGCATCAATATTATAGGACGTAAAAACGGTATCACATCAGAAGCCAAAATTGAGATTGAGACAAACGACAAACTGATGAGCAGGGAGCATATAAAAATTGAAGCCGTACAATACAACAAAGGCGAATACAACTACCTGTTGTCCGACAACGGCAGTAAAAATCAGACACGCCACAACAGCCACTACCTCAACCAAGGCGAAATCATCGTACTCCGCGACAAAGACGAAATCGAAATCGGAAACACCAAAATATGCTTTAACAAATAATCCATTTCTCTAAAATTTCATTTTAATATATTCTTTTTTCTCTCTGTAATTGCTTTGGCTTTACAGTCTAAAGCTATTTCTTTCTAAACTATCATTAATATATTCTTTTTTCTTGATAAAAAAGAATCAAAAAAATCAAGGCTGACGCGGCGGGGACTAAAAACCATACTCTCAGCCGCGCGGAAAGAACTCGCTGCGCTCAAACAGCTTTCCGCTTCTCCGGCTTCCTTCCTGGTTTTCTTTACCTCCCCTCCGCTGAGGCCAAATCCAACACCCCACTCATTCGTGAATGCGCTGCGCTGTTCAGTTTGGGATGGGCAAAGGGAACGGGCGATGCCGGAGGCAAGCCGCAAAGAAGGACCCGACCTCGGCTGGGGGAGCGTTAAAAAGCTGACTGATGGAGGCGGTTAAAACGGAAATCTGTTTGAGCGAAGCGAGTTTATTTCCGTTCAGCCTACAGCAGACAGCTTTAGCTCAACCAGGCGCAGTCTTGATTTTTGCTTCTTTTCATCAAGGAAAAGAAGGGCTACCCTTCACAAGGGCAGAAGTGAAAAAGAAGGGGCTACCCTTCACAAGGGAAGAAGCCCCCCTTTTCAAAGTAAAATAAGAAGGGGCCCTCCCCCTCCTTATTTTACTTTGCTGAAGATAAACTTACAGTTGTTGGCATCGGCACCTGTTCCGTGTCGCCAAAACCAGGTGATTACAGGCGTACCGTCCGCTGTTTTCCATCCCGATACATTCACTATCTGATGATAATTAAAGGGCACTTCCATGAAAGTGGTATATTGGTAATCTTCGGATGGTCCATGCTCCAGCCACCACAAGAACTCCTCTTTCTGGGCAATAAGCCGGCTTCCGTTAACGGGCGTACCCGCTATCCCCAGGTATCGGCCGTCTATGGTCTGAATGGTGAATAAAGACATAGGTTGCCTATTCATATTCAGAGCGGTTTTCTTGTACGTAATCCGGAACTGCTGCTTCTGAGAATTGCTCAGTTCCACCTTGCCCGCGGCATTAACAAAAAGATGGGGCTGATTTGGTTTTTTACCCAGCATGGTCTTTATGGTAAACGTACCATCGCACATAGATACAGTACCCCCATACTTCACATTCGCAGTCGCCTCATACTTGGCACCGGTCACCCGTTCCTGATCGTGGTTCCATATCAAAACCTTGTCGCAAAGCATCCGGGCCTGCTCCTTGGTACAAAGCGCATTGGGATTTTTGTCGCCGCCTATACCGAAAGCCGCAATATCTGCTTTGGTCAGCCTGCTGCTCCGGTTGTCGCGCTTGCTGTCGTACTCCATCAGCTTGAAAACAAGATCCGTCATCTCACCATAAGTAACCGTACCCTGCGGGTTGAACTTCCCTCCGGGAACAATCCCCCAGTAGGCCAAACGGCCCGCATAAAAACTATCTGTATCGGTAAAGAAACCCTGTACGGGAGCTTCCACCACCCCTTTCAATGAAAACTTCACCACCCAGTTTCCATAAATATTCTCCATGATATCATGCACAAGAAACTCCGCCATTTCGGCACGGGTAACCGGTTTGGTCCAGTCGTCGGCCACCTCGCCCCACTCACCGGCCGTACCGATGTAAGCATCGTTATAGGCAAACCACTCTTTCGCCCAGGGAGAAGCCACCACATCCGGCCTATCCACCTTGTCAAGCCGCGATTTATAGAGATAATATTCACCGTGTCTGAGCTTTATCTTCAACCAGTCGCCTTCAACGGCAAGCACTTCATACACCTGCGATCGCAGCACTTCACCCACTACAGGCTCGTTTGTCTTAATTCTGTAAGGCGTTTGAGTAAAGTCTTTCGATGCATAATTAACCTTATACAACATTGGTTTGGCCGACTTCTGCCCGGTAGCGGGAACAAAATTAAACATCGTGCACACTAAAAAAACTACACTGAAAAATCGATTCCATTCATACCACTTCTTGCCGCCAGGCGACAGTTTCATCTGTTTTTTCATACTATTTTTATCAATTTATAAAAGGAGAAATCAGGTATCCGCCCCCATTCCCGAAAAAACCGGAAAGTTAAACATAATCCGTTAATAAGCAAAACATCTTTGTCATTATCCCTGTTCAGGATCATTCATTTTAAGTCTTCAAAGTATCCAGGGTATATTTTTCCCATAGTGAATTGACACAAATTACAAATATCCGAACCACTTTTCGGCCAAATACACATTTATTCGAACCACTTTTGCAAATGCAAGATATAATGATGAAAAGAATATACCAGATTATAAAGCAATGAATCAAGAAAAAGAAGAGAAAAGAAGGCCTCTTTTCCAAATACTGAAAATAATCAATAAATTTATATATCTTTGCTAAGAAACCAAAACACAAGAAAAGTTACATATTTTATTAATTATTAAACAGAAATTTAATTATGGAAGAACAAGGAAGTATCGTTACTATTCATTTCGATAACGGAAAAGTATTAGAATCTTATTCAAGAATCAAAACCCAAGAGATGAAAGAAATCGTAAACAATTTGATTAACGAATACCGACAAGCCTCCACCGAAGGTAAAGCCTATTTCAACGACCTGGTGATAGAAAGTCTCTCAACAAGCGAAACAACAAGAATACCAGCCGAAAAGCTATCTTCTTTAATTGTAAACATCAGTCCCCTGCTAGGCCATCCTCTCTTTTAATACAACGTTAATCCCTTGAAGTAAACCATACAACCGTAGTGTGGTAAAAGATCAAGAAAGCCTTGCCCTAAACGGCAGGGCTTTCTTTTAAAAAGATTCACATATTTGTGAATACAGAAAATAAATAGTATATTTGTAATAAATAATGACGGCATGATATTAAGCTTTAAGAAAGAATATTTGCGAGAATTGTATGAAACCGGGACAACTTCCAGCAAGAAACACCGCTTTCAGCCTGAAATAATCAGGGCATATGTAAAGTGTATATATCGATTAGAAGAAGCCATTGTGCCGGAAGACTTGTATAAATACAAATCTTTAAATTTCGAAGCACTTGCTGGCGATAAAAATGGGTTATATTCCGTTAGGGTAAATAATCAATACAGAGTCGAATTCAGCATTACGCAAATGAATCTAAACGAAGAAATTCTTGAAGCTAACGTTACAATTTGCAATATTATTGAACTATCAAACCATTATAAATAAAAGTATGGGAACAACAACTAACAAATACACACCTTATTTCCCCATTCACCCGG